>Ga0209517_10005181_pt1 | contig 16703 bp, 14 predicted proteins | sample PeaSoiMetSII2010_FD_187695 | JGI IMG/M metagenome (GOLD analysis project Ga0209517, IMG submission 187695) | Peat soil microbial communities from Weissenstadt, Germany - SII-2010 (SPAdes) (version 2) | ecosystem: Environmental > Terrestrial > Soil > Wetlands > Peat | place: Germany...
GTGCAATCGCAACAGTCGCGCAAGCATGGCCGCTCCTTCCTAAAACGAGTATGCCACACTCGCCCGCCTTATGTCCCTTTAATTATGCGCGGCTGTATAGAGCGAGCCGATCCGCTGCAAAAAGCCGGGGATCGGGAAACCGCTGCCATAGTTCCAGCGCACGCTCAGATTGACGGTGGGCTTCAAGCGGTAACCTCCGTAAAGATTGACGGTGTGGCGCTGGTCGAAGTCCGAAGGGAACCGGTTGTTGGAGCCCGCCGGCTCTCCGCCATCGCGCATTCCTGTGTGGCCGTAAGCATACGAAATCCAGCCGGTGAAACGGTTGGCGCTGGAGCGCTGGAGGAAGAATTCCACGCCGCGGGCGTAGCCGCGGAGCGAGTCGCGATAGGGCGGGTTCAGCGGCGGGCCGAAGAGTTTGCCGTCGCGGCTGGAAAGGCAAGTCCCGGTCGGCGCGATTGTAGAATTCGGCGCGAATGCGCGTGCGCTCACCCAGGCGCCGCTCGAGGGCAACGGTCGCGTGGTTCGAGCGCACGGGCAGCAAGCCGCGGCCGCCCAGCGGCGAAGTCAGCAGCGAGATCTCCGGGTACTGCACATACTGGCCCCAGGCGAGCTGAATTTGCGCGGCCGGCGTCAGCAGGAAAGCCGCGGAGGCTTGCTGCGAGATGGCGGTGATGCGGTCGATCGAGTGATAGTCCCAGCGCGCGCTGGCCGCCAGGTGCAGCCGGCCGGACCACGCCGTCCACGATTGCTGTGCGAACCCGCCCGCGCGCGTAGCGGTTCCGTCGTAGTGGTCGAGCAGGCGCGGCGCGGTGACCACCGACTGGTACTGGTTGGAGAATCCGGAATCGCGGAGCTCCCGCACCGAAACGCCCACATCCAGAGGGTTGCGCGCGTTCCACATCCAGGTGGCGGTGGTGTTCCCGACCCACTCGCCGTAGTAACCGGCGCCCAGCGGGAGGTCGGTGGGGTTGTTGTTGTCGAACTTCTCGCGCATCCAGGCGGTGTGAGTGACAACCAGCAGTCTCTCGCTTAGTGTGTAGCGCCAGCCGAGGCTGCCCAGGGTATAGTGGTATGGTAGCCCGCGGTCACCAGCGAATTGATCCCCAGCGTCGAAATGTTAGTGTGGCGGTCGAGACTCGATTAGCTTTCCAGGATGTAGAGGGTGATGTTGTTCTTGGGCGTAAGGTCGTAAGTGAGCCGGCCCTGTGCGTCTTCGAAGCCGAAAATGAAACTGATGTTGGGGAAGGTCCGCTCGAAGATCTACTGCAGATAGCTCTTGCGCACGCCTGCCAGCCACGAGCCGCGCTTTTTCCCGCCCAGCGGCCCTTCGGCCATGAAGCCGGCGTGGGAAGCGCTGGCGGCGGCGCGAAAGGTGATGCCGTTGCGGCTGCCGTCGCGGGTGTGGACGTCGAGCGCCCCGGCGCTGCGGTCCTCGAAACGCTCGGGATAGGCGCCTTCGTGCAGCTCCAATTCCTTCACCATGTCGCCGTTGAAGGCGGTGGCCGAGCCCGAAACGTTCTGGCCCTGGAGCATGTGAAACGGGGCGTGGAGCAGAACGCCGTCGAGATACAGGCCGATGCGGCTGTAGTCGGCGCCGCGCAGGGAGAAGCGCGCATCGAAATCGTTGTTGGAAGTGACGCCGGGAAGGCTCTGCACAGCGCGCAGCGGATCGTCAGCCAGCACGCTGGCGAGGTTCTTGGCATCGTTGCCGGCCAGAACCAGCGCATTGGGGCTGTCCTGGCGGGTGGTTTCGAAAGGACTCGATTGAGCCTGCACGGTATCGGTCTGGCGAAACGTGTCGGGGCTGAGGACGATTTCGAATTCCTTGGTCTCGCCGGCATTCAGGTGGAAGGGACGTTTGAACAGGTGATGGCCGACGGTGGAGACGTTGAGCGTGTAATCGCCGGGCGTCACGGCGGGAATGGCGAAGTGGCCGGTGGCGTCGGTGGTGGCGCGCCATGCGCCGCCCACGAGTTGGATCGCCACATTGGAGAGCGCCTCGCCCCCGCGGGCATCCAGGACGGAGCCGCGGACTTCGCCGGGAGCCTGCGCCAGTGCCGGCGAAAGGGCCAGGACGAGCAGCCCGAAAGTCCTTACTGCCTGATGATAACAGTAGGACAGACGATCGGTTTGGGTCGTCTGTCAGCCTGCCAGCTTTTTTTTTCCGCTATTGTCGTCTGGGAATGTCGAGAACGCGCCCGGTACTCCGACTAACCCATGAAAGCGCACAAACCAGTGCGAGAATCGAAAGGAGCAGACGACATGAAATACATTTTGATGATGAATTGCCCGAAGACGGGTTACGACACGTTTGGCGCCTGGCCGAAAAAGGACATCCAGGCGCACATCGCCTTCCAGCTTGGCTTTGACAAGGATCTTCGGGAATCCGGAGTGTTGCTGTCGGCCGAAGGCCTGGCCAGCCCGCACGAGGCCAAGTGCGTGCGGGCCGGGAAGGACGGCGCGTCGATCACGGACGGCGTATTCCCGGAGGCCAAAGAGTACCTCGCCGGCTACTGGATCGTCGACGTCGAGACCCCGGAGCAAGCCTATGCGATCGCCGCGCGGGCGTCGGCGGCGCCCGGCCCTGGCGGAGTGCCGATGAACATGCCGATCGAAGTGCGGCAGGTGATGAGCGGGCCTCCCGAAGACTTGCTGTGACGCCGCGACCGTTGGACGCCAGTTCCGAGCATCTGTTGCGCGACCTTGCGCCGCAGGTGCTGGGCGCGGTCATCCGCCGTTTCCGCGACTTCGCTGCCGCCGAGGACGCCGTTCAGGAGGCACTGGTGGCGGCGGCCGTCCAATGGCCGCGGGAGGGCGTTCCCGGCAATCCTCGCGCCTGGTTGATTCAGGTTGCCTCCCGGCGCATGACCGATCACTTGCGCAGCGAGATGGCTCGCCGGCGCCGGGAAACCGCCGCGGCCATGGAGATGGACCAAACGGCGCCGCCGGCCGGCGTCGAGGATGAGACGGACCAGGACGACACTCTCATCCTGCTCTTTATGTGCTGCCATGTCTCCCTGACTGCGGCATCGGCAATCGCCCTGACTTTGCGGGCGGTAGGTGGATTGACGACGGCCGAAATCGCCAGCGCGTACCTGGTGCCCGAAGCCACCATGGCGCAGCGGATTAGCCGGGCCAAGCAGAGCATCAAGGCTTCCGGCGTACCGTTCCGCTCGCCGACTAGAGAAGAGCGGGCCGAACGGCTCAGCGCGGTGCTGCACGTGCTCTACCTGATCTTCAACGAAGGCTACACCGCGAGCGGCGGGCCGCGACTGCAGCGATGCGAGCTGTCCCGTGAGGCCATCCGGCTGACGCGGGCCGTTCACAACCTGCTCCCGGAGGATGGCGAGATCGCGGGATTGCTGGCACTCATGTTGTTGACCGATGCGCGCCGCGCGGCGCGAACCTCGCCTGAGGGCGAGTTGATCCCGCTCACGAAACAGGATCGAAGCCTGTGGGATCGGAAGGAGATCTCCGAGGGCATCGCGCTCCTCTCCGCTACTTTGCCAAAGGGATCGATCGGCGCGTATCAGTTGCAGGCCGCGATCGCCGCCGTGCATGACGAAGCGCCCCGAGCGGAGGACACCGACTGGCCGCAGATCCTGGCCCTGTATGGCCTCCTGAAACGCATGTCCGACAATCCCATGGTGATGCTCAATCACGCCATCGCGGCGGCCATGGTGCACGGCCCATCCGCCGGACTCGATCTGCTGAATGCGCTCGACGCCGATGGACGTCTGGCCGGCCATCATCGCCTCGATGCCGTTCGTGCACATCTGCTGGAAATGGCCGGAGACTGTCAGGCCGCCATTCGACACTACGGGATTGCCGCCGGACGGACGACGAGCCTTCCGGAACGGAATTACCTCATCACCCAAGCCGCCCGGCTCAGGGAGAAGCACGACCAGCTCAGCTCGTCCCGATGACAGCAAACCGTCCTATGATGGCCACGGTGCGGGACCATTCCGCCGGCTTCTTTTCTACCTGCTGCCGGCCCTTGCGTGTAATTTCGTAATACCTGGCGCGGCGGTTGGCATCGGAAGTGCCCCAGCGGGAACGAATCCATCCCCGCTGATCCAGGCGCAGCAGCGCGGGGTAGAGGGTCCCCTCCGGCAGGTTCCGCCACGGCAACCGACGTGCTCTTTTCCGGACATGAGACTTTGGCACTTGACCCTCCCGGTGCTGGCAGCCGGAATGCTGTACGGCCAGGCACAGAAGAGCGCCGAAAGCGGTGAAACCATCTACCGGGTCCGCTGCGGGGGCTGCCACGGTCTCGATGGCAAAGCGCAAACCGACATCGGGAAAAAACAAGGGATGCAGGATCTGACGTCGGCGGACGTGCGGAAACAGACCGACGCCGAGTTGATCAACGCCATCGCCAACGGCAGGGGCCGCATGCCGGCTTATGAAATGATTCTGGGGAACGAACGCATCAAAGCGGTCGTGGCTTACATCCGCGAAATGCGCCGATAGCATGGCGCCACCGCGCCTCAGCGAAACGGGTTTCGCACCGTCACCGCTCCGTATCGCTGTTGATCGCTCAGATCTTCGCTCCATAGGATGGAGCAGTCCGCTTCGATGGCGCTATTGACGATCATGGCATCCCACCAGGCTATGCGGTAGCGGCGGTGCAGCCGGCAGGCTTTCAGCAGGTCGGCATGTCCGGGGCGATGAATCGTCCAACTGCCGAGATCGGCAATCACTCCTTCCGCTTCCTCACTCTTCATCGACAGCTTCTTGGTCGCCGCTGCGTAGAACTCGGCCAGCACCTGGACGCTCAGCACTCCGCCTCCCTCTTCGAACAGCCGCGCCAGTAATTCGACCGATCTGTCGTGCTTCGTGCCGGCGCCGCCATCGTGAGCGTACACCAGAACATTGGTGTCGACGAACTCACCGCTCATGCAATTCGTCTCGCGTCCAAGTCACATTTCCGGCTGTGCCCCGATCGGGTGCGCTCCGGATTCTTGCCAGAAAGCGACGCTTGGCTGCCGTCGTCTCCTGGTCCTGCTCCATGAGCTTGCGGATGGCCTCGGCCATGACGCTGGTCATGGACTGGTTTCGTGAAGCTGCGTAGACGCGGAACCGGCGAAGAAGAGCCTCCGGAAGGCTGAGGGTGACGTTTTTGTGCGGTTTCACATTTTTCAGTGTATCACCGATTTACGTGGCGACGTTTCCGGGGGGCTGCCGCGGTCTGACAAGGTGATCGTCCGTATCACTCTCGATCGGTTGCCCAATACGGACTGTCCCGACGGGCGCCGCACCGCCATCCGGCTGTTGCTTCCCCCTTCCGCAACTCGCTTTCCACCACGGGGTTTGCATCATATTAAGATAATGGGATATCCGTGCGTCTGGATCGGTCCTTTTCTATTCTCCTCCGGGTGTGGCTACTGGGTGTAGCAGCCGGCGCCCTCCATGGGCAGGTGCTGGTATCGTTGGGAGCGGGCTCGGGCTGCGGCTCCCTCCAGGCTGCTCAGACCTGTACACTTACCGCCCGCGTGACGGGTGCAACCAACCAGGCGGTCACGTGGAGCTTCAGTCCGGCCGTCTCGGGGGCGGCGATCGGAACCGGCAGCGCTCCCGATTCCACGGGCCTCTCTACCAACACCTACAAAGCTCCCAACTTTATTACGACCGCCCAGACCGTCACGGCCACGGCAACCAGCGTGGCGGACCCCACGCAGGCCGCTTCCGTATCCATTTCCTTGGTCCCGGTCATCATTATTGTGGTGGTGAGCCCGCCTTCCGTGACACTCGGCGCCGGGCAGTCGCAGCAGTTTTCGGCAAACGTGAGCGGCATCAGCCAGACCGGCGTCACCTGGAGCATCAGCCCGCAGGTGGGTTCCATCGATCCGAGCAGCGGCCGTTACACGGCGCCGTCGGCGATCGCCGCCAGCCAGAAGGTCACCGTCACGGCGGCCAGCGTCTTCCAGCCCACTGCCAGCGGCACCGCCACCATCACGCTGCAGCCGCCGGCCATCACCGTGACGGTCTCTCCGGCCACCGTCACGCTTAACACCGGCCAGACGCAGCAGTTTGCGGCAACTCTGCAGAACTCCACCGCGGGCGTCACCTGGTCCATCAGCCCACAGGCGGGGACCATCGACAACGCCGGCCTCTACACCGCCCCCGCGACGATCGCTTCGAGCACCTCGAAGGTTACGGTGACCGCCACCAGCATAGACGACCCCACCAAATCCGGCACCGCAAGCGTCACGCTGCTGGCCGTTCCCACGATTTCCGTGACCGTCACTCCGGCGGCCGTCACGCTCAACAACAACCAGACGCAACAGTTCACGGCTACCGTGCAGAACTCCGCCGCGGGCGTCACCTGGTCCATCAGTCCGCAGGTGGGAAGCATCGGCCCCACGGGTCTCTACACCTCGCCTGGGCTGATCACCGCAACGCAAAAGGTCACCGTGACCGCGGCCAGCATCTCGGATTCGTCCAAGACCGGCACGGCGACGGTAACGCTGGCCACGGCGATCGACGTTGGCTTGGGTGGACCCGCCTCGCTGGTGCAGGAGTTCGTGCAGGCCTTCTACCGGAACGGGTTCAACTTACTGGTGACTCTGCCGCCGTTGGGTAACGTGAAGAAACTGGGGACCACCGGCTATGTGCAGGAATTCTCGGACGCCCAGACGTCCGGCTTGAAAGACGCCCTGGCCACCATCAGTCCCACGGTGAACACCACTTCCGTGGTTCAGCTCCTCGGCAACCTTTACGGTTACTACACCTCGGTGGGCGCGGCCACTGCCGGTTATCCACTCATGGATTCGCAGACCATCTCGGGTTTCGACCCAAACAACAACTGCGAATATGATTTATTCGACAATGGATATGCGCTCTTTGCATATGCGAACCCCCTGGCGACGGGGCAGGACTTCAGTATCTCGTCAGGCTTCTACACGGAGTGGACGAAGGTGGGTGGCATCTCGGTGCTGGGACGTCCGGTGGATGTGGTAACGTCCATCACCGCCGCCATTGTTCCGCCTGCCACAGCGGGCACCACGGCGACGGTCGAGACCTTCGCCAGCGGCGCGATCTACACCATCGGCTCGGGACCAAACAAAAGCAAAGTGTTCAGCGTCGTGGAACCGATCTGGGATCTGTACCAGACCGAGGGAGGCCCATCCGGGACCCTGGGTCTGCCCACCAGCGAGCTGCTCCAAGTTTCGAGCGGCGTCTATCGGCAGACGTTCGAAGGCGGCGCGCTCCAGAACACCACGGGTGGGGGCGGTCCCACCCTGGAGTTGCCGGTCGCGGCGGTAGGCTTGACCGGTGCACCGGCGGGCGGCGCCGTGACCTTGAACCTGGGCCAGACCCTCTCGATTTCCGCGGTGCCCGTGGATACCAGCGGATCGAATCTCACCGATCGGCCGGTTTCGTGGAGCACCACCAACGGCAAGGTAGTCTCCATTCAGGCGACGGGGTTGACGGCGGTACTCACGGCCGTGGGCGGCGGAACGGCCAACGTGACGGCGTCCAGCGGAGGCGTGACCAGTCCCAAACTGACTGTCACGGTGATTGCGCCGTGCTGCCAGATTGGCGATGGCGCTCCGTCCTCGGTCGGGCAGGCCTTCCAGGCGGCGATTGCCCGCAACAAGCTTTCGATACAGGTGCCGGTTCCGTCCGTGGCGGCGCGCGTGGGGAACGGCTACGTGCAGATGGTGCAGTCGAGCGATCCGAATTCGCCGGGTTCTTACATGCTGGCGCAGGCGGACCAGTCTGGCACGGCCTACGTAGTGGGTGGCGCTGTGCTGGCGCGGTATCAGAGCCTGGGCGGTCCCGCGGGACCCCTGGGATATCCCATTAGCGACCAGAGCGCCGGGGGCACGCAACTGTTCGCGAACAGCGCGGCGCTGGCCGGCAATCCAGTGCGCCTGGTGAGCGGTGCGGTCCTGGCCAAATGGGCGCTGCTCGGCTACGAGACCGGGGCCCCCGGTCCTCCCATCGCCGAGGCCGCGAGTTTTTCCACCCTCGGCGCGAACTCGGGTTCCATGCAGACCTTCGGGTTTGGCACGATCTACGCAGCCACCCAAGGTCCGCGCGCCGGGCAGACCTACTACGTAGGGGGCCTCATTCAGGTCCGTTACAACGCGCTCGGCGGGGCCGCTGGGAATTATGGCATGCCCGTGAGCGACGAATTCGTTACCGGGGCAGTGCACCAGCAGAATTTCGAAGGCGGCAACATCACGTATTCCGTGGGCGACACCGCCGCGGTCGACCACCCCGCGCCCAAAGTCCCGGCAGTGGTGGTCGCTCCGGCGTCGATTTCGGCCGGCGGACGCGCCCATTTGGCCATTACCGGGTTCCCCAATAACAGCACCATCCGCGTCTCGCAGACGGGCGAGCCCGATTTTCTGGTGACCACGGCCAACGGCGCTTATAGCTGGGACATGGCCGTTCCGCTGACGGCCAAGAGCAGCACGCTCGGCATACACGCCGCCGATACCGGCAGCACGGCCAGCGCGGACGGTTCGCTGGCCATCAAGGGCTTCACCGGCAACCTGGCCATCGCCAAAGTGCAGGGCGACAATCAGACCGGACTTCCGGGGGCGATGCTGCCGCTCTCGCTCCAAATCGCCTTAGTGGATTCCACCGGCAGCCCGGTGGTGGGCGCGCCGGTGGTCTTTCAGGCTTCGCCGGGCGCGCAGCTTTCCGTCACTGCCGCGCTGACCGACAGCACCGGGCAGGCCGCGACTTTCGTGCGGCTGCCGGCCACCGAAGGCGTGACCGCCGTGACTGCCAACGTGCCCTCGATTGCGCAAGCCCCGGTAACGTTTTTCGCGCGCGCGGCGGCCTCGAGCCTCTCGAACTTCCCCAAGCTGATACAGGCTGGAACCGCGCGGCTGGGCAATGGAACCGCCACCATCGCTCAGAAAGGAGCGCTGCTGACGGCCGTGGCTTCCATTCTGGAATATCACCAGAACCGCGCCGAGTTGCCCGCACCAAACGGGACGGCCGATCCGCTTACGCTGAATCAGTTCCTGTTGTCCGATTGTGTCGTCAATCCAGCGGGCAGGACGCTGTGCGACGGCTTCCTTTCAAATCCCGATTCCGGCGAGCAGATCGTGAATCTCTGGCGCGCCGCGGATTTCACCGGCGGGGTGGATGTGACCGTGCAGAATCCCACCGCCGCGGGAATCGCCGACCTGCTGGCGCAAGGCTCGCCCGCACTGCTTTCGCTGGGACTCTCGCTCAACGGCACTTTGGCCGGCGGGCATTTCGTGGTGGCCATCGGGGTGGCGGCCGACGGCTCGATCGTCATCCAGGATCCCAGCCCCCTGTTTGCCCGCGGCAATCTGAACGACTACCTCACGGGCTTCACCGCCGCGGGCGGGACCTGGACGGCCACTCTTCGCGGCGTGGTGCAGTTTGCACTGCGCAGTCCCAGCGCCACGCGCTTCATGTTAGCGGCGCTCTCCCAACCGGCCAACCTGATGAATAGCCTGGCACTGAATGTGCAGTCCGTGATGGGCGCGTGCGGCGTGCCGGTGGATCTGCTCGACGCAGTCGATTCCTCGGGTAATGGCGCCGGCGGCCTGACATCCAGAATCGACGTTTGCGACGGCCTGCAGCCGGCCTACCAGGTCACCGTCGGCGCCGCGCAGCCGTACCGCGCCTTCGTCACGGATCTGGCCTCCGGCGGCTCGTCGGTGGATGTTTCGGGAAGCGCACCCGCCACGTATATGGCCTCGCGCCCGCAGCTTGCGCTGGCCCTCGCGCCGCAGAATGTCAGCTTCACGGCCAACGCCGTGGTCAATGCCGCCACTTTCACCAGCGGGATCGCGCCGGGCGGGATTTTCTCGATATTCGGCGCTGGTCTTTCGGGTCCCGGCACCGCCACCTCGGTGGATTTCGATGGCACGGCCGCGACGGTGCTCGCCGCATCGCCGTTCCAGATCAATGCGGTGGTTCCGACGGGCACCGCCCCAGGCACACACACCCTGCACGTGGTCTCCGCGTTCGGAAGCGCCCAGCAGACCGTGACGGTTTCACCGGTAGCGCCGGCGATTTTCCTGATCGGAAACCCGCAGGTGGGCGCGGTGGAGAATCAGGACGGCACGCTGAATGGATCTTCCAATCCGCTCCCGCGCGGGCAGGTCCTGATCGTTTACGCGACGGGGCTCGGCGCTGTCACTCAGCAGGGCCAGTTGTCGGTGACTACCACCCCGGTCACGGTGATGCTCAATGGACAGGCATTGCCTACAGCGTTCGCCGGGCTGGCGCCTGGAACCACCGGAGAATACCAGGTAAATGTCACGATTCCAGCGAACACGCCGCCCGGCTTGGCGGTGCCTTTGGCCCTCCAGCAGGGCGGCCAATCAAGCAATACGGTCTTGGTGGCGCTGCAATGACGCTACTAGTCTAGTGTAGTGGTCCAAGAATTAACTGGACAGTTCGACCCCCAACAGATTCAGATCTATCGGTGTTCATCGGTGTTCATCGGCGGCTAATGAATCTTTCTTGAGAGTTTTGCGCAAAGTCGGCACACTTTGATTAGCCGCCGATGAACGCCGATGAACACCGATATAATCTTAGATTCGCTGACGGAGCGCGTGCTGGGTGCTATCTTTGAGGTCTCCAACACCTTGGGTGCCGGCTTCCTCGAGAAAGTCTACCAACGCGCTCTCCTCAGAGAACTCGGCCTTCGCGGCATCCCGGCGACCGCCGAAGCTTCCTTTCCGGTAGTCTACAAGGGCCAGTGTGTGGGGGAATACTTTGCCGACATCCTGGTGGAAGACGCGCTGGTGCTGGAACTGAAATGTGCGGAGCGCCTGGCCAGCGAGCACACTGCGCAATGCCTCAACTATCTGCGGGCCTCCGGCCGTACCGTCTGTCTTCTGGTGAATTTCCAGAAGCCCAAAGTCGAGTGGAAGCGGGTTGTCAATGGGTTTCCGATTCCCCAGCCACTGGAGATGTCGTCGCGTTAAACAGGGCAGACTTGGGTGTGACCAGCTAATTCCTGGACTGCGCTAGCTCAAAACCAGCACCGCGATCTTCCCATCGGTCTCCAGATTGTCCCCAGTCGCATTCTGCCCATGCAGCGGGACGTTCGACCGGTCCACCAGCTCCACCGATTGCACACGCCCGGTGAACAGCAGGTCGTTCACCACCTTGGCTCGCTCCCGGTCGATCTGCGAATCGATCCTGTGGATGAACGTTCGGTTGGCTTCCGAAAAGTTGATGCCCATATCGTGGGTGGCCGCGACCGCCCACACCGGCTTGCCCTGGAAGGTCACGGGCCGCCGCCAGACGCGCAGGTGATGCCGCCGCGCGAAGGTGTCGTTCAGTTTCTCGAACACCATGTCGGGCGGCTTGCCATCCAGCATCAGCACCGAGACCGGCGCCTCGCTATATCCGCGATCCTCGGCGAGCGCGCGCAACGTTTCGAACTTGGCCCTCGCGTTCAGACCGGTGGCGAGGGTCCATCGGAATCCGCGAACGCCTGCTTCACCTGTTCCTGGGTGCCGACGAGCATGAGATTGGTGATGTCGGAGGGCTTCGGCGGGTTCTGCGCCACCGTCTGGAACGGCTCATGAAGCACCAGGTCCGCCAGCGCGGCTTCGTTTGCAACGGGCTTCAACCCGGCCGCCGCTCCTGGCCCCGAGGGGCCTTTCAGCGTCAGCGCCGCGGTGAGCTTCAGCGTCATTTCCACGCCGGCGTCGAAGGTGATGTCGCCCTCCGCGGGTTTGAGCACGGCCTCTTTCACCGCGCCCAGGACGCCGGCGAAGCCGGAATATTTCTCCGCAACCTTGCTGATGCCGGAGTCGATTTTGCCGGTGATCGTGTCCGACGCCAGGATGCCGTTGATCTGCCCCTGGTCGTCCACCTTCTCTCGCGCGTTGTCCACCGCGGCCACCTGCGCCGCCAGTTTCAACTTCGCGCCCGCGATCTCCAGTTCCGTGAAAGCCAGAACCAGCACCGCGCGCTCATCCGCCTTGGTGGATGGCGTCACCTTCTCCACCGTCCCGTGCACCGCGGCGCCCGTGGGGATGACGAACTGACCGTTCACCATGGCGGGCGCGATGACCACGGCTTCCACCGGGTCTTTGGCCCGGGCGTTCTGCGAGGAGATTTTGGTCTTGAGGCGGATCTGGATCTCCGTGCCTGCGGGCACCTCCAGACCGAACGCGGCCACCGCCAGCGGTAACGCCGCCAGCAATAACGACAGCAGGGGACTACTTTTCCGAAAGCTCCGAAATCGGCCCATCGACCTCCTCAATCCGCACGATGAAGCGCTTGCGCGAATTGATTCTCGCTTCCGGCGCCTCGAACCGCGCGGCCACCATGCGGTCCTGCGAAGTGTGTCCAGGAATTTTGTCCCGCAGAACCAGCGTTTCGTTGAACTTTTCGCCCAGCAGCGGCAGCGCTTCGAAGAGCCGCTTGGCATCCGTTTCGGAAATCACTTTGCCCTCGTACTGGCTGCCGTCCTTGTCCTCCATCACCAGCGACACGGTGCGCACCCAGAACTGCACGTTCCCCGGATTGGCGAAGCGGAAATCGACCACCGCGATGGTGCTGTTCTCGTCGAGCGGCGCGGTGCGAACTTTGAGAACGCTGCCGGCCAGCCCGATGCGGGCGCCGCGCTGCATGAACAGGACCCCGCACACCGCTATGGCAATGACGCCGATGCCGATAGCGAACGTGGGGGTGAAGGGGTTCTTCATGAGATTTCGCCCACGATGCGCATGATCTCCTCCATCGAGGTGTGCGCGGCGGCAATCAGCGTGCCGTCGAAGATGTGGGTTTCCAACCCGATCTTGCCCTTGTATCCGTCCTTGTCCAGCGCCAGCATGATGGCCTTCCAGTCCTCCTTTTCCGGGCTCGCGGGCATCACCCCCTTGCCCTTCACCTGCACGTTGAGGATGCGCTTCTTGGGCAGCAGCGCGTATCCATCGGGGTACGACGTTTCGCGGCCGTAGGCGTTATGCGGATCCCAGTTCATCCCCACCCACTTGGACGGAATGAGCTTCAGGATGTCCGCCAGCTCCGCGGATGTGGCGACATTCTGCGAGCCCTCGTTTTCGATCAGCAGGTACACTTTTTCCTTCTCCGCCACCGCCGCCATTTCGCTTCCGATGGTCTCGGCGATGCGCGAGTACATGGTCTTGGGGTCCTCCAGGCGCGAGCCGGTGAAGACCCGGATCTTGTCGCACCCCATGATCTGCGCGCAGCGGATGGCCTTGTGCAGGTCCTCCATCCGGTGGTCCCAGCGCTCCTTTTCCGCGGCCAGGCGCTTCTCGCGCGCGGCGGGCTCTTCGGGACGGCGGCGGACCGGCTCGCTGCCCGGCCATCCGAACTTCAGGAGGCTGGTGTTGACGAAGGAGACTTTTAGCCCCTCGTTGGCGAAGCGCAAGGCATCCACCCGGATTTCCGCTTCGGTCAGCGCAAAGTATTCCTTCTTGTTGCCGGGCGGGTTGCGGATCTCCACGAAATGCAACCCATACTGGTGCGCGAACGCTATGGATTCGTCCGTGGACTTGCCAATCTCGTCGGTAATGGCGCTGATGCGCATTTTATCCATGTGGCTGCGCGCCCACAGAGTGGTTGCGCACGCCGCCCCTCCAGCCAGAAGTTCACGCCTTGTCATAAATCGATTGTAATAGATAGGTATGGAGTGGATCAGCGGCACCGGAAGGAAGATTGTGCTGAAGGAAGGCGACATCACGCGAGTCGCCGTGGATGCCATTGTGAACGCGGCCAACTCGGCGCTGGCCGGCGGAGGAGGCGTGGATGGCGCCATTCACCGCGCCGGCGGCCCCGAGATCATGCGGGAGCTGGACGGCATCCGCGCCCGCATCGGCCGTTGCCCCACGGGCAGCGCGCTGGCCACCGCGGCCGGAAAACTGCCGGCGAAGCATGTGTTCCACGCGGTCGGTCCGGTGTATCGCGACGGCCGCCACGGCGAGCCGGAGCTGATACGGTTACGAGGAGCAGGATTCCGCTAAGCGCGGCGAAGTAGGGTGGCTTGGCATGGTGGCTGAGGCTGAACCGGAAGCGGGGGTGCCGCTTCGTGGTCGGTGAAAAGATCTCGTACGCCCAGGAGAAGGGCTACCTCTACCTGATCGACCCTGGTGGCAAGGAATGCAAAGCGGAGATTCCAAGGCAAGAGAAACGGCTGTGAGGACTCAGATAGGGCAAGGGCGCACGGAGAAGAGAAGGTCTGGACACGTGACGTTGACGGACATATTTGAGATACTACGAGTCAGGAAGTAGGCGATTTGACTATGTCCGCAGTTGCTGGTGACCAATCGACCATCTCTCAACGGGCCGCCGAGCAAGTCGCAAGCGAATTTATCGCAAGCGACTAGTCAATAGTCATTGAGCAGAGGACTTCACGGCAAGGCTTACATTCACTTGGCTAGTGCTGCCCCCGATGTTCACCTGAATAGGAACAGAACTCCCCGGTGTCACTCCCTGTGGGATTTGGACATTTACTTGCAATACACCTGCGACTAACCCAGGAACACCACCGGCATACTGCACCTGAGCAGGCAAGCCTCCGACCGTAGCGGTAACCGGCTGTGTGATCGGTAGCGGTGCCGGTGAGTCTCCGGGCTTTCCGTCCACGCCGCTAGGATTGGTTTGCCCCTCACCCGTTGCGTACACAAAAGCAAACGAACCGACTGGGGCTGGGTTGCCAGGCGAATTCACAGTGCCATCTTGATTCAGAATCGCACCCGGTCCGCTACCGGAACTGTTGATCGTGAAGATACCCGGCATTACAGCGGTAACCGGCGTCGAGACGAAATTCGAAATCCTCCCCTGATATACGACCTGCACTTGCGTAGAACTCTTCCCGCTGGTCTCGTAAGGAACAACCGCACTCACGTTTCCAGCCTGGGTGTAAATCAGAGGGGCCGCCACACCGTCGAACAGCACTTGCGTCCCGCCAAGAGAGGTGGCCACATAGCCTCGGCCATCGAGTTGCAAACCGACGAGTGTACTTGGCCCCAAACCCGAGCCATAGATAACGATGACGAAATACAGATCGCGCATGGATTGATCAACAGGCTGAATTGCTTCGTCGCCGTTGTGTTGGCATTGTCGGTCACCTGTACCGTGAAAGTAAACGTGCCAGGCGTAGTTGGAACGCCATTCAACAGTCCCGTAAGGATGCCCCCGAGTGTGGTTAACGAGATTCCGCCTGGAAGATTGCCTCCGATCACTACCCACGCTTTGTACGGGGTTACTCCACCAGTCGCCGCTAGAGCTTCGGAATATGGAACTCCGACCGTACCGGCAGGCAAAGGTGATGTGGTGATGATGGACAGTCCAATGCCCGTGACTACCAGAGTCACGGAAATCGTGACGTGGTCGGCCGAGTTGATGGGATTACTCACCACAACCTGGCATGTGTAGGTGTTCGTTGGCAAACTCCCTGGGTTGGCCAGCGTGAGGTTGAGCCCGCTCGCAACAGCCTGGTTGAATTGCTGGGTCCCGCCGTTCAGCAACAGAAAGTCCGTGTTGCTGCACGTCGCAACCTGGACATTAAACATGGTCACGGAGGGGTTGTTGGCGGTGGATATGGAGATGAACTGAGACGTGGTGCCGGTCGGATAGGACAGGGAAACACTGGTCGGGTTTACCGTGTACGAGGTTCCCGTCACCGCGAGCGTGACAGTGATGGTTGCGAAGGTGGCGCCGTTCGACGTCAGACTGATGTAGTTGGTGTAAGTCCCCGCCCCCAGGCCGCCCGGGTTCACCGACACCGCCAGGTTCTGACTTCCCGTGTACGTGCAGGCGTTGCACGGCGAGACTACAAACACGAAACCGCTCGCGGCCTGAAGACTGGCCGTGAACGCAGTACTGCTGCGGGGCACGGTGACCGCGACGAATTGCGGTGGCGGCGCCACCCCCACAGGCGTGCTGAACGAGAGCGAGATGGGAGTCGCCGAGGGGAGTCCTCCCGGGTTCACGCTCTGAATCAGAGTGACAGTGACTAACGCGTAGTCGTTCGAGTTGGACGGATTGGCTATCTTCACCTGGCCCGTGTAAGTGCCCGATTGCTGCGGCACGGCACTCGAATTCAGATAGACAGTGAGCGGGTTCGTAGACCCGACCGTGCCGGTGATGCTGGTGCCGGAAGCGCCATTTTGGTAGACGAGCAGCCAGTTCCCCGCGCCGCCGGTAACCGAGGTTGTGGCGATGAACTGCGACTGGGTGTTGCTGCTGACTGAGATGCTTGCGGATTGGGCGCCAGATGGATACTGAAAGATGGCGCTGTTCACATTGAGCGTGTACGAGCTTCCGGACGACACGCTGCTGGTCACGGCCAGAAAGATGGAGAGTGTGGCGCTGCCGCTGGTATTGGGGTTGCTTACGGTGACGTATCCCGAGTAATTGCCCGCGCTGAAACTCTGGGGATTGTTCAGCCCGATATACATGCCGTTGCTAACCGGCTGGCCGGTGATCGTTGTCGAAGTACTGCCGTTCAGCGTTATCCAGTTTATGGTGTTGTTCGGCGAGCTCTGCGACGTGAATATCGCGGTGTATGTTGTCTGAACACTGGTTACGCTGACGTACGAACTTTGGGCGTTGCTGCTGCCCGTGGCCGACGTAAACGATAGGGTGGCCGGGCTCAGAGTGAAGCCGGACGATCCATTCACCGCCAGTGTGACGGTGATCGCGACCTGGTCGGCCGAGTTGATGGGATTACTCACGACAGCCTGGCATGAATAGCTCCCCGTTGCAAGAGT
>Ga0209517_10005184_pt1 | contig 16697 bp, 15 predicted proteins | sample PeaSoiMetSII2010_FD_187695 | JGI IMG/M metagenome (GOLD analysis project Ga0209517, IMG submission 187695) | Peat soil microbial communities from Weissenstadt, Germany - SII-2010 (SPAdes) (version 2) | ecosystem: Environmental > Terrestrial > Soil > Wetlands > Peat | place: Germany...
GATGTTGAGGCCGCGCTGGCCGAGCGCAGGGCCGATCGGCGGCGACGGATTGGCCGCCCCCGCCGGCACCTGCAATTTGACGTAACCGGTTATTTTCTTCGCCATGCTTTGCTCCTGTCAGTGGTGCGGCTATCGGCGGCTGGCGACCGCCTCGCCTTCCACGGCTTCACACTTACAATTTTTCGACCTGCCCGAATTCCAATTCCACCGGCGTGGCGCGGCCGAAGATCGAGACCGCGACCTTGAGCCGCGAACGGCCTTCGTCGACTTCCTCCACGGTGCCGTTGAACGAGGCGAACGGGCCGTCGGAAACGCGAACCTGCTCGCCGACTTCGAACGACACCGACGGCTTCGGCCGTTCGATGCCTTCCTGCACCTGATGCAGGATCCTTTGCGCCTCGGCCTCCGACAGCGGCATCGGCTTGTTGTCGGAGCCGAGGAAGCCGGTCACCTTCGGCGTGTTCTTGATCAGGTGATAGGCCTCGTCGGTGAGCTGCATTTTCACCAGCACGTAGCCGGGGAAGAATTTGCGCTCGGCATCGACCTTGCGGCCGCGCCGTACCTCGATGACCTTCTCCTTCGGGACCAAAATCTCCTCGAACAGATCGGACAGCCCGCGCTGCTTGGCCTGCTCGCGGATCGAATCTGCCACCTTGTTCTCGAAATTCGAGTAGGCGTGGACGGCGTACCAGCGGTTCGTCATGTCATCAAATCCGCATCATGAATTTGGCTCGCCAAAACACTCAACTGTTGATGCCGAGCAGGAAACTGACGGCGATCCGCATCACCTGATCCGCCAGCAGAAAGAAAATCGACGCGATGACCACCATGACGAACACCATGATGGTGGTCACGGTGGTCTCCTTGCGCGTCGGCCAGGTGACCTTCTGCGCCTCGGCGCGCACTTCCTGCAGGAACTTGAATGGACTGATCTTCGCCATCGCTCGTACCAAATAGGCATTTCCCGCCCGACTTGAAGGACGAGACCGGCCACGCCGTTCCTTTTGGGGAAATGTTCGCCGCGGAAATCCGTCACCGGGCCGCTGGCGATGGCAGCTTCCTACTGCCGGCCGGTCGCAGCGTCAAGCGGCAACCAAAGTCCGCTTGCCGCGCCAAGCCTTTAGCGGAGCCAAGCCTTTAGCAGAGCCAAGCCTTTAGCGGAGGCCGACCTGGCAGGAGTGGAGGGACTCGAACCCCCAACCCCCGGTTTTGGAGACCGGTGCTCTAGCCATTGAGCTACACTCCTTAAGCGCCGGTCGGCGGCGTTTCACATGCCCTTTGGCGTGGAGCAACGCAAGCCCTCGCCCTGCCCCCCGCCCCCGCCCCCGGCCGCACGTGAATCCAGCCGGCCTGCCAACCGACACAAGGTCCGATGCTGTCGCGACGCACCATCATCCTCGGCGCCGCCTGCGCGGCTCAGGAAGACGTTCGTGCACTGGGGAAGCAGTGGAGCGGGTGAAGGGGCGTCGCCGGCTGCTGCTCTTTTGTCGAGCTGGCGGAAAGGTAATGTGCGGTATCCTGATCTGGGCAAGAGAGAGGTAAAGTTCGTCGCACCATCAAATTCAGGGTCCCGCAATGCCCGACCTATGTCGTCGGCGATGATTTGGAAGCGAGCGACCTAAGGTCGCCGAGTTCTCGTTTAAGTAGTGCACGCGCAAGACCGCCATCAATCCGCCAAGTTGCAGTTTCATTGAACTATTCTCCACCCGCTTCAGGCTGAACCCGCCTTGGGATCGCCGGCAGCAACACGCTGCACTTTAGTCGGTACACTCCGGCAAATTGCCGGGCTTACAAGGAGGAGGCGCGACAATGGCTGATTCTGGCCCGAACGACCAAAATCCCGCTCCGCTCCATGGGCGTGGCTGCGACCTGACGCTGATTCCAAAAGCCGCCGACATGCCTCCGACCGACCTGAAGGAGTTCCTCGGCGTCGACAGCGCGAACCCGTTTCTGCGCGCGCTACGAATCGAACGCGGATTCCTCAAGGTGGACGGTCTTCCGCGCGAACTGACCCTTGCAGCGCCGCTCGATAGCGCCGCGCTCGCCAAATTGCGGGAGCAGCAAAAATGAGCGCCGTCGACTGGCGCAATCGTTGGGGCTGGCCCTGGCTCACCAACATCAAGGATCAGGGCGGTTGCGGATCCTGCTACTCGTTCTCGGGCACCGGCCTTGTCGAGGCGATGACGCGCATCGAACATTGCGTGTGGAGCCTGCGCTCCGAAGGCGATGTGGGCGATGCGATCTCTTTTCTGTTCGGCGCTCATTCCAAATGCGGCGGAGGTTCTCCCGAACACGTGCTGCAATGGATCCAGGCGAACGGCATCGCCGATCCCGGATGCTGGTCGTCGCCAAACAGCCCTAAGCTCGCCATGCCGACGCCGGACCGGCTCGGTCGTACTGTAAGGCTCGACAAATACCATTCGATCGGCGGCCCAAACATCCACAACGACATGAAAACTTGGATCGAGCTCAACGGCCCAGTCGCCGTCTGCTTCGCCTGCTATCCGGAATTTGACGACGCTTGCAAGAACGATTCCATCTACATCTATTCAAATCCAGACAACAAACCGAGCGACGGCCATTGCGTGCTGATCGTCGGCTACGATGACGCCAAGGCGGCCTGGCTCGTACGAAACAGCTGGGGGACCGGGTGGGGAACGCACGGCTACGGCTGGTTCGGCTACGGTCAAGGCGAGCATGGGCTCGAACATCATGCTGCTTTGGGCGTCATCGGCGTGTGGACCAACGCCGACCCGTGGTCCAAGCGGCGTCTACACAACGGCAATTTCTACGAAAGCGGCGACGGAACGAAGCACAGGAATTTCGAGGTCTGGGCCGCAGGGCCGGGCGGCGTCATTCGTCATTATACTCAGAACGGAAGTACCCTCGCCTGGTCGCTGACAGAGACGCTGCCAGAGGTCTCTCTTCCGCCAGCGTTCCACGCGAAGGGATACGATTGCGGCGGGGCGCCGACGGTCCTCGCCTCGACTTATTTCCGCAACTACGAAATCGTCTACCCGACCACGGGCGCGCAACTTCGCCACATGCACTACGACCAAGTCGGCAAGCAGTGGAGCAGCCAAAAGCCTTTCGGCCCGACCAACAGCGACGGGGTTCCCGGCTTCATCCAGATCGACGTCGGGGCGCCGGGAAACTTCGAGGTCGTTGTGCGATGCTCCACTGGCACCTTGGAGAATTGGTGGCGCGACAATGTCGGCAACGGTGGGGTTTGGGCGAAGCGCAGTTCGTTCGGCAACGGCATTCTGTTGAGCGGCGCCACCGTGGTGCAGCGCTGGGCGGCGGGAGGCAACCCGGGCGTCAACGTGCCCGCCGGCCTAGACCTCGTCTGCGTGACGGACCACCACACGATGCAACGCTGGTGGCGCAACGACCCCAACACAATGCATTGGGCGCCCTGCGAGACCTTCGGCGCCCACGTCCACAGCCCGCCGGTGATGATCCGCTCGCAGTTCGGCGCGACCAACGAGACGATCCCGGGCGACTACGAACTTTGCGTGGCTGTCAGCGGCCTCATCGAACATTGGTGGACGCCTGGCAATCCCGAGCCCACTTTACAGAGCCTAAACGGCACAACCGCCAAATGGGCCCAAATCGCAAAATTCGGCACGAATGTCGCGGGCCGTCACGTGAAGCAGGTTTTAGGCCTGATGCAGTCGAGCTATGGTTTCCACCTCGAGTTGGTCGCTGAGCTCGACAACGGTAAACTTCAGCACTTTTCGCGTGACGGCTCCGGCTGGCACGCCAAGACGGTCTTCTGAGAAGTGGTGTGAGCGGGCAACGTGAATATTGAGTCGAGAACGCTCGTCCTGGGGACGCGTGTTCTCGTGACGCTCGCGGGATTGGGCGCCGCCGGGTACCGCTGGTCCGCGGCAGTCGACGATCCGGCCATTGTGTCCGTCGAGGGCGTCGCTTTGGCGAGCGGCCCAGATGTGCGTCCGCCCGGGGCGAGCCGGGATGAGGCTTTTGCCCTTCTTGCGCTGGCGGTCGGCGAGACGAAGGTGCGTTTCGTTCAGGCGCGCAGTTTCGAACCGGGAGGAGAGCCGAACGCGGTGCGCGAAATGCGCGTTCGCGTCGTAGACGCTCGGCTCGTAGGCGCCCACGAAAAATGATTGGCGGCTGACTGCCCAGAGTCCGTTAAGGGTCGAAAGCCAAAGGCGTGCCGCTCGAGAACGAGCGCATCATCGGGCGCTATTTCGAGCCCGAGCTGGCGGCCGCGATGGCCAAGGATCAGAAGGCCGCCGCGCGGCGCAACGTCGTGGGGCTGCTCGATTTCGATCCGTTCCTCGACGCGCAGGATTGGGACGTCAGCGCTTTCGACATCGCCGTGAGCGACGCCGCCGCCGGCACGGCGAAAGCCACCGTGAAATTCGTCAATCAAGGCGAGGCGATGACCGTCGTGCTCGATCTCGTCCAGGCCAGAACGACTGGCGCGTTTACGACATCACCTGGCTGCACGACGGCAAGACGGAAAGTCTTCGCAAGACTTTCTTGCACTGAGTGGATTTTGCCGCAGCGGCGCGCATCAGGCGCAATTGCTACGACGCCCGCCCTATCCGGGCTCAGGACCCGTTGCCACGGGACGAGATGGATCCGCGCTCCATGCCGACCACGAACCGACATAAAGCGCGGGCTTAAGCCCAACCGCGCACATGGCAGCGACGGCATGCGCCGCCGCATTGCCGCTGCCGCAATAGACTCCGATTTTCTTCGACCCGTCCGCGCCAAGCGACGAAAAACGGGCGAGCAATTCGTCGTTCGGTTTGAATTTTCCGTCGGCGATGTTGTCGCCTGCAGCCGCGTGAATGGCTCCGGGAATATGTCCGGTGCCCGGTTTGGTGGAGTCGCCGATATAGGCCGCCCGTGGTCGCGCATCCAACAATGCGGATTGCGTCGTGAGAGCCGCCGCCTCTTCGGCGCTGATGGTCGGCATACCTCCCGATGTCAGAACGACATCTCCGGCAAGCGGAGCGCGCGTGGCGACATGATTTGACGAGGGGCGGTCGGTCGCGATCCACGCGCCATATCCGCTATCGAGCACGCGGACATCAGCTACGCCCGCCCATCGCAGAGTCCACCACGCGCGGCAAGCCTGCGCACCGCCGGAATTATCGTACATCACGACGACGCTGTCGCTGCGGATTCCCCAAGCGCGGGCTTTTGCTTGCAGGTCACCGACATCCGGCAAAGGCCGCCTGCCGGCTGCGGGTGTGGGTTTGCCGGAAAAGTCCGTCGCCAGATGAACCGACAAGGCACCCGGTATTTTGGGCCTGTCGTCCGGCGCCCCGCCCTGCTCGTCGATGACGTCGAGCAGGACGACAGCCTTTCCGGCGTCCAGCAACCGCGCGAGCTCGTCGACCGTGATCAGCGTTTTTGAACGGGCGTCGTTCACCGCGGACACGCCCTTAAGCAGTCATCGTCGCGCGATACAGAATACGGCGGCCGCTGCCGTAATCCTTGATGCCCTTGTGCTGAACGACGCGATTGTCCCAGATCGCAAGCGCGCCGCGGGTCCAGGTGTATCGGGCGGTCGCCTCCGGCGACTTGATCATGTCGAACAGAATCCCAAGAATATTCTGGCTCATGACCCGGCTGACGCCCTTGATGTAGGCCACGTAGGATTCGTTGACCGCGATCCACTTCCGACCGGTCGCGGGGTGCGTACGCACGAGTGGCATCTCGAACGGCGGCATGCGCTGCCGTGCCTGCGCCGCCTCCTCGGCATCGAGATACCGATCGGTGATATGTCCGGTCGCATCCGCCGACTGAATGACGGTCAGGGATTCAAGATAGGCTGCGAACAGAGGATCGAGCTGCTCATAGACCCAGGCCGTATTGCTGAAGATCGTATCGCCGCCGAGATCGGGCAATTGCTGCGCAAACAGCGCGGTGAAAGCCGGGGCGTCGGGACGGAACCCTCCGTCCGCATGCCAGATGTGATTGCGCAGATTCTTGTCTTTCAGGGAATCGATCACCGTCGCGTCCGGATTTTCGGGCGCGCGCGGCGTGTGGGGACCGGCATAGTGGAAGAATTCACCCAAAAACCCGGCGAAGGCCGTGAAGTTTTCGGCCGTCACCGTGCCGGGCTCGAAGATCACCAGACCGCGATTGTGCAGGAGATCGCGCAGCGCGGAACGAAACTCTTCGTCCAGAGCTCGGCCATCGAATCTAAATCCGGCAATGATCGAGCCGAGTGCCGGTTGAAGTTGTGCGACACGCACACCGGCGGGCATGGCGGCTTCCGAAACCAGCCTGACGGCATTTGTCGAAGTGGACATTTCAGAGCACCTTTCCCGGTTGCGGCGTCGTCGGTCAAATGATGATTTTATTTTGCAAGATATTACGATCCCGAACAAGCGTACCGGAAGCGAAGCCGGGCGAATCCGCGCTTTGGCCGTCTATTTGACACTGGCCGTGAACGCCTCCAGCACCGGGCGCCATTGCGCTTGCTGCGCGTTGATGAAGGCGTTGACCTCGGGCGGCGACATCGGACTGACAAAGGCGCCGCGTAGCGCCAGCGGATCGGCGATGTCCGGTTCGCCGAGCACCTTTTGCAGGCCGGCATTGACCTTCTGGACGGCCGTCGCAGGTGTTCCAAGCGGCGCCACAATGCCTTGCCATCCGCCGGCGGCGAAACCCGGCAACGTCTCCGCTGCCGTCGGCACATCGGGAAATTGCGGCAGGCGATGCGCCGATGCGACCGCCAGCACGGTGAGGCTGTGCGCCTGGATCGCGCCGGCCAAGCCGGAATATCCCTCAATGATCAGCGGGACGCGGCCGCCCACCACATCGGTGAGCGCGGCCGCCGGACCGCCGGTGTAAGGCACGACCTGCAATTTGATATCGGCCCGGCTTTGCAGCAGCAGACCCGTCAGGTGCGTTATTCTTCCTATGCCGGTCGCGGCAAAAGAAATTTGATTGGGATGCTGCTTGGCGCGTGCGATCAGATCCGGCAGCGTCTTGATACCGGACGCGGCGCTCGCGCAGATGAACATCGGCTGATCAATGAGGGAAGCGACCGGAAGGAAATCGCGCGGCAGCATGAGAGGGAGATTCTCCGCCTTGCCGGGTAAGGCGATGAACAGCGAGATCGCCGGCGCGAACAGCGTGTAGCCGTCCGGAATGGCGTCGGACGCGGCGTGAGCGGCGATCGCCCCGCTGGCGCCGGGCGTATCGACCGGCACGATCTGCTGGCCCAACTCGGTGCCAAGCCGGTCCATCACGATCCGGAACGTCACGTCGACGGCGCTGCCGGGGGCCGAATCGGAAATGATCCTCACGGGCTTGTTCGGATAGTCGTCCGCTCGCGCCGGCGATACAGCGGCGGTCGCGAGAAACGGCAAACACAGCGCAATAATCTTGAACGGCGTTTCCATGCTTTCCTCCGATATCGGACAGGCGCATTGCGATACCGCGCGCTATTGGCAGGACAATATTCCAACCGAAGAGTACCGGGAAGCCGCACGGCGTGCGTTGCGTGGACGCAGTGGAGCCAAAGCGGCAACCGACGAAGGCCGGATCGCAATATTCAAGCCGGCCGGCGCTTACAGATTGAAGGAAGTGGAGCGGGTGAAGGGAATCGAACCCTCGTCATGGGTTTGGAAGGATGCCGGAAAACTCTTTCAGATCAAAGTGAGTTGAAGCTTTCTCTGGTCAAGAATGCGCCGTTCGGTGCGAAATTCGGCACGCGGTAAAGACAACGGGACTATTGCAACTTTTGGAGGCGATGCTAACAATGTGCAATCGGCTATCGCGTGGAGCTCAGTAGTCAACATCGGTCGATGGTCAGGTGAGCAGCCTTGCGAGGGAATCGAACGGCTCCTGAAGCGCGCTCGATCCAAATGGACCGGTAAGTCAATGTGCGCTGCTATTCGTCCTGCTGCCTCGGTTCGTACTAACGGTCAAACAAAAGCGTCTCCGACAGTACGTTCTTTTTTTGTGATGTTGGCCCGCGTTGCAACACTTGTCCACTGCCCCATAAGGAGAAGCGCGTCATGAAGGTAAGCAAATTAGCCGTGTATGCGAACTGCGATATGGCCACGATTGCGTGGACGACCGACAATCCGATTCCGGGCTGCAGAGGATTTGCGATCGAGCGCGATGTGAGAGGACCAAGAGGGGACGCGCCGAAAGGATTCATCAATACCTGGGTGGGTTTCAAGGGTGGCCAGCATAACCCCGGAGAAAGTCGGCCAAGCACAGAGTGGCCGATTCAGCGATATCTATGGTCGGACTATGTGGTCAGCTTCGGTCAAGAAGTACGCTACCGCGTAATCCCGATGGTTGGATCGGCAGCGCGTCTTCAAAAGGCAGCGGAAGAGCAATGGAGCGGTTGGTCGGATTGGGTGAGCATAGACACCGGAAAAACGAAAGGGTTTGAGGCGTACTTCAATCGTGGAATCGTGCCCTCGCAATTTATGGCTCGCCAAGCGGACACCCTGAAAAAATTCCAGGCGATGCTGAAGCAGGATATCGACGATCCAAAGAGTAAGATCCGCACATTCTTGTCCGGGACCTTGCGAACGCATCTGCTGGAGCTGCTGGCGAATGCCAAGAAGGCTGGTGTCGAAATCTACGCGGCTCTTTACGAACTTAACGACCCCGAATTGGTCGCCGCTTTGAAGCAAATTGGCCCCAAGTGCAACCTGATACTCGGCTCAGGTGCCTACAAAGCCGCAAATAAGAAAAAGGGTACACCGGCCGTGCCCGATGAAAACAAGAAGACACGGCAGGATCTCAAGAAGAATTCGAAGGTTCGGGTCTTTGATAGGCTGGTCAAAAGTCCACACTTTGCGCACAACAAATTCGTGGTCTTCTGCGACAAGAAAGGGCAGCCTGAGTACGTATGGACAGGCAGCACAAACTGGACGGTTACCGGGCTCTGCACACAAACCAATAATGGCATCCTGGTCGACGACGCGAGTATCGCAAAAGCATATAAGAAGAGGTGGGATGCGCTGAAGGACGCAAAGGCAACCTACCCCAAGACGCTTTCGGAGGAGGGCTCCAAGCCAGCGGTTCATTCTCTCAATAGGATACCCATCAGGGCGTGGAATGTGCCCTGCCTAAAGTACGCGGATCTCAAAGACGCCAAGCGGTACATCGACGGTGCAAAGCAAGGCGTGATCTATCTGATGTTCAATCCGGGAAAGGGTGATGGAAAGAAAAAGGACAAGGCGCTAATTCAGGACATCCTGGCTTTAGACCCGAACAAAATTTTCATTGAAGGTATTCTTAATCAGGATCCGGGTGGGAAAAAGGCCCCGATCATCCAGTTGACTCACAAAGGTCAAACGCTGCAGCCCGTCAGTCTGCCCGCTATCCTTCCTAAGAATCTACAGAGCGCCGGCAGAAACTGGTTCAAATCAACGTTCATGTACAACATGGTGATGATACACAGCAAAGTCATCGTAATTGATCCGCTAGGAAGCAGCCCAATCGTGATGACTGGCTCACACAACATGGGACCCAAAGCGAGCAAATCAAACGACGACAATCTCGTGATTATCGAGGGCGCGTCGGGGCTCGCAACGGAATACGCCGTATATATCGCGAACGTATACGGGCACTATAAGTGGATGTTTAACGAATACCTGCGCACTCACGGCGCAACGGAAGGCCAAAAGAAGGTTTCTCCACAATACGATGGAAACCAGGATAACGACACGTGGCAGGAATCGTACCTTGAAGGCCCGAATCGGCGGGAGATCGAATTCTGGCTGGGAAAGACTAAATAATCGGCGGCGCGCCGAGCAAGCGTTTCCCCCTGAACAGCAGGAGCAATCAACTGCCTCCGCGGTGAGGGGCGCTGTGGTATTCTCTAGTACCTCTAAGATGCCGCTAAACGAATAGCGCAGCGCGAGGGCATCGGAACCATTGATGCCCGCGGAGGCGGCCGATCCGAAATCCTTTGTGGGTGTGCAGGCTCGTGTCCAACGTGAACGATAGTTGGCCCGCTCGCGTTGGCGGCCATACTGGCGCTGCCCGCCTGCGGGACCGCTAGCGATCAGGGCAGAAAGCGAGGGCGGGGCAAAAGTTTCAAAATGGCAGCTTACCGACGTCTCGATTACCACACGCGGTGGCGCCAAGCAGTTTAAAGAGTTGGAGCGGGTGAAGGGAATCGAACCCTCGTCATAAGCTTGGAAGGCTTCTGCTCTACCATTGAGCTACACCCGCGTGATGCGCCCACGCGACCCGACGCGCACACTATATAAGTATCAGCAAAAGTCGAAAAAGTTGACGTAACAACGCGCATGCCAATTCGGCTCCGTGCCGTAATAGCGGTAGCTGTTGGTGCGCCGCTCATAGGTCCAATAGTTGCCGTGGGCGTCGTAGCCGTACATGTTGCCGCGCGGATCGGTCTGAGTCTGCCAATACGACCACTGCCGCGAATCGTAGCCGAGCGCATTGGAGCCGCCGCCAGGCGCCGGCGTGACGACGAAATTGCTGGGCGCCCTGGGATCCGGGATCGGGCCCTGCGCCAAAGCCGCGCCGTGCAGGGCCGCAGCGAAAATTCCAGTCAGCAACAACAGGCGTTTCATCGGATCACCCGCGGTGATGTTTGAGCTACGACGCCGCCCGGCGCGGCGCGGCCGCGGCGCTGTCGGCCCGGAAGATCTCGTCAAGGCACCAGCGCGCCACGTCGCTGCCGGTGGCGAACCAGACGCTGCCGGCCTCTTTCATGTGCGCAATGATGGTGCGCAAGGCTTTGGCGCGGCCGGGGCGCCCGGAAATGTAGGGATGGAACTGGAACGGGCAATAGGTCGGCGCAATCTTCGACTCGGCGTGAAACTCGTCGAACATCCCCTTCCAGATCACCAGCGTGTCGGCTGGATTGCCGGCATCGTTGTGGCGATGCTGATAGGTGCGGCCGTCGCCGAACGGCTGCCGCGGCAGCTCGACCAACATGCGGCCGTTCGCTTCCCACAGGAACGGCAGATCGTGGGAGAACGAATTGCTGTTCCAGAGGAAGCCGTGCTCCATCAGCAATTCGAGGCTGTTCGGGCTTTGCGTGCACGAACGCCAGCCGAACGGCCGCTGGCCGGTGCGGCTGCGGATCATGTCGACAGTCTTGCGCATCACCTCACGCTCCTGATCCCGCGTCAGGTTGCGCGCCACTTCATGATGATAGCCGTGGCCGGCGATCTCGTGGCCCTGGGCGACGATCGCCTTGACCGCCTCGGGAAAACGCTCGGCGATGGCGCCGCAGGTCAGGAACGTCGCCTTCACGTTCTCTTCCTTGAGAATGCGCAAGATCCGCCAGATCGCCGTGTGCGGGCCGTATTCGCACTGGGTGTATTCCTCGTGGTCGCGCGTGCCGTCGGGCAGCGGGCGGACGTCCTCGCCGCCCTGGAAATCGAAAGTGAGCGTGACCGCGACTTTGGCCTGGTTCGGCCAGACGAAAGGGCCACGGTGGTGGTGGTCCTGCAACATGCTCGATCTCCTTGCGCGCCCACGAAACTCTAAACGAGGCCGCATTTAAGGTCCATGACCGCGGCCGCGGCCCTTTGGTGCCTTAATGCTACTTTTATTGCGCGAGCGCGGCCTCGATGCGCGCAACCGCCGCCGGCGGCGTCGCGAATAGGCGGTCGACCATGGCCCGGGTTTCGTCCGCGCCCATCGGTTCGATGTCGATATCGAGCGTCCTGGCCTCATCGAGCAAATCCGCGTCCTTCATGGCCGCCAGGGTGGCGGAGCGCAGAACGGCGAGGCGGTCCGCCGGCGTCCCCGGTGGCGCTGCCAGCGAACGTCCGAGCGCGAGCGGCAGATAGAGGAATTCCAGCGCCTGGCGAATGTCCGGCGACTTGGCCTGATCGAGGATATTGGGGACATCGGGATAGCGCTCATCCTTGCGCAGCGCACCCTGCGCGATGAGACGAATCTTGCCGTCGGCGGCCAGCCGGCTGAATTGGGAGCGGAACAGCGACAGGCTGATGCCGCAGGCGCCCGTGATCTCGCCGCGCTCCAGCGCCAGCAGGCGTTCCGGCGTGCCGGGATAGCCGGCGATCACCTTGAACTTCATACCGAGCAGTTCGCGATAAACCACCGGGAACGAATAGGACTGGGCGCCGGCGCCCGACGCGCCGGCGATGACCTCGCGCTTGTAAAGGTCGTCGATTGCGCTGACCCCGCTGCCGGCGGAGACAATGCAGGCGTCGTGATCGCTGTTCATGTTGCCGATCCAGGCAAAGTCGCGGCCGCGAAATTGCACCTGAGGCGATTTGTAGACTTCCTCCTGGATCGCGGTCCCGCGCACCATGCCGAAATAGGACCCGTCCTTCGGCACCGTATTGTAGATCTGGTTGGCCAGCGCCATGCCGCCGGCCGCAGGAACGTTCTGGACGATGACGCTCGGATTGCCCGGGATGTAGCGGGCGATATGGCGCGCCAGGATGCGAAGATAAATGTCGTAGCCGCCGCCCGGGCTGTTCGGTGAGCCCAAGGTCAGGGTGTGTGTCTTGTAGAACGTCTCGGCGTCCTGCGCGGATGCATCGGCGGCGGCGCATGACGCCATCGCGACCAGCATGAGCAAACGCATACGCCGCAGGCTGGCAGAATTGCGTCCGGCCACCCTTTCCTCCCCGCCGCCATGTTGGCCCGGTATTGACCAAGGACCGCGCGACGTCTCGTACACGCGGTAACATCGACACAGTTCTCGGTGCAATTCCAGCCTCGCCAAGACCGGACCAAGTCGATGGCGGCGAATCGATCCAATGGCCGCCAAGTCGCCGTTATCAGAGTCGGCCGGCATAGACTCTCGGTGGGGCGCGCGTATTCGGCGAGCTGACGTCCTCGCGACGGCATCACTTGGGCCTAGGACGATCCATTCCAGCGGCGCTCAGGCCGCCGCGCCCGGTTACCTTGTCAGGCGCGCCGTCGAGATGGCTTGCGCGAACAGCGCCTGCATCGCCGCGGTGATGTCGCCGTCGGTGGTCACCGTGAAGAACATGCCGGTCGAGGCGCAGTTCTCCAGGTTGGGACCGATCTGGTTCTGGTACGGCGCGACCCAGCTATTGTACCAGGAATTGGTCGTCAGCGGCAGATACGCGGTATAGAGCACCGCGATCTGGATGCCGCGATTCTTGACCGTCGTGCACCACGCCGTGTTGAACGGCTGCTGGCAGCGGTTGCTGCCGCTCAGCGTTTCCGAGCAGGTGGTGTTGGCTTCGTCGTCGACGCCGTCGGAGACGATGAACAGCACCTCCTGCGGCGTCGAGGTCGGCGTGCCCAGGCCCGGATTGGGCATGATGGCGTTGATTTGCGACATCGCGGTTTCGAAATTGGTATCCATGTCGCTATTGTTGTTGCTGCTGGTGAGCCAATTGTTCTTGTAGACCTGCAGCACGTTGATGTTGCCGGCCGCCGTCTGCGCCGTCGACAGATTCGACGTCAGCGCCTGGATGGTGTTGAGGCCGTTATTGGCGAAGGTGTAGATCGCCATCTGATATTGCGAGGTGTTCGAGCCTTCCGTCGCCGTCGCCGTGCTCATCAGAGATTGCGTGGCGCTGGCCAGATTTTGCATGCGCGTGACCACGCCCAGATTCTGGGCCAGCGTGTAGTTGTCCTCGCCGTTGGGATTGCCGAGATTGTCGGCGGACGGATCGGATTCGTGACAGGCGAAGGCGCAGCCGCCTTGCGCCGAGGTGTGGGAGACCATCGTGTTGATGCCGGCGGTGGTCGCGGCGATGTTCATCGACGGCGAATTGTCGAGCAGCAGGTAGAAATTGATGTTCACCGACAAGCCCGCCGCGGAGCTGGCGCTGCCGCTGATCGTGGTGCTCGGGATGCCCATCAATCCCATGAAGGTGTTGGTCTTGGTCGCGGTATAGGAAACCACCGCGGTGCGGCCGCCATTAGCGTCGGTCACGGTGACGGTCACGGTGCCGATGGTGACGTTCTTGAGGTTGATGGCCTCGGCGTTGAAGACGCTCGTCGCCGTGGCCTGGGCGGCGTCCGCGGTGCCGGAAATCGCGTTATGGTCGACCGCCGAGAGCGCGGCCGCGTCGGCCACCGCATCGAGCTTGCTCTTGGCCATGTTGGCGGTCGCGTAGTCGATGCCGGCGCCGACCGAAAAGATGATCGGAATGGACGACAGCGCGACGAACAGCGCCATGGCGCCGCCCTCGTTGCGGCGGAAACGCCCCATCTGCTCGATCGCATTGCGAAACAGGCGACTGAAGTTTGCCATTGGCGTAGCCCCGAATCTGTTGCCCGATCACGCCCGCAAGCATTTCGCGGCAAGGGTCGATCAACGGCGCGTGACCGGCGCGCCCTCAAACGCGCGGCGGTCCCTCCACCTAAGTTTCCAAATCTGAAAATTACGTGAAATCGCGCAGTGAAGACTCGCCGATTCCTCGCGGCGTTTTTCCGACAATTCGAAAGGAAAAGCGCAACGGTTTGGAAAGCATCCCGGCGAAGGCGCGGGAACGCCGGATTTAGCCGGCCGCGATCGGCCGAATTCGCGATTGCTATTTCAGGGATGGCAGCGCAACACGCCGTTCCAGTCGCAATAGCCGTGGCCGAGATGGCAGCAGCCGAAGGACGCTTCCGAGCAGTAATAAAATTGATAGTCGATACCGCAATGGTTCGAGCAGTATGGCCGGCTGGTGAAATTCTCGAAGGTGCAATGGTTGCGGAACGGCGGCGGCAATTGTTCGGGCGTTTGCCAGTCGACGCGGACGACGAGGCCGCTTGCCGCGTTCGTGTCGCCGGCGCGAGCGGCCACTACCGACACGGCAGCGGCTAGAACGGCAAGGGCAAGAGCTTTCATCATCGGACTTCGCCTCATTCACTGACGCGCGAGGGTACGGATTGCAAGGCATCGGGCGGATCGGCAATCGACGGAGCTTCCGCGAGCGCCGTCGTCTCCACTGCGGCAGCAGGCCGGCGCGGTAAACGGACGGTGAAACGCGAGCCCTCGTCTTCCTTGCTTTCCACCGTGACGGCGCCGCCGTGCATGTCGACCACCATCATGACCAGGTAGAGGCCAACGCCGGTTCCGACGATTCCCGATACGTTGCTGCCGCGGTGATAGCGCTCGAACAGTCGATCGAGGTCGGCCGCGGGAATGCCGATGCCACGGTCGGCGATGACGACGACCACCTCGTCGACGGCCGGCGCGGCATCTACCGCGATGACGCCGCCGTCCGGCGAGTACTTGATGGCATTGGACAAAAGATTGCTGAAAACTTGAAACAGCAGTTTTGCATCGCCGACCATGGGGATCGGCGCCGCAGCGATCCGCTCGGCGATGTGCGCGCCCGGCACCATCTCGCGATGCAACTGGCAGACCTCTTGCAAGAGCGCGGCCATATCCATCTCGGCCGGATGAAAATATTGCCCGACGCCGCCGACGCCACCGTCGATCAGGCGCGAGGAGTTGAGCAGATTGTCGATCAGTTGCGTCATGCGCAGCACGGCGCTGCGCACCTTGCCGGCGCGTTCGCCGATCTCGGCGGGGCCGACGCTGTCTTTCAGCTTGATCAGCCGCCGGGCGTGGCCGTCGATGACGGTCATCGGCGTGCGGAATTCGTGCGAGGCCATGGAGACGAAATTGCGCTGCTGCAGCGCCAACCGTTGCTCCTGCGCCAATTGCTCGGCGAGCATCGCCGCCTGGCGCGCCAGCATGCGCTGGCTCTCCATCAGTTCGATGGCGTTGTTGCGGAACACCACGGTCGCTTGCGCCATTTCGCCGATCTCGTCGGCTCGCTCGGTTTCCGGAATTTCGATGCCGGTATCATTGGCGGCGAGGCGGCGCATGCGATCGGCAAGGTGCAGGAGTGGACCGGAAATGGACCGGCTGATGTGCACCAGCGCTGCGACCACCAGCAAGCCTGCGATCGCCACGGCGAGGAGAATGAGCCAGAACGCCTGATCGTACGCCACCGCGAGACGATCGCTGGCGATTTGCGCGCTGGCGACCGCCTGGTCGGTGAGCTGGCCGAGCGTGTCGCTGGCGGCGTTATAGGCGACGCGCGAGGCGCCGCCGTAGATCCCGAGCGCTTCGGCCTTGCGATTGCCGCGCGACAGCACCAGCATCTGGTTGACGATCCTGCGATAGTCGGTCCAGTGCGCCTTGAACCGGTCGTACAGATCGTTTTCGGCCGCATCGTGCGCGATTTTTTCGAAGCCGCGCTCGGCTTGGGCAATCGAGCGGTCGAGCGCCGCCATGTCGGTTTCGGTCGCCGCGATCTCGGATTGATCGGTCGACAGCAGATTGCTGCCTTCGATGGCGCGGAAATCCGAGGTGAAATTGTTGAGGTCGCCGAGCACCCGCGTGGTCGGCAGCCAGACCTCGGCGACGTCGGCGGACAGCCGATTGAAATTGCTCAGCCGCCAGATGCTGAACGAGCCCAGCACGCAGACCAGCAGGAAAAAAACCAGAAACACCCCGGCAAGGTGATGGCGAATAGACTGCGGCCGCCCCGCCAGGCGCCCCCACCGCTTGGAAAAAATACGGATCGGCAAACAACCGTCTCCTTAGCTTTGACAGGATTATAGTGTAGTTGTTCGCCGGCGTGAACGCGGATGTGGCATGGCCGAGGCGCCGATCAAAATTCTCTGCATCGAGGACGACCGCGAGACCGCGGCGCTGATCACCGAGGAACTTCTCGACCGCGGCTATGAGGTCATCCTCGCCCATGACGGCCGCGAAGGGCTCGCCGCCATTTTGCGCCCCA
>Ga0209517_10005185_pt1 | contig 16696 bp, 17 predicted proteins | sample PeaSoiMetSII2010_FD_187695 | JGI IMG/M metagenome (GOLD analysis project Ga0209517, IMG submission 187695) | Peat soil microbial communities from Weissenstadt, Germany - SII-2010 (SPAdes) (version 2) | ecosystem: Environmental > Terrestrial > Soil > Wetlands > Peat | place: Germany...
ACAGATTCAAAGATTGGCCCCTATAATTCACTCCCGAATTGAATTGCTCGCGAATGAGATCAGCATATCGGTCAAGCAATGTCGGTTTAATCCGCAACCTGAAATCCTCAGCGGTAAAATAGAAGTCATCCCATGAGTACATTCCCGACTCGATCATATCTAAAACAGTGAGGTCAACCAAGAATCTGTAAGGCTCTTCGAGATCAAATATAAGCGGTGTTGTTGATGGCTTATCTTCGTGGACGAAACCAAGTGATGACTCGAGTCCGGTCATGTTGATAGCACGACGAACATAGCCTTGCAATACCGAATAGCCATAGTTTAACAAGCAATTTGTTGGATCATTTGCATTATTCTGACGCTTTCGAATACTTGTACTTCGACTTCTAAACTCCAGCTTCGAGGGTACGGCTTTCTGAAAAGCAGCCCAGTAGAATTGTGCAGCCCTACCTTCAATTCCTCTGACGTCGTGTATGTGTGTAGCACTGATTAATTTAGAAGCTTCTTTCTTAAATCGCCGAATTTCTAGCTCGATATCGTGAGTCTCTCTCAACCAATTTAGAATCTGATTGGATCGTTCCAGCTTCGCTTCAATCAGCGATCGTGCGACAGTTAGGCGTATTTTGGAATCAAGATAAGCCTCAACCTGTGCTTTACGCAGATCTCCGCGGATGGACTGAGGAGGCATGGTTGATGAAAGTATCGACCCGTCGTGGTCAAGCATGAACACTGCAGTATTATGATGAACGAGCCAACGCATCGCTTGAAATGAAATCCAACCTGAAGATCCATGCACGAAAATTGCATCATATGGGATTTCCCTCGGTTTGAATTTCAGGGTACGCGGCTCGCGGTATCCACCTTTCAAAGTCCGCGTAAAACTGAGTGGCGAAAAGCGGCCCTCACGCACAACGAGCCGTCGATTCAGTACCGAAAGGCTGGTTCCAAATCCCTGAAGGAGCAACGGATTCATGATTCAGATTTCCTGACCAATGCCGTCCGCAACTTTTCCTCGAACATATTGCTGACTTGCTTTGATTTTCTAACTAGTTTACGCGCACTCGGATCCTTGACTTGACTAGGATGCTCGATCATTACGAGTAGGTTTGTTAAGTTGAAGTAGGCTAAATCCACTTTTGCTCGACTAAGATCAATTTCTCTTTCCTTGTGCCATCTTAACCAATTAACTAGCGAGGACCAGATATGAGAAGATTCTACCCGCTCGACACTTTCCCGATATCGTTCCCTATGGCTAATGGGCACCGCTGGGTCATGATACAATACGTAGCCATAAATCGCGGCAGCAAGAGTTCCCTTGTAAGTTAGCCCATAAGTTTCAACATCCCAACGTACTGTACCTCTTTCAAATCGCCGTTCGCCCAAAACATCAAGGAAGTACGCCTTCCGCAGTTCAGCAACCTGACGATACAATGAAGAGGTGGGAGTTCGAACCGTCTTAGGGATCTCCTTCATCGCGACCTTCACCTGATATTTCGTCCGTGGATCAAGAAACAGGACAAGCAAAGCCTGCTTCTTTACGTCTGGAGTGCCAAATACGCTGGCAAGTGACCGTGCTTCAATTAGCGTTAGTTTGGTCGTATATTCTCACCATATTGTATTCTCATGAGAATATGATATTCTTGTAATATGGGAATATAATGCTTGTTAGAGAGAGTTAACCAGGATGACACTTGAACAAGCCTGCAACCTTCAGCCTTCCCGAATCCCTGCTCAGACAGATTGACGAAGTCAAACGGAGGAGACGCGACCCGACCCGGAGCGACACAGTTCGACTGTTACTCCTCCAAGCCCTCGGAAGCATGGGCTACCTCTCAGACGCTGAGAAGAAAGCACTCGGAGTTTGAACTTAATGAACTCAACTGCAAGAAAACTGCGAAGAGCCGCGGCTGCTCGCATATCCGGGAGACGGCGACCCGCACGCATATTCAGAGTGACAGCTTCCTCATTTCATTCAGATGAAGAGACCGGTCAACTCTTAGAGTATGAAATGTACTTCAGCACCACAAAACCAGCGAGAACACTGGCTGACATCAGACGTATCCGGACGAAACTTACCGAGAAGGTACGTACGCATTACAGGGCTTGGCTTCTAAGACACATGGGCGTCCGAGTTGGTAAGGTTAACGTCAATTTTGAACCTGAATATCGAGCCCCAAAGCAAGTCGAGCAACAGTATGCGTTAGTCAAACGATTCGTCCTACGCCGCATAGACAGAAAATGGCAGGCACGGGAACTCCAGTCCGGAAAAATGCGGTTCACCACAAAGAGACGAGCACGGCATGGCAGAAAGTGAATCAATACCGCCTAGTCGAGTCCTCTTCATCGACCTCGACATAATGCTCGACGAGTTATGGATGAAACATTACCGGCGCAAGGCAGAGCTTTTGGTCGAATCGTATGGACTGCATGTTACGTCAATTAAAATTACGCCAAGTCAACACAAGGGACTACACGTCAGAATTTACTTAGACAAACCAATTCCAGCACATCAAGCGCTCCTTCTGCAATTCCTGCTTTGCGATGATCACTCGCGTTCAGCCTTCAACTCGGCAAGAGTCGAAGTAGGTTATGCGGGTTGGAATAAACTGCACGAAGCCGTCGGCTGGAACGGCCCACATCAAAGTTCCTGCAGGAACAAATCAGTGGTCAGACGGAGGTGAAAGAAAATGGTGAAAGAATCATCAGAATATGAGATAAGGAAAACTGGACTCAAAGATAAGGCCAAAATTACTGGCGTAGAAACAAAGAAAGCCTCAGAGATATACGGCCAAAAAACGAAAGCACCAGATCAACCACTCATAGAGATAACTGCCAACGTTAATGGGTGGGAAGGTAGGATCGGCACTATACCGAAGCCTCCCTCAAAGTTTGTGTCGCCGAAGTCGAAGATGGCACAGTTCCTTCAGAAATACAAGAAGGCTCCTGAGGTTGGAATGACTGTGGACGTGGCAACGAACGAGAAAGGATACTGGAATTTAGCGCTGTAATGATCTGATCTCTTCTGATTTCCACTCCCCATTTTTTTCAACGCCTCGTCAAGTCGGCAGCAGGTAGTGTTGATATGAGTAAGCAAAAGTCACTTAGGAAAACTGACGGTCAGAGCGAAGTACAAAAGTATACTCTATCTAACACTATACCTTCTATTAACATACTGTGTCAGTTATCGTATACTTTTAGACCGCCCCGATCGCCACTCCTCGCAACTGTTTCAACATCCAATCAGAAACAGTTCCTGAAGGATTGCGTGAAGACTCTGCAACTAGCCTCGCTGGTCGAGTCGTGGTTGAAGGGATGGTTACTGCCTTCAATAATTCCAATCGTTAACTCAATGAGCATTAACCTCAAACTGCCGGAAACTAGGAAGCTGAATAGTTGCTTAGTTGTGGCGCCGAGAGGCTCAGGAAAAAGCGAACTCCTAGAACGCATCCTAGCAGCAAGCAACTCTGAGCATTTCGTGGTTCTACCACCAAAAATATTCGAAAGCGAACTGGTCGAGAAAGACAGAGAATTTTTCCATAACAAAGTAATGGTGGAGGATGATTTGATTGTCAGTTTCGAAGGTATGTCAACAAAGCAAAGGCAACAACTTGAGAATTTCTGGGTAAAGCTCCTTGAAGGAAGCTATGGAAGAGATCGAACGGCTCTCAAGAATGTAAGTACCCTTTGCTTATTTGGGTTGGCGTCTGAGCAACTAGATCGATTCAGAGACGAGTTGCTGTCAACGACGTTTTTGGATAGAGTTCCGCCATTCAAACACAATGTCACAACACAGATGAAGAAAGAAATCCTTCAGTTCAGAAGCAAAAATGCACTGATGAACAAAACCAGTCAAGCGCCGGTTATTCTATTGCCTCTACCTGAAAAAATTGAGGACAGCAAGAAAGTGGATGTTAAGTTTCCATTGTCGAAGGAGATTGAAGCGAGGATAGTAGATTATGCGATGGAACTGGACAATTACAATGTTCAGAGTTCCGTGAGGGCCCAAGATTATATCAAAGTCTTCATGAAAGCAAACGCTCTACTGAACAGCAGGACTTTGGTTACGAAATCAGATCTGTTCCTCTACGACCTTGTTCATCCGTTATTCCTTAACAGCATGGGTGAATTGGGAACCGAAAATCTTGTACTGTCAGTCTTGAAGCAGAATCCGGACATCGCTGATAAGGAGCTCATAATGAAATGTGGAGTATCTAGAGGCACGTTCTACAGATACAAGAAAATTCTACACGACAAGGGTTTGATCTAACGAGCGAATGAGATAAGGAAAAAGCGTAAACAGATGGGATTGATTGAGAATTTGGTATTCTAGTCAGGATTAGTCTAACGGCATCCGTAACTGTTTAGAACTGATTCTCGACCGGTTTAATTAAATTACTAGAATTGAGGTACCTGCAATTGCGACGGCGTAAGAGAAAGTGAATGAAGACCAAACCTGGATATCCGTTCCGTTTTGAAGTCAAAGATAGGGCGTTCAAGAAACTCGTCGAAACTGTCCTAGAGAAAATTCCTCTTGAGCCGGAAGATTTTCCCATCTTCAAAATTGTCCAAGCCGACTTGAATACCGACACGTGGGGCCATGTTGAAGATGCAGAAGCAGTTTGGCTGGATGTAAAGGCAATGAATCGTCGTAGGTTAAACGTGGACGCCAAGATCGGATGTATAGCGCATGAGTTCGCACATTTGTTTCTGCAACATCATTCCGGAGAATACGAGCATGAAGACGAAGCGGAACTTGAAGAAGTAGAGAAAGCGGCTGATGAAAAGGCCATTGAGTGGGGCTTCGGGAAGGAAATACGTGCTAAAGAAAAGTTTCGTATGAAAGTGAAAGAACATATGCGAAGCAAGTCTGTTGCCAAGTCTGAGAGAATCGTCATCCAACAGAAAACAAAGTAACAGTCATGATTCTCACATTTGGGTTTGTCACAGATGAGACATCAAAAACCTCAACGGTTACTTTGTTGAGTTTCGTTTGTTCTTGAAGATTTGTTATACCCCGCCAAACCTCCAAACTCCAGCAGCAGTCTTAATTGATATTCAAGTGGGATCGCGGAACGGCAGATTTGACTGGATTTGGCAGAATTCATAAAGATGATCCAGGGTAGTCGTTCTCTGTTTAAGCAAACAGACCTGATGGTAAATAGTCACGTTCTTGCTACATCTCTCGGCAAGCAGCATTGATTTCCACTACTCGGCCTAGGAATAGAAATAAGGAACAAACCTGGCACCCAATCTATCCTGACCTTTTTGTTGACCTTAGGGCTCGCGCCAATGAGGCGTTATTTTCGAAACTTGAATCAGCCGCGATGATGTTGAGACAATCGTCAGAAGAGGTCAGAGAGAAAGTAAAGATTAGCAGAGTAAAAGTTCGACCAGAGCTCAGAACAAGAAGCTGCATCGCCGCAGACTCGTCTAGCTATCCGTTGCCTTTTGCAATTTCCAGAATGGCTCTAATTGGTGCCATAGCGATTCGACATCCAACCAGAAAACCTGTCTCAGTAGCCGGACAACTTCTGGATCTTGAACTTAAATTCGGTTTGAGTGATTTCCAAGTTTATCTTGGCGCTGTCCGCGAATCAATGATTCCTCGAGCCGTTCTTGATCAGTATTCGCGGTATGGGCCTGCTGATCTTATCCTTATCGACGGACCTCTCAGCATATCTCAATGGTATAACTTGGCTTCTGCAGATTTAGCCAGAAGCGCAGTTCTCGAATTAATTCAGAGTCGAAATGATTTGCTAAAGGTGGGGTCAAAGGATGGAATCGATTTGATTGGAGTTGTAAAGAGGAGCCAAGAATCAAGATATTTTCAGAAGGCGTATGGTCTAGGAGGGACACTTTCGGATCAATTCTTATTCAATCAGATCTTGCAGTTCGGAGAACGGACGGAGGAGATTTCGATTACGGAGCAAATCATAACTGCGGCTACCGGGGCGGCTTTGGTTGAGAAGATGGATCATCAAATATTCGGATTTTATATTAAGACGAGCAGAAACCCATTGACACCACCTCTCCGAATAGAATTCCCTGATTACGTTAAAGATCGGGTGGATGATCTGGCCTCGTATGTACTATCGACTTCGCTCGAATCTCTTGACTACAAGTATGATGGCCTGCCACAGGCTCAATGTATCGCTCACAGAGACGGAAAGGTCACGAAGGATGCTATGTCCGCAATAGTTCAAGAGCAAATCGCGAAGATGTCCACCAGCGAGGAGAGCCTCAGACTACTAACTCTCTTCACCGAACAGGGAGGCATGTAGATAATGTCGATTCTCGAAATGGCGAAAGCAAGTTCTTCTGATGATCATCGGATAGGGAACGTGTTCACGGAAAACAGTTACGGAATTGACCGCATAAGCGTCACCCTGAAGGAAGGAGCTCAACTCACCACAGGCAGCTATGTATTCCTACTTGACGATGACTCATATCCGGTCGTTTACCAAGTGGTACAACCTTACTGGTTTAGGCCCTCATTCGATTTCGAAGAATCGCTAATCACGATAGGCAACCCGACCGCTGATAGCCGCATCCAGAGATATCGATGTGTGTGCACTCTAGTGGGCAAACTGACTGAGGATGCAGTTGGCCCACCAAGAAACCCAGTGAAACCTTTTGCGAACGTATATTCATGCTCACCCGAGATTGTTGCAAAGGTAATCCATCCAGATAGCGATTGGACCGCGAAACTGGGCACAAATCCTGAGACAGATAGGGACGTTCTAATTGACTTGAATACGCTGGTTCGACAGGGATTAATTGTTACAGGAGCCCAGGGCACTGGCAAAACCACCGGCCTTATCACCTTAGTATCGAGAGCTATGCAAGCGTCGCCTCCGGCGCGATTTTTGTTGTTGGATTGGACCGGCGAGTTTGCGTCGATGGTTGGAAGAAAAGAAATCGGCGTTCAACTCATCAATTGGGAACGTCTTGCCACGAGCGTTTTCGAAAATATCCATGAGAAAACGAAGGAAATAATGGCACGCCTAGTTGGCGGTAAAGGTACAAAGGCCTTCAAACTGCTCGCTGCTAGCGTTGACCAATGCAAAGCAGATGAAGTGTTCCCAACTAAGAAAGCCATAATGACGAGAGCAGAAAACAAAGTAGATTCGTTATGGCCAAAAGCGAAAAAAGAAGAAACAGACGCAACACTTAGCGTACTGCAAACAGCGATCAATTCCTGCGATGAAGTTCTCGAAAGGGAACCTTCGCTCAAGAACACGACTACTGCTGAAGAAGTATGCGGCAGGCTCGCCTCTCTTCACGGAATAGTTGTCGACTTTTCGTACTCCGAACTTGGCCTTGTCCCAGATGACCAAGAAACTAAGAATATGGTGGCAACTGCCTTAGCTAACGCGATTTGGTCACGAGCATCTAATGGTAAAGGGTTTGGTTGCATAATCGTAACCGATGAGGCGCATCGTCTGCTACCTCAAGACGGTCCCAGGGACATTGACCGAATCTGGTTCAAACTTGCCACGGAAGGAGGACGAAACGGTTGCCCGTTGTGGATTGTAGCTCGCCGGTTGGCTCTTGTGAATAAGACGGTAACAATTGAGGCACAACAGAATATGATTAGTTTCAACACTGAAGACATAGACCGGCATCGCATTGAAGGCGATCTCGGATCGGACTTCGCTGGCATGTTGGGATCACTCTCACCCGGAGAGGCTATGGTCAAATCTATGGGATTCAGGATACCTGGACAGGTAGTCCACGTTCTCTTTGATTCTGAAATTGCCCCAGCTTCACCTCCTAAAGCCAAAGAGAGATTTACGCGAATGGCAAGTCACAAGACCAAGTGAACAAAGAAATGTCACAGCTTTCGGATGCCCAACGAGTTAGGATTACCGAATACGTTGCCGGTTTCAAGGAGTTTCTCGCTTCAGAACGTGCAATTGGATGGCGTAAGGAGAGAGAGCAACGAAGCCAACTCTTCAGTCGGCTGCTCAATAGAAAAGCAATAGAGGACTTGAAACTCGACGACTTCGCATTAATCACGAAATCTCTTTGGGCCACCCAAGTATGGAGCAATAAAGATTACAAGGTTAATCAGGTTGTCACAGAGAATGGTCTTGAGAAAATTAAGGTCGAACTCAGGGAACTCATTTATGGTCAAGGTTCTCTTGCAAGAAGGTTCGATCGATTTAGAGCAAATATCAAAGGTCTAGGCCCATCATCGATTACCGAGATACTCGTTTTCGTCTCGCCAAAAGACTACTCGCTTTGGAACGAGAAACCAAAGGAAGTGTTACCCTTTCTTGGAATGAGCGATCTTCTTCCGGAGAGAGTTTATAGGTACTCCATAAACGGCGAGGAGTATGAGAAGTGTAACGCGGTTCTCAATCTCTTTAGAGAGCAACTGCAGAAGTCGGGTGTCGATAATCCGGATTTCATCGATCTCGACTTCTTCTTAGCATACATCTTCTATGAGGTAATTCCGAAAACCGAACCTCCCAAACCTCCACCTCGACCTCAAACAATCGAACAATCTCCGGAGTCAACTCAAATAGTGACTCACCAGGACGCGGAAGGCATTCTAATCGAGCTAGGCAACTTGCTTGGTTTCGACACCTATACGGCCGATCCATCCAAATTGTACGGCGGAGTCGCGTTGAGTGAAAAAGCTAAGCTGAAAGAGATCCCGTCATTCACACATGAGAAGATTCTGGAAACTGCGCGAGAGATAGACGTGATCTGGTTCAGAGAGGAATTCCCTGTCTACTGTTTTGAGGTTGAGCATACCACTAATGTCAAGGACGGTTTGCTGAGGCTCTACCAGGTTAGGCACTTGAATGCTAAGTTCTACATAGTCGCTCCTCACGACGTAGAATCCAAGTTCCTAACAGAAGTGGCTAAGGACCCATTCAATCAAATAAATTCACGTTACAGATTCAGGTCCTACGAAGATCTCGGCCGAATGCACAAAGTCGCCAAAGAATACTATCAATCCAAAACTCAGTTTGGCTTAGATCTGTAATCTCTAAACCGATCATACTTGCATAGCATACTCCATGTGCAAAATAGACGCCATACACTAGTCGATTGTACTTTATCCTATTCTATCTGTAGAAGTATCCAATCTTATGCATCCTTGAATGTGGTTGAGTTGGCCAAGTCTTGGATAGTACCGACTAATTCAGCAGCTTGGCAACTGGTGAAAGAACATAATCTATACGCATTCCATCGCGAAAAGGATCGCGACAAAGTTAACCCCGGCGACAAAGCAGTTTTCTACGTTACAAAATCAAGTCCGCCAGTGATTGTTGGAGTCTTCGAATTCGCTGGCAAATGGGAAGAGGCAAAGGAACCCTTCTGGCCAAATGAAAAACGCGAAAACAAGGTAGTCCACAAGTGGCGCTTCCCTTTGAGGTGCGTAAGAACAGGAGCAATCGACGCTCGTGGGCTAGCAAAAGAGCTATCCTTCGTCAGTAAGAAAGCAAGTTGGCAGACGTTTTTCATGGGGTCGATCGCCAACTTTGGACGACCAATACCAGACAGCGACTACCGACAAATATTCGAAAAGTTATGCGAATTGCCAATCGAATATCAAATGAAATCGTGAACTCAGCTTCTTGATGATGTGCCCGATCCTCACCTAGGCTTTCGGAGCTTTCGGGCCGGAAGAGTCATCGGTGCGGACCGGAGTGAGCATTAGTTGTGAATTGTAGCCTTAAAATCGTTCTCGATTAGCCTTTGATTCGGATCGGCAATCAATGTTTAAGTACGAGTTTATTTTTCGCTTCGAGAATGGGGAACGCAGTTCTTAATCTCTCCGCGCTTAGCTTCCAGTAATTCGGATCGATTTCAAATCCAACACTATTTCGTCCCGCTTTGCCTGCGGCCACCATCGTAGTTCCTGTTCCAACAAACGGATCAAGAACTGTGTCGCCTACGAAACTGAACATTCTTACGAGTCTATCCGCCAATTCTTCCGGGAAAGGTGCGGGATGTTTTTTCGTCGATGCTCCTTTGATGTCTTCCCAAATTTGACGAAACCAAATCGCATGTTTCTGGGCAGGTATAACACTTAACAGACGAGTTAACGGATCTGGACTCCGATAGCTTCCGGGTTTGCGCTCCATCAGAATGTACTCAACATCATGCTTCACGACAGCATTCGGTTCGTAAGGTTTACCAAGGAAGTTCCCCCCATTTCCTTTCGCCTCGTACGTAGCGTTCGCAATTTTGTACCAGAAAATAGGAGCTAGATTATCATATCCAATTCTTCTACATCGCACCTGAATATCGGAGTGAAGAGGAATCACTTGATGGCGCTTGTGTTTCCTTCGACTAAGCAGAACATCTCCGACCACAACGATGAGTCGCCCCCTTGGAACTAAAATTCGATAACACTCTTTCCAGCAACGATCGAGTTCGTTTAGAAACTCGTCATAATCTTCTATCCGCCCCAACTGTCCTTCTCTCCGATCGTATTCTTTGAGAGTCCAATACGGGGGCGAAGTAACTACCAAATGGATCGTTGAATCTTTAATTTCGCTTAGGTCACGACTGTCTCCTAGTATCAGTTCGTGTGTCGTTGCGACGTGCTTAATCCGTCTCTCAATTTGGGCTACCGCATCGGGATCTTTTACGAGTCTGGGAATTAGAAGGTCTGCCTCATGCGTCGTTAGTTTGTCAGGAATTTCCGTGATCAAAACCATCCAAGTTATTCATTGTTGCTTATCTCAAGCTTTTACTTTCAACGATGACAGCAACAGCTTAACTGCGGTCGTAACTGATTCATTAGATTCTCCTGCAAATGCAACGTAGTCGACACCTGATGCCTTTAGTCGACTTGTAACGTTCGTGTGCTCATCAACAAATGGGTAATAGAACACCACACCAAATTTTGCGCCTCGAAATGCCGATTTCAACATACGTGACTTGTTTACGATCTCATCACAGCGTTTGTGGATGTCCTTCCGCGCTTCAGTACGCTTCACATCGATCCCGATTCTGATGCGCCCTTCTAGAGGAGTCGCTGCGTCGATCTCGAATTTTTCTCGGCGATATGTGAATTTTCGCTTTCGGAATGCTAACCCCGACTGCGAGTTCAGAGATTCGAGGATGCGCTGCTCCCATCTGCCCTTTAGCTTCCGTATCTCCTTGTCAACATACGAAGTACGGTCAAGGTGTGTTAGAGCATGAATCTCCAAGAACGGAGGCAGAAAGGGCTTAAGATATCCTGCAATCATTCCGGCTTCGCGTTGGTCAAAGTGAGGAGAGTATGTATCAAGATTCTTGATTTTCAAGTCTCTTTCGATCGAACGACCGGCTAAGTTACAGGCGGCAAGTAACGACTTGAGAACTCTCGGCTCCTCCGTGATGGCTGCAGCAAGATCGTTCGCAGTCATGTTGCAGAAGAGAATAATCTCAACTTCTCTTCTTTCGATAAAGCTGGAAAACGCAGCCCTGAAAGCTTCTTCCAATTCCTTTTGTCTTTGGTCGGCTTCCTTTGAAACTGATGATACGTAATCCATTTGGCTGCTATAGTCTTTGGTTAAGTCTCCCTCACCCGTTCCAGGCCCTGTGAACATTGATCCTACAACACATATCTACGTTAGGATTAACACCGTTAAGCACACGCTCACTTCATGAAAGCCAGTCTCAATTCCGTTATCTCAAAGTGAGAGCATGCAAACTGTTAGTCACTAATGTAGTTAGCACGTCCAACTTGAAGAAGGATATCTGCCAACTTCCCAAGAGTTCTGTGTCTATGAATTCTTTGCTCACTCCAATACACTGACACCCTCCATTCGGAGAAACCCGGTTTCTTTCTCTCACGCCATCTATACGCTCCAACGGTACCATGCTCAATAGAAAATCGTTCTACTATCAACTTTTCAACTTCCCAATGCAGTGCCCGATATGTTTCGGCCCGGGAAGAGAAGGCAGATGGCATAGACACCACTCAATGTATGAATATGATGTTCGAGTTAAGAAGGAAGGCGGATTGATCTTGGAAGGATCGTACGTACGTCTGGAGAAGAATTAGCGTTGTGCAGCTTGTACAGCTTTGAAGACCAGTTATCACGAGCCTCATGGATCATTTACTCTGTGCTTCGGTTTCGACTAACCGCTTCATCGTTGTGGGTTCTCCGAACCAGTAGTTGTCGCCTCTAACGTAGGTATAACAAAAGGGCAACAACGCGTGTTCTCGTTCGTACATATCTATTATTGAAATGTCAACTTGAAGCCTCAGCTGCAACTTACTTTTCACGCATGCACTGTCGATCCCAAAGTTACCGGAGAAGCTTGTGGAAGGGTTAAGACGCCAAATAGTTTCGCCATTGTAGTATCGGTGAATGTCTCCGTTCACCCCTCCCAGTTTCTTCCCCCCGAGGAAAACGATGATGTTCACTCTGGCCTTCGCGGGCGGAAAACCTCCAGAAGTGCCCAATGAGAATAAAACCCTAGGTAAGTGTACCTCTTTGTTGGGGCCTTGATGCACCCATGGGACTACCGCGGGAACGAGATGTCTAGTGTTCGCCTCATAGACCTGTTCTCGACGTTGCTTGAGCTCGTCTTTGTTGTAGCGCAATCCTTTAGGATGTTTCGCAGCGTATCGTCCTATTTCTCCGTGGCAGTCGAAGCAGAGAGGAATAGCACTATCCTGTTTGCTCATAGACTCCTCACCCGGGATGTGGGCGACTTCAATGTTCAATCCACATTGTTTTCCGCAGAGACAACAATGTCTTTGGCTCCAGAGTAGACAGTTGAGGATTACTTTTCGCGGGAAAGGTTTTCTGGCCATGGCAAACGCGATTACATGAACGACGCGCGAATTTCATGCTTATGGGAAAATCGCTACCTAAGAGCGGCTGAAGGATAGCAAAGGTGCTATCGTTAAGCCAAGAGGAAGCAGCGAAGCTTGGCGTTGGAAAAGCATGTTGCATTATCTACGCCGGAATGCGAGAAATAATCAACCGTTTACTGTGTACGGTGAAGTCAGACAGAGATTGCAGGCTCCAGTTGAGGGTGAAACCGATCGTTCGATGGCGCCCGCACCACCGACAACAGAGTGGATCCCGAGAAAGATCTAAGACCACAGAAGACTTGGAATTACTAGAAGACTTCCAGGGGCTTACTTGGGTGAACGGTGAAGACGCATGAGGAAACCTAGAGAGAAACGCAGAATTTCACCCGTTTATCGAGAACCCACTAACCAAGAACTCCGACAAATGCGTTTTCGCGACATGACACCGGATGAACACAAGCGATTCGCCAGACTTTACCCGAAAGAGAACCAACGCCGTGTTCGAATAATTCTGGCAGACTTGAAGAGAACGCAGAAGCAGTTGCGTGAAGACTGGACGCGAATGCCTGAATCGAGCAAATTGCGAATTATCAAGGACGAACCTAAGATTAGGTTCGAAGCAGAGCAGAAATCCGATCTTCGGGCTAGGAAGAATATACTACGTCGGAAAGGGATACGGAACAAGTACGATCTAGTTAGGAAGCTAGAGAAGGATAACAGAGAGTGAAAGTGACCCATTTGTATCATTTTCCTGTAAACTTGTGAGTATCGTTGCTCGAGAAGCTTACCGGCTCGATTCTTTCCAACTATGAAGGCATTTCAACTAATTCGTCATGGATTATGGAGATGCTGACAAATGCTGTCTGAAATCTTTGACTGCTTGTTGAAATGCTTCGGCAGTTGGAACGATTTCGTTTGACCACTGAACTTGGTTACCTGAACCAACATAGAAGCAATCCACGTACAGCGCTTCTAAACGCGCACCAAAATCAACGATGTCTCCAGGAGAAACATCGAAAAACTTCCCAGTCGCGCCGGGTGGGATGACAACTGACTTTGTCGCTCTCTTGAAGTTATAACGATCGACCTCAACGTTATACCATAGCGTTTTCGGAATCATCTTAGAATTGACACCCAATTTTAATCCTCGCATAATCTCTGTGCAGCTGGATGGAGCCATTGCTCTTGCTTTCTCAAGCTTCGTTTCATGCTTCCTGAACACTTGCCCAACTTCGTATCGTTCCGAAGGCGCAGCATTTTTTTCGATTTCCCTTAGCCAAAGAGCTTTCCCGTACTCTTCCATTGCAAGATTGTAGAAGACATACGCGTGTGATAAGTTAACTTTGACCAGCACCTCCGCACTTTCGAGCAGACGAATTGCATTGTCTATCGATAATACCGCGCCTTGTTGTAATTCCGACTTTGAAAGACGCGGCGTCTTACCTGTTACCGTTCTCTGTACAGCCGGCATACGGTAAAATGCGATGGAGTGTTACTTCTCATTTTCGTTTAGGAATAAGTCGTCGTCGTCGTCGCGCACCAGCATACCCGGCGACGATATACGGATGAATTATGTTTTATAAAACTTGAATGAGGCTGACACTAAGTTACGGCGGCCGCTCATCGGCTAGACATTCATATGGTAGAGGTCGAGTACCTTCAAGACGATGAAACATTTCGCGAACTACCATAGAAATTCATACGCGTAGATTGCGACCTTTGACGGACGTGCCGTTGCCGACTGGAAAAGATGCTTTACTTGGCTAGGCTTTTTGAAGTCGAGTCTAGCGAGCTTGACTAAGATATATTCCAAGGCAATATTCTCAAGGTATAGCGCGAAAAGGTTCCCGAATGACTCCGTTACATAGATAGGTCCGTTGCTGCCTTCCCACATCTTGGCTGATGTACGATTCGGTATCGAATGTGAGAATTCACTGAGCCGTGAGAACAAAAACCTGGCCCACCCCGGCTCGTGTTGACCTTGTTTCTGTCCGAAGATTGAGTAACCCATCTTTGACTCGATGTGATGTTCAAGGGCCTCAACGCGCGGACAACTTTGCAGGAAATCGCATGCTTGACCAAAGCTGATTTTGCGTTCACCCGCTAGCCATTCGTGAAGATCCTCCGTTCTTTGACTTAGATTCAGGTACGCTCCTATCGCAGAAATATCCAATGCGCTTCTCAGGCAAGACGCCGCAACTCGATAGTACCCGCACAATGAATTGAACGTACACGCTTGAAACTCATCGGCGGCATCTAGCAATGCATACCTCATTGCGTCTTGATCGTTGCCTACTGCTTCTATCAAAGACCCCCAAAGCTCATGCATCACCATCAATTGTGTCCCATGACTATCGGAAGTCCTAAGACTTACATAATCGGGAAGTCCGATGATAGACGCCCAGACGTCTTCGTTGACGAGATCATCAGGGGGAGGATCAGGTTCATCAGTACCCATGGCGAAGGCCTCAGGTGGCAATCGTTGTCGTTGCGATCTAAAATCGTCAGAATTAACTTGCGACATTCCCATCTGGATATTGGTATTGGCTTAAACAGGAAAAAACTTCCGTATTGTGTGTGGTACTAATGGTGCGAAATCTAATCCTTACAGAAATACATAGGAAGGGAACCGAAGCACATAAGGACGTTAAGAAGCGATTGAGATTTGAATTCTAGTTGGAGTCATGAAGAGATCAGAACATTAGGGGACTACCATGAAACTCAAGGTCTTCATCAGTTCTAAGATCGACGAGTTTGGACCCGCAAAGAATCAAAATTCTATCAGACGACAAGTGGGCACTGTCCTGAGAGAGTTTGATATCGAGCCTTTCATCTGGGAAGACTTCAAAGGACCAGAGAGTATGACTCCGAAGGAGTTTTGGGAAAAATATCTCCAAGAATGTCATGTGTATCTTGGTCTTTTGGGGTTCGAAGAATCAAAACCAACGATGGAGGAGTATATGGAATCGAAACTATTAGGCCTCGAAAGATGGGTTTTCGTTTACCAACCCTCGTCCCAAAATAAGGTACGGGATTCTCAGATGCAGTCCCTGATCAGCCTCGCGAGATCGGAGAGTAAATATGCGGAGTTCGATTCTGATACTGTTATCCAGAATCTCCTGCGGTCAAAGTTGAAAGAATTTCTGCCTGAGAAAGTGGCGGAGTACATAGAGTTGAAGAAAAGACGGGCTCACGAATTTTGGTCATCCTACGTCAGAGATTTCCTTGAGCCTCTTCTGACAGAGTTAAAGGGCATACTGGTTGAGTTAAACGCCGCAGCTAGCTACCTTGTCACGGACTTTTGGCGATCAACCAAGAATCGACCGGCAGTTGATCTTGACGCTGTGTTAGCGTCTAAGACCACACGCGCTTATGGGCAGCTTGACCAGTATCAATCCGACTGGACTGCAGCATATGGAGTCTTTGTGAATTTTGTCAGCTCGGCCGTACAATGGAATATTGAGGTTCCATTGAAGCCTCAGGGAAACGAAGTCGCCTTGGTAGCAACGGTGTGTAATGAGTGCCGCGCGATTATCACAGGTTATAGCCGGAACCTAATCAATATTGCAATATTTCCGAAGGAACAGCGGGAAGCTCGTCTAGCAAGATTTTCATCGGATCTGTACGAGAAAATCACGCACAAGGTGTACGAACTAAAGTCGACGATCAGCGGATATCCACGAGGTCTGTCGCATCAATACGATCAAGAAATGATTGAGAAATTGCTGGACGATCTCTCTCAAACTAGCGAATTCAAGACGCTTTCCAATTCTCATGAACTTGCCGTTAAAATGATTAGCGAAGCCTATGATGGACTATGGCGTAAATTCGTTGAATTGGTTGGTTGACAATCGCATCCAAGTGAGACGTGATCTCACGGTCCTGCATAACATACTGCAAGCATCATAGTTTTTTTTT
>Ga0209517_10005188_pt1 | contig 16691 bp, 15 predicted proteins | sample PeaSoiMetSII2010_FD_187695 | JGI IMG/M metagenome (GOLD analysis project Ga0209517, IMG submission 187695) | Peat soil microbial communities from Weissenstadt, Germany - SII-2010 (SPAdes) (version 2) | ecosystem: Environmental > Terrestrial > Soil > Wetlands > Peat | place: Germany...
CCGAGATCGAAACCGCCGCGCCGCTGGCCGCCTCGCTGGCCGCGGGCGAGCCGCGCACGGTCGACTACCAGCCGTCGTTCGTCGATGGCATCGGGAGCAAGGTCGTGTTCCGCAACATGTTCGAGCTGGCGCGGAAGCTGCTGGACGGCTCCCTGGTGGTGACGCTGAAAGAGGCGGCCCAGGCCATGAAGCTGGTGGCGGAGCGCAACCGCGTGATCATCGAGGGCGCCTCGGCGTGCGCGGTGGCGGCCGCTCAATCGGGCCGTGCCGGCTCGGGCAAGGTAGTCGCCATTGTGTCGGGCGGCAATATCGACCTCGACAAGTTCGCGCAACTGGTAAGCGAGGCCTAATCGCCAGGTTCACGTAAACTTTACCGTAAGTTCCCGGCGCCGGGGGGATCAATTCTCCTTTCCCGCGTCGGGAACTGAATGAAGTGGCTGCTGGGGGTGGCGATGTTGACTAGCACGCTTGGGCGGGCGGGGGAAGTCACAGTGTACATACACAACGTTGTGATCGCTCCGGGGCCGGTGCTGGTACGCGCGGAGCGGATGGCTGCGGGCATGTTTGCCCGGGCCGGCGTCTGCGTGCGGTTTCGAACCGACACGCCTCACACGGCCTCGGACCGGGCGATCGAAATCGGATTGGATGCGCACGCGCCGGCCGATCGCGACCCTCGGGTGCTGGCTTACGCCGCGCCCCATGAAAGAGCGGGCACGCGCATTCACATCTTTTACAACCGGGTCAGCTCCATACACGGCGGCAGCATGACCGCGATCGTTCTGGGCCACGTGCTGGCCCACGAGATCGCGCACGTGCTGGAGGGCGTGAGCCGCCACTCCTCGACCGGCGTCCTGAAAGCGTGCTGGAATGAGGATGACTTCACCGCCATGGCCGCTCATCCGCTGCGCTTCGCACCCGAGGACGTCAGGCTTCTCCAGGCGACGCGCTGATGGCGCGCTGTATCATGGCGTGATGGACCTCTGGGCACTGAGCGATCTCGAAACACCGTGGTGTGTGCATGTGGTGGCCACGCTGCGTATCGCCGATCATATCGAGGCCGGGAACGCGGACATCGATCGACTCGCCGCCGCGTCGGGCGCCGATCGCGACTCGCTGGAGCGCGTGCTGCGGCACCTGGTGAGCAAGGGCCTCTTCGAAGAGCCGGCGCCCGGCCGGTTCGCTCTCAATGCGACCGCCCGCGCGCTGCTGGAGGAACCGATCCGCTTGGGCCTCGACCTCGACGGCATTGGCGGACGCATGGCGCACGCCTGGGGCACGCTCCTGTCTGCCGTCCGGGCGGGCCGGCCGGCCTATCAGGAGGCTTTCGGCCGCGGTTTCTGGGAGGACCTGGAAGCCCATCCGCACATCGCCGCCAGCTTCGATGCGCTCATGGGTCCGGGGCACGGCGTCCCGGATCCGGAGGTTCTGCTCGATCCGCCGAGCTGGAATTCCGTGCGAACGGTGGTGGATGTGGGCGGCGGCACGGGAGCGTTGCTGGCCGAGATCCTGCGGGCGCGGCCCGCAGTCCGCGGCATTCTGGTCGACCTGCCGCGGACCGTGGCCCGGTCGGGCGAAGTCTTCCAGGCCGCGGGCGTGGCCGATCGTGTGACGGCGGTAGGGCAGAGCTTCTTCGACCCGCTGCCCGCGGGTGGCGACCTCTATCTGCTGAAGAACCTCCTCGGCGACTGGCCCGATCCCGAGGCGAAGGCCATCCTGCGCCGCTGCGCCGAGGCGGCGAGCCCGGCCGGCCGTGTCGTGGTGCTCGGCGGGGTCGGACTGGGCGAGGTCGAGTCGCCGGAGCTGCTGATGATGGTGCTGGTGGGCGGCAAGAATCGGACGCTGGGCCAGTTCCGCAAGTTGGCCCGAGAAGCAGGCCTGGAGGTGAGTGCGGCCGGGCGCCGGCCCTCGGGCGGCGTCGTGGTCGAGTGCCGCCCGGCCTGACCGCCGTCTTTGCGTCTTGGGCGGAACAAGCGCGGCGCGGCCGGCGTATTCTTTGGCCAAGGGAGCTGCCAGCATGAAAAAGAGCACCAGATCGTCAGGCTAGATTAATGCCCTGTCCATCCACTTTCGCTGCGGCCTGCCGGTGCGCTTCGGCATACTCCAAGCGCGGCATCGACGGCCCAATCCCGTCAAGAGGCCGGAATTTCAAATGGACCACTACCTGTTTTTGGATAGTGGGTCAGTCTGGATTTCTGGCCTCCTGCCCGACGGCGTGCATCGTCCTTCGAGAAGTGATGCGCAAGGGCAAGTTGCCCAATCGTACACCGGACAAGCACAAGCGCACCCTGCCAAGAGGAGACCGAAACAGATGACGATAGCGGCTGGGTTGTTGTGTTCAGAAGGTGTACTGGTGTGTGCCGATTCGCAAGTGACGGTAGGAACGGCCAAACTGGACGGCAGCAAGGTAGGAGTCTTTGAAACCAGTTGGGGACAAGTGATTGGCTCGTTTGCTGGAAACGTAGACTATGCTGCTGCGGCCTTTCAAATGATTGAGCGGCACGCGGATTCAACCGAAGTCAAGTCCAGTCCAATTGACGGAATAGAGACCCTGCTTTCCTCTCGGTATAGGTCTCACGTTTGGGAACACCCCCAACAAGACAGCGGGGATTATGACTACTCCCTCTTTTTGGGGATTCGATTAAATGAGGAGAACCACGCGCGATTGTATCGCACGACCGAAACCATCCTGCGAGAGGTCCGCAGTTTTGACTGCGCCGGAAGCGGAGAAGAGTTTGGTAGGGATATTTTGCGATTGCATCACCCCGTCTCTTGATATTGAGCAGTGCGTAATCCTAGCATCTTACATGCTATCCTACACAAAGGAGCGTGTGCAATATTGCGGTGGCCATTCACTAACGAGGATACTGCGGCATGATGGCAAAACGATAAGCAACGAAGAAGAACAGCGATTGGCGCAGGTGTCAGGGCATTTCGAGAGAACCGGAAATTGGTTTATATGGCAAGCGCAGCAATTTCTCTTGAGGCACACTCTTGGCGGTATGGAAACCTTTAGCAGGAATCTGACCGCGCTGGACTCAAGGGCCACCCTTATTCGAAATCTATGGCAGGAACTTAATCAATCAGGGACAGTAGACCGGAGACTGACCATACCCGATCCGTCAAATTTGCCGCCATGGCTGGAGTAATGCGGAGTGTCCGGTGAATGCGGCAGAACCTGTAGCGCATGTAGCGAAGAGCAATCGCGTGTCGCGTGGACACGAAATCAATTATCGTCACCATCTTTGCCGTGGGCCGAGAGCGGCGGCTTACAATGGGATACGAGGATGAAGCGAATGCCCGCCGCCGTTCTCGCCGCGCCCGCCTTTTCCGGCACGAACCCGGCTCTCCTGCGCCCCGCGCCCTCTTTCGATCCAAAGAAAGGAAAACCGTGACCCTCGAAGAACGTTTTGCGGCCGTCGAGCAAGAATTGGCCGACATCCGCGGCTTCCGCCCTCCGCGAAGCGGTTAAGGACCTCCAGGAGCCGATGACCGTCAACACCTACGCCCAAGCCCGCCTGGAACGCTCCCACCAGGACCACACCGAGTGGCTCGAAACCCACAATCGCGCCATAGCCGAAATTCGCGAGATCCAACGCCGCACGGACGAGCGCATCGAAAAGCTGGTCGCCGCCATCGGCAACCCCACCGTCCGCATTGGCATCCCTCCCCAGCCCCCACCGTAGCCTTTGAGGCTCCCCACGACGCGTGTTTCTGACATGGACAAAAGCGCAATGGGCGGGCGCGCTCTTGGTTCGGCTATTCCTATGGTCCCGTACCGGTCCTTCTATTCCATCCGTGCAGCAGCGTATGATGTAACATGTGATTGGCTGCTATCGGTTCGCCCCGTCGGCATATGGATCGACGAAACACCGTAGCGCGCCAGGCCGGCAAAATACGGCGGCAGTGTAAAGGACGAAACTGAAGAAGGAGCCCCCGCGGAATGACCGCTCGGAAGCTGATAAAGATACTCGAAGCCTTGCCAGCCAACACGCGGATTCCCGTTGAACCATCCGCGATTTCAGCCCTGAAGGAAAAGTTCCAAAACAGGCCTCAGTACGTCTCCGAAGAAGAGCAAGACCGGATCGACGCCGAACTGCTGCGGAAAAGATCGAAAGCGGCCCGGAAGCTCGTGGATTGGGAAAAAGTGAAACGCCGTTATGGAGCCTTGCCGCCCAATGCGCGGCTTCACGTAGAACCAGCCCCGAAATCAGCCCTCAAAGCCAGAAGCAAACCGCAATACATTTCCGAACGGGAGCAGGACAAGATCGAGGGTGCGATCCTGCGGAGGAGATCAAAACGCCCAAAGTACGTGCCCTGGGAAGACGTGAAAAAACGGCATGGCCTCCGGTGACTGGCAGATCCTATTGGAAACGGGAGTGCAACGCGATCTCGCCAAACTCCGAAAGCCCTCCCCCGTCCGGGAGGCCCGCGGGGTGATCGACGGCCTGCAATTTGATCCCGTGCCGCCAAGCGCCGTCAAATTGCGCCACTCTGCTGTCGCACAACCCCGCCGCCCCAGGCTCTTTTGTTTGTGCCAAACTTTGTGACACAGTTTAACCGATGAATGAAAGCGCCGGCAAGGAAGAGCTGCACAGCCTCGTTGAAAAGCTGCCCGATTCTGAGGTTATGGCGGCCGGGCGATATTTGGAATTTCTCATTTCGAGAGAAGAAGCGCCGGTCGACCCGGAAATGCTGAAGCGCATTGATGTGGCGCGCGCGGAACCACCCGCGAGCGTCCCTCACGAGGAAATCTTGCGCGAATACGGCTTGTGATGCGGTTCGTCTGGGATCCGGCCCCGAGGACGTCAGTCTACAATGGGATACGAGGATGAACCGAAACCAGCAGTCATGCGGGCCGCCGTTCTCGCCGCGCCAGCCTTTCCCCGCACGAAATCGGTTCTACCGCTGTCCCGCGCCCTCTTTCGGTCCACAGAAAGGAAAACCATGACCCTCGAAGAACGCCTTGCGGCCGTCGAGCAAGAATTGGCCGACCTCCGTCGCTCCCGCCTCCGCGAGGCGGTTAAGGACCTCCAGGAGGCAATGACCGTCAACACCTACGCCCAAGCCCGCCTGGAACGCTCCCACCAGGACCTCGCCGAATGGAACGAAAGCCACACCCGCGCCATGAAGCAACACGCCCAGGCCATCGCCGAAATCGACGACCGCATCCGCGCCATCGTCTCCGCCATCGGCGAACTCACCGCCCGCATGGGCATCCCGCCCAAGCCACCAATGTAGCCATGGAGTTCCCCACGTCGCATATCTCTGAGATGCGCAAGAGCCCAAAGGGCGCGGCGCGCACCAGGCAGAACCAGAGAGAAAGCAACTCGAGGCCCTCCCATGATCGACTACCGCGAAATCAAATTCGAAGAAGCCATCGAGCACCACCTCACTCACCACGGCTACACCAAGGCCGACTCCAAGAACTTCGACCGCGCCCTTGCCCTCGACCCCACCGTCCTCCTCCCCTTCATCCGCGAATCCCAGCCGGCCAAGTGGAAAATCATTGCGGACTATCACGGCAAGAACGCCGAGTCCGTCTTCCTCGAAGAGGTCACCCGTGCAGTTCCGGGGATTTCGCGGCCCAAGCGGAATCCGCTCCCTCGGACTCAGCCGGTGGCCATGGCACATCGACGGGTTGGACGGCAAGCGGCGAAGCGGCGGGCGACCGCTTTTCCCATGACGACATCCATTGGTACCCGCGCCCAGGAGTTCCGCGATCAACTGTCCCGCCGAGTCCTGGTGGCCGATGGCGCCATGGGTACCATGCTCTATGCGCGCGGCGTGTTCATCAACCGCTGCTTCGATGAGCTGAACGTCGCGCAACCCGATCTCGTCCGCGGCATCCACCAGGAATACGTCAAAGCCGGCGCCGCATGAAATACGGTTATGCACTCAGGGTCTGGGTCGAAGAAACAGCTCGTTCGGGCGTGACTGCTGGCGTAGAGGCGGGACGAAAGTCAGCGCGCGGGGGTGAGCCAGTTTTGCAGGATGGTCCGCGGACGATCGTCCACGGCCGTGTTGACCAGGAAGCGCTGCCCATCGGGGCTGACGGTGTAGTGGCGGCGGACCTGGCTCACTCCGAAGGTACGAATGGGAAAGAGCTCCTGGGGGATGCCCGCTTCAAAGGTTGCGCTAGCCTTCACCGAAACGGCGACGATCTTGCTATCGGCCGACAGGTAGAACAGTTCCTTGCCGTCCTGCCTCCAGACGGGTTGAACACCGCCGTGCGTGGAGACCTGCCACTTGCCGTGTCCGGCAGACACCGGCTGCACGAAGACCTCGAACCTTCCCGATTCGGCCGAGACATACGCCATCCACTTGCCGTCGGGCGAGAACGCGGGCTGCGCGAATTGGCCATCCAGGTAGGTGGTGGATTGGCGGCCGCCGCCCAGGGAGAGCAGCATCAGCCTGCCGATCGGATCGCCTTCGTAGTCGGAGCCCAGGACATAAACCAAAGCCTTTCCATCCGGCGACGAGTGCGGCATGATCGCATGCGGGACCAGCAATTCCCGCTGGCCCGATCCTGCGGCATCCTTGCGGTAGATCCGGCTCGCCGAGTCATAAGCGATTTGCTTGCCATCCGGCGACCACGAGGGGAACGCGACGTCTTCGGCCTCCTGGGTGAGACGGCTGGATGCGCCGCGCACCAGATCGGTTACCCAGAGACTTTTCAGCAGGGTCTTCGGATCCAACCGTGTTGCGGCAAGTGATTTGCCGTCGGGCGACAGTTCGATGTCGGCATAAGAGTTGGCATCGTCCACCACCGCGGAGGGTTTTCCGGAACGGTCGAACCAGATCAGCGCGGTGCGGGGTGCGCCGCCGGTCTGGTAGACGAGGAAACCGTTCGACGATGCCGAGAACGAGCCACCGCGGGAGACGGCACTGATGCGCACATCCTCGGCCACCGGAAACGCCTCCCCGGTGGTGCGCAGGCCGGCGACGTCGAACGCTTGAGCCATGAGCGTAACGCCCCGCATGAACAGGAGATGGCCCGACGGAGTGAGTTCGGCCTTGCTGTTCGCCAACGTGATCTTGCGCGTCTCCCTGGAATCGAGCGATCCGGCGTAGATGGCTTCCTCGTTGCTGCGCTCCCTCCCACCCAGAAACAGAAAATGGCGGCCATCGGGCAGCATGGTGGGATATCGCGCTGGTTCGGCCGTGACCGTCGCCGGAGCGCCTCCATTCTCCGAGACCCGCATCATGGGTCCGCCCGTGCTGAAGAGGATGGTTCCGTCCGTATTCCACGCCGCGCCGCGGAAAAACGGCGAACCGGTGGCGGCTATGGTCTGCGGCGCGCCGCCCGAAAGGGAGACTTTGCGGAGCTCGCTGGCGCGCAGATCGAGATACAAGAGGGATTGGCCGTCGGGAGACCATGTAGGCGCGGTCCCGCCACTCGAGTTTGGGATTGGCACGGTGTTCAGGGAATCGACCGCATGCACACGCAAGCCCTGGGCCGTGTAAAACGCGATTTTGGTCCCGTCGGGCGAAAGGACCGGGTAGGACCAGGTCTCATCCGCCGGCGATTCCAGCGTCACTTTGAAGCGCGGCGCGGGCGCCGGCGGACGGCGCAGCCACCATGTGACGCCGGAAGCGATTGCCGCGGCCAGGAGCATGGCGAGGAGGACGGGCAGATAGCGGGGGCGCGGCGGCGGCGCGGGCGTGGTCACGGTGGTTTCGGGCGGCGCCGAAGCGATCCACTGCAACTCGGCGCGAAGATCGCGGGCCGATTGCCAGCGGTCGTCGGGATTCTTGGCGAGGCATCGCTGGAGGGCGCGATCGAGCGCGGGGGGCGCGACAGTCGCGATGGAGGGCGCGGGGCGCTCGATGATGGCGGCGATGACGCTGGCGGGCGAGGGGCCGTCGAAGGCGCGCCGGCCGGTGAGCATTTCGTACAGCACGCAGCCGAAGGCGAAGATGTCGCTGCGCGGGTCGGCGTCCTTGCCTTGCAACTGTTCGGGCGCCATGTATTGCAGCGTGCCGAGGATCTGCCCCTGCCTGGTGAGCGCGCTGGTCAGCGTGGCGTCGGCGTCCTTCAGCGGCGTGCTCTGCTTCGCCAGTCCGAAATCCAGCAGCTTGGCGCCTTGCTTCGCGATCAGGATATTGGCGGGCTTCAGATCGCGATGGGTGATGCCTTTGCGGTGTGCGGCATCCAGGGCGTCCAGGATCTGCGTCGCGTATTCGACCGCCTTGGCGACGGGCAGCGGACCTTTCACCGGCGCGCCGTCCACCAGTTCCATCACCAGGTAGTTGGGTCCTACGTCGTACAGCGTGCAGATATGGGGATGATTTAGGGCGGCGATGGCGCGAGCTTCGCGGTCGAAGCGCTCGGTGAACTGTTCGGCGGAAGTCTTGATGGCGACTTCACGGTTGAGGCGGGGGTCGCGGGCGCGGTAGACGGTGCCCATGCCACCCGCGCCAAGGGGCGCGAGGATCTCGTAGGGGCCAAGTTTGTCGCCCACAGACAGCGGCATAGCAGGGAGTTTAGCTCAGTTTACCCGATTGGAGAGCGGGCAGGGAACCTTCGCGTCACTTCTTCAGCCCCGCCTGCCAGTTGAGGACCACCGTGATGGGGGCCGTTTTTTCGCCGCCCGGGTTGTCAGCCACCAGGAACCGCTGGCCGTCGTTGCTCGACGCATAGATGTACGAGTCGAATGGATTGGAGTTCGCTGCCGAAGGAATCCGGAACAGAGGCTTGGGCGCGCCCACCTCAAATGTCGCGCCGGACTTCACCGGCACAGCCACCAGGTTCCCGTCCGCTGATTGGTAGAACAACTCCGAGCCCTCCCTTCGCCAGGCGGGCTCAACGCCGCCTCCCGCGGACACCTGGAATTTGGCTCCGGAAAGGGGAAACGCTTGTACGTAGATCTCGTAGCGGCCCGATTCGTCCGAAACATAGGCGACCCAGCGTCCATCCGGAGAAAAGGCGCCATCGCGTTCATTGAACTGCGTCTGCAAGTAGGGGAACGGCTTCCGATCGCCAAACTGGGGAGCGCTCCACAGGTCCATTCCTGTCTTCGCACCCACAGCCCCTGTTTGATACATCACAAAGCGCCCATCCCGAGACCAGCTCGTCCCAAGCACATTGGGCGTACCGAGCTTTAACAGCGTCTCCTCCTGCCCCGCGCCGGTTGCCGCTTTCATGTACAAATCGTAATCGCCGGAGCGGTTGCCGGCATACAGAATCCGCAGTCCGTCGAGCGACCATACGGGGAAGATGTTCAAGGTAGGACCGAACGTCAAACGTGACATCACACTCCGAGCCAGATCCATCACCCAGATATCCACGTTCCTGGAACGAGGGTCGGTCCTTTCAAAGGCGATTCTCTGCTCGTCCGGCGATAGCCGGAAGTGCATGTAACTCCCGGGCACGCCCACTTTACCCATTTCTTTTCCGCTCCGGTCGAACCAGGAGAATTGCGTGTCAGTGCTTCCGCCACCGGAGATATAGGCCAGAACCCCGCTCTGAGCGACCATGAAGGATCCCATGGTGAGTCCCGCGGCATGATCCAGTTGTTCCGCCACAGGCACGGCATCGCCGGTGGTCTCGCCCCTCCCGGCGTCAAAGGGCTGCGCCATCAGGGTCCGCTCGCGCAAGAACAACAGGTAACCGGGCGGGGCGTACATGGCCTCGGACCTCGCGGCCACCACTTTCCGCCGGGATCGGGCCGGGTCTTTGGCGTCCACGTCGGCGACATACACCACGCTCTGCTCCGCGTCCCCGGGCCTGGCGGTGTAAAGAAAATGGCGCCCATCCGGGAGGAACCATGGATACCAGTGAACGCTTTCGTTGAGGGACTTGTCCAGCTCGGTCAACTGCGTGGCGGTTCCGCCCGCGGCGGGAACGCGGAACAGGCCTGAGCGTGAGTTAGCCGCGAAGACGATGGTTCCGCTCGCGCTCCAGGTAGCGCCGCGGCCCGTTCCTACGATTCCCTCGCAAATGGTAAGCGGAGGGCCGCCCGCCAGCTCGATCTTGAGCAGCTTGTTCCTGGCGAAGAAGCCGATGAAGCGGCTATCGGGAGACCAGAAGGGATTAACCGCCTCGTCGGTGCCGGCCAGCGGCCGGGGCGCCAAGGCATCCAGATCGCGCACCCACAGGGAAAGCTTGCCATCGACAATGGCCGAGAAGGCGATGTGCCGCCCGTCAGGCGAAATGGCCGGGATAGCCTCATGTACTGGGTAGGTGGCTTTCTCCGGCGGCAGCACGGACACCTTGACTACGCGCGGCGCTTCTTCCGTCGTGTGGCGAAACGCGATGTAGCCCAGCCCGAGGGCCGCAACGGTTGCGACCGCCGTCATCGCCCAAGGCAGCCAATTGGCACGGGCTTCAGCCTGTGGAACTACGGTCTGGGGCGCAACTACCGGCTCCGGTTCATCCAGCGCCACCCGGGCTTCCCCAATGTCGCGCAAGCGGGTATTCGGATCCTTGCGGAGGCAGCGATCCAGCAGGCGGAGGACATGGGCGGGCGTGGACGGGGGTAGCTTGCCAAGGTCGGGAGTGTCCTTCACCACCGACGCCAGAGTTTCCGTGAGATCCTCGCCCTCGAATAGTCGTTTGCCGGTGAGCAGCTCGTACAGCACTACGCCAAACGCCCAGATATCGGCCCGCTTGTCCACGGGCTTGCCGCGCGCCTGCTCCGGCGACATGTACGCCGCAGTTCCAAGGATCATTCCGGCCTGCGTCATGGCCAGCGAAAGCGTCGGGGATTCCGTGGGGTCGCCGGACGCAGGCCTGGAGGCCCGTGCCACCGCGAGGCCGAAATCCAGCAGCTTCACCTGGCCCGCCGGTGTGACCTTGATGTTCGCCGGCTTCAGGTCGCGGTGGACGATGCCGCGTTCGTGGGCCGCTTCGAGGCCCATGGCAATCTGCCGCGCGATGGGGATGGCTTCTTCGAGCGGCAGCGGACCGTGGAGGTCGGCGCCGGCCACCAGTTCCATTACCAGCGCGCCCTCCTCGAGGCCATAGAGGGTGGCGATATTGGGATGATTGATGGCGGCCAGCACCTGCGCTTCGCGGGCGAAGCGCGCCATGTACTGCGCATCGTTGGCGAAAGCCGCGGGCAGCACCTTGATGGCAACGTCGCGATTCAGTTTGCTATCCCGCGCCCGGTAGACCTCGCCCATGCCACCGGCGCCAAGCGGCGCGAGGATCTCGTACGGGCCAAGTTTGTCGCCCACAGACAGCGGCATAGCAGGGGGTTCAGCTCATTTTAGCCGATTGGGGAGCGGATAGGGGATGGATTGCGGCATCGGGAGGCCATCGGCGACTGCCGTTCGGGCGTTCGGAGCGATCTCGCTGTCTTGCGGAAGCAGCACCTTCGATCAAGGCAGGGGAACGTCAGTCAATACCTCAACGACCAGTTCCAATGCCCACAATAATGAGGCATGAAATACGGCCATTCGCCGGCGACCACGGGGCGGGCGGCGTCTCCGCCTTCTCCCACCCCTGCGCCTGCGGTAAAATCGGGAATATCGCATCTTCCGCGACCGCTTTCCCATGACGACACCCATGACTACCCGCGCCCAGGAGTTCCGTGATCAACTGTCCCGCCGTGTCCTGGTGGCCGATGGCGCCATGGGTACCATGCTCTATGCGCGCGGAGTGTTCATCAACCGCTGCTTCGATGAGCTGAACGTCGCGCAGCCCGATCTCGTCCGCGGCATCCACCAGGAATACGTCAAAGCCGGCGCCGAAATCCTCGAGACCAACACCTTCGGCGCCAGCCGCCCGCGGCTCGCCGCCTTCGGTATCGCCGAAAAGCTGAAGGACATCAACCGCGCCGCGGTTCGCCTGGCCCGTGAAGCCGCCAAGGACGGCCCCTTCGTCGCCGGCGCCGTGGGCCCGCTCGGCGTGCGCATCGAACCGCTCGGCCCCACCTCTTTCGCCGAAGCTCGCGAGGCCTTCCGCGAGCAGATCGACGCGCTCCTCGAAGCCGGCGTCGATCTCCTCATCTTCGAGACTTTCGGAAACCTCGACGAGCTCCGCGAAGCCATCACCGCCGCCCACGAAGCTTCCGGCGGCGAAATCGCCATCGTCGCCCAGGTCACCATCGACGATTTCGGACACCTGCCCGGCGGCACCGACACCGAGACCTTCACCCGCGCGCTGGATTCCTGGCCGGTCGACGTGATCGGCCTCAACTGCTCGGTCGGCCCCAAGGCCACGCTCGAGACCATCGAGCGCATGATGCAGTATTCCTCCAAGCCCATGAGCGCCATGCCCAACGCCGGCCTGCCTATGCGCATCGAGGGACGCAACATCTACCTCTGCTCGCCGGAATACATGGCGCAGTATGCGCGCCGCCTGCTGTGGGCCGGCGTCAAGATCATCGGCGGCTGTTGCGGCACCACCCCCGACCACATCAAGCTCATCCGCTCGGAAACGCGCTCGCTCCAGCCCGCGCAAAAGAAGCTCGCCATCACCGTGGAGGAGCCGCAAGCGAAGGCGCAAGCGCTGGCCCCCGTGCCCATGGCGGAAAAATCCAAGCTGGGCGCCAAGCTGGCCGTTGGAAAGTTCGTCTCGTTCGTCGAGATCCTTCCGCCCCGCGGTATCGACGCCTCCCGCGAAATCGATGGCGCCCGCCGCTGCGCGGAGCACGGCATCGATTGCATCAACGTCCCCGACGGTCCCCGCGCCAGCGCCCGCATGAGCGCGCAGGTCACCTGCCAGCTCATCCAGCAGCAGGCCGGCATCGAGGCGGTCAACCACTTCTGCTGCCGGGACCGCAACATCCTCGGCATTCAATCCGAGCTGCTGGGCACCCACACCGTGGGCGTCCGCAACCTTATCTGCATCACCGGCGATCCGCCGCGCATGGGCGCCTACCCCGACGCCACCGCGGTCTTCGACGTGGACGCCATCGGGCTGGTCAACATCGTGCGCAATCTCAACCACGGCCTCGATATCGGCGGCAATCCCATGGGCTCGCAGACGGCCCTCCTGATCGGTGTGGGCGCCAACCCCGGCGCGCTTAACATGGACGAGGAAATCCGCCGCTTCGAGTGGAAAGTAGAGGCCGGCGCCGAGTACGTGGTGACGCAGCCGGTCTTCGACCTCGACGACCTGGAAAGGTTCCTCAAGCGTACCGAGCACGTCAAGATTCCGGTGATCTGCGGCATCTGGCCGCTCACCAGCTACCGCAATGCCGAGTTCATGGTCAATGAGCTGCGAGTGCCCGTGCCCGAGGAATTCATGGAGCGCATGCGCCGCGTCGACAACGCCGAGAAGGCTCGTGAAGAAGGCGTCGCCATCGCCCGCGAAATGGTGACCCGTGTCCGCCACCTTGTCCAGGGTGTACAATTGAGCGCGCCCTTCGGCCGCTACCAGATGGCCCTGGACGTCGCGGAGGCCATCGGCCCGCGCTGAGATCGCATCCCAATGGCTACCGACCTGGTCGAGATCAATCCGGAAGAGCCCCAGCCTGAAGTCCTGGAGCGAGCCGCCGCCGCCGTGCGCCGCGGCAGAGTGGTGGCTATCCCCACCGACGCCCTCTACACCCTTATCGCCGACCCTTTCAATCTGCGGGCCGTAACGCAGGTCTTCCAGGCCAAAGGCCGCGAGCCGCACCGCTCGCTTCCCATCCTGGTCGGCGACCTCATGATGGCCGAAGAGCTCGCCGGCGAGCTGAATAATCGCTTCTATATCCTGGCGCGCCGCTTCTGGCCCGGCCCGCTCACCATCATCGTGCCGGCCTCGGCCAAGATGCCGCTCAAGGTCACCGGCAATACCGGCCGCATGGCGCTGCGCCAATCGCGTTCCATGGTTGCCAACCAGTTGATCGCCATGCTCAACGAGCCGTTGATTTCCACTAGCGCCAACATTTCCGGCCACCCCACCTGCCGCAGCGGTATCGAAGTTTTCGGCATGATGGATGGCCGCGTCGATCTGGTCATCGATGGCGGCGCCTGCTCCGGCCCGGGCGCTACCACGGTGGACATCACGGAACCCTACTGGCGCCTCATCAAGACCGGCGCCGTCGAAGAAAAGGAAATCGCCGACTGTCTGAAGCCGTCATAAGGGCTCCCCGCCCATGAAGTACCTGCTCATCGTCCTCGGCGGCGGCGCCGGATCCCTCGCCCGCTATCTCGCCGGCACCGCCATCATGACCCGTTTCAGCAGCCGCTTCCCGCTCGCCACGCTGGTCATCAACGTCACCGGCTCGTTCCTGATCGGCCTCATCATGACGCTGTTGACGGAGCGCCTCCAGCCCGGCACGTACTGGCGTCCTCTGCTGGTGATCGGCTTCCTGGGCGGCTACACCACCTTCTCGAGTTTCGAGTGGGAGACTTATTCCGCCATCAGCGAAGGCGGCATGTGGACCGGTTTCGCCAACGTGATTGGCAGCGTGACCCTGGGCTACGCCGCCGTCTGGCTCGGCGCGCTGCTGGGCCGGCGGTAGAGTTTCTTAGTACACCGATTCTGAAATACGGCAGGCATTTTCCAGGAGTCGAGGAAGCGTTGACGCGAGCGGAGAGCGTCGTAGAGCATGAGGGAGCTGGGGCGGCGGGCACTGACTCAAGAATGTTAGCCTAGAAAAATGCGAGCATTGTTAGTGTTTGTACCGGCGGTGTTGATGGCGCAGGGCGGCGCCCCACAGAGCACTCCGCCCAAAGCTCCGGCAGCGACTCCCAAGGCAGCCGCCGGAACGACGAAGGCCGCACCTGCGAAGGCGGCGCCGAAGTCCGCGGGGCCGGCGGCGCTGGCCACCGACGATGAGAAGACCATTTACGCGCTGGGCCTCCAGATGTACAAGTCTTTGGGGCCGTTCGATCTGTCTCCGGCGGAATTGGAAATTGTGAAGCGTGCTCTTTCGGACGCCGCGGCGGGCAAACCGGATATCGACCTGAATACGTGGGGACCGAAGCTGGGGGCGTTGGCAGGCGCACGCGGCACCCGCGTGGCGGCGAAGCAGAAGGCTGCTGCCGCGGGTTATCTGGCCAAAGCGGCGGCCGAGCCGGGCGCAATAAAGACGGACTCCGGCATAATCTACCGGCAACTGAGAGCCGGAACCGGCGCCTCGCCGAAAGCGTCCGACACAGTGAAGGTAAACTATCGGGGAACTCTCCCGGACGGGACGGAATTCGACAGCTCTTACAAGCGCAACCAGCCGGCGCAGTTTCCGCTCACGGGGGTAATCAAGTGCTGGACGGAGGGGGTGCAGAAGATGAAGGTGGGAGGGAAGACCCAATTGGTATGCCCGCCGGACTTGGCGTACGGAGACCGGGGGAGTCCGCCGGCCGTTCCCGGAGGGGCAACGCTGATCTTCGAGATCGAGCTGCTGGATATCGTGAGTGGGGGCCGCTGACGGGCGCGGCGTGACCGAAGCGGCATGTCTTTCATAAGCATCATCGAGGCGATTTTCGCCGTCACCCAGTTGTACTGGGCCTGGCAGGCGCGGCGGTGGATCGTCAAGCACATGCGGACGGCGCGCGCGCGGATCCTGGTGGGCGCGGGGATAGCCGTTTTGTATTTCGGGATGATGGCTTTCAATTTCCATTGGTTCTCGATGAGCCCGACTCCCGCGCGGCTGACTCTCGGCCAGGCGCTGTTGGGAGCGCCGTTTCAGTGGTGGGCGGCGAGCTCGGTGGTGGGGTTCCTGGTGGCGATGCTGTTCGCGATCGCGAGGCTGGTGGCGCGGATAGGAAGTGCGATTGGCCAGAGGCTGGTTGCCCGAAAAGCAACGGCCCTCGAATCGCCCGGACGGCGCCAGTTTCTGGCGCGAACGGCGACGCTCGCGGTAGGGTCTCCATTCGTGGCCGGGAGCTACGGTTTGCTGTGGGGCCGGCTGAACCTGGAAACCACCGAGAAGCGCATCCGCCTGGCGCGGCTGCCGAAGGCGTTCGACGGGTTCCGCATTGCACAGCTCTCCGATATTCACATCGGGCCGTTCATGCCGGAGCAGGAGATCCGCAAGTACGTCGCGATCGCCAATGCGCTGAAGCCCGATATGACGGTGTTGACCGGCGACTTCGTCACGTGGGTTGGCGACCCCCAGGAGGCGGTGGTCAGTGCGCTTTCCGGGCTGCGGGCGCCGTTCGGCGTCTTCGGATGCCTGGGGAATCACGATGCGTGGGCGAAGGTGGAGGATTCGATCACGGCCCTGTTTCGGGAGATCGGGTTCCGGATTCTGCGGCAGGAAGCCGTGGACATCGCGATCCACGGAGAAGCCTTCCACCTGATGGGGATCGATTTCCAAAGCCTGCGGCGTTTCGGTCCGGGTGGGACGCGAGTGGTGCGGCGGTTCCTGGATGGCGTAGAGGGGCTGAGATCGCCGGACCTGGTGAATATTCTGCTGAGCCACAACCCGGACACCTTCGATCGCGCCGCCGAATTGGGGATCGAACTGAGCCTGGCGGGGCACACGCATGGCGGCCAGGTGGCGCTGGAGTTCATCAGCCCGGAAATCGCGCCTTCGCGGCTGGTGACGCCGTACGTGTCGGGATGGTTCGAGAAACCTGGCGGGCAGTTGTATGTCAATCGGGGCATCGGGACGATCGGGGTGCCGATCAGGATTGGGGCGCCGCCGGAGATCACGCTGTTCGAGTTGACTCGGGGGTAGCGTCGATACTGTTCACTTAACTTCGTGACGCAGGCTGTCGAGCCTGCTGAGCCGAGATTCATCTCGGCTTTTCTTGCCGCGCTAGGATTCGGCCTGCCAGAATGGCTGGCCCGTGCGTCCGAGCAACCGATT
>Ga0209517_10005190_pt1 | contig 16690 bp, 8 predicted proteins | sample PeaSoiMetSII2010_FD_187695 | JGI IMG/M metagenome (GOLD analysis project Ga0209517, IMG submission 187695) | Peat soil microbial communities from Weissenstadt, Germany - SII-2010 (SPAdes) (version 2) | ecosystem: Environmental > Terrestrial > Soil > Wetlands > Peat | place: Germany: Weissenstadt...
CCGGCATCGCGCAGCGCATCCTCGGCGTTTTCCGCGATTCTCCTCACGCATCTGCGGTCCCGCGGGTTGCTTTTTTGTCTTGGAATACCACCACCCATATGTGGGTTCTATCGATGAGAAATCCGGGTTAGATTCTTCACTCGGAGTTGCACGCCGTTCAGCTCCCCCCGAAGCTGTGTGATCTCCTCGGTCAACCGGTGGCGAATGACGCGGGCGGTCTCCTCCAGCACTCGCGGGTGGACGCTGACCCGCTGGATGCTCTCGACCACCGCATCCTCAACGGCGGGCGCCGAAACCGACCGGGTCACGCAATAGTTCTCCGTCTGTTGTTGCGCCCGCGAGCAAACGTAGTAGCGGTAGCGCCGTTCTTTGCTGGAGGAATATGTCTGGTACATCGCCGAACCGCAGCCGGCGCAGTAAATCAAACCCGCGAAGGAGGGATTCCATCCTTGTGCGGTGGCGGTTGTCGCCAGCGGTGGAATTCTGTTTCAGACGCGCCTGGACGAGATCGAAGGTGGGCTGGTCAATGATGGCCTCATGCTCGCCGGGATATAGTTCTCCATCGACCGGAATTCGGCCGGTATAGAGGACATTGGCCAGCAGGTTGTAGATGTGCGCCCGGCGCAACGGATGGCCACCGTACGGCTTGCCGTCCCGCGTGGTCCACTGCTTGTTGTGCCACCCCAAGTGGCCGGCCTTTGCCGTGATGCTGAACACCGATTCTCCCGCGAGGTACCACTGGAAGATCGCGCGCACCCGTTCAGCTTCTTCGCCGTTGATCACCAGGCGAGTGCTGCGTGGGTCGAGGTCGTAGCCGAGGATGAGATGGCCACCGGTCCATTTGCCCCGCTTCCTGGCAGCCGACTGCTTGTCCCGCGTGCGCTCCGAGATGATCTCCCGTTCGAACTGCGCGAAGGATAGGAGGATGTTGAGCGTCAGGCGCCCCAAGGAAGTCGTCGTGTTGAACTGCTGGGTGACGGAGACGAAGGTCGTACCGTGCTTCTCGAAGATGTCCATAATCTTGGCGAAGTCGCGGATCGACCGGCTGAGGCGGTCTACTTTGTAGACGACCACGCAGTCGACTTTGCACGCCTGGGAGTCGGCCAGCAGGCGCCGCAGTGCCGGCCGGTCCATGTTGGCACCGGTGTAGCCGCCGTCGTCGTACTGCGCGGGCAGCGGGGTCCACCCTTCACTCGCTTGGCTGCGAATGTATGCCTCGGCCGCATCACGCTGGGCGTCCAGGGAGTTGAAGTCCTGGTTGAGACCCTCCTCCGTTGACTTCCGCGTGTAGATCGCGCACCGGACCGGTTTTGCTGTCCCGTTACTTGTACTCGCCACGCTGCCTCCCTGGCTTGTCACCCAACCCGAAGAAGGCGAAACCGTTCCACCGGGTGCCGGTTGCCACGCGCACGGCGGCGCTCAAAGAGTGGTACAGCCTGCCGTCGCACTCGAAACCGTCCTCGCGTACGCGGACGACAACGTCCTTCCCCTGGAAACGGCGAACCAGGAGAGTGCCCGGCAGGGGAAGCCGCGGATCGGCCGCCGGCGAGACGCGCGACTCGACGGTGCGCGTTTCGTCCAGCGCTTCCTTCAGAAAGTTCTTCGGCGCCCGGATGCGGAGGTCGGCGTCGTTGGCAATCTCCAGCGCGCGTCGGCGGGCGCGTTCCGAGAGGCCGCCCTCGACGTTCGCCTGGATGCGCCAGGCGATACGCCGGAATAGAAACTGCTTGTGATTGGACCGGCTGTCTTCGCCGAAAACCTCGCGGTACCTGTCCTTGAGCTGGCCCACGGTCATGTGGCGCACCCCTTCGATCTGCTCTCGCAGCGCGGTGGTGTTAATCGTCTCTTCTCTCATGGCGTTAACCTGCACTCACATGAGGGCTCTCTGTCTCCGGAGAGTCAACTTGGCTGGCCTGGTCCGGGAACCGGAGGCGCAGGTAGGCCGTGGCCAGAAGATTGGCGATTTCGTGGATGGCGTCGTCGAGCGCCGGATCGTGATCGGGCATGAGCGGTCTCCTATTGAGACCACCCACAACGATCTCCGCTTTGCGGTCGAAGCGCTGTCTGGTGGGCTTCCGTTAACTATATACGCGGACTGCTGGAAAAGTGTCCGGCTCGGATCGGACAATTTCTCTCGCGAGTTAACCACAAGCCGGGACCGAGGTGGAGACGCGGAGAAACGGCCTCCGGCAAACGTTGGAGCCGGGCGGGGCTGGCGGGTCAAGTCGGACGCGGACGAAACGGAGAGACGGCGAACGCGCGAAACGTCGGCCAGTTGCGCACTTCTGGCGCAGCGATGCCGTCAACAAACGGTGGGGAAAACGTTGCAGGGAAAGGATTTGGCTCCCCGAGCGCTACACGAAGGAAATTCGGGACGCTCAACGCGCGGGAGAAACCGGTAAATAGGTTTTCCTTCAATAATTTCGGGCAAAATGAATGCGGGAAGCCGGGAGCGCGCCGTGCTGTTACCTGCGGGGGGCGACCTCCGCAGCTCCCGTCGCGGCTTCCGGACGCCCCTGACAAGTCCATCGCGCGCAGCCTTCGGATGCAGTGATCTTCGTAAGTTTCCGAAATCTCCTCGAAGTCGCTCTCCGGGTGCCGAATTCAGTTCACTTGCGTTGCCGAATGCGCGCTAGCGAACGGCTGGAGTTGGAGGCGCCCGCATCGTCGCGCCTTCGGTTCCAAGCCGGGATGCCCGATCATGCGTCTGCCTGCCGGAAAGCGCCGGGCGGCAGTTGGCCCATCTCGAAATCGACATACCGGTGCAGATACGCTGTTGCGCCATCTGAAAAATACACCCGGGCCGTGCACGTGAAGGGTGCATAAGCTGCGGTCGCGATCAAGAATCCGCTGGCGCGATCAATTGAACGAAAAATCTTGCGCCCCCAGTACGCCCCCATGTAGTACTCCACAGCAACAACGCCCGATAGGGATCCATACCTCAACGAGGGCACCAGATAGATGACGATGTCGTAGAGCATCTCCGGGTCGTTCGATGCGGCGATCCTGTGAACGAGAAAGAGGTTTCTGAACTCTGCTTTGAACTGGCTGCGAGAATCGTGGAACGCGCCATCGTCATCGCGAATCTCGACGAGGCCACGCACCCTGGTGGCGGCGCTGGTACCCTGCTGAACTTGCGGGAGAGCATCCAGCTTGAAGGAGGCGATCGAGACAGATCCGCCCGCCCGAATGCGGGTAAACGCCGCACTCAACAGCGTTCCGATTTGGCGCCTGAAAAGCAAGATGCCAATCATGATCGTGGCCACCCAGAGCGCCGTCTGAACCACGGCGTAGACGCCGGGATCGAAGTTCGGCACGGAAAGAGGCTGCTTGGGTGATTGAGTCGTTCCCGCCTGAACTGCTGGACTCGCTGATCGGATTTGAGCCACTCCTGATGAAGGTCCTGTCTGCTGCATGGGGCTTGCTCCAGCAACAATATTATAAGCTGTGGACCGAGAGGATTGCCTCCCCAAAAAACGTGGTTTCCAACTACCTCTCCGCTCCGTGAGTCATTGATTCTATACAAACATTCCCCACGCTCTGAATTGGCTCCCCAATTGAACCGCTGAAACGAACACGAGTTTGGAGAAACTGAGGCGCGCCCAATTCTCCGTGCTGTTAAATTAACCGAGCGGGGAGATTTCGAAAGCGCGTACTTCACGCAACATCCTGCCTGGGCCAGGCGTGGCAACTGGGTGGCATCCGATTCAGGCGCACTTCACCCTTTGTCAAGGTGCACTTCAGCCTTCTGCACTTCAGCCTTCCTGTGTCCGGATACCATCTGTGTTAGACTTGGGGCCTCAATTGGAGCGAAGATGGACATTTTGGCTGAACCCTCCAAGCGTTCCTTCATTGCGCCCGTTCCACCAGTGGGCATCAGTTTCCCTGCCATCCTCTGGGGCCTGCTCATGGTGGAGTTGGGGAAGAAAGTTCGAGACTTCGTTCAGAACGACCTGCCTGAACTCGCGCGGAAGAAACAGGAAGAACTGACGAAGCAGCTGAGCACCATCAAGCAAGGAGAGGATTTTCTCTCCCTGAAGGTGATTCTAGCGACTACCAAGACCGTCACGCTCTTGTTTGGATGCGCCGACCAGGAGGTCAAGTATCCCGTTTGGGAGGACGGTAAGCCGGGGACGAAAACCGTCCCAGGCCTCAAGATCAATCTTGCACGCGCTGCTTTTGAAATTGAGCGCTCCTACTTCAATATTACGCATTCGGATCAACCGATCGTCCACTTCGTCGGTGGCTCAGAGAAGGATGCCCTCCGGGAGTCCACTATAGAGATCTCGTGGCAGAGAGACTCATACAAGATCACGCTTGGCGGCGGCAAGAGCAGTATCCCGGGCTTCGAGCAAGAGCAGTACCTCGTGGAAGTCTACTGGAAGTCTCCGGCTTTCCGGTTTCGTGGATACTGGGCGGGTAGTTCCAGAGGCGGTTTCATCCTTGAGCTGAGCGCCCCGCTTCCCGTCCCAATTCCCCTGGCATCCACCGGCTTGGCATTGTGTGGTCTCGGTTTCCAGTATGGGGAGCGGTTTGCGCCCCAGCTCACCGAGTACGTTCCGAATGATCCGGTTGCCGAGATGCGAATAGCATCTGCCACCAAATACATCGAGTGGTCGCAGAAGCATGATCTGAACAAGTGGCTACCCGTCCCTCAAGACCTCCGGATTTTCGGCATATCCGCCGACATCGGGGATCTGGGCACAAGCGGCAAGATTGTGGGTATTTACAACGCCGGCGTCACTTACTTGAGTTACGGTCCAACCATCCTCTGGGGCGGCAGGCTGCGGGTCCTAGAAAGTGGAGACTTAGTCGAAGTGCGGGGGGCGATCGACCTTCCCTCAAAAAGCGTAGCCGTAGTAGAGTCCCTTCATTTTGATGTCATACCCGACGGGTGGCTGAGCATCGATGGGCGCATCGAGCTGAGTGGTTCCTTGATCGACCCGACCAAGACCTACATCGCCTTGGGCGGCTACGACATGGGTGGGTGCCGTGTAAAGGTACTCAAGGGTGCACTGGAACTGTGGGGCGGCTACCGCTTGGCACCTCTGCAAGGTGCGGCTATCCGTGCCGGAGGAAAAGTTGAGGGGTCTGGAGAGTTACTGGGCATCGGCGGCGACTATAGCTTCTCTATTGAAGTCACTGCCCGGTTGGGCTGGAACCCAGGCGAGCTTGGCGGTCAACTGGATGTCGGTGGCAGCGTTCACATCAAAATCTGGAAGCTGACGCTTGGCGCCGGGGTGGCGGCCAAACTGGTGCTCCAGCTCGCGAAGCCCTTGGAGTTGTCTCTGTCCGGGGAAGTCTCGGTAGATCTTCCCTGGCCGCTGGGGACCCAACGCTTCGGATTTACGATTTTCCACTTCAGCGACCCCGAGGTCGCACCACCCCAGCCGGCGCTTGCGTTGATTGCCGGTGAGCATTTGAAATACATCCATCACTGTAGCGGCACATTAGGCCAGTTGGATGATAAGCCATGGCCGGAGGTCTGGCCGGATATCTCCTTCGATATCCCGTTCCGCAGCCTGCCAGGATCGCCCTCGAATGTGGTGAATAACTCGAAAGGAGATGGCTCGTCAAATGAAGGAGGCATCCAGGTCACACATTCCATGTCAAGGCTGGAAATTGCGAAAGTGGATCCTAAAACCCTCGCTGACACGGGGCTCACGGATGTCTCCGCTGCGTGGCTCGGCATGGGAGTGGCTGGGAAAACGGAACGAACCAGCCGGCTGGCGATCCCTTGCAACGATCCGCTAGCCTGGCTCCAAACGTTCGAGTACGCCCAACCTGGAACCGCGCAGTCGTATCACAGGACCGTGTTCCAACCCTTTGGAGACGGCCCCGACCAGATATTGGCCGAATTCGATCTTGGTGAACTTAGGATTTCCGGCAAATTCGAGTTTCACTTGGCCCGTCTTCACTGGATTGAACCATACGCGAGAGCCATCTTAGGCCGCTGGCTGGTCCTGGAAGTCGCTGCGCAAGGGGAGGCTGGCCGGACTCCGCTGGCAGTGGCGAGCTTCGAAGTACGGCTCGTCGCGCGCAACGAGCCAGATCTGCGCGTCGACGTGGGCACGGTGGATCTCAAGAAGGTGCGTCATCTGGGAGACGGCATGTGGGAATGGTCCGCAGTCGTTCTTCGGGACAAAGCAGATGCACTGGCGCCACTCCGTATTGAGGGAGGAGAGACAGAGGTCCCCATTGTAGCAATTGGCTACACAATCGACACTTCTGCTGACATAAGCGGGGGGACAGAGAAGGTCCTGGAACCGGGGCTCTACAGGCTTTATATCAATGGCACAAGCGAAACCAAGAATCACCCCGTAGGATGGTCGGCGGTTCAACCGTTCAAGGTCGTCCCGCCACCACAGCTTCGACCCTACCTCCGATACGCCACGTTCGGAGACGAGCGGGTTTTCGGGGTAGCTCATGGTGGATGGAATCCCAATCCTCACGGAGTAGGATTTGGACACTATAATCGGCATCGCGGCGCGATTCGCTCCAAAGTGGGTTACCTATCCAAAATCTACCCGAAGCTCTGGATCTCACCGACCAAGGATGATCCGGCCGTTGCAGTTGACGTCAAGCAGTGCACCGACCTCGTGGTCGCTGGCAGCAGGCTTAGCCAAGAATGGAGGACTATCAGCGGCGCCGCCAGTTCATTTGAGGAAGAGCTGATCTTTGATCTTCCCAAGACCCCAGGATCCTACTTCGTGAAGGTCTTCAGGAGCGAGAAGGGCGACGGATCTGGGCTCGTGCCGATCGACGAATGGCCTTACAGGGTCTCTCAGTATGCTCTTCCGCAGGACCACCTAAAGCCCAAGACGAATGCCCTTTCTCGCGCGTACGGACCGTTCGGCGTCAGGATCTTTCTGTCAAACCTGCGCCCGATCCGCCGCCGGGGATAAACTTCGATGCCGTGACTCCGGCTGTTTTCGCGGCGCGCTGGGCCCTGCCCTCTTGGGTCCGGCGCGAGCCCAATATAGGCAATTCCGACGTCGGCCTCTTCTTCTTTCGACTCTTCGAGTGGGCCGGAATCTTTGAAGCCAACCCCTTGGCTGCTGATGAACGAGTGTTTGCAAGACCGGCGAGTGCGGATCTAAACCTGGTCATGGACTCAACCAGAACTCCGGCCGCGCTTTTGCTGAGGACTGCCGAGCCTTGCGACTGGCGACGGGTCGATATAACGGTTCTGCATCGCATGAAGCCGGAGTTCGAGCGCCGCTTCGAGACGCGACTCGTCCCAGCTCCCGATGGCTGTGCATGCGTAATCCTGTTGCTGGCAGACGAGATTCCAGTGAGAGTTCCTCGCGGGGAATATGCCCTCAGGCTTCGGTATAAGTACCGCCTGGATGACTTAGCCTCTCTGGTCAATAGCGTTGACAGCAATGCCACTCTTGATGAATGTCAAATCGCACTAACTCAGCCGATGGGAGGAGTTTGGAATGTCTAGCTTTTTGCCATGTCACGAGCCGGACAGGCTCGCCTGTCCTGATGTTTTTCGCCTCCGTGTTTCAGGCTGGATCGACAAAAGCAACTTCGGTGACCCCCGCTGGCCGATCAACACTCCGCCGCCTGAAGGGATGCGTTTGCGATGGAACTTCCCGTTCCTGAGCGCGAATCCCGGTCCACGGATAGGCTATCCCTTGCGCTTCATCGTTTGGCGCACCGGCGATTTGACGAAAAGCAAGGAAATCTTCCACCCGGAGGTTAAGGTCGGGCACGCTCCTCGAACCCTCGCCCCACGGAAGTTGTGGCGCGAAATGCACAAGCGGTCCGACAACCGCTTCGACGTCGGTGAGGAACGTTGCGACAGCGCAGATGCAGTCTATGTCCAGCTCACTTCGACATCGAAGCCGGTTCAGGCAACATTGCTCGACGCTAGCGGTGCCAAACGGGTCGCCGTCTCTTTATCGCCAGGAGACCAGTTCTATTTCGAGATGGCGGAGTTCAAAGCGATTGTGTTTTCGGAGCGGCCGAGCCTTGTTAACGTCCCGATCTGTCTCGACCTGAGGGTGAACCTGAAGCAGTCGCTGGATGTCGTGCCATCCGCGATCGCCGTTGTCGACGCGCGGATTTGGACTCATACCAAATTGACGGATATTGGTCAGCGTCTGTCCACCAGAGACCTCCAGCCCTTCGTGACGATAGGAACTGACGAGTGGGATGATCTCAGGCGTCGGGGTGCAGCTGTGGTGCAGGCGACTGATGCCGGTACCGAGCCGCCAGACGCGGATCTCAAGTATCTGCTGCTCGCTGCCGCTACCCGATGGGAGGCCGCAGTTCTGATGGGTTGGGGTTTTCTTGACGGAGAGCACCCGCCTGGGAAGGGTTTAGATCAGATCGATGGAGCGGCAATGATGACGCGGTCGCCGGGCATTTACGGCTATCAGGTGGAGGCCCAGACGCACACCCCTGCCGGCATTGTCAGTACGTTCAGTTCCGCGTTCTTTGCCTCACCCGATCCCATGGCAGGGCTTTCGGCTCCTGCCGTCCGGCTCCTCGCACCCGGCCCGATTTGCGAAATGCAACTCAGCAAGAAGGTGGACATCGGCAAATTACCCGATCAGCCGGTTATTTCGAAAGAGGATGCCCGAGAAGCAGTCTATTGCAACGTCGGATATGAGTTGGACACCGATAACGCGTGCAACGAAGTGATGTTCACCAGCCCCTGGGCACTCGATAGCCATGGGGATACATTTAAAGAAGTCGGCGAATTCGGATCGAGTTTCGGCGACCGTACTGCAATCGTTTCCGGCTTCAAAGTTGTCACAAGACGCGATTTCAACTTCGAAATACCATTCGTCGATTCAAGAGTTTGGCTCAAAGTTGCTGTTGGAGATCATTGGGATCGGTACCTGAAGTGCCCACCCACCGATGAGGAGTTGCCAAGGCTTCGCTACCGTGGTAGAGCCTTGCCCTTAGACAAGGCCGTCTGCAACGGCAAAGACCGCACGGTTACGTTGGATTTGCTCGCCGACAAGACGTGGAAAGCCGACCGGATTGCGCGGTTGTTGAACGGCCGGATCGAGCTTCTTTCGAAGACCCCTGGCGTCGAGAAGAAAGAGTTGAAAGTGGGGTCAGGACCGCCTTTTTTGATGGAAGACCGTTCTTGGGGTGCGATCATCGACCCAGTTCCCTCTCTGTCGGACCAAGGCATTCTGACAGGCGGCGTGCTTCAAGTGGGACGATTCACGGCTAGGGTGATACGATTCCTGCCGGGATCCACGGGAGAAGTCATCTGCTCTTTCGAGGCTAATCCGGCCTGTGCAGGTGAGCGGCTCTACTCGGTTTCCGACGGGCGCGCAGATGCTATTCTTTCCGAATCGGATGACTCAGAACGGCTTTGGAAGTTGGTGTCCGAAATCAAGATCTTCCCCGATGGGACACCCGAATCCAGAAGCAGGACAGTTCCGATCAGTTCCATCCTGGATCCCATCATCACAAGCCTTACTTTTCGTTTTGCGACCCGATTGGCGGTATCGCGTGACGGACGAACCGATTGGGGGCCAATTAGCGCCCCTGTAGCCGCCCCCTATCTTCACGATCCTCCAGAACGGCCTGAGCTTTGCTTGAAGATCTCTCAACTCGGTGTGGACTACTACGGGCGTTCCATGCTGCGCGCTGCCGCTGACAACTGCAAGGAATTGGACAGCCGCTTTAGGAATGCCGTTGTGGGGGCGCACTTGCCTGATCAGTCCGCACTCCCTGAGAAAGACAAGGTTCCCCCCGAGCGCCTTTTGGCCCAGTTGGGCGGCAAAGGCTTATTTGGCCCTCAACAAGCCTTTCGTGGCAAGGCGCTGTTTGAGGGATTCACCGCACTGGAAGGCACAGCCGACGGAGAGGCCTTTACGATTGGCGTCTCGAATTATCGCGAGTCCGACAATGCAGAGGGGCCGCCGCTGGTTGTCACCTTCATTGCGCGTGACGTCGGTGATTAGATGCACCATGTAATAGCCCATGGGGATGGGAGTCCCAAAGCGCCGGAACATAATGCGCGCTACTGGGTGCGCAGCGGGCGTATGCGCGCGTGAGCGATTGCCTGCGATGCGTTAGCCTGGTCGGTGATGGTGGCCACCAGGCATGCGTAGCCCGGATCTTGTGGTGACCGTGCAGAACTTGGCGTGCGGTCGGCCTTCTTGATGCCAAAATAGTTGGCCCGGCCAGCGGACTTTTCGCCCCAATTCGATTCGTTCGTCCAGTGGGCAATCTGCAAGTTGGGGCAGCCGGTCTCTTCCTCGAGGCGCACCGCGATCCGGGCCACCTTTTTGAGGCGCGTTTCTAAGGTTTCCATAAGGGGATCAATAAATGAACGAGCGGTCATCGCTCGTGGGCAGAAGTATCGGCCAACGCGCTACACGGCGCCGATGGCGAACTGCAGTGTTGCGGTTGGGTTGAGGTTTCCCAAATGGCAACAGGCGCTGCTGGTGGGTGTGGATCAGATGAACGAGGAGAAGCTTTTTTCAATCGGCAGAGGCAACGGCCAGCCGAATAAGCACAGATGGTCGTAGGCCCAGAACTTGATCACCGGCACCGTCGTGCGGCGCGCGGCCAGATACTCCCGCTGCCAGGGCCAGCCTGAGTAGTACCAGCCCATCAGATAGCGGCAGTGCGCCTTGTCCCAGGACAGCTCCGCGAACGGATATTCCACGCAGCGTTTGGCCTGGTCGAGGTTGTGGTTGATGCCGCCGTACTGGAATCCCTCGGACATGAACGTGTCGAAACCCGAGCCGGATCGCGCCTCCCACTCGATCGGCAGGTTGATGTACCGCGTCAACCTGCAGGTGTCGGGATCGTTCACATCCATGGGCCAGAGCAGCTCGAATTGGGCGGCGGGATAGCTGGCGAGCACATAGGCCCGGATGGCATCCACGTAAGCCTTCAGCAGGGCGCGCAGGAAGTTGGCGTCGGCGTAGCTGTTGACGGATGGGTCGTCGTTCGGCGTATGGAAGGTCGCGAGCGAACGCCCGAGAGCGGTCGCCGCGGCGGCTGCGGTATCGGCATCGTAGAACGCCATGCCGCTCGCGTTTGCCTGGAACCACCACAGCACTTCGCCGAACTGGAGGCGGATCGGCATGCTGGCGGTATTCAGCAGGCCAGCCATCGCCAGGTGCGCGCTTTGCATGTAGCTTTCAACCGGCGACCCGAATGCGGCTTGCGAACTGTAGAGCGTCCCAAACCCGGTGGCCGTCGCGACCGGCGTGTTGTCCGGATACCGCTGCACCCATACGGCGCCGCCGCCCGGATCGTCGGGCGGATTGACGAGCTCCTGAGAGAAGGAGACGGTAACACCCAGGCCGGCTGCATGGAGCGCAGCGAAATACTCGGCATGCCAATCGCGGAAGGCGCGGTTGAACACCGAGCCCGCTGTGGGGTCGATAGTCCACCTCGGATCGACAGCGCCGGTTTCGAGCGCGGTCGAACTATTGAACTTCTGCCCGCCTGATGTACTCGTGGCCGCCCCAGGCACGGTGATCGTCCCGAGCACCGAATTGGTCTGGCTCAGGAAGCTGTACATCCAGATGGCCCCGGTCGAACGCGTCGTAATCGTGAGTACCGGGCCGCTGGCCGATGCCCACACGCCCACCAGTTTCTCGTTGATGAAGTAAGCGAAGTGGGCGGCGATGGTCGAGGCGGTGTCGGTCGGGAAGACCGTTTTCCCGATGGATGTCCCGCCCGAGATTACGCCGCCTGAGAGCGTGCCGCCGAAGTTCAACCAGACCACGTCCTGGTTCGCCCACGTGCCGCCGAACGTCACCGTCACACTGGGGTAATTGCCGCCGACTGCGACGCTCTGCTTCCACCAGAAAACGCCGCAATAGTGGTCGATCTCGCCCACGAGCCCAAGTTTCTGAATGTTCCAGATGAGGCGTTGTGGCGAGAGCTTGTAAGTCGCGTCGGTATCGTAATCCGTCGCCACACCGACGTCCGTGCGGGTCTCGGACGCGTCCGGAACATCCGATGGCACGGCGCATTCGAGGAAGTCGAAATAGAAATACCAGCCCGCACTGGCGGTGTTCTTGGTGCCGGTGAGGGTGATGACGACGCTATGCTGCCCCAGAGCGACCGAAGCGAAGAGCTTTCGGCGCACCTGGCTGGCGGGAGAGTTGTAGCAATCCAACGTGACCGGGGCGCCGCCATCGAGCGACGCCTGGACGATACCGCAATTCGAATCGAGGCGCGTCCCCACGTAGATGTCGTGCGTGGCCTGGCAATGCGTCTCGATGGTGACAGAGGCACCCGACGCCGACGCCCGGACAGCGCGGCCTTGGCTCCAGAACGCGAATCCGTCCGCGGGGGCTGGCTCCCAATAGCCCGAGCGCACTGCCCACGGATTGTCCTCCTCGATCCGCACGGAACCAGGCCCGGCCACTTTGAGCGGGCGCACGCCGCCGGTGTCGGTCACGGTCCAGTTGGTCACCGTGACGCTCCACTCGGTCGACTGATAAACCGTGCTGTTGGCCAGGGCCGGCGCGAATGTGAGCCACAGCTCTTGGATGTCGGTCCAACCGAGGGCCGAGAAATCCGCGGTGACGTGCCACGTCACGTTGTCGGAGGAACCGTCCGCCAGTTGCAGGGTGGCCGGTGTGAAATACAGGTTGGTATTCTTGTGCAATTCGTAGAACGTCACCATGTTGCCATCAGCGCCGGGTTCGGCGGTGATGGTGATCTGGTTCCCGGTGGCCGCCGCGGAGAAGACCACCGGGCCATTGGCCACCCAGTCGGTGGCGTTGATCTGCGCGGCGATGTTTTGGCAGACCATCGCTGGCGTGACGTTGGTCAGCGTCGCCGATCCGGAACCATCGGAACTGGACACCGCGACCGGACCCGCGACGCCGGCCTGGAGCGTGACCGTGATCTCGTTGTTGTAGGTGCCGCCGACCGTGGCTGTGCAATTGGGGTCCGACCCGTTGATCAGGTTGGCGACCGCCGTCGCGATCTGAGCACTGTTGAGGCTCCCTTCCTGGACGCCATAGGTATGGCTGGCAATCGTGATCGAATGGGTGTAGGTGGCGCTCCCCTGCCACCACATGGCCTGGACGCAGGACGGCGTGAACGTGGGGACCGTGTAGTCGAACGCGCGATTCTGATACCAGAGTGTGACCCGGTCTCCCGCCGCGACGGCGCCGGAGTTGAGTGTGAACGTTCCCGAGGCACCAGTGCGGCCTCCCGGACCCGTGGCGATCTGGGACAGGAATTTCTGCACCCTCTGGCCGTTGCCCAGGAGGCAATCGAGATAAGCCCAATCGGTCCATGGCGACTTCTTCGATTCAAACGCCTGGATGCCCGTCCACTTGATATCGAAATCCAACTTCAGGCCGGTGAAGTTGCCATCGGGAAGGTAGGAGAATCGTGGGTGTCCGAAGGGATCGTCCTTCTGGAACAGCACCAGCACGGCGAAATCGCCCTGGTCGCGGAAGACGCCGGAAACCGTGAAGCCCGAATCCGACGCGCCCCACAGGGCCGCGGCGGCGCCATAGGCGTCAAAACCCTGGAGGTGGATAGTGCGGTGCGGCTGCAGTTTGTATATCTGGTCCATATGCGGATTTGGGGCGCAAGGGGCGCGGCCTGGCGACAGCCGGCCATGACACTACCACCCAGGCGTCTTCGGGCCAACGTCGCGCCCCTGTGCGCGCCCTTCCTACGAATAAACGAACACGGACAGGTCCGATCCGGGGAACGTCGTCCCCACTGCCGTAATTGCAAGTCGCACATTCACATTGGCCGGAATCGTGGCCAGCGCAGCGATCTGGCTCTGCGTCGCGACCACCGAAGTACTCCCCGCCGGGATAGTGAGCGACAGCCATGCCGTCGAACCCGCATAGATCGTGAACGAGAGATCCGCTCCCACCGGCGCGGATTTCACATAAGCCTTGACGGACCCCGCGACAAAGTCGGCGTTCAAATAGAACGCCGGCGCTGCGTCGGCCTGGATGCCCAGAGTCCCGCTCACCGGCAGCGTAAAGCCCGCCGATCTCTGGCCTTCGGCCCCATAGATCCAGTCCTCGCGGATCGGGCAGTCGCCATCCGGCGATTCGCTCCCGTTGATGTCCACCGTGAAGCCTGCGATCACGAGTGGCTGGTCGATGAAGTTGTCGGTGGGAATGTTCAGCGTCACCGCATGCAACGGGTCGGCATTGCCCATGGCGGTCGAATCGGCGATGTAATCCCAAGCAGGCGCCTCGACGATCCACACCGAGGTGGTATCGAGCAGAAGCGGGAGGTCCCAGGACAACTGCGTGGCGGTGTTGCCGGTGATCTTGCGCAGCCCGCCGCGGCCCGTCCCCTGTATGACACGCAGGATGTTGCCCACCTCGACGCCTGGCGTCATGCCGCCGTAGCCGTTCGCCACGTTCTGGTAGCCGGAATCCGTGATCTGCGTCTGGCTGGACGTATTGGCGGCGTCGGCCAGGTTGCGGATCACCACTACATCGCCCACCTGGAAGGACTGCTCGGGATGGCCGGAAACGACCGCCTGCGGCGAAACGGTAAAGGTTCCGGTCGTGGCATCAAACGCGGTGATCGCGACGCTCAGGAACGGCGTGGCTGACTCCGGCCGGCCAATGACCGAGAGGATGCGCCCCACCGGGTTGAACGGGGTCGAATGGCTGTCGATCAGGGCCGAGCAAACCACCAGGTTGGGAGCGGTCAGGCCCGTGACTTCCGTTCCGATCACGCCGCTGTGGATAGCCCGCTTGGCCTTGACGCGGATCTTGGCGACGTAGGAGGACGGCAGCGCCCACGTGGAACGCGCCAGGGGACCGTTGATCGTGATAGAGGCGGGCGCATAGACGATCCCGGTGCCATCGGCGGTCAAGGTCCCAGTCTGCTGTTCGCAGATCAGATCGTCCTGGGTAGACGCGAACAGAGCGTAGCTGGCCAGCCCCGCGATAGCCGGCCAGGTGATGCCGTTCAACACGATCTGGTTCGTGTTGGTTCCAACTGCGGTCTGCACGATTGCAATGAACGCGGGCGCGGATGGCAGGCCATTGGCGTCTGTGGCGCACAGCGAGATCCGGACGGTGATGCCGCCCGGCAAGCCGCCGCCGGTTGTGCTTTGGGCAATACTGCCGATGACCGGCGCGCCCACGCCGGGGCTGAACTGGTTCACCGGAAGCTTTCCGGTCACCGCCAGCGTCGCGAGCGCGCTGCCGTCAGCCAGCGTGGTGTAAGTCTGGTTCGAATCGAAATTCCACTCGCAGGGGAACAGCCCATCCCAGGATTGCGCCTGGACCTCGTACGGGGCCCATGCGGGGCCAAACGGAATCGCATAGAACATCCCCGGCAGAGGCGACGGGACCACATCCGCCGGCTTGGGTCCGACCGTAAGGTCGTACATCGAAGGCGTGACGGTCTTCGCCGCGATATCGATGGACCAATCCTTGTTGAGCCGCCAGGACTGAATGCGGAAGTCGCCGGTAATGATCTGGAACGTCAGGCCAGTTCCGTTGCCCGGCGCGGACGCGAGCGTCAATGTGCCGGCGAGGGTGACCGTAGCCGATCCGTCGGTGCTCGATACCGTGACCGGCCCGACCTGGCCATACCGCAGGCTGACGATGATGTGGTTGCCGGAAACGCCGGTGGTGGTCGCCGAGCAGACTGGATCCGAGGCGTTGATCTGCGCCGCGATGTTAGCGGCAATCTGGGCGGCAGTGAGCGTCCCTTCGGCGACCGAGTAGACATTGGATCCGATGGTGACCGAGTGGGTATACGCCGGGCTTCCCTGCCACCACATGGCCTCGTCGCAGGACACGGCGCATGCGCTCACCACCACCTGGACCCCATTGATAACGATCTCCTTGTTCAATAGGGACGAGTCGAAGGCGTCGCCCGATACCCAGGTGGCGGTCGTACCGCTCATGTTGCAGGTGCCGCGGTAGCCGGGAACGTCCGGATGGCTCATGGAGACCACCTGGCCGACCTCGGTATTCAGGGCCAGAATGGTGGTCTTCCAATAGGCGTTGCGCGCCTTGCGCCATTCGGTCGGAGTCACCCCGCCGATCTCCTCGCGCGTGCGCACGGCGGCCAGGCGCAGGGCTTGCGAGAGCGTACCGCAGCCCACGGAGTGCTGGCGGGCGGTAAGCGGAGAGCCGCTGCGGCCGTAGTAAGCCGCGTGGCTCTTGTCCTGGTAATCGGCGGTGTTCGCCTGGTACTGATACGCCTGGTCGGCGAAATCGATGATCAGGTGCTCGAAGGCCGCCTCGACCGGCTCCAGGCGCAAACTCTGGAACAGGATGTTGCCGAGGGTAAATGCTTCCACCGCCGAGGCGTTGATACGTACGCCCAGCTTGAGCTTGCCGAATTCCCAGGTGTAGTAGCCCAGGCCGCACGCCACGATCTCGGTGAGCCAATCGCGAAACGGCTTCTGCTGCGCGAGCACGCCCTGGAAGCGGAACTGGTTCTCGGTGCCGGTGCCTACGATTGGCATGACCGAGCTATCGGCGATTTCCGCGGCCCCACTGCCATCGCCCACGATCAGCGACGAAAGGAGGAATGGGGCGAGCTGCGTGGTAGAGTCCGCGTTGAACAGCCCGAGGCAGCGCAGGAAGGAATTCACCGCAATCCAGAAGGGATTCGTCAGCCCGGCGACCGCGCTGCGGTTGCCGCTCTGGTCCCAGGTCCAGCCGGTGAGCCCCTGTGAAATTGGCACCTGCATCTGGTGCTGGTCGGTGGTGGTGGGCTGGATACCAGC
>Ga0209517_10005191_pt1 | contig 16690 bp, 18 predicted proteins | sample PeaSoiMetSII2010_FD_187695 | JGI IMG/M metagenome (GOLD analysis project Ga0209517, IMG submission 187695) | Peat soil microbial communities from Weissenstadt, Germany - SII-2010 (SPAdes) (version 2) | ecosystem: Environmental > Terrestrial > Soil > Wetlands > Peat | place: Germany...
CGGGTCGCGGCTGTAACGCTCCTTCGTGATGGGATCCACGATATTGCAGATGAGCGACAGCGTGGGGTACTTGGTAAAGGGGTCCATCACCGCCGTTTCCGCGTCCGGGACTACGAGCATGTCGCTCGCATGGATGGCCTGCCAGCCGCGGATGCTCGAGCCGTCGAAACCCAAACCTTCTTCGAACAGGGCCTCGGTAAGTTCTTCCACCGGTGTAGAGAAATGCTGCCACAGCCCGGGGTAGTCCATGAATTTGAAGTCTACCATCATTGTCTTGTTCTCTTTTGCCAGCTTCAATACGTCTTTCGGTGTCGCCATGTTGCTTCCTCCTCTTTAATTGAATTACAATGGAGCAAGGACGATCTCTTCGGTCGGACTACGAACGATTTTATCAGCTCCCCGTCTCTCATCCCTCGCCCCTTATTTTACTACCATCGTTACATTATCACCTCGCGGCGCTAGCCGGTGCGGATGCGGATCACGTCATTCATATCATCTCTGCTGTTGTGAGGCTATGACGGCGGAGCTCCGTAGAGCTTGCGAAGTTCAAGATTGATTTCAAGCACGTTAACAAACTTCTCGCCCGCCAGTCCTCCAAACGGAGCCGAGGCGTTCTTCTGCAATATCTGCTCGACCTCGTTTCGGACTGCCAACGGATCACGTTTCAGGTCAGCCGCCCATTTGGTGGCTACCCGATCGAGCTGAAACTCTGCGTTCTGAAGCGTGATATGAGGGTCTAGCCCTGAACCGGACGCCGTTACCAGGTCGCCGGGAACATCCGCAAGGTCAGCATCCGGATGGTCCTGTCGCCACATGTCAAAGAAGATCGACTGAATGTCCGAACCCTCCTTGATCGGCTCTATCGTCGTCTGCGGCTTGCCGTCGGGCCCCGTTTTGGTCACAGCAGAAGGAAATTGTCCGGGATGCTCTGTTGAGAAAGTCTTGAAGAACACGACGGCCAGATCAGCTGACTTTGGCTGAGGTATTGTCGGATTGTCTTTAATGAACTGGGCTACTACAGCTGGATGCGCCTTTGCCCAATCGTCCACATAAGCACCGTTTTTCGGGTCAGCGCCGACCCAGCCCTGAGCAAGGGAGTTGTGCAGGTCAGCCCACTGGGAGACGATGTGCGGGTTGCCTTGGAAAATGTCCTTTTGGAACCACTGCTCGACATCGGGCGCTGTCAGCTGCCCTGCTTTGGGTCCGTTTTTATATTTTACGATCGGACCGAGCGAACGGGCGACCCTGTCGCGCAGCGCATAGTTGGAGGCAGCCAGGGCCGACGAGGCCGAGGCAGATGCATCGTAAGACGCCGCCGAGGGGCGGGGTTGAAAATATTCATCCTTTGTAAATGGCTGGGCAATGAGCTTCGATCCCACTACGGTTCCATCAGGACCTTTCAGCAGGCTGCCGTTGGCCTGAAAGGGAAAGATGGCCTGTCCTATCACCCATAGTACCATCGGATAGAGGATGCAGCTGATGATCACTGAGACTGACAGCAGCAAGATACCCTTCGAAATATATTGTTTCATGTATATGTCCTCCTTAAATCCTTCAAGCGTTAGCTGACCATGCGCATAGTCACCATGGCCATGTCGATCAGTTTGATGCCGATAAAGGGAATGATAATGCCTCCCAGTCCCCAGATCAGCAGGTTCCTCTGTAACAAAGCATCAGCGCCGAGCGCCTGGTACTTGACTCCCCTAAGCGCGATCGGGATGAGCACCGGAATGATAAGCGCGTTGAAGATGACAGCCGACAGAATGGCCGATACTGGGGAATGCAGATGCATGACGTCGATCGCTTTCAACCACGGTAACGTTCCGGCAAAAAGCGCCGGAATGATCGCAAAATATTTCGCCACATCATTCGCGATCGAAAAGGTTGTCAGGGAGCCTCGTGTCATCAATAACTGTTTTCCGATTTCCACGACTTCGATCAATTTTGTGGGATCGCTGTCCAGATCCACCATGTTGGCCGCTTCCTTGGCCGCCTGTGTTCCTGCGTTCATGGCCAGCGCTACGTCAGCCTGGGCCAGGGCCGGAGCATCGTTCGTGCCGTCTCCCATCATAGCCACGAGTTTCCCCTGAGCGTGCTCCTTCCTGATGTAAGCGAGCTTGGATTCCGGAGTGGCCTGGGCGATGAAGTCGTCGACTCCTGCCTGTGCGGCTATGGCGGCAGCTGTAACGGGATTGTCCCCGGTGATCATGACAGTCCGTAAACCCATCTGTCTTAGCCGTTTGAATCGTTCCTGCATGTGAGGCTTTAAAATATCCTCGAGGGCAATCACGCCCGCGATGCGACCGCCATCAGCGACAACGAGGGGCGTCGCGCCCTTGGACGCGACGGAATTGACCACGTCGTCGAGATCAGCTGGAACACTTCCGTGATTTTCCTCGACGAATTTGATGATGGCGTCTGGCGCACCCTTTCTTATCCGCCGTCCATCAGGAAGATCGATGCCGCTCATGCGCGTTTGGGCTGAAAAGGGGATGAACAATGCGTTCTGCGGCGCGCTGATCAAGGCTTTGCTCTGCTTCTCGAACAGCGTCACGATGCTTTTGCCTTCAGGCGTTTCGTCGGCAGCGGATGCCAGGGCCGCCAACCGGCCTAATTCGGTAGCAGAATAATTTCCTATAGTCAGGAATTTCGTTGCGTGCCGGTTCCCGATCGTGATCGTGCCAGTCTTATCCAACAGCACGACATCGATATCTCCCGCCAACTCCACGGCCTTGCCGCTCTTGGCGATTATGTTTGCCTGTAAAGCCCGGTCCATGCCTGCGATCCCGATGGCGGCAAGCAATGCGCCGATGGTAGTGGGAATCAGGCAGACCAAAAGCGCTATAAGTGTCGGAACATCGGTGCCCAGGCTGTGCAAAGGTTCCGTGATCCCCAGGTAGCCCATCATGTATTGCTCGGCGTTCCAGGACATCGGCCAAAGAGGAACCACCACGATCAGGAAGGCCAGCGTAAATGCCGAGAGCACCAGTGTAAGGGCGATCTCATTCGGCGTTCGCTGCCGGATGGCACCCTCGACCAGAGCGATCATCCGGTCAAGGAATGATTCACCGGCGCCGCTCATGATTCGTACGACGATTCGGTCGGAGAGTACGACGGTGCCTCCGGTTACACCGGACCGGTCACCGCCCGCCTCGCGAATGACCGGGGCAGACTCGCCCGTAATCGCCGACTCGTTGATGGATGCGGCCCCTTCGATGATCTCTCCGTCGCCGGGGATCGTTTGTCCCGCCTCCACGACGACCCGATCGCCTGGTTTCAAAACGTTCGAGGAAACCTGCTCGATGCCGTTGCCGTTTTTTAAACGAAAAGCCACCGTGTCATGGCGCGTCTGCCGGAGCGATTCCGCCTGTGCTTTACCCCGGGCCTCGGCAAGGGCTGTGGCAAAGTTCGCGAACAATACGGTCAGGAAAAGCCATGCGTCGACCGCGATAAAATAACCCATCCTCACCTGGCTCGCGGAATCTCCGAGCGCTGCTTTCGCGATAAACAGCAATGTCAGGATGGCGCCGATTTCCACGACGAACATCACGGGATTGTTCCATTGAATGTCCGGTCGCAGCATGACGAACGCCTGTTTGAGCGCCGCCATCGTCGTTTCCTTTTCCAGCAGCTTTCTCGCTTTTATACGGTGGTGCGGCTGGTTTGGAGCCACACGGACCTGCTGTTCTATTTCTGTAGTATTCGGTGCTTTATTCATATCGAACTCCTTTTAAAAAATCTTACAATTTATTGTAAGCGTTCCAGGATTTTCATAAACGTACTCGTTCCTGCTCACCCGCCGAAGGGGATCGGCCCGAAATGCTCGGCAAACGGTCCAAGCGCTGCGATCGGAAGGAAAAGCAATGCACCGATGATGATAATCGCGCTGAGCAAGTAGAGGGCGAAGGTGGGGGTGTCATCCCGCATGGTCCCTAAACCAATGGGGCTCGCCTTCTTCGCTCCCAAAGAGACCGCCATGATGAACGGCGCGATAATCGGAATAAAGCGGCTGATGACGATCACCAGGCCGGTCGCAATGTCCCATGCGACAGCGGTCGGCGCCGGGTTCGTATTATTGAAAAAGCCGTAGGTCACTCCCAAGCCGTCGAATGCGGAGCCGTTATTTGCGGAAGCCGAGGAAAACTGGTAGAACATTTGTGTAAAACCATGCGCCCCGGGATTGCTGACGGCCTTGAGTCCCCAATCCATTGCGGCGAAGAGACCGCTGGGCATCAAGATCATCAGCGGATGGATCAGCAGGGCGATGGTGACGAGCTTCATTTCGCGCGCCCCGATTTTCTTGCCGAGATACTCCGGCGTCCGGCCCACCATCTGTCCGGCTATAAAGATCCCGACTATCAGGAAAATCAACATGTTGATCATCCCCACGCCTTTACCGCCGAAGATGCAGTTCAGCCACATCCCAACCATGGGAGCCAAGGCGGCAAGTGGATTAAGGCTGTCGTGCTCGGCGTTCACGGCGCCTGCAGTTACATCCGTCGTTATCGCCGCATACGCTGCGCCGGCAGAGTTTCCAAAACGCATCTCCTTGCCCTCGAGATTGCCTAGATGCTGGTCTACGGGCAAGCCAGAGACTGCCGGCAGAGACACCGTCTGCTTGCCGCCCGGCGCTGTTGCGCTGGGAACTTCATACGTTCGGGCCACGGGATGAGCGGTCAAGCCCGGGTTCGGTTTTAACGTATCAAAGTAGATCGCCCAGATAATTGTTCCCGCCATCAACGTCAGCATCACCGAAAAAAGGGCTATGCCGTGCCGCTGTCGGCCGAGCATTCGGCCGTACATGAGAACAAGCGCGAACGGGAAGAGCATCATCGATAGCGTATTCACAAAGTTCGACGCGGCAGTGGGATTTTCAAAAGGATGAGCCGAGTTCATGCCATAGAATCCGCCGCCGTTCGTCCCTAACATCTTTATAGACTCGAAGGCCGCCACCGGTCCGACTACGATGGTCTGCTTCTTCACCTCGCCCTTGTCCGTTGTCCCCATGGCCGCGGGTTCGAGTGTCGAAACCTGATAAGAGCTTGTTAAAGTCATCGGGCTACCTTGCGCAAGGAAAAAGAGGGCGATCACAACGGCAACGGGTACGAACGTGTAGACAATTACCCTCCACATGTCTACAAAGAAGTTGCCTAGGGAGGAATCTCCGCGCAAAGCCCGGATGATGCCGGTCAGCGCACAGAAACCGATCGCTGCTGACGTAAAAAAATTGCCAAGGCCGAAGAAGATCTGACTGAAGTTCGACAAGTGCTGGTCCCCCGAATAATGCTGGAGGTCCGTGTTTGTCATGAACGACACAACACTATGAAAGATCGTACTCGGGGCAAGCATCACCTTGCCGTCAGGATTTAGCGGCATCCATTGCTGAAGCGCCAGCACAATAAAACCAAAGATAAACAGCAACGCATTGAAAACGAGCATGGAGCCGAGGTACTGCTTCCAGTTCTGAGGGCCGCTGTCAAGGCGTTTTTCGAACCACCCAAAGACCGCCAAGGGCCGGTATTTTCCGTCCATGATCCAGGCCAGGTATCGACTTAAGGGAAACGCGACCACGCTCGCCGTTACCAGAATCAATATGGGTAAAAACCAGGTTTGCATAAACATTGTTTAACTCCTTTTTTAAATAGGTATTTCATTTTGCCTTGATGTCCCTCTTAGAACCATTCCGGCCGGACCAGCGCCGCTAACAAGTAAATGAACAAGAACACCACAACAGAAACCGTCAGATAGATCATCATTGAAATCACCTCAATTGATTAAATTTTCTCGCATGCTTCCATGAACAAGTAACATAGTGCCATCAATACAATGCCCAGGACAAACATCGCTGGCAGCCAGAATGCAAGGTTCATTTAAGAATTCCTCCTCTTCTGTTAGTAACACGTAATAAATCTGTTTGAGAGAAAAAACAAAGACACTTCAGCCGGATTCCCTGCTATCAACGCTGTTGGTTCCTTAATGAACCGCAGCGATCTCTGATGCAGAAAAACTCAACCCGGGTGCTCCGCGGTAAATTAGTGCCGTAGCGTTCTGTTACCGCTTGCCTAAAGAGTTTGGTGAAAAACCAACTAACCACGAAGAATGCGACAGAAATATTCAAATATGCAACGTTCATGATATCACCTCCTTTGCGTGCGTAAATATAAACTCAGTCGGCATAAAAATGCTGCTAAGAGTGAATGCAAAATAAATAAAATTTAATAAAATTATTGAGGAGATCGCCATTGTTTTAAGCATCTGAATAAAAAATGTGCAGTTTTCAGTACAAAAGTTGGGCACCGTTCAGTCGCCTAAAACATCCGATGATATTTATCATTGTGAGGAAAGAAGCGACGAAACAATCCCGGATTCAAGCGGCTGCAAAACACGGGCGCGCGGAATTTGTCCCGAGCCATACGATGAGATTGTTTCGCCTTCAGCTCGCAATGACGGCGAGGGACCTCCCGCAAGAATAGTTTTTATCGATTGTGTACGAAATGAGAAAAAATTTAGAAGCAGAGTATGTAGAGATAGAAAGTCATCATCGCCAGACCGAACGGCACGACGACCATTGGCCATGCTCTGATCGAGATGTGCAGTTTGTTTGCTGCCATGATATTCGGGATATTTCCAGGGATCAGCATGCCGCCTGAGATAATGACGCCCATCATCATGCCCTTTACTTGAGCAGCAGTCATAACAGGTCCGAGTTCTGCTGCGGCAAGCGTGGCATTGTCGAGAATCGCCGAGTAATATTACCCCAGGAGAGGATCGGGGCTGGAATTTTCGATATGTACATACCGATCATCAGCATGAAACCTGTGCCCAGGAGGACCAACGCCTTCACGTTTAAACTTTGAATTCCCGGAACGCGAGCTGTCCAAAGGACTCTTGAGAATCCTCGTTCGAACTTTCGGACCCGGTTACCTGAGATCCTCGCGATGGGGGACAGATGAAATATTTCCAAGTAGTCGATTTTCCCCGATCGAGTGCGGGCTCCGAACCGTGCCGTGAAGATCTTTCCCACCCGTCTGCTCGCTAACCTATACTCCAGATTGGCTAGCCAAGACAATACGACCATAGCCTGATTTCGATTTTCTTTCACCAGAGGTACGAGTTAAAGCTTCCTCCTCCGCTTCTATTTCCAGTCTGCCACAGCTTGTCATGTTTTTTGAAACCGTCAAGTTTGCGGGCAATGAACATGTGGGAGCCACACTAAAATGTTCTCAGGCCTCGCAATATTGACCACCTTGAGGTCAGTTGAAGAGCAAAATACAGGAACTATTCCATCAGAAATATAAAAAAATACGTTTAATATTTTGATCACACGGAATGTTGAGGTGGTCTATTATCCCTCATTGGGCAATCATCCTGTACATATTCTTATTATTATATGTGGAGTGCATGGTAAATAAGTATCTTAAAAAATATTTATAAAATCTTAATGTTTTTGCCATTCTTTCTTACAGCATCTTTATGGAGATTGTATTTATATTTAAACAACGCAAAGGAGGTGATGGCAATGAACGTCGCATATGTTGGCATCGCTGTCGCATTGTTCGCGGTTAGTTACCTTTTCCCGACGATATGGTCACCGCGTCCGCATCAGGGCTTGATCCTCATATCCCATACAGAACCTCGTGTTTTAGCTCGAACGGGTCGCCTGCAAATGGGTGGCTAACCTGAAACGTGATCCGTCGGCAAGCCGAAAAGAAATCGAGGCAATATTGCAGAAGAACGCCTCGGCGCCTTTTGGAAAACATGCGGGTGAAACGATCGTTAACGTGCCAATCCCGAACTTCAGGAGAGATGGTCGTAAGATACTGGCTGAAAAATTATGGGATAGAGCGAAGTGGTTTTCGAACCACAAATTCATAGAAGGAAGGCCAATGAAAACGATAATTCGAGTTGCATTGATGATCGCTTCATTGCTTATGGGTTTTGCGGCTGGTTTTCCGATCGGCCAGAGCAAAGGATTTTCAACAGGGAGTGAATGGGCGTTCGTGCAGGCTAATATTCTCGCTCGAGAGTCTGGACTCTTCATGCCGGTGAATTTTGAGGCCGGACAATTCAGGGTAATCCTGAAACAACCGAAATATCTTTATAAAAGAGCATGGATGCTTGCCGACAGGCATAAGGAGAGATAGCGTACATGAGTAGAGGCGATAGGACCCTCAAAGAACGCGTACAGTTGACACGAAATGCCTCTTTGCCACGGTAAAGCTTATTAACGCCATGGACAGGCAAGGGAACTATTACACGTCTGGAACAGCGAACACGGATATTTTAAAAGTAAGGAGGAGCATCATGAAACTGATAAAAGCCATAATTAGGCCGTTAACTTTAGAAAAGGTAAAAACTGCACTTCAAGACATGGGAATCGATGAAATAATGGTTGAGGAAACAATGGTTAGCCAACGTGTAAGTAACGGCTTTAAGAAAGGTGAGACATTGTTTTACCGTGGAGCAGAATATGTGGCAGACTTTATGACAAAAATGGATGTCGAAGTTATCGTTGCGGATGGCCTGGTAGACAACGTTGTTGCAACAATCCGTAAGATTGCCAGGATGGACCAGAAGGGAGATTGTAAGATATGTATCCTCCCTCTTATTGAAGCACTTTAGGCCTGCACTTTCTTAACCGCAGAGTCGATAGAAAAGCGCTGGTTGAGAGGGAAGTGCCGAGATATGCATACAGTCGAATCAACTCAAGCATAACCCTGGAGAAAATAAATGGTCACACTGAAAGTGAAAGTGGAATATATGGAGAGGGATGAGATTATCAATGCTCTCACACAATGTAATGGGGGCATGGCTAAGGCTGCCAACAAACTTGGTCTACTCCAGAACTTGATTACTTGTAGGAGACAGATATGAACATTTTTGCTTTGGAATATGCGGTTCTTGGAATTTTGCTACTGGTTTCAGGACGCAATTTTCCAAGAGCCATCACGACTTGGATACGAAGATTACGTTCATCGGGAACAAATAAGACTGGATTAAAGCTCCTTCTCTGATAATGAGGAACAACAATGAGTTACGAGAAAGTTCTTATAGTCGATGACGAGGAAAGTATACGCTGGGTTCTGAAGAAGTCGCTTGAAAAACAAGATATCGACACGGAGGTCGCCGGGAGTTCCGTTGAGGCTCTCGAGAGGATCAAAAAAGGCGATATCTCCCTGGTTATTATGGACATTCGCATGCCGGGTATGAACGGGCTCGATGCACTCGAAAAAATCCAGAACGGACAGGCCAGGATCCCGGTTATAATTATGACCGCGCAAGCAACCATGCAGAACGCGATCGAAGCTATGCGCCGAGGGGCTTATGATTACATCACGAAGCCTTTCGATCTCGAGGAGGTCAATGTTCTCGTTCAGAAGGCCCTCGACGTACGGAGGCTTTCGCTCGAGGCTGAATTCCTTCGGGACGAAGTGCGGGATAAATACGACGGCGGACTGATCGGCAACACGCCTGCCATGCAGGAGATTTACAAGATGATCGGGAGGGTAGCGGAAAGCGATGCGACCGTACTGATACGTGGTGAGAGCGGCACCGGGAAGGAACTCGTTGCCCGGGCAATTCATTTCCACGGCACTCGCGCTGTCAGACCTTTTATCGCCGTAAATTCTGCAACGATTCCATCGGAACTCCTTGAAAGCGAACTCTTCGGGCATGAAAAGGGCGCGTTTACCGGAGCCGTAGCTAGAAAAATAGGGAAATTCGAAGCGGCTTCCGGCGGGACCCTGTTTCTGGACGAGATCGGCGACCTGAGTATGTCGCTCCAGGGCAAGCTTCTACGAGTGCTCCAGGAACGCGAGTTCGAACGTGTGGGCGGTACAGACATCAATAAAGCAGATGCCCGCGTAATTGGGGCCACTCATCAGAACCTGGAGAAGGCCATTCAAGACAAACGTTTCCGTCAGGACCTTTTTTACCGTCTGAATGTGATCCAGATCGACATCCCGCCTCTCAGGAAGCGGAAAGACGATATTGTTCCTCTTATCGATTTTTTTGTGCAGAAATACCAGTCAGGCACCAAATCCAAGATGTTCACTCCAGAAACTCTCGATATCCTCTGTAAATACGACTGGCCTGGGAACGTCCGCGAACTGGAAAATGCGGTGCAGCGCGCAATCACCCTCTCACAGAGTGATAAAATATTCCTCGACTCCCTCCCCCCTCAGATATTCAAACGAGGCCACGCTAGTTCATCATCCTTTGAAAACTATCTTGAGGAAAAGCTTGCCGATGTCGTAGACCGCATGGGCGGACTCGAAACAAGCGACATCTATTCTGTTGTAACACAACGCGTGGAGAAACGTCTTCTCTCGCTTGTACTCACAAAGACCTCGGGCAACCAGGTACATGCCTCGAAACTGCTTGGCATTAACCGGAACACGCTCAAGAAAAAAATAATGAAATTGGGAATACACCCGTCTTTTGGCGAGAGAGACGATGAAGAGCAGGAACGAGACTGACCGCGCGAAGAAGGGGAAATGGATGCGAAAAGACCTTCCATTATGCTGTTGCTTCAGGCTTGCAGCAATTTCGTATGAGGGGAGTGAAAGGAAAGAAACGGTGCAGGCGTTGAAACCGACATGATGAATTACTGTCGCCAAATTGATGTTATAGGAAAAGAGACAATGGATAAGCGGTACCAGGTATTTGTGAGCTCAACATCTGAAAATCTCGTTGATGAACGCTTGGAGGTTATGAAAGCGCTCCTCGAATTGGATTGTGTCCCATGTGGTATGGAATATTATCCAGCGGCGAATGAGGATCAGTGGACTGTCATAAAAAATCTAATTGACAGATGCGATTATTATATCGTAGTTATTTGTGGTCATTATGGATCCGAAGATCAGCATGGGAAAAGTTACACTAAAAAAGAATATGAATATGCACTATCTAAAGGGATACCCGCCATTGGGTTCATCCAGCATGACCACGATTCTTTACCTGATGATAAAAAAGATAAGGATGAGAATAAAGTTCAGAAGCTAGAAGAGTTTATGTCAATTGTGAGAGGTAATTCATATAAGCACTGGAGCAATACGTATGAATTAGGAGCAGTGGTAAGCAGAAGCTTAACTCAGTTGATTAGAGATAATCCAAATAAAGGCTGGGTTCGAGCGGACAAGGTGGGAAGCGAGGAAATGCTCGAAGAAATAAATAATTTGAGAAAAGAAAATCACGAATTGCAAACACAAATTACAAGGATTGAAAGCATTGCAGAAATCAATATCGATACGAAAAATATTGCGTTTAAAGAGGTAACTACTATATCTGGAACTTATACAATGGAGGCTGGACAGTCTTTCCGAGAATGGTCTGTAAAAATATCTTGGAAAGACATCTTCAAATTAATTTCCCCGTATTTATTACAGTGGCATGATGAGGATAGCTTACAAAGTCAAATTGCTTTAGTACTTTTGAAAGCAACGGGGTTCGGAGAGCCCTATGCAGCAAAACTAGATATCGACATTCTTCAGAGTATAAAAGTACAATTTCTTGCTCTTGGTCTCATACAAGTAACGACGCCTAATACTGTCGGATTCGGGGCGGGTTTATCTTGGGCTCTAACCCTAAAGGGCCAACATAAAATGCTAACAATTCGAAGTGTGAAAAAAAAATTGAAGCTATAACATCACGCTTCGCGGGATCATGCGAAACTGCCGCGGTCCCTGCGAACGATTGTGTCAAGCGCAGTAGGGTGATAATGCACTTTTTCTATATTGACGAAATAGGCAACACGGGGGGCAATCTCGCCACAACCCAGCAGCTCGTGTTCGTGATGGCGTCGCTAGTCGTCAGTGATGAGAAGTGGCGCAAGTATCAACCGGTATTTTGCATATCCTATTTAACAGTTGCCGTTGCAAACAAGTAAGAGCAACGAGAAAGACATAATTTTAACAGACTTGTAGAAGCGCTGTTGAACATGCGACGCATGTCTACATCCTATGCACCTCCTGTGAAGGATGGCTTTCATAAATGCCTAAGTTGATCGTTTCTATCAATTTAGCTTAAGCTCTATTGTTGAGAACAAACCTCCACTGTGCATCCATCACAGATGTCCAGGCTTTGTTCGATTAGTATCCCAACACGAAGCGAACTTGATCTTTAAGAGTTATTGAAATTCTGGCGTGTAGAGGCCGCCTAGCATCCCTTATCCAGGGTATCAAGTTTAGGAAGAGGCCTGAGGGCGGTGAATATAGCGAAGGTTGATTCCGCATTGGGCGACTATTTTATTGCATATACTTATTATAATCTATGGAGCATAGAATAAAAAAGTATCATAATAAATCTTTATGAAATTTTAATTCTTTTTGCCCCATTCTTATCAGCAATTTAACGTCTGTTTTGTTAATAATTAAAAAAGCAAAATAGGGAGTCTCGTCGACATTCTGTTTATTGGAAATTACGATTGTGTTCTTTGTTGCGAGATGGTTTTTCGTGAAACATATTGAACGAGTCTAGGAAGGAGGGCTGAATGGAACTATTCTACTGGATTGGCGGCATTGTCGCCGCAGGACTATTTGTTTATCTCATGATTGCGCTTCTTAGGCCGGAGAGCCTGTCATGAAGGGACAATGCATCTTAACGCAAAGGAGGGATTCCCGATGAACGTTGTCATCTGGCTGTTAGCGATGTTTTTCCTCGGCATTGCAGGGATGGGAGTATGTGGTTTGTTTGTGAAAGCTTGTGAAAAAATCTAATTGAATGCCTATTCGATGTGTCGCCTTCTTTCATGATTCTCCGTGTTAATGGTACCGAGCGGGGCGACTGATTCAACAATAACAAGGAGGTAAGATGATGTTTACTCAAACCTGGCTGCTTCCCTTTGTGCTCCTCGCCACAGCGACTATTGCCGCATTCCCCTTGAGCCGCTATTTGGCCTGGATCATGGACGGAAAATACCGGCCTCTACCGGTCATGGGGTGGTTCGAAAAGCGCCTGGACAGCGGTCCTCAGAACTGGAAGCAGTATATCGGTTCCCTGCTTCTCTTCAACACTGTCCTGTTCGTCTTTGGTTATCTTGTTCTGGCGCTCCAGCCGTTTATGCCGCTCAACCCCGACGGCAAGACAATGCTGTTCCCCAGCACGATCTTTAACAGCGTGATATCGTTCATGACGAACACGAACCTCCAACACTATTCCGGGGACCAGCATCTCTCGAACTTCAGTCAGATTTTCTTTTGCATCTCTAATATGTATATATCAGCCGCCATCGGCTTGTGCGCACTGGCCGCGATCATACGAGCCTTACGCAGTGATAAGTCGCTCGGAAACTTTTTCCTGGATATGTGGCGGGTTATGATCTACATGTTTGTTCCGTTCGCCTTCGTCTTCGCCCTCATCTTCCTAACGCAAGGCAGCCCGATGACCTTCAAAACCTCCCACCAGGTTTCGACACTGGAACCCGCGGCCATGGGAACAACAGACAAGGGAGAGGCGAAGCAGCAGAACATCGTGGTCGGCCCTGTGGCGGCCCTTGAGTCTATTAAAATGCTCGGGACCAACGGCGGCGGATTTTATGGAATGAACTCAGCGCACCCCTTCGAAAATCCGACTGCACTATCGAACTTTTTCAACACGCTTGCAATGATGATCTTCCCCTTCGGGCTTGTTATCATGTACGGACGGATGCTCGGCAGAATGCGGCATGCCTATGTCATATTTATTGTCATGTTGGCGCTCATGGCGGGTACCGTGGTCTGGTCGGTCTATTATGATACGTTGAAACCGAACCCGGGATTGACGGCACATGCCGCACGAACCCTTGAAATTCCCGGTGAAAAAACGTGGGATATGAAAAAGTCCGTTACCTACGCCGCGATTGCAGGTTTGCCGGTAGATCAGCATCTGGGCAATCTCGAAGGCAAAGAAATGCGTTTCGGCACCTCGGCAGGCGCTACGTTCGACGCTTTGACGACAGATGTGACCTGCGGCGCGGTGAACGCAGAGGAAGACAGCTTGAACCCGATCGCCGCCTTGTCGCCCATGGTTGGAATGTGGATCAACTCCATTTTCGGGGGAAAAGGCGTCGGGATGATAAACATGCTGCTGTATATAATCATCGGCATCTTCATCGCCGGCATGATGGTGGGGCGGACGCCGGAATATCTCGGCAAGAAGATTGAAGCCCGCGAAATAAAACTCGCGGCTATTGCCTTGCTGGTCCATCCGTTCATGATTCTCGCGCCTGTGGCCCTCTTCGCAGTGACGCACTGGGGTGTGGACGCGGTAAGCAACCCCGGCGCGCACGGTTTCTCACAGATCCTGTACCAGTTCTCGTCAGCTTCCGCCAATAACGGCTCGGCCTTCGACGGTCTGGGAGTCACCTACGGTTTCTACAACGCAACAAGTCCGGCTCCGAGTGCGATAGCTTTTGATATCGCGACAGGCCTGGTCATGCTCTTCAGCCGCTTCCTGCCGATAATTGCGCCGATCGCAATGGCGGCATATCTGGGCGCGAAAAAAACGAGTCCGGTCGGTCTGGGAACCCTGCGCGACGACGACGCCACGTTTGGACTGTTTTTGGTTGCAACAATTCTCATCATTGGCGCGCTGCTTTTCCTGCCGGCAGCTGCACTCGGCCCGATTGCAGAACATCTTGGACCGTTTCCAGTCGGCGGGTAATCGGCGAATTGAGATCCGATGCAACCGTATCTATGAATCAAGGAGGCTAACTCATGTTCAGATATCTTTCCAAGAGCATCTTGCTGTTGGTATTTTCCGTGGTTTTTTGCGTTATCCTATATACGCTTGCGCTATGGGCAGTGGGGCAAGTTTTCTTCCCCTCCCAGGCCAACGGCAGCCTGTTGATGGGCCCTGACGGCAAACCAGTGGGCTCGCGGCTGATTGCGCAGCCCTTTACGAAGGACGAATATTTTCAACCACGCCCCTCGGCCGCGTCGTATGACGCGTCCGCTTCATCCTCGTCGGCCCTGGCTGCATCCAACTACGCATTGCGCGATCGTGTCGCGCGTACCCTCGGTCCGATTGTGGCTTATCGAAGCGGTCCCAAGGCCGGACAGCCTGTGGCCCCAGACATTGAGCAGTGGTTCCAGAAAGACGCGTTTCAGGGAGCGCCACACATTGTTGCACAGTGGGCCGATATGCACAATTCGCTTGCCCAGGCATGGGTCACCGGAGATCCGACGCACACTGCTTATGTAGATAACTGGGCCAAGTCGCATCCGAAGGAAGTAGCACAGTTTACTAAGGACAATCCGGGAATTTCTCAGCCAAAAGCGTCAGACCTTGCCGTCGTGTTTTTCAAGAACTTCTCGGCAGAGAACGCAGGCAAATTCCCCTCAAGCGTGACCCGCACAGGCAAGGACGGCAAACCGGCAACGACTATAGAACCGGTAAAAGAGGGATCGGATATCCAGTCGATCTTCTTTGACATGTGGCGCCAGGACCATGCCGATGCCGATATTCAGGATGTGCCCGGCGATCTGGTCACAACGTCGGCATCAGGACTTGATCCGCATATCACTCTGCAGAACGCCGAATTTCAGCTCGACCGGGTTGCTCCAAAATGGGCCGCAGACTTAAAGCGCGACCAGGCTGAGGTCCGAAAAGAGATCGAACAGATATTGCAAAAGAATGCTTTTGCTCCGTTCGATGGCCTCGCAGGGGAAAAGATCATCAATGTGCTTGAGGTTAATTTAGAGCTTCGTAACAAATACGGAGCGCCCTAGGTAATACTACTGTACAGTGCACGAATTTTGTACGCACAATATGAATCAGTGCGACAATCGTTTTTCCGAGGAGGCAGGCATGAGCAATATAAAAGAAAGGTCGCTGTTCGACCCGAAAATAGTTAAACAGGCATTGCGGGATTCACTGAGAAAACTGAATCCGATTTACCAAATCAAGAACCCTGTCATGTTCGTCGTGGAAGTCGGGAGTATTTTGACGACGCTCCTGTTCCTTCACGCCGCGTTCACGGGAAAAGGCGAGGCGTCCCCTTCCTTTATCCTGCAGATATCCATCTGGCTCTGGATAACCGTGCTCTTCGCCAATTTCGCGGAGTCCATGGCTGAGGGCCGCGGCAAGGCCCAGGCAGAGTCACTTCGAAAAACGCGGCGTGACGTGATGGCCAAACGCTTGGCGAAACCGGAACCGGATGCGGAGGTCACGAAGATCGCCTCGTCAGAGCTCAAGAAAGGGGATGTCGTTCTCGTGGAGGCAGGCGATCTCATCCCGATGGACGGCGAAGTCATCGAAGGTGTTGCCTCGGTCAATGAAAGCGTTGTGACAGGCGAAAGCGCACCCGTAATCCGGGAGAGCGGCGGAGACCGGAGCGCGGTCACGGGCGGGACTACGGTCCTTTCCGACTGGCTGGTGGTGCGAATCACCTCGAATCCCGGCGAGACCTTCCTGGACCGAATGATATCCTTGGTCGAAGGCGCAAAGCGACAGAAGACGCCAAATGAGATCGCCCTTGACATCCTGCTGGCTGGAATGACGATTGTTTTTCTGCTCGTATGTGTGACGCTTCTTCCCTATTCCCTCTTTAGCGTCAAGGCGGCAGGCCAGGGTACGCCAGTCACCATCACCGTGCTGGTAGCACTCTTGGTCTGCCTCATCCCGACAACAATCGGGGGGCTCCTCTCGGCCATCGGCATTGCGGGCATGGACCGGATGATCCAGGCAAATGTGATCGCCACGTCGGGACGGG
>Ga0209517_10005192_pt1 | contig 16689 bp, 16 predicted proteins | sample PeaSoiMetSII2010_FD_187695 | JGI IMG/M metagenome (GOLD analysis project Ga0209517, IMG submission 187695) | Peat soil microbial communities from Weissenstadt, Germany - SII-2010 (SPAdes) (version 2) | ecosystem: Environmental > Terrestrial > Soil > Wetlands > Peat | place: Germany...
CGAGGGTGAAAAGGGGGTGGGTCTGCACTACAGAGCTTTTTCACAGCGCCGCCAGCAGATTCCCCAACAAATCGAGGGTTGGCCGGATCAAAAATAATTTTTCAGCGGTCGAATCCGCGAAGTCGGGCTAGGCGCAGTGAGCGGCGCGTCGTTCGGAGGCGCAACGCCTTTCAGGGTCGAGGTTGGTTTTTGGTGGATGAGATCCCAGCCCCGAAAGCGTTCGGGGCTGGGCTGGAGGACGGAATCCCGATGGGATTCTAAGAAGGGGAAGAGAAGTGAACGATGAGGGATGAGTCAGTGAATTAGTGAATCAGTGAGTCGGGGCGGGGAGCTGCCGCCTGAAGGCGGCGTTCCGGGGAAACGGGCGGCGCTCGGCGCTGCGACCCTTGTCGCCGGGGCGGGAAGCCGGCAGTTGCGCAACCGGTGGGAGCAGTGCAGAATTAGTAATCGCCATGCCATACATTAGAAATCTGGTCTGCCTCATGAACCAGCGCGACGCGCTTCGATCCCGACTCCGCACGCGCTGGATGCCGCTGCTCTTTCTGGCGACGGCAAGCCTGATGGCTGGTGCAACGCGCGCGGAATTGCCCCTCGTGACCGGCGTCGAGTTCCAGCCGCTGGGCGCGCAAGTGAAACGGGTGGCCGAGGCTTTGGATTTCCTCGGCGCGCCCCTTTCGGCCGAGGAGCAGAAGGCCCTCGACGCAGCCCTGGCCAGCAGTGACCCGGCCGCAGGGATCGAAGCGATCCAGCGAATCCTCGATCCGCACTGCCTGGCAGGTTTGACGATCAACCCCGAGATGCGTGTCAAGGCCGCTCCGGGGCCGGCCGTTCCGGAATTGGTGGCCCAGGGCTGGCGCACGTTCCTCGTCAAGGTCCAGAATGAGGCCGGAGCGACCGCCGAGCTCCGGGTGGTGAGCCCGGAAGCGCAGTCGGTTCACAACTCGCCCGGGAGGGATACCCCCTCCGATGAACATTACCGTCGAATGGAACGATCGGTTGGGAGTCTCTCGCCTGCCCAGCGGTGGCTGGATCTCGACGTGTTGGGCAAACAGCCGCTGCGCAAGGAGCTGAGCGGTCTCGGTCTCGAGTACCGGGTCGTGTCGCTTTACAGTCGCGACGCCGGGCGCCGCGAAGCGAAGTTGGAATTCAATGTCGGGCAAGGCACTCAGGACCTGGGGTTTCGCAGCGAGGTGGACATTCTGTTCCAGTGCCTGCCGGCCCGGTCCGTTGAGTTGAAGGTGCTGGATGATAATGGCAGGCCCACGACGGCCATGTTCGTGATCCGCGACCCGCAGGGCCGGGTTTACCCGTCACAGGCCAAGCGCTTGGCTCCCGATTTTGCCTTTCATCCGCAGATCTATCGCGCGGACGGAGAGGAGCTGCTGCTCCCCGAGGGACGCTATGACGTCGAGTTCACGCGTGGCCCCGAGTATCTCGTGCAGCACCAGGAGCTCCAAGTCGGGAGCTCGCGGATGTCAGCGACGTTCCGGCTGCGACGTTGGATCGATCCCGCGCAGCGCGGGTGGTGGTCGGGCGATCATCACATCCATGCGGCGGGGTGCGCCCATTACACCCAGCCAACAGAGGGCGTGTTGGCGAGCGACATGTACCGGCATTGCCAGGGCGAAGATCTGAAAATTGGGTGTAACCTCACCTGGGGGCCGTGTTTTGACTTCCAAAAGCAATTTTTCACCGGCCAGGATGACCGCGTTTCGCGCTACCCGTATTTGCTACACTACGACATCGAAGTCTCGGGATTTGGTTCTCACCAGTCGGGACACCTGGTTCTGCTCCGGCTCAAAGACGAAATCTACCCGGGGGGAGATTCGGACAAACATTGGCCGACGCTTTGCCTGAACACCTTGCGCTGGGCGAAAAAGCAGGGAGCGGTTTGCGGGCCCGCTCACTCCGGGTGGGGACTCGACGTGAACACGCCGGAACTGCCCAACTTCGTGATTCCGCCCTACAGCGGGATCGGCGCGAACGAGTATATCGTCGATGTGACCCACGAGGTGCCCGGTCCCGACGGCAAGGAGGTGCCAGCAGTGGATTTTCTTTCCCTGGTGGACACGCCGAGCGTTTGGGAGCTGAATATGTGGTACCACACGCTCAACGTGGGCTTCCGCACCCGGGTCAGCGGTGAAACGGACTTTCCGTGCATCTACGGGGAGCGGGTCGGCCTTGGGAGGTCCTATGTTAAGCTCGAGAACAAATTGACATACGAAGCCTGGTGCGAGGGCATCCGTGAGGGCAGGAACTACGTAAGCGATGGGCACAGCCATCTGTTCGATTTTAAAGTCAACGGCCGGGTGATGGGGGAGCACGGCAGCGAGTTGCAACTCTCCGAGCCCGGCGTCGTGCGGGTCACGGCAACGGTCGCAGCGCTCTTGGCCGAAACGCCGCGGCCGGAGGTACGCCACCGCCCTTACTCTGAACAACCTTACTGGGATATCGAACGAGCGCGCCTGGGCAGCACCCGGCAGGTGCCTGTGGAATTGGTCGTGAACGGCTACGCGGTGGCTCGGCAGAATATCACGGCCGACGGTTCGCTCAAGGAGGTCGCGTTCGACACTCGCATTGGGCGGAGCAGTTGGATAGCAATCCGCATCCTCCCTTCATCGCACACCAACCCGATTTTCGTCCTGGTGAACGGCCAGCCAATCCGTGTATCCCGTCGCAGCGCGCAGTGGTGCCTGGACGGCGTGGACCGGTGCTGGGAGCAAAAGCAGCGGTTCATTAAGTCCGACGAATTGGCCGACGCCAGGCAGGCATACGACCATGCGCGGGCCGTTTATGGGCAACTGTTGGGGGAGTGCGACCCAAAGGAAACCTCGCTGCCTCCCACTGTGGTGTCGGGGGATAGATGATTCAACCACGGGATCATGGGGAAGAAGGGGGAAGGCTAAAGGCTGAAGGCTAAAGGCTAAAGTGACCGGCTAGTTTTAACAGCTAATCTGACTCTAATGGGATCCTCCATAGGAGCAAACAGAGGAAACTGAGGGGATCAATTTAACCGCAAAGAACTCAAAGAGCACAGGAAGGGGAAGAGATCCTCTTGGCAAAAAAATGAACTGGCAAAAAGAACGTTCAACGCTCAACGTTCAACATTCAACTTTCAACGGAGGGAAGGGGCCACTCTACTTCCCGTTTCTGGCGAAGACGGGCTCGGCGTAGGGAGGCAAATCCCAATCGAGGTTCATGGCTGCCAGTTCGCTACGGATTAAACCCAGGTCCCACACATGGACTGGTCCATTGATCATTTTGCGTGTCCGATCACGGACCGCGCAAGCGGTAAAAACTCGAACCGTTGAGGGCGGGAGCGGATTGACGGTACTCCAAGTCGGCGCCGTTGATTAGGTATGGGCCCGGCACTGGACTCCAAGGAATCGCCGGAGCCAGGTTTGTCTTTGATTCCAACGTGAACCCGGCAAAATTCGCCGGCCAGGAGATGATGACGGAGTTGGTTTCGACCTGGAGAGAAAGGGTTGGCCCGGGCGAGACAATTGTCACGCCCGTATAGGCCAGCCGAAAATATTTTTGGGATTGCAACGCCGCTCTGGACTCCGCGTACTCGTAGAATCCGCCCGCCAAATAATAAGGACCAGCGACGGTTGTCCAACCGGCGGCGGGCAGGGGGCTTGCGGATTGAAGATTGAAGCCGACATAATTCGTGCTCCAATAAACCACCAGCGCGTTTGCATCCTGGCGGATGAAGAGTCCGGGCTGCTGCGCATCAGCAAGGCGGTCTCATTGGTTTCCCAATCATAGCCGGTGGGAGATCCGTGATGCGTGATGGCCAGGCATAACTGCCAGGCTTAATCGTCAACTGCAAACGGGGGTCCTCATCGACCGACAGCGTGGCCACTCCGAGGGCCAGTTCCCGCAGCACGGTCAAAGTTTTCCAGCCCATGCACCGGGCCAAGGCTGCCGCGGTTGCGCCGCCCTCGACATACAAATGCGCCACGCCCACCCGCGCCAAAACCGCCTGAGCTAAAACCACCAGGTGGGGCGAGAGCTTCACGGCGATGCTGGGGTCAGCAATCAGCGGCAGGCCGACGTTCAAGATAACACGCCGGTGGGCTTGGAGGGCAGCCGCGGCCGATTGCGCGAGGGTCTCGGCCGCCGGCGCTGAAAAGGCGCCCCCTCGGGCGAGTTCGTCTGGGAGCGAGAACACGGGCGTGCCCCGGTCTCGCGCTCGGTTCACGAATTGTTCGGCCGTAGGGCTCGTGCTGCCACATACGAACAATTCGCGATCAGTTGCCGTGGCGTTAGCGCCAAGCTCGTGGCTAACTCGGTGCTGCGTATCACCTGGCCCTTCCGAGGCCAACAGCGCGGCGAAGAACTCCGCCCCTCCCGCGAGCAGCGTTCCCTCGACGCGGCGGGCAGCCCATCGTTGCAGGTCCTCGGACGTGGCAGCTTCGCCCACCACGATCCCACACTCCGGCCGAGGATCGTCTGGGCAAGCCAAGTGAGTTTGGCCAGTCCCTGTGCCGAGCAGATCGAGCACGCGGGCGGTGGTGCGTGGGTGTTCCGGGTCGCGGGCGAACTCCGTCTGGTGAAGTGGAACTCCGTGCACGAAATAGTTGCCGTTGCGGATAACTCGGCCCAAGGAAGGGTTGCAGGGCACCAGCAAGGCCTGGGGCAGGCGAAGCGCGCCCATAATCGCTTCCACTTCGGCCAACACCTGGCCGCGCAAAACGGAGTCCACTTTTTTGTAGATCCAGCGCGCACCGGAGTTGGCCAAAAGTTGGGCGGCATTGGCGGCGCGTGTGCCAGCTTCCGCGGCGGTGCAGGAACGCGAATCGGTATCCAGGCAGACCAGCTCCGCCTGGCCGGTGGGGCGCCCGCGCAGAACGACCTGCGCCCGTACGCCCCGGCGCAGGCCCACTGCGCCCAACTCGGCCGCGCCGGTTAAGTCGTCAGCGATGACGGCGATCAACTGGCGAGCGAGGTGAAGAAGCGGGACCAGCGGGGGAGCCAACAGTGGCCGCGGTTGAACGATAAAACCACGGTCGTGGCGCGACCGACGATTTCTTGGCGGGCGACGGTGCCGTAATAGCGTGAGTCGAAGCTGTCGTCGCGATTGTCCCCCATCATGAAGTAGTGTCCTTCCGGCACAGGGAAGGGGCCGAAATTGCGCCGGGCCGGAACGGAGGGAATGCCTGCGACGAGATGGGGTTGACCGGGAAGCAATTCGTCAGCGAACACTTGGCGCGCAAGATCGGCCGGGGCGACGCTGCGCAATCTTTGCGGCGAGGCAGGCTCGTAGTCCACAGGTTGGCCGTTGAGACTGAGGACGTTGTTATGCAACTCGACGGTGTCGCCCGGCAAGCCGATGACCCGCTTGACCAAACGCTGCCCGTCGTACGGGGAAAAAAAGACTACGATGTCGCCGCGCTGGGGATCGGCCCATTGGGCCAAGTGCCGGGTGGTGAAGGGCACTTTGAGATCATAGGCCAGCTTGTTCACGAAGACGCGATCGCCTTCCAGGATGGTCGGTTTCATCGAGCCGGTGGGCACGTCGTTCCAATCAGCCAGGGAAGAGCGGGCGGCGAACAGGGCGAGGGCCAGGACGAGCAGCGGGCGGATTTCCTTGCGCCAGTAACGGCGGGCGCGGGAGCAAAGAGTTGAAGCATTCATTGGGGTTTGGACCGACGGGGCGCGGGGAACGTTCAAGGGAGGCCCACGTTGGCTTCGCGCATGCATTGAGGCCATGAACCGGGACGAGCGAATGGATGTACGCTTGCCCTCAGTCCCTTGAGAGGGCATGGCGAGCTGGCGCTGGCGCTTCCGCACCGTCGGCGATTTGACAGAGCATCGTGTCGAGTTTTGTGCCGGCGCGTTGTTCAAACCTGCGCGCTATCTCTCGCATAAAGCTTTCCGCTTGATGATGCGGGACGAGGTTCACCGTGGCGGGTCCGAAATTGCCGCCGATGACGCGTGCGCCCAGGCAGGCGGGGTGGGCTCGCGCCAATTCGAAGAGTAGATCCAAGCCGGGCGCACGGTCACGGAGCAGTGCGCTCCAGCTTTGCTCGCTCTGTAGTAAGAATTGCCCGAACTGGCGGTGGTCATCGTCGCGCAAGGTCCTTTCGGCGGCGGCCACGCGCGCATTCTCGGCGGCGAAATGGCGCGCGCACTCGAATTCGCAGAGGGTTAGCTTAGCACGGTTGGCGTCGAGGAATTTTAGTTCGAGCGAGCGCAAGGACTTGGCGCTAAGTTTGCGCGCAGCGGCCTCGGCCTGCTGGAGAATTTCTGCGGGGCTTGGTGGCAGTTCCGCGGGAGCAACGGAGTCAGCGGAGCTCCGGCCGTCGTCGTCGCGGGGGAGGAGGCTTGCGTTCGGATCGCTGCGGATGCCGTTGGTGGCAGCGTGGTTTGCCGGAGTGGCGGGGACGCGGCAGATCACGAGGACTTCGCCCGGGAGCGGGAGATGTTCGAGGGTTTCAAAGCGTGAATCGATGCTGATCGCGTGCCAGGCTTTGCTGCCGATCGAAACCAGCGGCTCGATCCAGCCGGAAGACCCGCCGCGGGCGTGGATCGCGGCCTGACAGAGCTTGGCGAAGTGGAACCGTTCCGCCACGCCCAAGGGGGGCAATTCGCCGTTGGCCCCGACTTTGGGAGGGATGGTCACGCCCGTGCCGGTCAGGCTGAAAGGGTAGAGCCGGCGCACGGTCAGCGCGACGGCAACCGCGAGCGCGGCGGGGCTGCCGAGGCCTTCGCCAGGGGAAAGATCCGCTTCGAACGCGGCGCTGAAGCCGCTGAAATTCGCGCCGCGGCGGAGAAGCTTTTCGAGCACAGCCTTGACGAGACCAGTATAAGGCGCCGAGGCTTCTGGCTTCAGGTCACTCATCCAAAAGATTTGGCGCTCGGTTCCACAGACCAACTCAGCCTTGCCATCGCGGCGGGGAGCCGAGGCGGCGTGGACATAGCGGTTCACCGCCAAAGCCAGGGTCAGGCCCTGGTGCGCTTCGGCGTGAAGCCCGAGCAACTCGAGACTTTCGGGTGCGCGCACGAGATGGACAGGAGCGTGGCCGAAGTGGCGCTTGAAGGAGGTGACAACCTTGTTCACGGCGTGCCTAGGGCAGACGTGGCGGCACGTTCGCGGGGTTATCTTTGGCGGAGCGGAGGATGCTCAAGCTGGTGACGAGGGACCAGAGCCAAGCGAGCCCGAAGACAACGGCTCCGGCTTTGCCCAACCAAGCTGGGGATTGCGGCGGAGCGTCGTCCATGAGTTGTTGATAGAAGTTATTGGCCAAGAGGGCGAACCATCCTAGGACCATCGCAAACCCAGCCAGGGCCAGCAGCAGTTGTCCACAGCCGACCCAGCGCCGTCCGGCCATGATCGAGCCCAAGCCGGGGGTGGCAAATTGGTTGATGAGGAAGCAGTTGCGCGCCGTGGCCCGGCTAAGGGCCTTGCCGGCTGAAGATGTCCTCATAGGCATACATCCAAGCCACCATCCCGAGCGGCACGCTCACTAGAAGTCCAACGCAGCAGACAATAACTCCGCTGAAGATCACCAAGGCGTTGACCAGCATAAAGGCAAACACGAGGAACCAGTGCCGGGTGACAACTTTTCGGCTCAATTCCAACGCTTCCCAGAAACCCAATCGGCGGTCGATGGCCAATGGCAGAGCAAAGACCCAAGCTACATTGAGGTAAATGCCCGGGACGAGGCACAAGCAATAGGCCAGTGTGGCCAGGACGCCGCTAACGAGGCCCAGTAAGAGCAACTGTCCACTGAGAGGGCCGAAACCGGCGAAGGCATCACCGACCGTTGCTCTCTGCCCTCGGATTAAGTTGAGAAAGTACTTGAACAAGCCGGCCGTGAAGATCGCCGAAATGGGCCCACCAAGAATGGAAGTTGCGAGAACAATCAAAACGCCCCTAAGGGTAACCCGCCGCTCAAGGATCATGGAATGAATGACGGGCCGAGAGGGCAGGGCGATAATTTGATTCAGCACCCCCACGCAGAGCATCACCAGCCACGTGGTTCCCAGGATAGGCCAGAGGTGGTTCTGGAGGAGCTCCCAGCCGCGGGCAATGCAACCCCCAATGTCCAGGTCGTAATCCCGCGCCAGCACCAACTCAAGGGCGGGCGCGGCCGTTGAGCTAGCGGGCTGCACCGGTGAGGGCGCAGTTCCCGCGGCAAAGAGGTCGGCGAACTCTGGGAGCGCCGCCAGAGGCTTCCATTCTGTGGAGTCTTCGGCCTTGATCGAACTGTGGGCATTCAGGCGCCCCTCGGTGAACCATTGGCGCAACTCCTCGGCAGGAACCGGCCCGTACTCTTTTTGGTCGGCCCCGATAATCCTATAGGTCATAAGGCAGGCGGGTGGGAGTCAGGTCTTCTTGGGTGTTCGCAGCACCGTTTCGAGGGCCTTGAGGTCGTCATCCGAAATGGCGGGCGCGGCCTTCTTCATCATTTGGGCAAACGAGTCGATCTCACCGGGTTGGGCTGGGAAGCCGATGTTCTGTCCGTCATGCATGGAATTAATGATGAGCCCGCCGCGGGCATCCAGGAAGGCGTAGTAAGGCAGACCGGCCGGCCGGCCGAGCTGCTTCAAGAGCGCTCCGGCTCCGGGGTTCTCGAGGGCTTTGTTCTTTTCGTTTTCCTGCACCACCAACTTAATGGGGACAAAATATTTTTCGAATACCGGTTTGACGTCGGGCCGGTCCAGGAAGGCATCCAGCCGTTTGCACCAGCCGCACCAGGAAGCGCCGAAATGAACAAAGATGGTTTTGTGCTCCGCTGAGGCTTTGGCTTTGGCCTCCGCCAGTACCTGGTCGGAAGTGGGCGGTTCAGCGGACAAGGTAAGCCCAGGGAGAAAGGCCAAAGCGAGCATCAGAGCAACCGATTTCATGGTGGTACTTGTAGGGTCTGCCCTTTGCGTAGGCAAGCTTTCTCACTTGCTGGACTTGCTGGCTGGAGGACGCGCGGCGACCAGCGTCGGAAACGGGAGGCGGGCGCTTTTGGGCAGCAAGGCTTTCGAAAGCGGCAGCAAGCTGAGCAAGCTGCGCGCACTCCAAGCGCTTCGCGAGGCCGGAGGCCCGGGCGTGACCAAGACCCAGGGAATTTGTTGGGAATTGGACCTTGAGACGGGAACCTAGTCTTTCGAAGCCCCAACAGGGCCCTAGGGCGCGAGCCAAGCGCGGGTAGCGAAGGGGAGATTACGCAAGATTCCAAACACGAGGAGAGCCGCAAACGCCAGCCAAAACCAGGCGGCATGGAATTGGACGGGTTGGTTTTTAAGATGGCCGTGCACGAGGCGCAGGCCAAACCACCCGAGGAACGGGAGCGAGAGCACGAGGAGGGCGTTGTAGTGCAAGGCCGCGGCCAGGTGGCCATGTAGCAACTGGTGCAGCGAGCGCAGAGAACCGCACCCGGGGCAGAGCAGGCCCGTCGTTTGATGAAAAAGACAGAGGGGATAAAAATGGGAGTGGTTCGGATCAAAGAGAAAGAGCACGACAGCGCCTGCTGTTGCCGCAAGCGCAGGGAGTACCCACGCGGCTGGCGATGCGCCTCGGGGCGCCTCGAACGGAGGCGGAACTTGCGCGCCGTCACTGCTCTGCGCCTGGCAACAGCCCTTCATCAGTTAAAGGCGCTCTTGACTTCCGGCTTGGCCAAAACCACCAAGGACCAGATGCCAATCGGCAGCCCGATCAGGCAACAGCCCACGCAGGGCAGCATAGCCACAATGCTAGCCGTCATCGCCAACCCGTAACTCTGGAGTTTTTTCATTTTGAGGGCGCCAATGAGGATCAGAGCGCTTAACAACAGGCTAACGAGATTCGAGATCACCGCGAACGGCCCGCTAAGCATTCTGGCCAGGGCTGGGTTGGGCATTTGACTTTTGTCGAACAACGAAGCACCCAAGAGATTTGTAATCATGCTAACGACAGCCAAAATAAGACCCAGGATCGCAACAATGACCAGCCCGGTAGCCGGGCCTTTTACCATCGCGGAAGCGCCGGACGGGGCTGGCGGGGCGCCCGGCACAGCCGGCGGCACGACGGCCGTAATGGTAGGCATGAATTCGGGGAATTCCGAAAGGGGGCGCCATTCGGTAGTCCCTTCGGGCAGGATTTTGGTCTGGGAATTCGCCCGCCCCTCGGCAATCCACTGGCGCAACTGCTCAGCCGTAATCGGGCCATATTCTTTGCCGTCAGCTCCAATGATCTTATAGGTTTGCATAATAGTCGTTCCCAGATTAGGACGTTAACCGCGACGTCATAGAGAACCAACCGGCGACGGAGCGCAAGCCGAAAAGGAGGGTCGGCGGCGCCCAGGGAGCCCCGAACTCCGAAAGCTTTCGCGAGCGGGAGCATTCGGGGGAGCTGACACGCCTTTGGTGCGAGCCAGATTGGCACAAAAGTGGCTTGCAAAGGCCACAGCGCGGATGAAATCCAGCATTGCCATTTTATTGTTGTTCTGGTCCAGCCTTTGGTTCGGATCAAAAGGATTGGCGCAGACGGGCACCAACGTTGTGGTATCGTTTTCGACGACCAACGCTACGCCGATCAATCTCGGGTTTGCCGGATTCACAACGGAATTGCTGGGCAAGGGTGAGGAGTACGGGGACACCAACTTGCAGCGGTACGCTGCGATGCTATCGCCGGGATGGCTGCTGTTCCCTGCTGGCACGACCGGGGATGCATTCAATTGGACGACCGGACTGACGGATACCAACTGGGTCAATATGGTTGGGCTTTTTTCAGGCCCGAACAACCCGGCGTCGAATCTTTGCGCCGGCACAGCACAAGCGCTGCTCGGCAAGGGCGGGGTGTGGTTCACCAATTTCGCGACGCTGGCTGAAAATGTCGGGGGGGCGAAGATCATCGTCTGCATCAACGGCTTCACTGACACCAACACTTCCGCCGGCGCGTTTGCCGCGTATGCCTTAAGCAACCACATCCACGTGGCCGCGTGGGAGCTGTGCAACGAGCCCTACCTGTTTCAGGGCACAAATTATTTCTTCACCAACGGCACGGATTACGCCAATAAAATGAAGCCTTACCGCGACGCCATCAAAGCCGCGGACTCCAATGCCATCGTCGCGGTGTTTTTCAGCGATCCTGGCCGGCCCAGCATGGTATGGGACAATCAGTTGGCCGGATACAGCAATCAATGGTGGGACGCGGTGGTCTATCATTATTATCCGCAGTTTCCCTCGAACGTGTCGTTTGCCCATTTGATGGCCATGGATAACGGGATCTTGTTCAGCAACAGCTCGCTGTTCGTGACGAACGTGCTGATGGCGGAGACAACTAACAACCCGAACAACCCGACGTTTTTGCTGACGGAATTTGCTCCAGGAGATGCCACCAGCAACGGCTCGGAAAGCCCACCGACCAGCTCGCTTTACGGAGGGATCTACGCGGCCGAAATGGTGATGCGCCTTTCGACTTGCCCGCGCATGAGCTTCGCGGGCAGCTACCAACTATTGGACGGCGCCGGCGTGGACACCACCAACGATTTTTGGAATGCGGTGACGAAGGCCGCCAGCGGGCACTACGTGACCAACACCGTGGGTCTGCCTTTCGGCTACTTCCTGAGCGCCCAGGGCTCCGCTGAAGCGGTGGCATATTGGGCCATCAATCGCTCGACAGCGGTGTATGGGACGAGTGTTAGCACCAATGGCCCAACTGTGCCGATGGACACGAATGGTGTAGGCACGATGCCCGCGATATTCGCCCTGGCTTATCAAGGCGGCAACGGCAAGCGGTATGTCGTAGTAACGAACAAGGGCTCCAACGCCGTGCCGGTGCAAATCCTGCAAGATGGAGCGGCGCTGACTAATCAATTCCTTGAGACGTTCGTGACTGGGAGCGATCCAAGTGTGGTGAATGTTAACCCACCTTCGAACAATATTGTCATGCAGTCCCTGAGCGGGTCCAATCCCGTCGTGATTCCGGAATACAGCGTCGTGCGGCTGGAATGGGTGACGCTTAGCGTGCCGGAGCCGATTCTTGGGGTGAGCGCTAGGAATGGGATTCAGAATATCCGGTGGGCTGGTTTGACGAACGTGATTTATAACGTGGAAAGCGTCACCAATCTTAGGGGACGATGGACGACGCTGGGGCGAGTCACCGGAGGCCAGACCAATTTCAGTTTCACCAACTGGAATGCGTGTCCGCAGCAATTCTATCGGCTGGCGGTGCCGTGAGCATGCCGTTTGGTGGGCCGCCGCGCATTGACAAGGAGATGGCCCGATCTGCAGGGTAAGACCGTGCTCATTCGATGGTGTAAAGCTCCGGTGTAGCCGTGTAGCCGTTCTTTGTCCTTGCAGAAGGCCTTGCGGCTCTGTTAGAAGTGTCCCGTTTTATGGCAGCTATTGGCCGATTCCAAAAGGGCGACGACATTTTTTTTGCGAAAGTGATCGATGGCGAAATCTACCGCGTGCGCGGGGACGTTTTCGGGTCGCCGTCCTTTGACCGCCAACCAGCGAAGCTTAAAGGGGTGAGGACGCTCACGCCGGTGGTTCCCTCGAAGATTATTGCGGTGGGGTTGAATTACGCCGACCACGCGGCCGAGAGCGGCAAACCGCTGCCGAAACAGCCGTTATTCTGGATCAAGGCGACCACCTCGCTGCTGGCGGATGGCGGAAAAATCGAGGTTCCCTTCGCGGACCACCGAACGGATTTCGAAGCGGAGTTGTGCGTGGTGATGGGCCGACGCGTGCGCAACGTAACGCCGGCAGCGGCGGCGCGGTACATCTTTGGTTATACCTCGGCACAGGACATCAGCGACCGAACCATTCAAAACGGGGAGAGCCAGTGGACCCGGGCCAAGTCCTTCGACACGTTCACGCCGGTGGGGCCGTACGTGGAGACGAAAATCGACCCGCACGATTTGACGATCCAGCTTTTTCAGAACGGCCAACTGCGCCAGAACTCGAGCACCAACCAGCTTATCTTCAACTGTCACCAATTGGTGAGTTTTATTTCCACGAGCATGACCTTGCTGCCCGGCGACCTGATTCTTACGGGAACACCCAGTGGGGTGGGGCCGATCAAATCGGGTGATAAGCTGGAGGTGCGAATCCAGGGTATGGCTCCCCTGGTGAACAGCGTGAAGTGAAGTTCGATTTTCGATTTTCGAACGCTGATCTCACATTCCATCAAAGGTCATATACGAATCCCGACACACGGACGAACCAGCTCCTCCCATGATGGTTAGCTCCAGGAAAACGGCTCGCGAACACGGAGATTAATTCGAGATTGGACATTCGGAACATGCGTTGGACCCAGACTCTCATTCCCACACTGAAGGAAACTCCGGCGGAGGCAGAGATTATTTCGCACAAACTGCTGCTGCGCGCCGGGTTGATCCGCAAGCTCACAGGGGGTCTTTACACGTTCTTGCCGCTCGGGTTGCGGGCGCTGCGCAAGGTGGAGCAAATCGTGCGCGAAGAAATGAACCGGGCGGGGGCGCTGGAGGTGCTAATGCCGGCGCTGCAGCCGCCGGAAATCTGGCAGCAGAGCGGGCGCTATGTTACGGCTCAGGACGTGTTATTCAAAGTGCGGGACCGCGCCAAGAAGGAATGGGTGCTCGGGCCAACGCACGAGGAGGTCATCACCACCCTGGTGGCCGGCGAAATCAATTCGTATCGGCAGTTGCCCAAGAGCTTCTACCAGATTCAAACCAAGTTCCGTGATGAAATCCGGCCTCGCTTTGGCCTGATGCGGGCCAAGGAATTCGTCATGAAGGACGCCTACAGCTTCGATGCAACCGATGAAGGCGCGCAGGTGAGCTATGGAAAAATGTACGAGGCTTACGCCCGGATCTTCCAACGCTGCGGGCTCAAAACGCTCGCGGTGGAGGCGGACACCGGAGTCATGGGGGGCAAGTTTTCGCACGAGTTCATGGTCCCCGCCCAGACCGGCGAAAACGAAGTTGTGTTCTGCCCGGCCTGCGGTTATGCGGCCAACCTCGAGAAGGCCGGCAGCGGTTTGTCTAAGGAAAAAAGCAGTGGCCAGCCTGAAGGCGCCCAACCAGAGAAGTTTGCCACGCCCGGAGTGCTGACCATCGAGGCGTTATCCAAACCACCCTACAGCGTCCCGGCGGAGCGCCAGATCAAGACGCTGGTGTATATGGCCGAGAGCAAGCCGGTGTTGGTTTTGTTGCGAGGCGATGATCAGTTGAACGAGGCCAAGCTGACCGGCGCGCTGGGGACGCCGACCTTCCGCGCGGCAGAGGCGGAGGAGATCTTCGCCGCGTTGGGTGCGCATCCCGGCAGCCTCGGCGCCGTCGAAGTGGCGAAGCTTCCGGTTTATGCGGACGAACGCCTGCGTGAGGCGAATGGAATGACCACCGGCGCCAACGAGGATGGGTTCCACTGGCGCAACGTCGCCATTGGCCGCGACATCCAGGTGGGACATTGGTGGGACTTGCGGTTGGTGCAGGCAGGCGAGCCGTGCCTCAAATGCGGGCAGGCGTTGAAGGTCCAGCGTGCGATTGAAGTCGGTCACGTTTTCAAGCTGGGAACAAAATACAGCGAGGCGCTCCACGCCCTGTTCCTCGATGAAGCCGGCAAACAGCAGCCCGCCATTATGGGCTGCTATGGCATCGGCATTACACGCACCCTGCAAGCGGTCATCGAGCAGAGCCACGACGACAACGGGATTATTTGGCCCTTGAGCGTGGCACCCTATTCGGTCTGCATTACTCCCTTGAACACCGATCCGCAGAGCGCGGTTATGCAAAAGGCGGAGCAAATCTACGCCGGCCTGGTTGTTCGCGGCATCGATGTTCTGCTTGACGACCGCAACGAGCGGCCCGGAGTGAAGTTCAAAGATTCCGAACTGGTCGGCTTTCCGATCCGGATTGGCGTGGGCGACAAATCGCTGGCCAAAGGCGAGGTGGAAATTAAACCTCGCGGAGGCTCATTGATGCTGGTGAAGGCCGATGAAGCGGTGGCCAAGGTGGCGGCAATGGCAGGCTTGAGCTAGCGCGAGCGTTTTCCCTCACTTATCCAAGCAATCCCGCACGGCTTTCGCCAGCGTGACGTGCGTGTAGGGTTTCTGCAAAAAGGCGGCGTGACCTTTGCGGATGAAGCCCGTGTCGATATCCTCCATGCTGTAGCCGCTGGCGAAGATGACTTTGAGGGCAGGCTTCACGAGGCGAAGTCTTTGGGCCAGATCCATGCCGGAGATGCCTTCGGGCATAATCATGTCGGTGAGGACGAGGTCGATGGCATGCTGGTGCCGCTCCCAGACCCGGAGAGCCTCGACACCCGAGCCGGCCTCGAGAATGTTATAGCCGCAATCCTCCAGAATGGTATGGGCCATGTCGCGCAACACCGGCTCGTCCTCGACCACCAGGATAGTTTCTTTGCCGCCGCGCACAGGAGCCGCAGGTTGGGCTTCTTTGGTCCCCGCTCCGATTGGGCCCGTAGCCGCGGGAAAGTACACCGTAAAGGTGGTCCCTGTGCCGACCTCGCTGGCGACGTCGATCCAGCCTTCGTGCTGCTTAACGATGCCATAAACAGTGGCCAAGCCTAACCCGGTGCCCTTGCCAACTTCTTTGGTAGTGAAAAACGGCTCAAAAATACGCGACATGGTGGCCGAGTCCATGCCGCAACCGGTGTCGGTGACCCGCAGGCAAACGAAGGAACCGAGGCGCGCTTGGGGATGGGTCTGGAGGTAGAGATCGTTGATCTCGACGGAACTGGTGCTGACCTGTAGAATGCCGCCTTTGGGCATGGCATCCCGGGCGTTGACGGCCAGGTTCATCAGGACCTGCTCCATCATACCGGCATCCGCTTGCACGAGAGGGATTTGGGGAGGAGCCTCGAGCTGGAGCGAGACGGTCTCGCTGAGGAGGCGCTGGAGCATCTTGCTCAGGTTGGCGACGACCTCGCGCAGGTCCAAGAGCTTGGGTTGCATCACATTCTTGCGACTGAACATGAGCAATTGGCGGGTCAAACTGGCCGCTCTTTCAGCGGCGAAGTAGATTGCCTGGGCGGGATCCAGGAGGTCGGCGGGTAGTCCGGGTTTGGCCAGCACCATTCCCGAGTGCCCTTGAATCACCGTGAGCATGTTGTTGAAATCGTGGGCCACCCCGGCCGCCAGTTGGCCCACCGATTCCATCTTTTGGGCCTGAAGCAATTGCGCCTCGAGGCTCAAGCGGTCGGTAATGTCCTCGACATAACAATGCACGGCAGGGCTGTCCTGCAGAGGGTGAAACGACCAGGAGAAGGTGCGGTCGGCGCAACGCGCTTCGAGGTGAAGAATGCTTTGGCGGGTGCCCAGGCAATGCTGAAGGACGTCCTGGATATTGGCGGGCAGGATGTCTTGAGGATCGCGCTGGCCGACCGAAGCGGCCAGTTCACTGGCGGCCCTGTTCCAGTAAGTAATGGAAGCATCCGCTGCCAGTTCCATGGCGGGATTGGGATTGAGCTGGGCGAAGGTAGCCAGTTTGCGCAGTTCCACCTCGGCCCGATCCCGGGCAGCGGCCATGGCGAGGACGGTGGCCACGGCCAGGAGGAAATGCACCTCATCCTCCGTGAAAATGCGGCGGTGCGTAGTGTGCGCTCCGAGGATCCCGTAGGCGGTGCCTTGGCCGGAAACGGCGACGGTAATGCCGCTAACCACGCCATGATCGAGCAAGAACTCGGAAGCATGAAAACGGGTTTCGGTCGCCAGTTGCTCGACCACGACCGGTTCGCCGGCGGTCATAGTGAAGCCGCATTGGG
>Ga0209517_10005194_pt1 | contig 16685 bp, 17 predicted proteins | sample PeaSoiMetSII2010_FD_187695 | JGI IMG/M metagenome (GOLD analysis project Ga0209517, IMG submission 187695) | Peat soil microbial communities from Weissenstadt, Germany - SII-2010 (SPAdes) (version 2) | ecosystem: Environmental > Terrestrial > Soil > Wetlands > Peat | place: Germany...
CGTTGCTGGTCGATCTGGTATCGTCTCTTCATAGCGACTCTCTCCTTTTTCTTGGCAGAAAAAACCACCTCGGTCATTATGACCGCGGTTGAGAGTCGCTACTTTCTACGAATTAACGGGCATCCTCCGAGTCAAGTCCCAATTGATCGACACAGCAACTCTGGATTTCGCTCGCGCTCAACGTTCTCATTGGTGTCTTCCTGCTTCTTGGAAAGCAACGCCCGTGGGTTCTGTTGCTCGTACCACAGCAGCGAAGCGGCCGATTCGCAACAGAATGGGATTCTGCAGGACATAGTGCAGACCCGCGACGAAATCCTCTCTTGCCCACTCCTGCACTTGCGATGCCTCACTCGCAAGACGAAAAGCAAACTCAACCACCCACTGTTGCCGAGACACGCCGTGCTCGTGCGCAATCGACAGTGCGGGCAATTCAAGGTATTGTTGCGCCACGCGATACAAATACTCGCAGACCTCCCTCATGCTGTACGACTTCAGGTCGGCTTGTTGGCCGATGAGAGATTGGCCGATTGGCGCGTAGCGGACACTACTGGAAATCGCATTCTTGAGGTCTGTGAGACGTTTAGGGAATTGCTGCACTTGTCGCTCTAGCTCAAGCCAAAAGTCACCACACAACAGAGCAATGAGTCGATCTTCAACGGATTTGATGACTTGCACTTTTCTATCGCGCGAAATTGGTTCGCCTGTGACCCGAGAATCAACCCACACTTGGAGAACTCGCAAGAGTTGGCTAATGTCCTGTTCCGTTCGTTGACGCGCCTGCATTTCAACCTTAACACCGAGATCTGAGAGGGAATGAATTAGCGGTGGGACAACAATGGCAATGCAAGTGCGCTCGGTCACCGCGACGTACAGACCCCCCTCGGCGGGAACGCGAAACCCATTGGCGTTGGCGAAAGGTAATTTGGTAAGTTGATCAGGATGACAAAATGCGTAATGGGAGAGTTGCACGACCGACTGTTCGTTCAGCTGGACTAATTTCAGAGAGTAACCATTATTCTCATGCTTTAACACCCAACGAATAGGAGTCGGCAAGCGTTCACACGGAAGCGAAAAGTGGCCAAGTTCCTCGGCTCGAATGGACAAGATACAGGCTGCGCTTTCGTCGTAGGCGTTTTGCGCTCTGACATCGGATTTAATCTCGTCAAGTGCCTCGTGCCATTGCGCCGTGGCACATGGCAGTCGCAGCGGTGCCATCTTCCTTTGGTATGCGAGGTTGTGGAGATCACTGTCCTTAAACAGCTGCAGTTCGCCCTCGGCCCTCCGACCATCCGGACCTACTATTACTATCGTTGCGGTACCGTCCCACAGCTCTTCAAGACTCGGACGCAGGGGCGAGATTAATACGGCAAACGGGCTAGCTTTTGTGACGTCGACCGTCAAAGGTTTGGGGGCACGAACGTTCAAGCTGAGGGTTCCGTGGACAATCGGCTGCGTTTCTGAAGGTCGTCGGGCAACGACGTAAAGCTTGTATCGTCCAGGGTCCAAATTCCCAAGTTCCAAAAATACATTGGGATTGAGTGGAGGGGAAAGTTCGAGCTTCGTCGCCGACGGCCCCAGCAAGTTGAACAACAGACCCTTTATTTCAAAGTCGGCTGAAACTGCAATCATGGGACTGTCCGTGCTTAGCCACTCCGCATTCCCGGCGTCGTCCCATTTCGATGCGGGCAAGCCCACAGGAGAGACATAGAGGCCGCTAGAGGCGTGAAAACCAACTGTGACAAGCTGCTCCGAATAGATTTGCGAGATTACCTCTGGTACCTCGAACGTGACTGCACGGACGCCTGCACAGGTGGTTTTGACAGGAGTAGAAGAAATGAATTCAAGATGCGCCTCCGTATTTTCGAGACTGAGTATGATGTACGAGTTTCCGGGCTGTACTACGTGTCCCTTGATCTCCGTGGCTGATCCATCTGCATGAAGCTTAAATAGCCAGCGTGGCCCCTTCCTCAGTAAGCATTCGGCGGTCAGCAAAAAGTCAAGTTGGGGGGGCGAATTGTCAAACTTGAGAAGCACCTCAGCGTCGCCAGGCCACCGCGAAAGCGAAACTTCTTGCGTCCCGTACAGCAAGAAACCGCGCGGTAAGGGAGCGCCGCTCGATCCGGCTACCACACATCTCTCGTTGGCAAGGACGTTTCTGAATTCGGGAAACCGCCTCAGCAGACCTGACAGATCTGGCAATTGAAGGCGAACGTTCCACGTTTGACGGTCCTTTCGCCTCAGCACCAGTGTCGGTTCTATGCCCAGTTCAACAACGGTCCTGCGTGCCTCGGATTCATCGAGATCGGTCCCCGTCTCAACCAGAGTGTCGTCTACGAAGCCGCGATGAAGGCCGCGTAGTCGGACAGTAGACGCTCGGCGCTGCGCATCCTTAAGCCATTCACGAGATCTTCGGTTTCGGTCGAGGTCGGTGGCGATCCTTTGTAGCGTTGCCGGGAGGATCAGAGCAGCATTTTGCACGCTTTCTGTCATTAGCAGCGCTGCTGCAATCTGCCCTACAAGGAGGTGCTCTTCGGCCAGCTTGCGGAAACGAGAGCGCGTGTCCCAACTCTGTGCGTCTATCTGTGAACCTAGCAGTTCGGGAGACTGCAAGAGTTCGGGGGTAAAGGTATGCCTGATTTCGTAAAGCACTTGGGCAAGTTGCCGCTGCAAATCTTGAGGCAAGATTGCGTGCGCAATCGGCCAGCAGATAATTGAAAACTGTTCGGCCCAGCGACCGGATGGCTTCGCGCCATCGAACTTGCGGTGGAAGTCGACGAATGCATCGCGGATCCAGTCGCGGGCCTGATTTTGATTCTGTTCCTGCCATCCAGGAGTACGGTCGGCGAATGTTTGCCAATATTCCTCCCCGGAATACGAGTAGCCAATTTCAGACGCATAGACAGTCCAGACGAGCCAATGTCGATTCGCAGGTTTAGCCTGACAGATATAGTTCTTGATCTCTGAGGAGAGGGAAGCAATTTCCTCGATCGTAAGCCCATGTTCCAACGCAAAGATCGGGTGTTTTTTCCCCTGATCGGCACGCAGGGTCTTCAATGCGGCAAAATGGCGTTCTAGTCTCTCCTGCCAGTCATTGAGCGTCATCTGAGAATGCCAACGTCACACAGAACGCGCATAGCATCGCCGTGGACAAGCAGCCGCAGTTCGGGGAGGAAACTAAATTGTCAGATCGGTAGCAGATAATGTCAAGAACGAACCACCCGAGTGGAAAACCCGCGATAAAATGTCGGTGCCGCACGATGAAGCCTCACAGACTCAAGCCGTGTACGGTCATCTTCGATGGAGATGGCACACGTTGGGACACGATGCCTAACCCTGACCCTACCTACTCGGCATTGAGCATCATCCAACAACCAGAAAGCTCTGGGCGGCGCTCGGCGGATGTCTGGGCGCCTCAGCCGTTGTTCGTAACTTTGGTGAAAGCTCCCAGGCTATTCTTGCCGATGGTTGCGGTGACATTTGGGATTGGACTTCTCCTCCTCAATTTGTCGCCTGTCGATATTCAGACTATTGCCGCAAATTGGGGACAGCACGGAGGCTGGAAAGATGTAATCTGCAAGCTGCCCCCAAAGCCACTGGGCACGTTGCTCGCGATCGTGGCAAGTTGGCAATATCTGCGTAAATTTCCGCTCAAATAAGAAATCAATCGATATTAGGCGAAGAGCAGTTCGGCTTCTGTCAGTTCTGGCAGATGCACGCGGGCACCATGGTTTGCGGGATGCACTAAGGTATTTGCGGCTATCTGTTCGAGAACGTCCTCTCGCTCAATGCGCCGACGTACCCATCGAGAAATCCAGAATTCTGCTATACGCCGCGTGACTTCGGAAGGCTTTTGCTGGGGCAAGATGTACTTCGGCTTTTTTGAAAGGCCCAGGAGTAGGTCTTTGAAATTGTGGGCGAGGGCTACGCCATACACTAATCTTTTGGAACCGTGTCTTAGCAAGAATTCTGCAGGAAAACCGAGCATGTTCAGCCCGTCACGAACTTTCCTCAGCTTGGGGCTCACGCCCTCTCCGAAAATGCTATTCACGCGGGTACCAGGATGGCTCTGTGACAGATAAGCTTCGAGTTCCCTGACCGTTTCACTCGAAAAGTGAGACGAGCCAAAGCCCAGACTCTCCCCTAGCAACTCATATCTGACGCCGCCGGCGATCCCCCCCAAAGAATCGGCTGACATGCTGATGCGGTGATATTGATTCAGCCGTGAACCATATAGGCTTGTCGTACCCAGCATGACCAGAGTGGGCCGACGCACCACAGGTCGTCCTGCCAGGGACGAAGCAATAATGCTTGGCGCTGCTGTGTACCTATCGCGATAGGCATTAACGATCTCGGGGCTGGTGAGCATTAGCGCCACTAACTTACCCCCCAGAATCGCGTTATAAGGAGCAATTGCGCCGCAGATCGAAATGTCCAGCATGCCGATGCCCACATGCCTCGACTTCATATGCCTGATTATGATCTCTGCCGCTCGCCTTCCCTGCCGAGTGCTGAGAGCGGCTTGCAGCGCAACTTTAGACAGTTTTTTGAATCCCGCTTCATTTAGGAGTCGCCTAGCCTCCAACAGCTGAGCGAGCGTCTCCGCTCTTTTCGCACGGAACAAATCTAGTCGTGTCTGTCTCTGCCAATGCTTGTCAGTAAAGTCTTTCCGTACTTTATGATCTTTAGCTGTCGGAAACTTGTAATGACGCCGCTTAGCTTTAGCCGCCTCGATTCGAAGTTTGGCGATCACCTCTTCGCTAGGTTTGTCGAGGTGGAATCGACGCAGCACCCCCTCGCGTAGAAAATCTGCCTTGTATATATCCGAGAGTAACTCCGCAATCGCGTTTTCTATCCATCGAGCCCATTTGGTCGACGGGTGATTGCAGATTTCGCTTATGAACGTTTGTGGTGTCCACCCAATCCATTGATCACGAACTGTTAGTTGCACCAGCGCACTAGCGAGTGCAGCTATTCCGATCACGGGGTGATTTTCAGCAGCAGCGTCCCGAATCAACAGTAACATGCTCCTTCCTGGCACACTGTAGTAAGTGGTCGTCCAGGTATGGCGAAAATAACGCCAAATGTCCATAAGCCGGAGCCCCGTGAATTCGCAGGTTGATCTCGGATCAACAACTTGGATATAGGGGCGGATCGCGGCGCTGAGAGCCGCAGGTCTATCTTCTATGCAAAGAGAAGAGATGCCCTGGAGCTTATCTGCGAATTCTTTGCCCTGTCGCATCAATGAAAAAATAGAGGTCCAACCGTTTGGGCCGAGGCGGCGACGCTCCATCGAGTGAATGAACTCCCGCACAGCTGGTTGCAGCAACTGGGCCTCACGCTGATTCAAGTGAGCTTGCCGAACAAACTCCTTCGATACGTCGGCTGCACCGTTCACATGCTCAGGGTAAGCGATACAGATGCCCTTTTCGGAGGCACGCAACCGCCATCCTTGGAGTCGTAGGTCCGCCAAAACAAAAGCACACGATCGCAAGGTTTGGAGATCGCGCCCCCACGCCCCAGCCCGTTCTAGTAGTTCGTCGCGCAGCTGCTCAACGGAATGCCTACCATCCGTCTTCGCGAGCCGTTCCGCGTATGACGCTAGTGCGCGTCTGACGGCAGGCACGCCCGTTTAAGTTTGCAATGACCCACTCTGGTTTGTTCGCCATTCACCCCTAGTTCCCAAGAAACGTAGCGAGAACGTTGCTCCATCCGTTTCTCTTGCGCCGGTACCACCACCGCTGCGATTCCGAGGTGGCCTCCAGTTCTGCGCGAGCGGCTGCAAGCAACAGACACTCTATTCTAAACCTCTCATTATCAGATATTTGCGAGTTGTCGCCCGCATACATCTTTCGGTAGAACGGGTGACGCTCGTTCAGCGCAAGCACGATTTCTTTTCCGTCAACCCGACAGGAGTAGAACGAATTATCTCTTAAGCTACTCTCCACTACTACTCTGTATTTCACGCCTCGTAGAAATTGATGGCTATTTAATTGTTGCGACGGCAAGGCAGGAAGTTGGCGGTCGCGAAGGGCGGCAGTCTTCGCTGCTGCCGAAGGTTCTTTCGAACGCAATCTAACGAATGCCTGGCGAACACGATTATTGAGGATTCGGGCAATGTTTTCGAGATCAGGAGCCAACAGTTTTTCCAAGTCAGGCGACGGACTGATCTGCTGCTTTGTATGTGTCAGCCTGAATAACTCATCCAACCTGGGCTGAAAGCGGACCTCACATCTCCACCAATCGTCATAATTCTCTTTACGCTTCGAACCCATGAAGAACCATCCATACGCGATCTCGCGGTCTGCCCTGACAACAGAAACACCCGCGCCGCCTATGATGCCTAGTTGTTTCTTTTCCGCCACGGGCAGTACAGCCCACGGTCCGACCGGAAGCTCTGTGAATGTCACCTGTATCGTTGAGGCGATTTCCCGTCGCAATGGCGCGCGAACAGGGTATTCGAGGGTGCTACCGAACAGCTTTGCGCATTCAGGTGATTCGCGCTTTAGCAAGAGTGGGTCGAAAGGTCTCACTCGTTCGCAATTGATTGTCAATCGTAGACCCGCCCAAAGCTTATAACGGAACAAGCGGCCGAGGTGGCAGTGCAACTCCGCGCACAGCTTCGAGCATGTTGTCGATTCTAGGCGATCACACTTGCGCCATGTCACAAGCGTGCCTGACCGCGCCATTGGATTCCCCGTAATCCATGCCGGGAGCATAAGGCACCTCTTCGGCGCAGGCACTCCCACGAGCCTCCGCGCTGCAATCTCGTCCACATCGAGATAGGAACAGAATGGCATTCCATCTCTCCACGAATACAATTCGACTCGCCGAGCCTGACTGAGGGAACTGTTCGGAAGCCCCATGCCGAATCGGCCCATACCACTCCGATCGTCGAAACGGTCAGTCCCACCGAACTGTAGTGCGATCGAAACCATGCTCGGAGCGATTCCATTCCCGTCATCGAGGACTCCGACCTCTTCGACTCTGTTGTGCTCACCACGGACGAAGACGTTGATGTTTCGCGCTCCAGCTTCAATGGCGTTGTCGATTAGTTCTGCGACTGCGTAAGCCGAAGACTTATATCCAGTGTCACGAGTAGCAACCACAAAATTCGCGTCAGCGACTAGGCCGACTGAACGGCTGTGCGCAAAAATGCTTGCACCCATGCGAAGAGCTTTTCGCTTCATCCAATATCCTCCTCAGAATGGTGCGCCACCGCACCACGATGCACGGGCGCGTATGTTGTCGGCTAGTTCAGCCAGTTCTGGCTCGTGCACTTGCCAATACAAACGCTTGAGGCACTGGCAGCCTGCAACGAATCGGGATTTCGAAATTGTTATCGGGTTGCTCATTCGCGTGTGATGATCCCAGCAGCTTCCAGAAGATTCAGCACTTCCCCCGTGCTGACCTTTCTCCATCCCTTATTCGGGAGAAGTCTTCGTTCGCTCGGAACCGCGAAGTCCCTCACTTCAAGAACGAACTTGGACAACGCCGAATCCGCGAGGTCTTCATTATCGTCAATGACGACCCACCCAATCTTGGCATCCTCGACGGCGATCTGTCGTCTGCCAGCAGCGGCTCCGTCGATGTCGTACTGAATCCTCAGATACGGCATAACGAGGCCGTTGACACGGAACTGGTACTGCTTGCCTTCTTTCATCCAGCCAGCCCCTTTCGTCCGTCGAGAGCCACGTCTGGTTTGGGCGGCATCTTCGGTGTTGAAGTCTGATCGCAGAGAGCCTGTATCCGCTCCCTGTATTTTGCAACCAACGTGGAGACTGATTGGATCGTCCGTGCGGCCTTCTTCAGTTCGTTCTCGATTCCGTCGAAATCGCCTAGACTACGGCGGACTTCGGCGGCGAGTGCGACATTCTGGTTGAGGAAACTTGACCCCTCAACGTGCAACCGCTCGAATACAGGCCGCAGCATCTCAAGATCGCGAGGAACCCACTGCCGCGTAGTGCGGAGTATCCAGATTCCGTCCTTGCAGGCCCAGCGGGTCTCCTTGTCAACCGAGCGAAGCTGGCTTTCTTCCCGAGCGACCAAGATGGCGACTGGAGTTGACCGCTCCTTAGCGTCTCTGACCAGTTTGGCGACATCACTCTCCGCCACAGTCGCTTTGTCTTTATTGTCCACGAGGATTCGTGGCTCAAGCACGGCTCCGCTGGGATCACGATAAGCGAGAATGAAATCCCCATTGCGAGGAAGCTTCTCGCTAACGTGGATGCCAGGCCAGGTTCGGGCTTCCTCTGCGAAATCCATTTCTTCCCGCTTACCGATGCGGGCGACCTTCGCCATCTCTGACTCTAGTTGTTGGTTGCATTCACGAAGCTGGCTGATCTCCCGAAAGTAGTCCTCGACGCGGCGATTCAGGTGTTCCTTCTGCGATTCCTCAAACCGCAGTTTGTCTTCTAGTCCCAATCGAACACGCTGTATTTCTGCCTCGAACCGGAGCCAGACGTGGTGTTGATCGTCCTTGTGTTTTTCGAGAAGCAAGCGGAAAGCTTCTTCCGCACTAAGCTGGGCAACGCGGGCGAAATCTTTCACGCCGAGTCGATCAAGAACCTCAGTCCGTTTCAGTTTGCCTTCGCCCAAGCACAGCGGGCACTCGATGGCGTCGGTCGACATTTGTGATCGTGTGCTCAAATACCCTCCAAGGTGGAACAACAGGGGGAGGTTGGTCTACAGGCTCCGCTACTACTTCTTCCGCCCGATCAGGAGACCAGAATCGGCGGTGTTGATCGAGACGAGCCTGCCATGTTGGTCGCGGGTCGTGCCGAACTTTTCGCTCGTCCGTCCGATGATGTGTTCGTGCTCATCCCTGACGAGTGTGTCGAACGAACCCACGTACCCTGTCGTGATCGAGCCGATGATTCGGCGGCTCCCGTCCCGAACGAACTCCTTTTTCAGTGACATGATTTCCTCCATTCCTCTTCTACCAATTTCTTCGTGCAAATCGCTAGGAATCCCAACAAAAAGTTGTCCGGATGGCACCATCGTCACTTTTTCGTGTGGTTACTACGAATTATTTCCTGAATTCCTAGCGATTTCCGAAAGCAAATTGGTAGAAGAGGATTGGGGATTTTATGCACGACCACTGCTCCGCTGAGACTATGAGTATCGAAGGGCTGATCGGGCTACAGCGAACGCTGTCGCTCTCGCGGAACCCATTCGAGCGGGTAATCGGGACACTCTGCGTGGCTGGGATTCTAAAGGCAAGGCTTACCGTACTACCCGATGAAGCGGTCGGACAGTTGATGGTCGATCACGTGACCGACCTCAATCTTCTGGGGCCTGAATGTGTGATCGTCGAAGTTGCCAGTGAGAGGCTCCTGAATACTTCCTCCGTGCTGGTCAAAACCACAAAGGAGAATATCCACCCATGAAGAAAGCCGCAATCTATGTTCGTGTTTCGACTCCCGATCAGCACGTCGAATCTCAGTTGTACGATCTTCGAGAGTTGGCGGCACAGCGAGGGTTCGAGGTTGTGCATGAATACGAAGACCGTGGTGTTTGTGGACAGAAGGCACGCCGCCCCGGACTCGATTCCCTTATGGCTGATGCACGGAGGAAAAAGTTCTCCGCGGTGCTGGTGGCGGCTTTCGATCGCATTGCGAGGAGCACTAGGAACTTCTTGCAGATAGTTGACGAACTCGACAGTTTGGGAATTGAGTTCGTCAGCCGCAGAGAAGGTGTGGCAACAGGAGATGGTGTTGGGCGCCTTTTCGTGACGATCATCTCCGCGATTGCAGAACTGGAGCGGTCACTCGTGGTGGAGCGTGTCAAAAGTGGAATGAGAAGGGCGAAGTTGGAAGGAAGGCAGATCGGGCGTTCACGGCTCGATGTTGATCGGGAACAAGTCGTGATTGACCGCCGCTCTGGAATGTCGCTGACGCAGGTCGCCAAGCGCCACAACATTTCGAGAGCCTCAGTATGCCGCCTGATGAAAGAGGCGAACAGCGATTGCAATCTCGCCACCGCAATTCCTAGTGGGGAAGCTGAGCTAGATGCTCGGCTCTAAAAGCAACATGAAACTAGGAGCAAATGATGCAAATCGGTAAGCCTTTGCGAACTATCGTCGTGGAACCTCTGGAACTTCCAGTGGAACAGCCGACAAGCGAACCGGAGCCCGAGCCGATTCAGTCGCCAGAGTCGGAGCCCGAGCAGGTGCCAGCCTAGCCATGAGCATCCCCGACCTCATTTCGCCGATTGTCGGCTATCGTGTTTGGACGTGGGGCGCCATTGGGTTGAGGTCGCTCTGCGGGCAGCCGTGGCGTCCTGGCCAGGCGCTGGCGGCGAGATGCAGGGCGTCTACCGTCCTTGGTCGCGGCAAGGCAAAGGATGGTGTCCACGACGCACCACATGAGGATTGCAGCTGCGGCATCTACGCAGTGAAGACGCTCCACCACTTCCGCAGCGCAGGATACGAGCAGTTCGGAATTTACGGTGAGGTCTACCTCTGGGGCACCGTCGTAGAGCACGAACTTGGATACCGCGCTCAATTGGCTTACCCCAAGAACTTCGTCCTGCCACCCGACGCACTGCCGTTCACGCTGGCGGAAATTCTGTCTCGGCTCCAAGCTCTGACCCTCTACGGTATCGATATCTTCGTCCTTGGCAACGGCGAGACTATTTCTCTATGGGGCAAGAGTTCGGGCTTTGACCCAGCCGGACTCGATTACCTGATCGAGATCGGCAAGGAGTATTACGTTCGCCGCCAGCGAGACAGAATCCCAAAGCGGGGCGACCGCGTGGCGGTGCTCGGTCGGGGCATCGCCGTGGTCGAGCACATTAACAGCAAGTGGATTCAAGCGGTGGTTTTGAAGAAATGTACATTGAGGATCGCCCGCAAGTATATTAGGTGGGATGACCAGAACATGCGCTGGGAAACGAGCCCGGACGCATGTGTCGAGACGAACGCAAAAGCCTGAGCGCACTCATTGCAGTTTCGCGTATTCCGCCTTGGCTTGCTTCAGGATGGGGATGTCGGGGTCGGCGTCTTTCCAGAGGGTGGGGAAATCCTTGTTACGTGGCTTGGGGGCTTGCCGGAACGGGAAAGGGGCAGCCAAGCCAGCGAACTGGGGTCTGGCTATTCCGGGGATACGCGACCCAAGTACTGGAAGGCGGCCGATGGGTTTCCATTCATTGTCGTGACTGTGAAGTGCTCAAACGCGAGACGGGTGAAAGCACGGGTTAGCGGTTCGATCCATTCTTCTCGGTGGTGTCGGACAATCACACCTTCTGGAAGCTCAAACACGCCGTATACGCCAAATTGATCGGCGTCACGCTCATATCGCTCCAAGTTCCGCACGTCGGTATTGATGAGCAGGTCGCTGATGTACAGAATGCCTTCGGGGCGAAGTACCCGCTTAACCTCCGCGAGCAACACTCGTTGATCATCATCGCTGGGTATACAGGTCAGCACGGCAAACAAGAGTACTGCGTCAAAGGCCTGATCACGGAAGGGCAGCGTCAGCCCGTCGTTTCGAACGAGCGTCAAGTGAGGGAACTGCGAACGGCACCGCATGAGCATCTTTTCGGAAAAATCCATGCCCACGGTGTTGCCGTAGCCGGCCCCCGAAAGCTGATCAAGTAAGCGACCGTATCCACACCCGTGTCGAGAATGCGAGCCTGCGATCGCAGATGCTGCAGTAGCCAATCCAATCTGAGAGGATGCGAAAAGCGCTTTTCAGGCGCGACCCGGTCCCAGTAGTCAGTCTGCAGCGGTATTCCTTGCACTCCGCCCGTCTCCAGTACCCGAAGTATAGCGCCTCACCAACCAGTTACGCCTCAACCAGAACCCGTTTCGAGAGCTGCAGTCGCCCGTAACTTCTCCGCCTAGCTTCTCGATGATGCGGTAGTGCGAGAGGTTCTGGTCGATCATGGGTGGGCGCTAGGACTCAGGCTGCACTTTTAAGGATGCGAGGAAGACGAGTCAACGAGGGGGCGCGAGAAGGTACGAAGCGCCGACGAGTCGCCAGTTGCCGGACAACCGAGCAGTATTCTGGGACGGAGTTCCCAGCTTCAGGGTTGCCGACCATCCGGACAGAATCGTTGCACTCGGCTGTGGATAGGGGCATCCTTACGCAACCTGGGGGAAGAAGAGTCGGACTTCAGAGTTCCGACAAGTCTTTCGATGCGGGAGCGTAGCGACGCAGAAGTGTAATGGAAACTACCAGCACAAGAACCAGCAGACCCAACAAACCAAGCTCGATCATAGAAGAGTGAAAAATGCCGCTCGAACCTTCGGTCGCCCATGCACCTTCTTTGGTGAGAGTGGCTGCTTCCAGGGTAATCACCAGAATGCGGCGAATTGAGGCAATCAGTCCGACGACCAGAAAGGGTTCTGTAACCAGAACATGCGAGCGAATGGATATACGTACCGTGTGCAGAATCTCCACCAGCATCAGCACAATGAGGAGTTGGTTTAATACCCTCAGAGTCTGGGCTGCAACCGTCCAATGACTGAGACCGATCCACAGTATTTGGCCCGCGGTTGCGATGGTCACAAAGGCCGTGACAGCCAGCAACACTGCGAGAACGGCGTAGATGACTATCTCGGTTTTGCTCAGGCAGTAGTCAAAGTGGCGGCGTAATCTGTCTTCGACCATATCAGCCTCAAGTTTAAATCGAAATATGAATTGGTATCGCTGTGGAAAGGGGAGCGTGGATATAAGTGTCCGCGCTCCCAACCCTTCTTTTCCCTTCTTGGCCCTCTCCGTAGCTTGTTTCAGAGCATCCAGCACTTTCTGCCCTGAAAGCAAGTTAGCGCGAGCGGTGATCGCGATGCTCTTCCACGCGGGGGCGTCCTTCGCGCGCCGCCGTGCGCTCATGCTCAGTGCGCTCCTGCAGCACGTGCCGCTCGGGAAGCCGCTCTTCCGCTTTGTATTGCCGGACCTCGTAGGGATGAACGTACTCACGCCGGTTGATCCAGGTCCGCCGCCAGGGGGCGTTGTTGATGATCACTACGTGCGAGTCCCAATCAAAGCGGCAATACCCCCAGCCCCACGGGCGGAAGAATTCTCCGATGGTTACGAAGAAGTCAAAGCGGATCACGCCGCCGATCACGATTCCGGGCTCTGGCGGGAAGAAAACGATCGCCGGGTCATAGTACGGCACCGGGATGAAGGCCGGATGCACGGGCACAATCGTGATGTACGGCCCATCGCTGACGATGATCTGGGCGTTGCTGCGCAGATATCCGTAGTCCTTGGCCGTCCTGCGCTCTCTCTGCACCGCATCCATCACGTCCTGCTGCTGCGACAGGAACGCGTTGCCAAGATCGGTGGTCCAGCTCATGTCGTTGGCCATCATCTCGAGCACCGAAGGAAATGGCAGGAGCGCCTGCAGGCTGGGATCCCACGGAAGATGATCCGCCTGGATCGCGTTGGCCAGGGCTTGCCCGGTAAGGTAATGATGCTGATCGGCCCAGCGCGCCGCATCCGGAATCTGGTCGGAATACGTCGCGGCCGCAAGCACCTGCGCCAGGAGCGCATCCGGATACAGCGCAATGCGCGCTACCAGCTTGTCGAGTTGCTCCGGAGTGAACGACGGAGCAGGCGTGCCCTGCGCAAAACTGAGAACGGGAGCAACTGCTAATACAACCAGAACTGCAAGGATGAGAATTGGTTTTCTAGTCTGCATACGATCCTCCTAAATCAAGTCAAACACTCTGACGAAAATTAGAAGACGAACCTCGATTCACTGATTGGCTACCAGCAGGTGATTCTCGACCGAGAACACCCCGATCACCTCGCGGGCGCGCATCTCGGCGATCTGCTTGTCCATCGCGCTATCCACAACCCCGTACAGCTTTACATTTCCGTTTTCAACCACAATACGGATGGGAGCTTGTGGATCCAGCGAATACTTCTGGAGCGCGGGATCGCGGTAGATCGCCATCGCCGTGCGTACGCGCAACTCATCGTCAAATTCAGAGAGTGGCAGGACGTTAATTTCGTCCTTCACGTCACGCACGCCAGGAGTGTCCTCGACTATGCTGAGGGCGGAAGCTTTGTCCGGATAGCTCCGGGCCTCGCCGGCGATGGTTACGACGCCATCTTTCACAGCTACTTCGAAATTGTTGAATGTGATCCCGTAGCCAATGCGGTCATAGCGAAGCCGATTGGCAATGGTTTCACGTAGTTCTTGGTAGGAAACTGGGACAACCGGTTGCACCGCAATGAAATCGCGTACCCCCTCAATTCCATGGTGCTTGCGCGCTCGACGCTCGGCGTCCATTTTCTCGCGATAGGTCTCAACCGAGCCTTGCAGCAGTGCGACTCGATCGTCAACCGCGACGGTGACGTTGCGGAACTCCAGGCGGTTGCTGAAGTCTTGCTGTAGTTGCTGAGTAAGAACGGCGTCCCTACTCGCTGCAGTTGTAGTTCCTGCATCGCTCCCCAGCGCAGAGATAGAAATCCCCAGCAAGAGCGCGAGTAGGAAGAACCAGAGAAATCGGTTCAGGGTCTTCATATTCAAACCTCCAGGCTACGAAATTCCTCTTCTTGAGTTTCCAGGCAGGGGACCCTGCCTGGTTTTTTCGATTTGAATAGACGCACGACAGCGGGAAACGGTTGCAATATCTTAGTTGTTTAATGGCAGATTTTATTAGTGTCTTAACATAATACACTTAGGGTATTCATTATCCTTGTAAGCTATTGATAATACTATAGATAATTAAGTTTACCCCGCAACTACAGGTCGATATTTCCTGTACCTTCCACAGCGCATCGGACAGGAGGAACACACGCCGCCGACTGGGCCGAGCGGTTGAGACCTGGCGTTATCTGGGCTAATCCATTGAAGCGGTTTGAGATCAGCGCTACTGTCTCTGTAAGCCCAAGAAAGAGATCTATCTGAATGTGACGAGGGCAATGAGGTGTTGCAAACTGCTGTTCACTTGACGCTATGACGCCCTCCCGATGGTCGACCATTCTTCGTAGGGTCACAAGCGAAGGCCCCTACATCAATGAGCGGATGAGCGTTCTCGTTCTCACCATTGTGGTGGTGGCGGGGATCTCTGCGGTAGCCTTCGCGGACAAATCCGTGGCTTCGTTTTCCCTCGCTCCTCTGTATTTCCTGCCATTAGCTCTGAGCGCTCTAGTCCATCCGCTTCGCATCAGTCTTGCGCTTTCGATTGTCTGTCTGGTTCTGCATGACTTTGTTGGCCCCATCCGTGATCTTGGAACCCGACACTTAACAAAGGATGCGACCACCCTTCTTGGATATGTCTTCGTTGTCGTCGTCGTGAATCAGCTGGGCACGCAGCGACAACGACTAGCGGATCTGGCTGCAAGAGAACGCGACGAGCTTGCGAGTGAAATTCACTTGGCCGCAGAAGTACAACAAAGCATCTTGCCCCGTTCCGTACCCACGGTACCTGGATTTGACTGCGCGGCGCGAATGTACCCTGCCAAGACAGTGGCGGGGGACTACTATGGATTCATTGAACTGCCTGCCGGGGAAATTGCGGTGGTGATTGCTGATGTTTCGGGAAAGGGAGTGGCTGCTGGTCTGCTGATGCCTTCCATTGAAGTTGCCCTCCGCCTGGATGCGCCGCGATTCCCGAGGACGAGTGATCTCTTGCATACTTTCAACAACGTCGTCTGCCAGGTCACAGGCGGACACCGATTCATTTCCCTCTTCTATGGGAAACTCTGCGCCCAGTCACGTTCCTTGGAATATACAAACGCGGGACACAATCCGCCGCTCCTGCTTCGTGCTGGTACTGATCCAAACACTTTGGATAAAGGAGGTCCGGTGTTGGGTGTGCTTCCCAATTCGGACTACGAGAGTGACACGGTCGATCTACGCCACGGAGACATTCTAGTTCTGTACACCGACGGGGCGGTCGAGGCGGAGAATCCAGCCGGAGAACAATACTCGGCGATACGGCTGGCAAAGATCGTGGGTTTGTACTCGGAACAGAGTGCTAGCGAACTGGTAGAGACGATTTATGGATCGATCACCGAGTTTCGAGGGCCAAATCCGTTGGCTGATGATCTTACGCTGGTCGTCTTGAAGACGTGCTGATTTTACGGTGGCTTTTGGGGCTCCCCCCAACCGGCAAAGGAGATCGGTGATGATCTCTGCAAACGCGGCGTTACCTAGCTCATACGACCTTCCGCAGGTCGCTCTCTCGGTTTTGATTGCGACATCCGCGTCGTACGTGGGTCTTGATCTTGCTGGACGGGTAACAGCGACGAGCGGCCGAGCACGCTTGGTCTGGCTGATCGGCGGAAGCACCGCAATGGGCATCGGCATCTGGGCCATGCACTACGTCGGAATGCTCGCCTTCCGCTTGCCGGTGCCCGTGGAGTACGACTGGCCTACTGTTCTGCTTTCGCTCCTAGTGGGCATCCTTTGCTCTGCGTTCGCGCTGGTGGTGGTGAGTCGAAGAAAAATGGGACTCACTTATGCCTTGATCGGCAGCGTCGTGATGGGCTGCGGCATTGCAGGCCTTCACTACATCGCCATGGCTGCAATGCGTTTGCCTGCGGAATGCCGGTTTGACTTTCGCGTGGTAGCCCTTTCCGTGGTACTTGCAGTGGTATTTTCTTTTGCCGTGCTGTGGCTGGAATTTTGCTTTCGGGATGAGCCCAAGAACAGTGTTTGGCGGAAGTTGGGAAGCGCCTTGGTCATGGGCGTGGCCATCTCAGCCATGCACTACACCGGGATGGCTG
>Ga0209517_10005197_pt1 | contig 16682 bp, 15 predicted proteins | sample PeaSoiMetSII2010_FD_187695 | JGI IMG/M metagenome (GOLD analysis project Ga0209517, IMG submission 187695) | Peat soil microbial communities from Weissenstadt, Germany - SII-2010 (SPAdes) (version 2) | ecosystem: Environmental > Terrestrial > Soil > Wetlands > Peat | place: Germany...
GGAAGAAGAGGAAAAGAACGGCCTTAGGGTGGGCCAAATGAAAGTATCAAAGGTGGGCCAAATCAGGTTGTCAAACGCAGAGACTCCTGACTCGAGAGGCTAGTGCGCGCATGTGGAACCGACTGCAAAGCTTTTTGCTCGGAATCGCCAGCGCCGGGGCGGTGTGGACTCTGGGCCTGTTGAGTCTTTTCGTGCTGTTGATGATCAATGTGCGCGGTTTACCAGGAGCGTTTCACAGCGATGCGTTGAGGCAGGTGGGGCTGCTGGACATGACTATCGATTACTCCCCGGAGACCGCTTATGCAAAATTGGCGGCATATGGGGAGCAGGGACGATACGCCTATCGTCTTTTTCTGGATTATGTTGACTCCGTTTTTCCTGCTCTTTACGGGCTGTTTTTCCTGCTAGGCACAACCTACGCCTTTGCCCGTGTTTTTCCCGGGCGCCCGGTGTGGCAGAAGCTGAGCGTATTGACCGTGGGAACGACACTTTTCGACTATGCGGAGAACTTCTGCTTCCTGGCGATGCTGCGAGATTATCCGCAGCGGCTTGACGGCGTCGCGCGGCTGGCCAATGTTTTCACGCTCACGAAATGGGCGTTCGCAATCTTTAGCCTGGTTCTGGTCATCATTGGAGCGGGCGGACTGATATTCCGCCGCCGCCAAGCGTGAGACTGCCGGGGAGTGTTAATCCCGCCGCGCGAGGATGCGCTCGACTTGTTCGAGGTGGTTGATGTCGTGCCCGGCGATCATTTGCACGATGCACTCGACGGATTCCTCGCCGCGTTCGGCATGTATGCCGTGATGCTTCCACTGCTCAGGCGTGAGCATTTTGAATAGAGCTAAATTCGTTTCACGCAGGACGCGGAACTGCTCGAGGGATTTGCGCGCGTCGCGCTTGCCGTAATGTCCAGCGAAAACCCAGGAATCTTGATCGTAGGCCTGTATGGGAGTGCCCGGCGCGCCGAGGATGGCACGAACACGCCAGCTAACGACGATTTCCGCATCGGCGAGATGTGTGATGATTTCCGCGGCCGACCATTTGTTCGGTGCAGGCCGTTTGCGCAACTTGGCCGGCGTGACGCCTTTGATCAGGCGCGCCAGTTTCTTCGGCGTGGTGGATTGCACTTTCAAGGGATCCTGGCCTGTGATTTTGCCCTGGATCCGCTGCACGTACTGCTGGACGGTTTCCTTCATTCTGGGTACACCCCCACCCTACGTCTTACAGGAAAGTGCGAGCGTAGCCAAGTTGAAAGGTCTATTGAACTGCGGCGCGATTTAGTCGGACCAAGCTAGATAGCCCGGCACAATCAAATTAACAATAGGAACAATCGCCAGGATGCCCCACCAATTGGGCTTATTGCGGGCTTCGGCGATGGCCATCCAGATGATGACGGCGATGACGATGTTCACCCCGGGAATCAGGAGCAACAGGATCCACCAGACGGGCTTTTTGGCGATATTGAGCATCAGGACGATATTGATGATGGGAATCCAAGCGAGCCAGGGATTTTCGGTGTTGGTCTTTTGGGCGATGGTTTGCAGCGCGAGCGACGTATAGACGTACGCCACCGCGGCGAACACCAAAAAGAAGAGAAGCATGCCGGTCGCTGCGGCAACGGCGGCGGCGCGGTGATCGTCCTGAGCAAAAACGCTGCCAGCGGCCAGCAGGGCGACGGACAGACCTGCGAGCCACTTGATAGGGGAATGGGACTTCAGCGAGAGGGTCATCAGGGTTTCCTCCAAAGGTAGTCAGGGAGCAAGGTAAGCTTGTAACGAACTCTAGAGAACCATGCAGCGACTGTCAAAGCAATTCCCCTGGACAGTTTCGCCAGCGGCATGGCGATGAATGCATGCGAGATTTTCTTTCGAGGGTGTGGGGAAGAATCACCAGTGGTAGGCGTGCCACATGTCGTCGATGAAGGTGGGTTGTGAAACTTCGCCGTCGAGCCAATACTGCGTCTGGCCTTGGCGTTCCCAATCAGCGCTGTAGTCGTAGCCGGACTGGGCCTTGATTTCCGCAACTGCTTGGGTGTCATCCTCTGTCATCCAGCGATTGACGTAATCAAAGAAGGGCGGGTAATTCCAGGTGCTCTTGCCGTTCACAAGATAGGCCGCCAGGGCTTCGCCGACCCAGGAAACGGAAGTGCAGCAGCGGCGATACGCTTCGCCCAATTGTTCGCCAGGCGGAGTCAGGATTTGCCAGTTCGCGGGCTGCAACTGTTCGTAGGGCCCGTATAGGCCAGCGCTGACGGGAGAAGAGTCCGCAGCATGGACGCCGTAGTGGCCACCATAGATGACGGTGGCGCCCTGCCAGGCTTGCTGGTACGTACCGGCGGGCGGCAGTTGATTGATGTACAGGGTCTGCATGTCCTCGCCGAATTTGTCGGGATATTTTGCCGAGACGTCTTTCATTCCCGAATCATTCAGCAGGATGCCAGCAAGAATAATGGGCAATTTCCTGCCGCTGCGGTGCCCGCCAAAGGCAGGCCAACCATAACCCGCCTGTACACAGCCATAGAGATCGATACCGTACTGCACAAAATAGTTGGTGAGGTTGACTTTTTGATCCGCCGGGAAATTCAGCATTAAGAGGAGCGCCGCGTAGGAATCGGCAAAGGCAATGTGCTGCCCGTAGCTGGGCATGTAGTCCGCAGGCGCGTCGAACAGGAAGGCGTTGGTGTCAATCCACGGCTGGCGAAAGAGGGCTTCGTATTGCGCAAGAGTGGGGGTATTCGAGGGATTCGGAGGCGCGAGAGAAGGCAGGAGGTTTCTCTGCAGGTTATTTGCGTGGTAGATGGTTTGGTTTCGATCGCAATAGGACGGACGAAAAGCATCCGCCGAGGGCGCAGACGCAAGAACGGTGAGAACGGAGTCCGATGCCACCGGGCTGGCGCTCATGTCCGAGGCGCGCATCACTTCGGGCACGGAATGAATCGTGGGCAGACTAATCGAAGAGACCAGCGCGTCACCCGCCTTGAGCGAGATCGGCGGATAGGAGCGCAGAGTGGCATCGAACCACCAAGATTCGTCCGTGCCATCATTGAGCCTGGAATCGAAGCCGCTCTTGCCATTGGCGGTGGGCTGATTGACTACGGAGCCATTTAGATAGGGCGAAGAGGTGGTTGGTTGCGGACTGACGGCGGTGACGGTGACTGGTCCCACGACATAGTAATCGCCGTTCACAAACTGACCAACGGGAACAGCTTCGCTGAAGGTCCAGGTAATTCCGTCTTTTGTGACGGAGGAAGCAGTGCCTGCGGGCGGGGCGGGGGCCGAGATCGTGACCGACCCTTGGCCGTACTTGGTCGCGTCCGCGGCACTGGTGGCCGTGACGGTGAAGCTTCCCGCCGCGCTCCCAGCGACATATAAGCCTGCGGTCGATATGGTGCCGCCGGTGGCGGTCCAGGTCACAGCGGTGTTGGAAGTGCCGGTTACGCTTGCGGAGAACTGCTGCGACGCACCTTCGACCAGGGGAGCAGTTTTTGGAGAAACGGCCACGCTGACGGTGGGAGGCGGAGGATTTTGCGACGACGAGCCGCCCGAACCGGCCATACTTCCGCAGCCAGAGATAGAGAGGAGCAACAGAACAAATCCGATGAGCTGGAGCGGAAGCCTCCGGGCCCGAACGTCAGGCCAGGGTTCAGAAGGCATAGCGAAGCTGTGGCGACAGTGCGGCATTGTGGGGGACTCCACGTAGCAGGCTAACGAATGGCGAGGGGAGGCATAACTGTCCGGTTGTACAGATTTGGCGCAGGGGGACGGGCCGTATCCAGCTACGGAAGTGGGCGGCAAATACGCGATTCGCTTGACCACCTGCGCGGAAGAGTGTAGCCTCGCGTGCAAATTCCCGTTCGCTACTTTGCCCTAAGGAGGCTACGTATGGTCTCGCTCACCGCCCTTTGGCTCCCCATTGTTCTGTCGGCCATCATCGTGTTTATCGCCAGTTCCATCATGCACATGCTGCTTCCTTATCACCGCAGCGACTGCAAACAGCTTCCTGATGAAGACAAGATCCTTGCCGCGTTACGTCCTGCGGGTCTGCAAAAAGGTCTCTACATTTTTCCGTACACTACGCACAAGGACATGAAATCGCCCGCCATCCAGGAAAAATACAAGCAAGGACCCGTGGGGATGCTGACCGTGTTCCCCAGCGGGCCACCCGCGATACCGAAGTTCATGGGACAGTGGTTTGTTTATTGCCTTATCATCGGATTCTTCGTCGCCTATCTGACGGGGCACACCGTTGGGTTCGGCGCGAACTATCTGGTTGTGTTTCGCGTGGCGGGCACCGCGGGATTCATGGCCTATGGCCTGGGGAACCTGAGCAATAGCATATGGAAGGGCCAGCCCTGGGGAATGACTTTGAAGGAAATGTTCGATGGACTCATTTACGGCCTGCTGACTGCGGGCACGTTTGGGTGGCTTTGGCCGCGCTAGCTTCCCCATCCTTCGCAAATTGTGGGTGGCTGATGTGGCGGCTGCGCCCTCTGGTCGAAGGCGCGAGGCGTCTCACGCCTGGTGGAGCTGGACCTCCGGCATTGGGAAGTCCTTGCGGTTGTCGGTGAAGAGAATGCAGCGGTTCTCGACTGCGACGGCCGCGATGATGGTATCCGTTAAAGTCAGCGTACGGCCTTTTTTTGCCCATGAGCTCTTGAAGTGACCGGCGAGTTGCGCTGTGCTCCTATTCAACTCGATACACTCAAGTGCGTTTAAGAACAGAGAAGTTTGCGTTTCCTCACCTGGTCGCATGCCCGCATAGAGTTCAGCGACATTGAGCACCGAAGTGGTCAGGGAATGGCCCTCATGAAGCAGATTTGCCAGCAAAGCGCGACGATTGTTCCGGGCTCGTAGAACATCAATCAGCACGGAGGTATCAAGGAGAATCTTCATTGGATCCGCAGTTAGCTGCGCTTGGACCTGCGGGATTCGCTTTGTCGGCGCAGCTTCCTTACCCAGGAAGCAGCCCCTTTGGCAAGTTCGGGATGGTCTTGTTCCTTCCAAGAAACAGTCTTATTCTCCAGGAAACGTAATAGTTTGCGCCGCTGGACCGCTTCGCGAGCCGTTTCTACAAGGAAAGCGCTTCGCCCGCGGCGTCCCGCAAGAGAATCAATTTCCCGCACGAGATCTTCCGGAAGAAGGATATGGGCGCGTTTTGTTCGTTTGGCTTTCATGGATACATATACAGTGTGCCATAGAAGTGTGCTGAAAGGAAGCGTTTGGCGCGGGCTGCGCAAGACGCTTCCAAGAGGCTACAAGTCAGGCATTTGCCTCTCTTGAACGGGGGGAGTCTGTTTCACCTCCATAAAAACGTCGCCGATCCTTTTTTCGTGCAAAATCGTCTAATCCGAGTAATGTTTGCATTGGTTTGTCATTCGTCCGGAGGTCATATGGGCACGGCGCGTGCTTTCCTGTTTTCGAGCCTGCTGGTGTTTGCCGGAGTCGCCCCGGCGCTCTTGTCCGGCAGCGCCCGCCACGCCCCTTCGGCTGCCTTCAAGCCGTCCGGGGCAGAGTTCAATGCGAAGTCGGTGCCCGTGTATGTATCGGTGTTTGCGATTAACGTCGCGCCGGAGCCCGCTAAGGAACCCACCCGCGTTCCGCCGCCCGCTCCGCAGAGGTCGCAAGGCGCTGCGCTCCCCTCGGCGGAATCACCGCGAGTACCCTCCGACAAGGAATCCAATTCCAAACAGGCAGCGCGGCTGCAGGCCTTTTTCGGGGACGCGCTTCTTCAGGCGCTGCGGAAAAGCGGATTCACCGCCGCCCCGCAACCGAGTTCGCGTCCGGAAAAAGGAGTGCAGCTCAAAGGGGTATTCGCGGAGGTAGATTCACAGAATCACAATTGCCTGGCGATCCTGGGGGGAACAGCACCGCCGCCCAAGTATTTGCTGTATGTCGGAGCGTACAACCTGGCGCGGCCCGATCAACCACTGTACCGGGTGATGACGATGGAGACTTGCGATGTGCATTTCGGGCCGCTGATCAGTTTGAACAACTACATTCCCATGGAGAAATACGAGGTGAGCAAGAATCTGTCCGAGGATGAAATGCGCAAAATCTGCGGGCAGATTGTGGCGAACCTGACGGCACTGCTTGGCGCCAATCCGGCGGCGTTCTCTCAGTAGCGGTGGAAGCGAGTGCAACCCGTTTTCCCACTCGCCACATCTATCAAGGAATTCAGCTTGCGTATCACTGCGGCATGCCTGAAAATCATGTATGGTCCTCTTGCCACATTGCGGCGTGGGGGGTCTTTTCAGGGAGACGGTCATTCGGGGAGGCACGGAAATGCTGTTTGTTGCACATCCCATCTTCCGCAAACTCGCCCGGCCAGTGGCGCTCGCGCTGGCGCTGTTTTCGCTCGCGTTCCTTCTGCAAGTCACGCCACACGTACATGCCAATGGCCAGGACGAAGCCGCTTGCAGCCTTTGCCAAGTCGCCCATCTGGGCGTGGCGACGGCAGTAGCGGTTATCTCGTTCAGCACCCCATTCGTTTCATTCGGACAAATTGCAATTCGTTCGGAAGTCAGCCTCGCAGAGCCGACTACCGGACACTCCTCTTCCCGCGCCCCGCCTTTTTCTTTCGCTTCGTAAATCCAATGCATTGTAGTGCCTCCTCGCCCGGCTCTTTGTAGCCGCGCAACCGCTGTTAATCCAGCGGTCTGTATCAACACATACACGTCGAATTGACGTTCTCATGAGGCATTGGAGGAATAATGCATTACAGTCTTCGACGTTTTGCTGTTGTCGGACTCTCTCTCTTTCTGTTTGTTCTCAGTACGCCGGCCCAAATTGGGAATTCCGGATCCATAGAAGGTGTGGTCAAGGACGCATCGGGAGGCGCGATTGCACATGCCACGGTCGAAATTACCCAAGTGGTGAGCGGTTATACGCGAACCACGGCGACTGCCGGTGACGGAACGTTTCGATTTACGAACGTGCCATTCAATCCGTACCACATGACGGTGACGGCGAAGAATTTCGCAAGCTATGCAGAGGACGTGGATGTGCGCTCGACTGTACCGACGAAGATCGAAATCGACTTAAAACTCGGCACCGAGGTGACTTCGGTGACCGTGGAGGCCAAAGGCGAAGACTTGGTCGAGAATGAGTCGACTTTTCATACGGACGTGGACCAAACGATCACCGATCGTCTGCCTCTGGGGAGCGCCTCGTCGGCGGTGAGTTCGCTGGTCACATTGGTGACCCCCGGAATTGCTGCGGATTCGAACGGCCTTTTCCACGGAATGGGGGACCACGCGCAAAACTCGTTTTCCGTGGACAACCAGCCGATCTCGGATCAGCAAAGCAAGGTCTTTTCCAACCAAATTCCTACGGATTCGATTCAATCGTTGGAAGTGATCTCGGGCGCGCCGCCCGCGGAATTCGGAGACAAGACCAGCATAGTCATCAAAGTGACGACTCGCTCCGGTCTTGGAGTGACCAGACCAACAGGGCGGGTATACACAAGCTACGGCAGTTTTGGTACGGCCAACGTTGGCGTCAATCTTGCCTATGGGGGGCGAAAGTGGGGGAACTTTATTGCGGCGAACGGCTTAGAAAGCGGCCGCTTCCTTGATGGGCCAGAAGTCGCCGTGCTGCACGATAAAGGGAATCAGGAGAACCTGTTCGACCGCGTGGATTACCAATTCAATGCTCAAGACTCGATTCACTTGAATTTCGGTTATACGCGTTCCTGGTTTCAAAATCCCAATACCTGGGACCAGCAATTGCACACCTGCAGCGCGGGATTCATCTGCAACTCGGCGGGAGTCGCCGTCAACCCGCTGAACGGCGCCCCATTGGGCCCCACGGACCAGCGCTCGCAGATCAAGACCATTAACATCGCGCCGACTTGGACGCACCTGATCGGATCGACAGCCGTGGCTACGTTCGGCGGGTTCGTGCGAAAAGACCAATTCAACTTCTACCCGAGTGCTGATCCATTTGCGGACTTCTCTCCGGCGCTGCAAGCCCAAACCATAGGGCAAGACCGGAGACTTACCAATGCCGGAGCGCGAACGGACATTTCTTACGTCAAGGGTATTCACAACGTAAAGGCAGGAATCACGTATCAGCACTGGTTTCTGACAGAGAACGACTCCCTCGCTACTGTCGATCCGGGGTATTCGGGGTTGTTTAATCAACTGGATGCGAATGGCAATCCCATTCCGAACCCGGCCCTGCCGGGCACGAACTTTAATTGCGGGCAAACTCTGAGTCCAATAGAGGTCGGACCATGCCAGACGCTGAGTTCTGTGGACCTGACACAAGCGGGCGGAAAGGCATTCTTGTTTCATGGCCATACGGACGTCAAAGAGACTTCGCTTTATGTCCAAGACACGATAACGAAGGGGAACTGGTCGTTTAACCTCGGGATTCGGGGGGACTTGTACAATGGGTTTGTGAGCGACCGCCAAGCGGAGCCGCGGGTTGGAGTTGCCTATAACATCAAGCCAACCAGCACAGTACTTCGCCTCTCCTATGCGCGAACCATGGAAACCCCGTTCAACGAAAATCTGGTGATTGCCAACACCGGATGCAGCATTCCTGTGATTGCCGTCGTGGTGCCTCCGCCGAATACCCCTTGTGTCTCGGGGTTTATTCATCCGGGCTGGCGAAACGAATTCCACGCTGGCCTGGAACAAGCTCTCGGGAAGTATTTTGTGGTCGACGCTGAGTACCTCTGGAAGTACACACATAACGGCTATGACTTCGGGGTTGTGGGCGCCTCGCCCCTCGCCTTCCCGCTCGACTGGCACAATTCCAAGATTCCCGGATATGCGGTGCGCATGAGCGTGCCGAACTTCCACGGGTTCACAGGGCTCGTGGTCATGTCTGGGGTGGCCGCGCGGTATTTCCCCCCGCAAGTCGGCGGCATACCTTTTTTGCCTGCGCCCGGCGTTTTCCGAATTGATCACGACGAGAAATTCAACCAAACGACCCACTTGCAATACCAACCGTGGAAACGTGGACCGTGGGTGGGATTTAACTGGAGATATGACAATGGGCTTGTGGCTGGCGCAGTTCCGTGCTTTGCGCCGACGGCGACATGCGGCTTTTCAACGGGGCCGAACAATACAGTGTTGATGATTAACAATGCCACCGGATTGCCTCTGACCGCGGACCAGGAGTTTCAGGCTGGATTCACCTGCAACGGCCAACCCGCTGCGCCAAGCCCCACGGGGCCTGCACTTGCCTCTTGCCCCGCGGCCGCATTTGGATCCACCCTCATCAGGATTCCCGCACCCGGCACTGAAAACGACGACCACAATCCACAGCGAATCGCGCCACGGAGTTTGTTTGATGCCAGCGTGGGCCAGGATGATCTGTTCCACGGTGACAGGTACAAGTGGAGCCTGCGGTTCACCGTCATCAACCTGGCAAACAAGGTGGCACTTTACAACTTCTTTTCCACCTTCAGCGGGACGCACTACGTGACCCCGCGAACGGAAAGTGTCGAACTCGGCTTCCACTTCTGATGGACTCGCCGCAGAAACGCGAAGCCCCAGGAGACGATTCAGTCTTCCTGGGGCTTTTCGTCAGCAATGATCCGCAAGAAGGATCAGGAGGTTTTCAGGAAAGGAGTCAGTACGCCGAGTTGATCCTGGCGCACTTCGCAGGACTCGAAGGCAAAGGAATGGGCCATCGCGGCGAGTTCGGCGGGCGATTTTTCCTTGAGTCTTCGCAGGACATAATCCAAAGCGGGCGGGTCGAAATCGCGCGCCACTTCGCGGGCCCATTGTTCGCGAGTGTCCTGGTCGATATCGGTGGCAGAGAGCATTTTGCCCACGGTTTCGGTGAAGGAGGGTTCGATCTGCTGGTATTTCTTGAAGAAGCCAGCAATGGGTTCGGATTCCAGGAACTGCCTCCAGGGCGTGTCCGGACGCGGGTTCACGAGGCCCATCTGGCGCAAGTCTTTGTAGCACCACATGGACCAGCCCCAGCCTTTCTCTTCAAAAATGGAGATAAGGTCGCGGGTGATGCCCAGTTGAGTGGCAAACGGTTGCGAACCGGTGATGTCCACGCCAAATTCGCCCATTATGGTCGGCCTGTGAATGCGCTGTTCGTCATGTTTGCCGTCGAGGGTGTGTTCTAAAGCAGCGCGGTCGCAGAGTTTGCCGTTCACGCTCCCCGGGTAAGTGGTGAGCTGGGCGAAGGCCTCATTCTCGGAATAATAATGATGGATCGCGGGGACGACCTGAGGATCTTCAAATACGGAGTCCTGCAAGCTGGTGATGTCCTTGGCCCAGCGATTGGGGTCCAGTGCAATGATGTGGTTCGCGTCTACTTCGCGAATGGCGCGAATGATCTGCCGGTAAAACGCGTTCAAGAGGGGCACGTCGTTCGTCACCGGTTCACAAAGCAGGTTGTAACCGGCGATCGTGGTATCTCCCTTGTAACGCCGCGCGAGTTCCTTCCACAACGCGGCCGCGCGATCCATAAACTGCTTGTGATACCACAAATAGGCTTCGCCATACGCGCTGCCGGCATTCTGATCGCGCGCTTGTGCGCCCGGCGCGGCGTGCAAATCCAGCAGAACCCATAGATTGTATTTGCGGCAGAGGCGTATCGCGCCATCTAGGCGGCGGAAGCCATCCTCGAGCCATTGGCCCGGGGCCAGGTCCGACTCGAAATGGCGGTAGTTGAAGGGCAAGCGGACAAAGTTGAATCCTTGTTTGGCGAGGAAGGAGATATCGGCCTCGGCGATATAGCTCTCCATGTACGCATTGAAAAATGCGGAGTACGACTCATCACCGAGGATGCGGCGGAATTGCTCGCGGATTTTCCATTCGGTCCACGGCAGGCCGATCATGTAATCCTCAATGAGCATCCAGCCGCCGAGGTTTACGCCGCGTAAACGGACGGGCTTATCGCCATCCATGATCTGGAAACCTTTGGCTTGGAGAATGCGTCCCGGCGCGCCCGGGGTTGCGCCACTTGCCGCGGGGAGATCCCGGGTGTTCATCGCCGCTGTAACTGCCGCAGCCGCGGTCGTGCCAAGAAACTGCCGCCGATCCATCATTGCAGGCTCCTTGTGATGAGGGTGTTTCGCGCAAGCTTAACGATGTTGGTCCAATGATGCGGTGATGGTGAGCACAATGCAAATCCATCCGCGCAGATATGACCTTTGATTCCACTTGCTGGCGGGTCCAAAGTGTGAAGAAGCCGCTTGGTTAGCTGCATTTGTGTGTAAAATCATGTTCATCATGTCAACGTCCTCGGAAAATTCAAAGAAAAGTAAACTGCGTATCGGTATCGATTTGGGGGGCACGAAAATCGAGTTCATCGCACTGGAGAACGATGGCCGCGAGCTTTACCGGCACCGCGTGCCGACGCCGCGGCATGATTACGAAGGCACTGTGCGCGCCATCAAGGAAGGCGTCGAGCGCATCGAGCGGGAACTGCATCGCAGTGCGACCGTCGGCGTGGGCATTCCCGGCACAATTTCAGGGATCACGCGCACGGTGAAGAACGCCAACTCTGTGTGGATGAACGGCAAGCCGTTTGATCGCGACATGAGCGCTGCACTAGGGCGCGAGGTGCGCTGCGCGAATGACGCCAACTGCCTGGCCGTTTCAGAAGCCACGGACGGTGCGGGCGCGGGCAAGCGCGTGGTGTTCGCCGTGGTATTGGGAACCGGCTGCGGAGGTGGCATTGCCGTCGATGGCCGTGTGCACAACGGGCACAATGGCGTCGCCGGTGAATGGGGCCACACGGTGTTGCCATGGATGCATCCCGACGAATTTCCCGGGCCTGATTGCTACTGCGGCCTACGCGGTTGCATCGAAACTTTTATTTCCGGCACCGGCCTGGAAGCCGATTACGAGCGCGCCACGCACATCCATTTGGAGGGGAAAGAGATCATTGCCCGCTGCGAGGCGGGAGAAACAGCGGCGGTGGCGAGCCTGGAGCGCTACGAGGATCGGCTGACGCGGAGCCTCTCGCAGCTTGTGAATATCCTTGACCCGGATGTCATTGTGCTGGGCGGAGGCGTGTCGCAGGTGCCGCGTCTGTATCGAAGTGTGCCCCAGCGGCTGAAGAATTACGTGTTTGGGAGAGAGGCCGATACGCCAGTGCTGGTGGCCAAGCATGGCGACGCCAGCGGCGTTCGCGGCGCGGCCTGGCTTTGGCCGATTGAAACTCCGTGAGTTTGCGGGGTGTCCGCAACCTCCTGAAAAGAATCAGATGCGACAGCCGCACAAAGGGAAATGGCCCTATCCATGGAAGGAATAGGGCCACACCCCAGGCACCACTTTGTCCGATGGAAAGCTTCAGTCGCCGGTGGCGGCCTTGCTCATCTGGGCCATCCAGGCTTCTGAGCGCCGGTGCATCTCTTCCGGCGTCACGTCTTCCATATGCTGCCCGAATCCCCACTGGTGGCCAAATGGGTCGCGGACCTTGGCATAGCGGTCTCCCCAGAACTGGTTTTGGATGGCCATCTCGATCTTGCATCCGGCCTTGACGGCGCGGTCATAGAGAGCATCCACATTGTCGCTATAGATGAAGAGGTAGGACGATTGAGGACCCTTAGGGTCCGGTGCGTTGGCCATGCCCGGGAATTCATCGCTCAACATCAGGCGTGAATCGCCGATCTGTAGTTCCGCGTGCCCGATGGTGCCGCCCGGCCCGGCCATGCGGGCCAGTTCTTTGGCTTCAAAGACCTCCTTGTAGAAGTCAATGGCGCGAGCGGCATCCTTACAGACGATGGATGGCGTGATGGAATGGTACCCGTCTGGAATTGCTTTAACTGCACACATAGTTCCTCCTTTGAAAACGAGAGATGAACGCGCAGGAGGTAAAAGCAACGGGTGGCCCTACCGCAGGGAGCGCTGCGCGTGGAAACCCTGAATACGCCCGTGCAGAGCGCAAGTCAAGCAGGAAGTATGGCGAAAAGTAGAACTTTACAGAGCAACCGTAAGGCAGGGAGACGTGACACCCAAGAGTTCAGTACTCGCGGTAAAGCAGCGGAAACAGCTTCTTTAGCTCGGCAACCTTGGGGAGATCGTTAATCCGGATGTAAGGGCTGTCCTGGTGATGCTTTAGATAGTCCTGGTGGTAGTTCTCCGCGGGATAAAAAGCCTTTAACGGAACCACCTGGGTCACGATCTTTTGCGGATAAAGTTTAGCTGCCTCGAGTTGAGCAATATACGCTTGCGCGATTTTTTTCTGTTCATCGCCGGAATAAAATACGGCTGAACGGTATTGCGGCCCCCAGTCGGGCCCTTGCTTGTTCAATTCCGTGGGATTGTGGGCCACGGCGAAGAAAATCATCAGCAACTGGCCGTACGTGATCTGCGAAGGGTCGAACTCGACCTTTACGCTTTCGGCGTGTCCAGTGTCGCCTCCACCCACCATTTCGTAGTGCGCGGTTTTCGCCTCACCTCCGGAGTAGCCTGAGGTAGCGGAGAGGACTCCACGGGTGTGCTGGAACACGGCTTGCACTCCCCAGAAGCAGCCTCCGGAGAGCACAGCCACTTCCCGGCCCTTTGTTGTGGCGATCGGCTGATCCAGTACAGGTTTCGGAAATGCTGTGCTGGTGCGCGCTGCCATCCCCACGGCCGTGCACAGGAGGCACGCCGATATTCCTGCGACAACCACTCCAGCGAGAGGGAATCCGTGGCTAGTCCTCATGCGTCTTGCTCCCGGGGCAATTTGTCAGCTCAAATTCCTATTCAACGCGTTGGATGCAGAAAAACATTCCCGGGATTCATGGTTGATTTTGCCTTACCATGCAGGCAGTGGACGCGGCGGTTCTCTAAGGAGCTAGAAGTCCTGGACCCGTCCCTGGCTGCAATGGAAATCGGAGCTTTACGATGACACGGCCTCAGAAAATGCCGGTTCTGTTTATTGGGCATGGCTCGCCGATGAATGCCATCGAAGAAAACGCCTTCACGAGAGTTCTGGCGCAACTGAGCGAAACTCTGCCCGCCCCAAAGGCCGTGTGCGTTGTTTCGGCTCATTGGGTCACTCGAGGCAGCCAAGTCCTGACCGCTGAACGCCCACGGACGATTCATGATTTCTATGGCTTTCCCAAACCGCTGTACGAAGTGCAATACCCTGCGCCGGGTGCGCCGGAGGAAGCCAAGCGCCTGGCCCTGCAGCACCATCTGGTTGCAGACCACCAGTGGGGTCTCGACCACGGCGCCTGGAGCGTCTTGCGGCACATCTACCCCAAAGCGGATGTGCCGGTTTTTCAGGTAAGTCTGGATCACCAGCGCACCTTTGCCGAACATCTCGCGCTTGGCCGCGAATTGCGGCAATTACGCGAGCGTGGTGTGCTGATTCTTGGCAGCGGGAATCTGGTTCACAATCTGCATCGCATCAATTGGGAGATGCAGGCATCGGCGTACCCCTGGGCGCAGGAATTCGACGCCAAAGTAAAAGAAGCGATTAACAAGCGGGACCTGGAAACGCTGGGCGAGCCGGATCGCTGGGGCTCTGCACTGCTGGCCGAAGCGCATCCGACGCTCGAACACTATGCCCCCATTCTGTACTGCCTGGGGAGCACCGACGAACACGATAGTGCCGCGTATCCCTATGAGGGGATTGAGTTTGGAACGATCTCGATGCGCATGGTGCTGTTCCAGCCGCATCTTTCGTCACAGGCTTAGTTCCTTTCGCGACAGTTGGTTCTACAATCGCACGAAGCAGATTCATTGAGTGCGTAGCGTTATTCCATCCATGTTCTCGCGCGACTGTTCGTGGAACCTGAGGCTGGCGGGAGGCATCTTATGAAGGGTTCCGAAATACCTTCTCTGGAGGAATGCATCGATGCGTTCGTCTCTGTATCTCGCTCTCGTTCTTGGGACTACGGTTTTGACAGCAAATCCCGCCAGCGCGCAAGTAACCTACGGAAAGAAACCGGAATTGCCTGCGCCGTTCGCCACCCAAACGGTGGGCAACGGTCCTGATCACGCCAAGCCGCCCGCGGGTTTCCTGCCCAGCGTCCCAGCCGGATTCCACATCAACGTGTTCGCCCAGGACTTCAAAGTGCCGCGATTCCTGGCGGTGGCGCCAAATGGAGACATTTTTGTTTCCGATACGGGGGCGGGAAAGGTCGTCATTCTGCGCGATCCACAACACACTGGCGCGGCCACGCAGCAGGAAATTTTTGCGGATGGCTTGAAACGCCCGTTTGGCATCGCCTTTCACGAGGACTACGTTTACGTCGCCAATACCAACGAGGTGATCAGATTTCGCTACGACACGAAAACTTCCAAGCGACTCGGTGCGGCCGAACACATTCTGGACGTGCCGGGCTTCGCGGGGCACTTCACGCGCACCGTGGCATTCAGCAGCGACGGCCGGAAGCTCTACGTCAGCGTCGGCTCTTCCTCGAATATTGATATCGAGAAGGACGCGCGCCGTGCAGCGGTGCTGGTGTGCGATCCGGACGGCAAGAACTCTCGCATTTACGCCAGCGGCTTGCGCAATGCAGTTGGCTTGGCGATTGAGCCGCAAACCGGCAAAGTTTGGGTTAGCGTGAACGAACGGGATGAACTGGGCGACAATCTGCCGCCGGATTATTTTACGTCCATAAAGGATGGCGGCTTTTACGGGTGGCCTTACAGCTACATTGGAGACAATGTTGATCCCCGCGTAAAGCCGCAAAGACCCGATCTCGTTGCGAAGGCCATCATTCCCGATGTGTTGCTGGGGGCGCACGTGGCGCCTTTGCAGTTTGCGTTTTATACAGGCGCGCAGTTTCCGGAATCTTACCGTGGCGGCGCGTTTGTGGCGGAGCATGGATCGTGGAACCGCGCTTCGCGAGCCGGCTATCAGGTGGCGTTTGTCGGGTTCAAGGACGGCAAGGCTTCGGCGGATCCCGTGCCGTTTTTGAGCGGGCTGGTGCCTGATCCTAGCGGGAAAAATGTGAACGGCCGACCGGTAGGGGTGGCTGTGGCACCCGACGGATCATTGCTGGTCAGCGACGATGGCGCGGGCGTGGTCTATCGCGTCAGCTACGCACCCTGAGCGTTTCTTGCCTTCATTTGCGCGGCTGCACGCAGCGGCGCGCTTCACTGCACATTTAGAGTCAACTGAATCGGCGTCAACGGGAGTGCTTTGGTCGAACCGCTTGGCGTTGCCGTTGGCGTAATGGTGACGCTTCCCGAGGGTGTCTGGAATTTGAAGGTGGCGCTCGCGATGCCGCTATTTGCGTAGCTGGGCGCAGTGGCCATGACTTGCACCGTGGTTAGTGTGGCCAACTGAATTGCCGCCTGGTAGGTGGCGGAAGAAGCGGTGGGAGTGGAGCCATCCGTGGTGTAGTGGATGGTGGCTCCGGCCGTCGTGTCTGTGATGGTTACGGACTGTGCCGCCGTAAACGTACCTGACGCTGGTTGAATGGCGGGCGTGGCGGCACTCTGTGGTGGTGGCTGGGTCTGGATCTGCGAAGAGGCGGTGCTGCCACAACCAATTCCCGAAAACACCAGGGCTGTAACCAGTAGCACGGCCGTGACAGAGGCGAGCCGGAGTGCTGGTGGCAACATCTGGATTCTTGAGCGCAACATCCAAGCGAAAAACAGCAGTGCGGCAAGGAACGCCAGCGGGAAACCCGGTTGCGGGCGCAGACCGCCGGCGGCCCGCGCTGGTCGTTCCTGGACGGGCCGATTACCGCCAACAATCCCATGGGCGTGCACCACGCCTGGGGACGCTCGCTGAAGGATATGTACCAGCGGTATCACG
>Ga0209517_10005200_pt1 | contig 16679 bp, 13 predicted proteins | sample PeaSoiMetSII2010_FD_187695 | JGI IMG/M metagenome (GOLD analysis project Ga0209517, IMG submission 187695) | Peat soil microbial communities from Weissenstadt, Germany - SII-2010 (SPAdes) (version 2) | ecosystem: Environmental > Terrestrial > Soil > Wetlands > Peat | place: Germany...
CCCCATTTTCAAGCGAGCTACGCCGCTTTCCCGAAGCTTCCCCTTCCGTCAGAGCGTCGCGCATTTGTTTGAATTACGCCTTAAACTCGGAAGTTATTTTTGCATGGGCCCTTAGGATCGCTGGGAGCACCCCAACCTGGTCCAATGGTCGAGCCCGACGCCTCCGAATCGGGAATGCCATTATCGTCAATGATCCAATGACTGCGCCATCGCCAGTTTTCCGCGTGGCCATCGGCGAAAGTAAGGATGCAGCCGTTGCAGTGGCGGCTGGCAGGGAGGTTCCAATACCCGATCGTGCCCACGTCGGTAGCTGTGACCGAATAAATACCGATGGCATTGTTATCGATACTGTTTGCCGCCTCGTCGAGGAAGACGGAGGCCAGGCTGGGCCCAGGATTAATAATTTGGCTCCCTTTGACAAAACTGCCGTTGGTCGGATTGGAATTACTCTCATCCACCCAGTTCATTCCGGTGCTCATCGAAACGCTGCGCGAGCGGGCCACGCCGGGCATGCCATCCACCCACGATTTGTCCGCCGGGCAAACGTAAATGTTCACATTGCCGTTGAAAGGAAAGAGCAGGCCATAAATAACCGCGAGATTGGTGGGGTCCACGCGTGCATTGCCAGTCCACGACCCAACGTGCAATTGTGAGCCGGAGGTAATCCAGGCTTGCTGGCCGCAATCGGCGTTGCCCATCGTGTGATTGTTCACCAGGTTGTCCCGATTGTCCCCCGAATACATCACCCAGGCAATCGTGAGCTGACGGTAGTTGTTCAAGCAGCTTGTGGTCTGGGCCTTGCACTTGGCTTTGGATAAGGCAGGCAACAGCATGGCCGCCAAAATCCCAATGATGGCGATGACGACCAGCAGCTCGATCAGGGTAAAGCCGCGCCAGGCCCGTGGTCGATCCCGCCGCCACATCGTGGGTTCCACTAGTCCGCCCGGGAAAACCGCTCCCGCGTTGGTTCGCTCAGATTTAGTCATCCGTTTTTCCAAACCGCTTCTTTGCCGCCAGGAAGCCCAGCGTTACGCTGGAGTGTTAATTGCGTTGCGTCGAGAGCTATCTCTGTTTTTAGACCGGACCGTCCCGGGTGTCCAGCGTCATTTTGCGCCGGCGGAAATCTTGTGTGTCAAATCCGTCGCTGTCGGGGTGGGGCTCGCCTTATGTTCGAACAGGATCTCCTTGGTGGTCAGGAATTCGCCGTAGTAGGCGAGATTCGCATCCGGGTCGGGCGCCAAGGAGGCGCCTTTTAAAGCCGCGCCACCATAAAGGCCGGCGGTGTCAGTGTAGATCATTTCCAGAGGTTCCACATTAGAGACCGTTCCCTCGGTCCCACCGCTGGCGTTGCCGGCTGTCCCGCTGGCCTCACCCCCGAACTTAAACATGGGCTCGGTCAACTGTTGTGTCACGTTGCTGTTCATGAGCAGGATGACGACGAACGATTGCTGACCACCGATCTGCAGGCCGAAGCTGGCTTCGCTTAACTTAAAAAAGGCGGGCGTGCTCCATTGTTCCGTCCGGGGGTCCTTCACCATTGCAGCACCATGGCCGCCCTGGTAGCCGAACACGAGCCCACCCTTAGTGCAGTCGAGCAGGATAATGCCCTGCGCGCGGCGCAAGATTTGGGGCGGGATCCGTTTGTCTGGCTTCGCCTCCAAGATCTCGAACTTGCTCGTCAGGGTGCGAAGGCGAGAGTCCAACTCCGCCCGATCGATAGCCCGCGCTGAAAACGCCAACCCCAGGCACAATACAATAAGGCTCAATCCCTTCATAACAGCCACACTATGCTTGTACTGGCCGGATTTGACAAACCATTCTTTGGCGGCATTCACTTACCCAGGACAACCAGCTTAGTTCGGCGATTCGAGTCAACGCCCTTCAAGCGCCTTGATCGCATGGCGAAGCTTGTTCTCAATGGAGCGCTGGCGATCGGGCTCGAGTATTTTTCGCCCGTCGAACTCTGCCACATAGAAACTGTCGATGGCCGCTCCGCGCTCGGTGGAAATGCGGGCCCCCGAGACATCCAGCGCCAGTTCGGCAAAGGTCTGCGAAATGGCGTATAGAAGCCCCACCCTGTCCTCGGTTTGGACCTCGATAACCGTCCGGTTCTCAGACGTCTCGTTGTCGAATCGCACTTCGGTGGGCAACCGCTCCCCGCTGTAACCCTCGTAAGTGGGGCGCGTGGCTTTCTGGCGCCCGATCAGCGCCGGGAAATCCACTTCCGCGCCGGTCAAGGCCTGAACGAGAACCGCCTCGAATTTGTCGCGCTGCTCAGCGCCGGCTAAACCGCCGGTCTTGGCGTCGTTGACGAAAAACGTATCCAGCGCGATGCCGTCGGAGCGGGTGAAGATCTGCGCGCTCAAGATGTTCAGCGCGGCGGCGCTGAGTGAGCCGGCGATTTTGCTGAACAGGCCGGCACGGTCCCAGGTGCATACTTTCACCTCGTTGCAGGCGCGGTCCGTGTCGTTGTGCCAGTTCACCACGGGAGTGAGCGGGCTTTCGTCCTCCGAGATTTGCAGGCGCATGAAGCGGTGCGCCAGGAGGAGGTCAGCCACGACTTCGCGGGCGGAATGAATCTGGAAATAGCGCGTGGGCAGGGAGCTAAAGTGAGCCTGGACTTCCTCCGGGCCCAACTGTTCGGGAACCGCGCGCTGGACTTCCTCCATCAACAATTCGCGCTGCTTTTCTTCCACGCGCACGAACTCAGTCGCGCCTTCCAGCACGCGAATGCTTTTGTGGTAGAGCGACCAGAGCAAGGAATCTTTGAACCCATTCCACAGTTTATCGCTGGTAGCCTGGGAATCGACGAAGGTGTGAAGCGTAAGCAACGAGAGAGTCTCCGAGGTTTGGATTTGCTTGGCAAACTGGCGAATAACGGCTCGGTCATCCAGGTCTCGGCGTTGGGACAGGCTCGCCATGGCCAAGTGGTTTTCGATCACCAGGCGCAACGTATGGCTGGCGGCTCCGTCCAAGCCTAAGCGCCGCGCTGCCCGCATGGCCAGTCCGGCGCTGATCGTCGCATGATGGCCATGGCCTTCGGCCTTGCCGACGTCGTGCAGCAGCAAGCCCAGGTAAAGGACAAAAGGCCGCTCGAGCTTTTGGAAGAGGGCAGCGTAAGGCGCCAGTGTGGCTTCCTTGGCTTCCCAGAGGCGGTCCAGTTGCTCGACACACATGAGCGTATGCTCGTCGGCGGTGTATTGGTGATAAAACTCATGTTGTACCAGGCAGGTAAGCTTGCCGAATTCGGGCAGGTATTTGCCCAGCAAATCGGCCTCGTGCATGGCGCGCAGGACAGGGGCCACGTTGCCGCGCTGGTTGAGAATGGTCAAAAATGTCTCCCTCACGTGCTCGTCGGACAGAAAGGCGCGGTCCACGAGCGAGAGTTGGTTCCGCACCATCTGGGCGAGGTCGGGGTGGAGCGGCACACCGCGCTGTTGCGAGTAGAGAAAGACGCGCATGAGGCGGCGGGGCTGCTCGCGAAACACGCGGTTGGAAACGGCGTGGATCTCGCTATCGACGAAAGTAAATCCGTCCATCGGCTCGGCGGTGGGCTTCCGGCCGTTAGGCAGGAAAGAACGGAGCGACAAGCCGGCCAACCCCCGCGGCTTGGGCAGCAGCGCCAGGCGCTTTTCGAGCGTGCGCGTGATGAGAAAAATGTTGCGCGAGTGGGTATAGACGTCGCGCATGAAGACTTCGATGCGCTGACTGGGAGAGCGCTGACGGTAACCCAAATTGTGAGCCACCGTGGGCTGCAAACTCTTGATCAGCACATCCACCGCACGATTGACGTGATAATGCATCTCGGTGCGCACGCGCAGCAGAAAATCATAAGCCGCCTCCAGTTGCTTGCGCTCGGTTTCCCCGATCAACTCATGCGCCTGCAAGTCCTTGAGGGAGCGGGTGCGATACTTGAAAAAGGACATCCACAGCAGATTTTGAAAATCGCGCAGCCCCCCGCAGCCATTTTTGAGGTTGGGCTCTTGCATGCAGGCGGAATTGCCGAAACGGTTGCGCCGCGTGTCCTGGTCTTCCAAGCGCATGGCGATGTACTCTTCTTCGTGGTCTTCCACACATTTGCTTACCAGGGCTTTTTCAAATTTCTTGAAGAGGGATTCGTCTCCCACCACCAACCGCGCCTCGATGAGTGAAGTCTTGGATTGCATGTCGCTGTTGGCGACCTTCACGCAATCCTCGACGCTGCGGGCTGAGTGGCCAACTTTGAGCCCGACGTCCCACATCGGATAGAGAATGCCATCGATAATTTTCTGGAGGTAGGGCAAGGGCCGGGTCCCGGCGACTTGCCGGCTATGCAAAAACATGAAATCGATGTCGCTGTGGGGATTCAGTTCTGCGCGGCCATAACCGCCGATCGCAACGACAGCCAATTGGGGAAATTCCCTTTGCGCCTCCTTGGACAAGCTGCGCTTCGTGGTCTCCCATAGATAACGCAGCAGCACATCCAGAATGGCAGCGCGCGCGCGGCAAATTTCCAGCCCGCCGGCGCCGGCGCGGTGCAGAATCTTCAGGCGGTGGGCCTCGACCTTGAGAAAGGCTTTGTAGCGGGCCAATTCCTGCGTCGGCTGGCGGCCCGCCGGCACCGCCAGGCGCGCGGCTGCATCTGCCTCAATCTTGTCCAAAAGTTCCTGCATCCAGCGGTTAGCTTGGGTACAAGACCCTGTGAAAGCAAGTTAATGGCGGTTACCAGAGGGCTTCCGCCAGCAATTCCGCCATGTGCCGGGGTCGCACTGCGGCCAAGTGGCTGATCTGATGCCGACAACTTGTGCCCGAAGCGACCACCGCCGTTCCGAAGGGTTGGCCCTTGATTTGTTGTGCGAGCGGTTCAGCGACCTTCAGGGACAGCTCGTATTTCGATTCCAACGCACCGAACGCGCCGGCCATGCCGCAGCACCCGGTCTCAAGCAGCAGTACTTCCCGTTGCGGCAACCGTTCCGCCAGACGCGCCATGAAGCCGGGGTTCATCAGGGCTTTGACGTGGCAGTGCGCGTGGATGGTGACGTGGGCGGCTTTTGATTGAAATTCCAAGGCATGCGGTTCGTTGCTCAGGAGTTCCTCGAGATAGTGCTCGAACAAAAAGCAGCGTCGCCCTACGCGTTCGGCGCCGGGTAGCTTCAGCTCCCGGTAATCCTCCACAAACATCGAGTAGCAGGATGGCTCCAGAAAGAGAATCGGCACGTTGTCCACATCCAGGTTCAGCAACTCCAGGTTGTGCCTGCCTAGTCGTGCCGTTTCATCCAGGTTGCCTTGGCTGAAGGCCGGCCGCCCGCAACATCGACGTCCTCGCGGCAGCCTCACCTCAAAGCCCGCGGCTTCAAGCACCTTCACCGCCGCCACGCCAATATGAGGTTCGTGGTACCGCACGAAGGTATCGTCCCAGAGCACCACCGGTCCGCGGGATGAACGTGAGGGTCGCTCACGCCGCGCAAACCAGTGGTCGAATCGCTGCAAAGCGTAATGTGGCAAGGGTCGTTGCCAGGCCAAGCCCAGGACCTTGGACAGCAGGCTGCGCACCAGTAAGGAATCCAGGGCGAGGTTGGCCAGACGCGGCACACGGCAGCCCGTTTTGCCCAGCAAATCCAGGGAACTGAAAAGCCGCTCGCGCAGGGACAAACCGTCGCGCTGGATTCGCGCATGCAGCAACTCGGCCTTGAGCAGGGACAAGTTGACGTTCGAAGGGCATTCGCTGGTGCAGGCTTTGCAGGAGAGGCAATTGCTCAGAGCCGCCGCGAGCTCGGCGCTCTGCAAAGGGTCGCCGTTACCCTCGCCTCGCGCTTCGAGCACCGCCCGAATCGCGTTCGCCCGCCCGCGCGTGGACATGACTTCCTCGCCCGTGGCGACAAAGGTCGGGCACATCGTCGGCGTTTCTTTGCGGCAGCCGCCGCAGCCGTTGCACTGTTCGAGATTGCGGATAAATGACCCGTCCTTGGCGGCAAACGCCAGCACCGGCTGAAAGGGCAGCTTCAACTCGTGGCCGGCCCCCAGGCGCAAATCGGCGTCGATCTTGAATCGGCCCGTGGGAATGATCTTGCCCGGATTGAAGAGGTTGTGCGGGTCAAAGGCCACCTTGATTTCATGCATTACGCCCAGCAGATGTTCGCCTACTTGTTGGGCCATGAATTCTGTGCGGGCGATCCCGACGCCGTGTTCGGCCGCCAGGGATCCGTTGAACTGGAGCACCAGCGCCGAGACCTCATTGGTCAATTGCCGCATTTTTTCCAGGTCTTCTTCCGTATGCAGGTTGAGCAAGGGCCGGACATGGAGCAATCCCGAGGCCGCGTGGCCGTAATAAGAGGCCTGGAGGCCCAGCGGAGCCATGAGGGACTCCAAGCCGGCGACATACGCCGGCAACTTTTCCGGCGCCACGGCGGTATCCTCGATGCAGGTCACGGGTTTGGCGTCGCCTTTGCGCCCAGTCAGCAACGAAAGTCCGGCTTTGCGCAAACCCCAGACCAGCCCAGCCTCGCGCGGCGTCCTGAGCACGGTGCGGCGCAAGCCCAGCCGCAGTTTGGCTAAGTCTGCCAGCCGGTCCTCGGACTCCTCAAAAAACTCGACCACCAGAATCGACTGGCAGGGCTTATAATCCAGTTCCAGCAAGTCGCGCGCCGCCTGAAATTCCAACTGGCCTTTGGTTTGATCGAGCAGCAAGCGATCCAGGTGCTCGATCGCCGCTGGCTTGAGGTCCAGCAGTTCCACCGTCGCTTGCATCGCTTCGGCTACTGAGGCGAAAAAAATCAAGCCCAGCCCCCGTTCCTTGGGCAGTGGCACAATTCTCAGCTCTGCCGCGGTGATGGCCGCCAAAGTGCCCTCGCTCCCGCAAAGCAAGTGGTTGAGATTGTCCGGCTCCCGCGCGCATCGGGCCAAGCCGTACCCGGGCCGGCGCTTGAGTAGTCCCCCTGGTAGCCGCTCGGCAATCTCGAGCGCATGAAAATAGACCAGGTCGGCCACCAATTCGCGCTGTTTGCGCAAGGTATCGTGTTTGGGCCCCACCGCCAGCACGCGGCCATCGCCCATGACAATCTCCAGCTCACGCACATGATCGGCGGTCGTGCCATAGACCGGCGTGTGCGCGCCGCTCGAATTGTTGGCGATCATGCCGCCTACCGTGGCCCGCGCGCTGGTCGCGACGTCCGGTCCGAAGCAAAAGCCATGCGGGCGCAGGAATTTATTCAGTTGGTCTAGCACCACCCCGGACTCCACCCGCACGGTGCGGCGCTCTAAGTCCAGGTCTGTGATTTGTCGGTTGTAGCGGGAGAAATCGATCACCAGCCCTTCCCCGATCGCCCCTCCTACGAGGCCCGTTCCGGCGCCTCGGGGAATCACCGGGATACCGGTCTGAACCGCCGCGTCGATTAGCGCGCCTGCCTGCCTGACGTTCCTGGGAAAAGCCACGCCCACAGGCTCGAGCTGATAAATCGACGCGTCGGTCGCGTAGAGCTGGCGGGTGAGATTATCAAAAGCGATTTCACAATTCGATCCGCGCAGTGTCGCCTGTTGTTGAGCCGAAATCATCGGGTGAGGATAACCTTAACGGCTGGCGGCAAGGATGACAACGCGGAAGGGTGAGGGGAAGATGATTGGATTCTTGCTGGCCAAGACTTCTCCATCCTGTTAAACCAGCAACCTGTTGAGAGCGAAACGTCCAAACCCTGCCAACGCGGTTCGAGGCCGGTCCGAATCCACGGAGGATCACCTGGAGCGCATCCAGGAACTGGTCGAGCAGAAAGGCTATGCCCGGGTGGCGGACATTGCGGCCACGCTGCGCCTGAGTCGTTCGGCCGTCTCGAACATGGTGCGCCGGCTGGCCGGAAGGGGCTTTGTCAACTACGAAAAGTACCGCGGGTTCACCCTCACTCCTGAAGGTCGCGCCGTAGCCAACCACGTCAAAGTGCGTCACCAAACGCTGAGCGAACTGCTCCAACTTCTGGGACTGAGCCCCGAGACCGTAGCGCAGGAGGTGGAGGCAATCGAACACCACCTGAACCCTGAGACGTTGCGGGTGTTCAGCAAGTTGGTTGAGTTTTGGCAAGGCCACCCGGCCCAACTGCGGGCCTTCCTGGCCTACAGCAAGGGGAACCATTAGGTCCAAACGGCCAGGTCAAATGCCGGCAAAGGGTGGCCGGTCTCCAGCAACGTCTTGAGTCCGCTGAGGATGACCGGCCAGCCCCGGCGGCCCCCATCCAGGTATTTCTCGTCCATCGTCACCGGGTGCTGTTCTGTCATGGTGAGCCGGACGAACCCGCCCAGCGAGTCAATGTTGAACCTGACGATGGTTTCAGGCAGACGCCGGAACTCTTCGTGCCACTCGACGTGCCAGGTGAAGGAGAGCAGGTTAGGCGGCTCGCTCTGGAGCACCTTTCCCTGCACATCCACCCGGCCGTCCGACAGGTAATACGTTACTTGGCTGCCCACCTTCCAGTCCGATTTCACCCGCCTGCCAAAGAAATATTCCTGGCTGAATACAGGCAGCGTGAGCGCCTCCCAGACCTTCTCGGGGCTGGCCACAATATAAGTCACGTAAACCGTTTCTGAGTGCGTCTTCATGCCTGGATTCAAAGGGCCCTCATTGGGGATAAAATACGCCATCCCTTCCGGCTTTGCAAAGGCGTTTGCATCCGTCACATCGATCGGTTGATGCGCGAGAGAGCTGAATATACAATCCATTGGATAGACTACGACCATTCGAGAATGCCCCGTCGCTCCGCTCCGCCCAAAGCGGTGTCGCCGCTGCGCTCTGCCGCTCTGCCACCGCACTCCAAAAAAGCTGGCGTCCTTTCACGTTGTAGTGCACCCCGCGGATTCCACAGTATGATCGAAACGAAGTGCTCACAATCGTGGTGCTATGGAAGAGCTGCTTGAGATAATTTACCAGGATGCCGAATTGCTCGTGGTCAATAAGCCCGCCGGTTTAGTCTGCCATCCGACCAAGACCGACGCCTATTCCAGCCTGATTAGCCGGGTGCGCTTATATTTGGGCAGCAAGGCGCAACCACACCTGATCAACCGGCTGGATCGGGAGACCAGCGGCGTGACTGTGATCGCGTCCAACGACAAAGCTGCCCTCGAGCTGCGCCGAATCTGGGAAAGCCGGCAGGTTGGGAAGGAGTACCTCGCCATCGTTCACGGGCATGTTCATCCGGCCTCGGGGAGCATCGCAGCGCCGTTAGGCAAAGACGAGCAAAGCCGCGTGGTCATTAAGGACTGCGTCCGGGCCGATGGCGCTCCCGCCCGGACCGACTTTTCTGTCCTGCGCCATTTGTCGCTCCGCGAATTTTTCGGAACCATGAACCAAACCGCCCCAACCGATCGGTCGTCACTGGAGCCCTTGAAGGATGTCGTTGCCTCTGCACCGGACCTCCCGCTCACGTTGCTGTCGGTCAAGCCGCACACGGGGCGGAAGCACCAGATTCGCATTCACCTGGCGCATATCGGGCATCCGATTGTGGGGGACAAGTTATACGGCGGTGACGAAGACCTCTACCTGGCGCTGGTGGAGAACCGGCTCACGGCCGAGCAACAGCAGCGGCTCGTACTGTCGAACCATGCGTTGCACGCCCTCGAAGTACGCTTCTTGTGGCGTGCAGAACCGAGGGTCTTCCGCGCTCGCACCGCCTGGGAGGCTCTGTTTGACCTCGATTGAACCCTTACGCTCGCTTTTGCCCTTGTCCTTTACTCCGTTGGACGCCTTTGGCAGGATGCTCGGCCATAAACGATGGCGACCACACGGCAAACCTCAAACCCGGCAGCTTCGGTTCGCCCGGCGCGGGTCAGTTTTCGGGAGAAGCTAATTCCTTGGGACGAGCTGGCGCACTGGCGGGCTTCGGTGCGCGCGTCTGGGCGGAAGCTCGTGGCGACCAATGGTTGCTTTGACCTGCTGCACCTGGGCCACGTGACCTACTTGGAAACCGCCCGCAACCTTGGAGATGCCCTGTTGATCGGCCTTAACGGAGACGACTCAGTCCGCGAACTAAAAGGCGTCGGCCGGCCCATCAACTCTGCGCCCGACCGCGCGGCAGTTCTGGCGGCCCTCCAGAGTGTGGACGGGGTCTGTGTCTTTTCGGAGCGCAGCGCGCTGAAGTTTTTGTCGCTGGCGCAGCCGGATATTTACGTTAAGGGAGGCGATTATACCCTGGAGACGCTCAATCAAGACGAGCGCCAGTTGGTGGAGCGAAGTGGTGGGCAGATTGTGATCATTCCCATTGTGCCGGGCAAATCCACGACCGGCCTGCTGCGGAAGATTTCGGAGTTATAGACTCCCGATGCGTTTCCTGATGCTGAACTGGCGGGATCCCGCCAATCCCAAGGCGGGCGGCGCCGAACGGGTGAGCCGGGCTTATTTGACAGCCCTGCGCGAGCGAGGCCACGAAGTGTGGTGGTTCGCCAACCAGTTCGAGGGCGGTGCCCGCGAGGAGACGATCGAAGGAATTCGCATTATTCGTGGCGGCGGTCAGGGAACCTCCATCGGCCAGGCCATCCAATGGTACCGCCACCAAAAGCCGTTCAACTTGGTCATCGATCAACATCATGGAATTCCCTGGTTCGCCCCCTGGTGGTCGAGAACCAAGAGCATTGCCTACATCCATGAAGTTCTGGGCCCAATTTGGAGCGCCTTTTATCGCTGGCCGCTCAGCGCGCTGGGCCGCTCGCAGGAGCGGTGGACCCATTGGCTGTACCGGAAGGTGCCCTTCTGGACCCCTTCGGAATCCACCAAACGCGCCCTCCATGAACATGGTGTCCGCGAAGTCAAGGTTCTGCCGAATGGCACCGACACCATCCCTTTGATGGGGCTGGACAGTAAACCGCTCGAGCCACCGCTGCGCCTGATTGCGGTCTCACGATTGGCCCCAAACAAACGGGTGGATCACGCCATCGCCGCGGTGAGCCTGCTGATCAAAGCCGGAGTCCAAGCCCACCTGACCATCGTAGGCGCGGGTGAGTCCGAAGGTCAGCTCAGGAAATTGGCGCACGACCCGCCCCTGGCTGGATTTATCCGGTTTGCGGGGCAGCTCTCCGAAGCAGACAAAAACGCGGAGCTTCGTCGCGCGCATTTCCTGGTCCACACTTCTTTGCGGGAAGGATGGGGCCTCAATGTAATCGAGGCCAACGCCATGGGCACCCCCGCCATTGTGTACCCCGTGGGCGGTTTGGTCGATTCGACCGTGCACGACCAGACCGGCATCGTCACCAACACCGAAGCCCCGGAGTCGGTTAGCCAAAGCCTGGAGGCGCTGCTACGGTCGCCTGAGAAATACGAACGACTGCGTCAGGGAGCTTGGGAACGATCGAAGACGTTCCAATGGAGCCGGGTGCTCCCGCTGGCCTGTGATTGGCTGGAGCAGCAAGCCGCCGCCTAAGTCCCATTTCAAGAATTCAAAGGCTTGCGCTCGTGGCCAGTGGCCTTAACTTGTCTCCCCATTATGAATTACAGGATATCGCAACGATCGGCCTCGCTCTCGCCTTCGCTGACGCTGGCCATTGATTCTAAAGCCAAGCAGATGAAAGCCGAGGGGATGGATGTCGTCGGTTTTGGCGCCGGGGAACCGGACTTCGACACGCCCCAGCACATCAAGGATGCCGCGATTAAGGCCTTGAACGATGGCTTTACGAAATACACTCCCGCCAGCGGCATCCCCGAGTTGCGCCAAGCCATTGCTGACAAGTTCAAGCGCGAAAATGGTCTCTCTTACAAAGCCTCGCAGGTCATTGTCTCCTGCGGCGGCAAACATTCCTGCTACAATGTCATTCTCGCGACTTGCCAGGAGGGCGACGAGGTCATCATTCCGGCGCCCTATTGGTTGAGTTATCCGGAGATGGTCAAGTTGGCCGGCGCCAAGCCCGTCATCGTCGAGACGACCGACGGCACTGAGTTCAAAATGACGCCCGCGCAACTGCGGGCGGCGATTACCCCGCGCACGCGTCTGCTCGTACTCAACTCGCCCAGCAACCCCACCGGCTCGGTGTATTCCCCCGCCGAGGTTAAGGCGATCGGGGACGTCTGCGTCGAGAAGGGCGTGCTGATCATGAGCGACGAAATCTACGAGCACCTGCTTTACGACGGCGCGGTGCATAAAAGCGTGGCCAGCTTCTCGCCCGCGCATCTCGAGCACACCATCGTGGTCCATGGCTTTGCCAAGGCCTGGAGCATGACCGGTTGGCGGCTAGGATTCTGCGCCGCTCCGGAACCCATCGCCAAGGCCATTGATGCCATTCAAAGTCACAGCACGAGCAATCCGACTTCTTTCGCGCAAAAAGGGGGGGTGGCCGCCCTGACTGGGCCGCAAGACCATCTCAAGATCTGGCTGGCGGAATTCAACAAACGCCGCGCCTTCGCCTGGAGCAAACTCAACTCCACGCCCGGCTTGTCCTGTGTTAACGCCAAAGGAGCCTTCTACCTGTTCCCCAACATTTCGAAAACGGGCCTCAAGTCCACCGAGTTCTGTGCCCGGTTGCTGGAGTCGGAAAAAGTGGCTGCCGTGCCAGGCATTGCCTTTGGCGCGGACGACTGCATCCGCATCAGTTACGCCACCAGCATGGCCAACCTCGAAAAGGGGCTGGATCGTATCGAGAGGTTCTGCCGGACGCTCAGTTCCCGATGATGTAGGTCTCCTGGACCGTAATACTTCTTGTAAAGCCTGGCTTGAAGGCCTTAGCCCGCACCGTCGTGGGGCTGGAGAGTTGGATCGGTTTGTCGTAAAGCGGATCTGACGTCGTTGGCTTCGTGCCGTCGAGTGTGTAGTGGATGGCTGCGCCCGGCTCGCTCTCGTTTAGGGTGACGGATACTGCTTGGGTGTAGTCGCCGCCGGCGGGTGAAAGGGTGGGCGGCGCCAGTACGGGCGGACCGGGAAGGCTCTCAATCCATTGCCGCAATAGGGCCATGCCCGCCTGATCCACCACGGAGTGAGCCAAAGGCGGCATCTTGAAGGAGTCCACCGTGTTGGCCCGCATATAAACAATCGAGCGCCAGATGTCATGCGGCACGATCGCTCGCGCGCCATCGATACCTTGGTCCAGGAGCACTTGCCCCTCGATGAGCTTCTGCTCCGGCAAGGGTATATCGTAGCGCGTGTCGAAATCGGCTACCGTGCCGTTTGGCCGGTGGCAGTGGGCGCAGTTGGCATCCAAGTAAGAGCGCGCGCGATCTTCAAGACTGCGGCTGAGGTCGTCGGAGGGCGCCAGGCGCGTAAAGGACGGGATGGACGATTCGTCGAGCCTGGGCTCGAAAAACCCCAAGTGATTCCAAGTGCGCAGTTGGTTGTCCGCGCCACCCTCTGCAAAAGCAACGTCGCGGTTCATCTGGCGGGTCTTAACCCCCAGAACCAGTCCCGCATTGGCAGTGTGACATACCCGGCAGTCCTCTCGGCTTGGATAGTACCAGGCTTGTGTTCTAAGTCCGGCGGCGGTCTGCACCAGGATTTTCTCGGTCAAGTTGCTGTTCAACAACTCCGCATCGGTGTTATCGGGCCGCCATTTATAGGTCACTCCGTAGATGCCGCCGGCGCTATCGCAGACTAACAGGCGCGTCTCCAAGCGGCGCCGCAATTCCGCTCGCAGTTCATTGGTCGCCAGTTCGAAATGTTTGACAAACACCGTCCCCTTGGGAAAGGCCCATTCCCCCGCCGGATGGAAAGCAATCTTTGTATCCGGATGATGTTCATCGTTAGGCAGGGCCATCCAGCGGCCCTTGGCCGCGCCATCCGACCAAAAATGGACATTGAGATCGTAAGGCACCAGGCTAGGCGAAGGCACGAGATTCTGGGTGTCGGTGAAGGCGCCCGTCTGCGAAAGTAACCTAGGCACGGCGCCACCGGCAGCCTCCGGCATCTCGAGGTAAGCCTTCGTCTTTGGTCGCGCATCCATTCCGTAACGCTTGGGCGCGGTTTCGACCGCACTGCTTTCAAGCGTTAGCTTCACGGCCGTTTCCAGGCCGGCCGAGAAGCGGCGCACTGTCCTCTGAATGTTCCCCACGGAATGGTACGTGTATTCTCCCGCCGGATAAGCCTGCAGGATGACATAATCAAAAGGCTTTACTTTGGCTGGGCTGCGCTTCCGTTTTGGCAGATCCGTCAGGAACACCAGGCCGGCACAGACCGCGCCGGGTTCTTTAGCCTCGACCAGGGTAGGGTCACGGCTCGCCGTCACCGTGCCGGGCACCAGCCAGGAGCGCTGCACGGGTTCCCGCAGCAGGCTGGTGTAGCCGCTCTCGACCACCACCCCGTCGCTCAGCACTTGGAGCACCCGCCCGCAAATCAGGCGCCGGCCTGCAATGCAAGAGGTCCGGATAGCTTCAGCGCGAACGGCAATCGCGGCCGCCGTGTTCGTGACGGAGCTTGGTGAAGTGCCTGGCGGTCCACTCTCCGCGCTTCCGGTGTTCCGGGTCTGCGCTTGCCCCGAATGGGCGGCCAACAGGCAAAGCAAACCCAACCCTAGCCTCACAATCTCATTCCAACTCACCGCCATAGACTAGCTGAAGCACCAAACAAAAGCGATGAAATTTGAGGATTCGGATTCGGGGACCGGCCCTATTGCGCCTCAATACGTTGCGCCAAATGCGTTCTGCCGGGCAACCAAGGCGCCTCCACTTGCGCCCTCCGCTGCCAGCGCGCGGTCGATGATGTGGCGGTGAGGCGAGAGTTTGCACACTGGATCAGTCAGTGCGGCGTCACCCGTCAGCAGGGCAGCTTGGCACCGGCATCCGCCCCAGTCGATTTCGCGGAACTCGCAACTCCGGCAGGGGTCGGGCATCCAATCCGTGCCTCGGAAGCGATTGAACGATTCGGACTCTTTCCAAATCCAGGCCAAGGGATGGTCGCGCACATTCTCAAAGCGCATGCCTTTTATTTCTGAAGCGGTCGGGCAAGGCAGAACCGTGCCGGCCGGATTAACCGTCAGGAAGCGATTGCCCCAACCATTCATGCAAGGCTTCGGTCGATCGCTAAAGTAGTCGGGTACGACGAACAGAATTTCCATTTTGCCGTAGAGTCGCTTTTTTGCCGCCAGGGCGACCTGGGTGGCTTGTTCGACCTGCCCGCGCGTTGGCAACAAGCTGGCGCGATTGCGGAAGGCCCAGCCATAATACTGCGCGTTGGCTAATTCCAAGCGCTCCGCCCCGAGGCTCTCCGCGAGCCGGATGATCTGGTCGAGGCGGTCAAGGTTCCCGCGGTGCAAAACCACGTTCACGCTCAACGGAAAGCCGAGTTGGCAGACGAGGTGCGCCGCTTCCAACTTCCGTGCGTGCGCAGACACTCCAGCCAGGGCATCGGCCTCCGGGGCGAGGTCGGATTGGAAGCTGATTTGCACACTGTCCAGGCCGGCTTCTTTCAGCTCTTGAGCGCGCCCCTGATTGAGCCCCAGCGCGCTGGTGATCAGGTTCGAGTAGAGGCCGGCGGCGCGTGCGGCGGCGATCAATTGCGCCAGATCCGGCCGCTGCAACGGCTCCCCTCCGGAAAACCCGACGTGCAGTACTCCCAGGTCCGCCGCTTCAGCCAACACGCGCTTCCACTCGTCGGTGCGCAATTCCGTGTCGGGCTTCGCCAATTCGGTTGGGTTGGAACAGTAAGGGCAATGCAAAGGACACCGATGCGTCACTTCCGCCAGCAAACTGAAAGGTCGTGGAGTGGGGCTGGCCATGATCGGTGAAGGCGCTGGCACGCGTCAGGCCGTTCGCCGGTCCTCGCCTCCATCGGAGGGCTGAGGCAGCAAATCCAGAAGGTTCCGCGCCCGCAGGCGCTCTAGATACTCAGACACTTCTGCGGCAATTTTCGGCGCGGGCAAGTTGTAGCGGCCTGCCAGGCTGGTTACGATTTCCTCGAAGGTGGCGTCCCCAGAGCAGAGTTTCACGATTTCGTGGCCGGTCGGGTTGAGCAGCAGCACGCCTTCAGGGTAAAGAAGGACGGGCTTGCCGGTCACTTTGTCCGTTTGCACCCGCGCGCGGCGGGAGAGCCTGGGACGCGCCTCGGGCGGTATGGCCTCTGAAGTCATGAGACCATCCTAAGCGAGCGGCGAGCTTCGAGCAACTTTGAGTGGTGGCCTGGCGGCCTGCCCGGGCCCGGGCTGAAAAGGACAGCGAGGCCAGGCCCTTGATTAAGTCTGATTTTGGCTCATCCGCCGGCGGAGCGGCGGCTCCTGGGCTGTTGGCTGGTCAAGGGGCTCGGCGGTGCCAGGTGTGCCATTTTGTCCCACTTTTGCTGCCGTGAAGAGGAAGCGAGGGCAAACGGCACTTGCCTACCGCACCGCGGCGTGCGGGGAATTTTTTTGGTCGGATCTACTCGGATCTAGTCGGATTTACCCGGATTTGGTCGAACCAGGCCGGACCCGGTCCGCCTTCGGCGATGCATCCACTCCCTGTGTCGCAGGCTTGATTTACCCTGATTCACCTTGATTTGGCTTGATTGGCGCACCTGAGAGAAGGAGTTGACCGCGGATCGCCCGGATGGCGCGGATAGTTTCGCCCTGAGGAGCCCGGAAGACTGCTTTGACAGACGAATGAGGGGCAAACGAATAAGACCGGCACCGGTCCGGGTCGGGCCAGGCACCGCCTACCCGCTGCTGCAACCTTGATTTACCTTGATTCACTTTGATTTAGTTTGATTAGGGTTGATTTCCGCGGCCGGGAGATGGATGGACCGATGGACCATTGACCGCGGATCGCGCGGATGGCACGG
>Ga0209517_10005201_pt1 | contig 16678 bp, 15 predicted proteins | sample PeaSoiMetSII2010_FD_187695 | JGI IMG/M metagenome (GOLD analysis project Ga0209517, IMG submission 187695) | Peat soil microbial communities from Weissenstadt, Germany - SII-2010 (SPAdes) (version 2) | ecosystem: Environmental > Terrestrial > Soil > Wetlands > Peat | place: Germany...
GCCCCTGAGGCCACGTGGCTTCAGGGCCTAAAGGCCCAACCCGTCACGCTCGCGAAGACGGCGGGGCTGAAGCCCCGCCCTTCCACAGCACCCCGTTATGACGACCATTTCCGTCATTAAGTACTAATTTCTCTTAAAGTTTAATCGCCGACTGGCCGATATAGCGCTGGAGGTGGTCAATGCCGGAACCGGTCATGAGAACTGGCAGAGGCCGTCCGCCCCTCACAATGCAGCGGGGCAAGATTCTGCTGGTGGATGAAGATGCCGGCGACTTGCAGCTCTATACCTCGCTGCTTCGGGACCAGGGGCACAGTGTGGACGGCTGCACGAGCTATAGGGAGGGCGCTGAACGGTTGGAGCGGGAATGGTACGATCTGGTCATCCTGACCCAGGAGGGGCAGACCTTCGAGGGGCAACCCTTGCTCGAGCGCGCTATCGAACTCGATCGGCGCCGCCCCGTCCTGGTGCTGACGCGCGCCGTGGACATGCCCAGTTACCTGGATGCGATGTATCTGGGAGCGCACGATTACCTGGAGAAACCGCCCGCCGCATGGGAAATCGTCAATACGGTGGCCCACTGCCTCGGGCCGTGTGTCGCATCAGCGTAGGACGTTCATAGTGGGGGGTGAATAAAATGTATTGGTGTCATCCTGAGAGAGCGTGATTTTTTTGGATATTGCGAAAAAGTGCCATTGATAACAAAAGAGTTAAGTGCTCGAAAATGGCCAAAAATCCAAAAAAATCACAAACTCTGAGCGAAGCGCAGGATCTGCATTGATCGATTCTCAATAAGATACTGCAGATGTTTCGCCGCGCGGCCTCTGTTGCACCGCCGAACGCTGGGTACCCCGCAGCGTGGTGCAGTGGAAGCCCTGCAACCGGGCGGTCGCAATGCTGGGAGACCTCTCTGAGAACCACAGGAGATCATCGCCTGTAGCCCGAAAACCACCCCTCACCCGTCGCGCTCCGGCTGATGAAAACGCCGGAGCGCGACACCCTCTCCCCACGGGAGAGGGCAGTCTTTCAACCCGAAGCGGCAAGTGATTTTCAGTTGAGCGAAGCGAAGAGTGAAAGGATCCCGGTCCGGAGCCGCGTCTACGGCCTTCCCGTCAGGGCCCGAAGCGTGGTTATCCCGCCTCACACACCAGGTTTCTCCGGCCGCATCAGCGGAAACAGGATAACGTCGCGGATGGAGTGGGAGTTGGTGAGCAGCATCGCCAGGCGGTCGATGCCGATTCCTTCCCCGCCGGTAGGCGGCAGGCCGTAACTGAGGGCGCGGATATAATCTTCGTCGATGGCGTGGGCCGACAGGTCACCCTTCTCACGCAGAAGTTGCTGATACGCGAAGCGGTCGCGCTGCTCGGCGGGGTCATTGAGCTCACTGAAGGCGTTGGCTACCTCCATGCCGGCAATGTACAGCTCGAAGCGTTCCACGAAATTAGGATCGTCGGCCTTATGCTTGGAGAGCGGCGACACCTCGAGCGGATAGTCCAGGATGAAGGTGGGCTGGATCAACTGGCTTTCCGCCACATGCTCGAAAAGGTCGGCCAGCGCGGTGCCCGGCGCCGTTGACGCGGGCAACTCCAAGGGCTCGTAGCCCGGGCGCGTGTCGCTGCCCGCCCAGCGGTTGAAATCCTCAACCCATTTGAAGATCGCTTTGGGTTCCGCCAGATCCTCGAGCGTTGGCCCCTTCCCTGCCGCTTCCGGCCAATACTTGGCCAGCGCCTCCTTCATCGTGAGCCGGTGGAATTCGGCGAAGGAAATATGGTGCTCCCCATAATCGAACTCGACCGTCCCCAGAACGGCCTGCGCCACATGGCGCAGCAGCCTTTCCGTCAAGGCCATCATGTCCCGGTAATCGGCGTAGGCTTGATAGAACTCGAGCATCGTAAACTCGGGGTTGTGGTGCGTCGAGATCCCTTCGTTGCGGAAGTTCCGGTTAATCTCATAAACCCGGTCGAGGCCCCCGACGGTTAGCCGTTTCAGGTAAAGTTCCGGGGCCACGCGCAAGTAGAGGTTGAGGTCCAAGGCGTTGTGGTGGGTAACGAAGGGACGCGCCATGGCGCCGCCAGCCAGCGGCTGCATCATGGGGGTTTCCACCTCGACATAGGCTTCACCCTCCAGGAATTCCCGAACCGCGCGAACGAGGCGAGCCCGGCGCTCGAACGTTTTTCTGGATTCGTCATTCACCATCAGGTCAAGATAGCGCTGGCGGTAGCGGATCTCCACATCCGTAAGTCCATGCCATTTCTCCGGCAAAGGCAGGAGCGCCTTCGCCAGGAATTGCAGGCGCTCGGCGTGAATGGTCAGTTCGCCCGTCCTGGTGCGGAAGAGGTAGCCGGCCACGCCCACCAGGTCGCCGATGTCGAGCATTTTGTAGAGTTCGAAGTCACGCTCGCCCACGGCGTCCGAGCGCACGTAGATTTGCAGGCGCTCTCCCCCGCCTGCCAAGTGCGCAAACCCGGCTTTCCCATGCGGCCGGATGGTCATCACCCGCCCCGGAACCCTTACGGAAATCCTCTCGGCGTTCAACTGTTCCGCCGAAAAAGAGGAATAGGCCCTGAGGATCTGCGGAATGGTATGTGTAAGATCGTAACGGCGTGGATAAAGCTCGTATCCCAATTCGGCAAGGGTCTCGAGCTTTTTACGCCTTTGGAGTATAAGATCGCTAAGTTCGGTTGTGGACACGCCAGTAACCTGCCTTAAACCAGTCATTTCCGATGAAAGCAGTAATTATAGGGTTCGGGCGAAGGGGGTGTCAAGAATTACACCGGTACAGAGGTACCTTGCATTGTCAAATTCCCACCTTTATACTGGGAAGTATGCACTGGGTTGTGGGAGCCCTGATTCTCGCTGCCGTGGGGTATCTGCTCCGGCGTTTGCTCTGGAAAAAGTTGCCGAAGCAGCACGTCCCGTCAGGTCTGGCGCCCTTGGGGACCGCCCGCCGGGTGGTCTACGACGGATTTGCGCCGGAAATCGAAGCTCGAGTTGCCATGTTGGGAATCTCGCTCAACGACGCCTTTGAAGAGCGGAACTGCGGCCGGTTCGACATCGCCTGGCGCATGGTCCGGCTATCTGCCTCGGAATGGTCCGGCGTGGAAAAAATCATTACGGGGCTCCTGAATACTCTCTCCAGACACCTGCCGAAGGCCCAATATGTGGTCACGCCGCGCAACATTCATGCCCACCACTTCCTCTCAAAATCCATGGTTGATTACGTGCGCGTGCACGAACTTTTGGACCAATTCGTATTCAGTTCGCAGCGCCGCTATCAGCTTCAACTGCGCCTGCTGAGCCGCGCAGTAACAATTATGACGGAGGAGTTCCAGCACACCTATCGCCAGGCGCAGCGGGCAGGCGATACCTCCAATGAAGCCTGGACCGAGATTGATCTTGACTTCCACGACTTCGACCTGATCGCCAAAGAAGCCGTCCTAGCCTTTCAAGCTTTGCTGACCTGCCTCCCCCCGGATGTCCTGCCCAAACTGTCCGCCGACCTCGATTCCCTGCTTCGTGGAAAAGTGCGTGCGCGCCCCGTGCCCGTCGGGCGCTGAATGAGGACCGTAGGGGGACGGCTAGCCGTCCCCTGGCCGACTTGATTTGGGATTCGCCTGCAGAGGGTAGGGCGAGCCCTACCCCAACATTCAGCCTTCGAAAATCCGCGACATGCGGATCCAATCCTGATCCACAAGCTTCAGTTGGGTCATGGCCTCGACGAGAGGGATGGAAGTAATCTGATTACCCTTCAAGCAAACCATGTGGCCCAGCTTGCCCTCTTCGATCAAATCCACTGCTTTGACTCCGTAGCGGGTGCCCAGCACACGGTCAAACGCCGTGGGCGAACCGCCGCGCTGGATGTGGCCGAGCACGGTAGAGCGCGTTTCACAACCGGTTTGTTTCTCGATCAGCTTCGCCAGCCGGTCGCCGATTCCGCCCAGCAAAACGTGGCCGAACGCGTCGAGTTGCTGGTCCTTGGTTACGAGTTCGTCCTGACCTTTAAGCTGGAAACCTTCCGACGCGCACACAATCGAAAACCTCTTGCCACGGGCTTGGCGCCGCTTGATGGTCCCGCAGATGTCATCGAGGGTTCTCGGCTCCTCCGGAATCAAGATGCAATCCGCGCCGCCTGCGAGGCCCGAAATCATCGCGATCCATCCCGCGTGCCGGCCCATCACCTCGACCACGATGACGCGGTGGTGCGATTCCGCCGTCGAGTGCAGGCGGTCAATATTCTCCGTCACGATTGAGACGGCCGTGTCGAACCCGAAGGTCTGATCCGTGCCTTCCACGTCGTTGTCGATGGTCTTCGGAACGCCCACCACTTTCACGTTCTCGCTGGCGAGCTTGCGCGCCACACCCAATGTGTCCTCGCCGCCTATCGCAACCAGGAAATCAATCCCCATCGTCTTCAGATTCGCCAGCAAAGTTTTCTTGTCCTCTTCCTTCTTCAGCGGATTGGTGCGCGAAGTTCCGAGAATCGTGCCACCGCGCGGCAGGATGCCGGAAATCGAGGCCAATGTCAGCGGCTCCGCGTCCGCCTTCAGCATCCCCTTCCACCCGTCTTTCACGCCCAGGATTCTGTATCCAAGCTGCTCGCCGCGCCGCACGATCGCCCGGATCACCGCGTTCAGCCCCGGACAATCGCCCCCTCCCGTAAGTACTCCGATTGTGCCTTTCGAATCAGTTGACATATTAAGCTTCAACTCCTTTGAATGATTGATTTAGTGCCTGCCGGCCCGCCGCCCTGAAAGAGGCTGCGGAAAAACTCTCTCGCTCTGTCATTCTGAGCGAAGCGAAGAATCCCCGCAGTTGTTGTTCCGAGTAACTGCAGAGATCCTTCCTTCGTTGCACTCAGGACCGCCGTCGGCTGACGGACTCCTCAGGATGACAGTCAATAGGTTTCTTCCGCAGCCTGTGAAAACCACCACCGCAGCAACGAAGCGACTTCTCCACACTAAGCCTGTCAATTTAGCAAGAAACCACCTACGAGGCAATCGAATTGCGCCTTTTCGCCGGCGCCCATCCTCGAATCAGGCAGCCCTCTCCCGTGAGGAGAGGGTGACCGGCGACGGCGCCTCGTCCAGCCGCCGGACGAGTGAGGGGTTTTTGCGCGGACGGACTGGATCCTATCGGAGAGGCAATTTGTCCGCCCTCCGCCCCTCTTTTGCACTTTTCGCTTGACAAGACGGCAGGATTATGATAGCCTACCGTGGTGTTCGAACTGCAGACGATTTGCCGCAGGCAAGCCCCTGGAGCCGCTTGGGCGGAGTCAAAGCCGGACTTTCCCAGCGTTCGTGGAAAGTATAGATGCTCAAAAACACAAAAACCGTGGGAACGAAGCTAAGAAGTATCTGAAAACAAAGGACATGACTTTTTGAGATGTTGCAGATTGAGTGCTTTTTGCATGGTAATGAACGCGAATTGAAGGAATTATCGCCCCAAATCCCCACCTTTCGCACCCCGGAAGCGAAAGTTCCCAGTCAAGCGGCCGAGCCGCAGAAGTGACAATATGTCGGCTAGACAATTTGCGGATTCCGAGTGGCAAAGGCTTTAATGCGCCACCCCTCCGCCCGCCCATCGCTGCTTCTGATCACCGCATCGTCACCCGTGACGCAACGCGCTCGGCGCAACCGCGTCCTGAACTTTCAGCAGATCACCATGCCGTATCTGGCCGCGCTTGTGCCTGCGCATTGGACCGTGCGCCATATCGATGAAGTCGTCGAGCCCGTCGATCCGAACGCGGCGCCTGATCTGGTTGCGATCACATTTCACACACCGAGCGCGCCGCACGCCTACGCGCTGGCAGACCGTTTTCGAACCCGGGGCATTACCGTTGCGCTGGGCGGACCGCACGTGACCCTGGTGCCCGACGAAGCGCAGGCGCACGCGGACGCCATCTTCGTCGGCGAAGCGGATCTCGAATGGCCGCGGTTCCTGGCGGACTTCGAATCCGGACAGCATGGCGCGCGTTACTGTTGCGTCGATCCCCCTAGCCTCGATCAAGCTCCGATGTCGAGGCACGACTTGTTTCATCGTCACGACCACGCGGCGGGCGTTCTGTTCGCGACGCGCGGCTGCGCGCATCAATGCGATTTCTGCACGCTGGCGGTGATGTACCAGCGCAAGGCGCGCCACCGTCCTGTAGAAGCTGTGGCGCGTGAGTACGCTTCCTTTCGCGGCAAGGTCATCATCGTGTGGGACGACAACATTGCCGCCGACATGCAGTACGCCAAGGCGCTCTTCCGCGCACTGACGCCTCACGGGAAATGGTGGAGCAGCCAGGCGAGTATTTATGCTGCGAAAGATGACGAGTTCCTCGAGCTGGCCGCGCGCAGTGGCTGCAAACAACTGTTCATCGGGTTTGAATCCGTTTCGCAGGCAAGCCTGAACGAGGCTTCGAAACCGTTCAACCGCGTTGATGAGTACGCGCGTGCGATCGAGCGAGTTCATGCGCACGGCATGTCCGTACAGGCAGGCATCGTCTTTGGCTTCGATCATGATACTGAGGCGGTTTTTGAGGAGACGGGGGACTTCCTCGAGTCGGCAGGCGTGCAAAACGCCACGTTCAACATCCTGACGCCCTATCCCGGGACTCCGCTCCATAAGCGCCTCGACGCCGAGGGCAGAATCCTCACGCGTGATTGGAGCAAGTACAACGGCCGAACTCACGTTGTGTTCAAACCCCGGCTGATGAGCCCGGAAACGCTGCTCGCCGGCTACCGGTCTGCCAACGCGCGATTCTACTCGCTCGCGAGCATCGCCAAGCGCTTGTCAAAATCCCCGACGCAATTGTTTTGGACGTTGCCGTTGAACCTGGCCTACGCTTGCGCTCGTTGCCGCCATGGGTAATAGGCAATTGGCGGTGGCGTCAAACCGGGTTGTCTTGTATATGCGCTGCATATACAATGGAGAATGCGATGTTCGAGTGGGACCAGAATAACCTGCGCAAGATTCGGTCACACCGCATTACGCAGAACGAGGCGGAAGAGGCCTTGCTGAATGATCCGATTCCGATTTACGAACAAGAAGTGGAGGGTGAACTGCGCTTCGTGTACTACGGCGAGACTGACGCCGGCCGCCTGCTCGCCCTGATCGTTACTGAGCGTGCTGAGAACATTCGCCTGGTCACAGCCTACGATCTTGACGGAGGGCAGCGGCGCGACTATTTGAGCAGGAGAGCCGAGGGAAAGTAAATCGATGAGCGATAAAATAACACTCATGCCAAGATTCAGAAGTGAGAGCGAAGAGGCAGATTGGTGGGCTAGTTCGGCGGGACGCGCTTATGTCAAGACGAGGTCCGCTGAAGCTAGAGCCCGGGAAGCCAAGGCAAGCGGCTCCACTCTGGTTGCAAAGTTGAACAAGAAGACTAGCGTACAAATTGCTCTCCGCCTGCCCGAATCCGACATTGCACAAGCCCGCGAGATTGCTGATCGCAAAGGTATTGGCTATCAGACGTTGCTGAAAATCTTCGTACGTGAAGGCCTCGCCCGCGAAGCCCGCCGAAGGTGAAATTGGACTTCTGCTGGAGCAGGCTGTCAGCCAGTTCGAGGGCGAGGGGCTGAAAGAGCGCGAGGCAATGGCTCGCAGCTTTTTCGAGGCTTGAGATCGGCTGCTGTTCTCAGGAAAAAGGCTCAATCATGACTTCGTCCACGTAGCACCATCCCCAGTCCTCGCCTGGCTCATTGGAGCGCATGATGGGGTGGTGGGTCTTGCGGAAATGCTTGGTCGCATGCTTGTTTTTGGACGAATCGCAGCACCCCACGTGCCCGCACTCCACGCACAGGCGCAGATGAACCCACGTGTCTCCAGTCTTTATGCAGTCTTCACACACGTGCTTGTCGGTCGTCGTGATTCTGATCTGATCGAAATGCGTGCATTCCGCGGCCATGAAGCCTCCTGAGTTGAAATTCAACAGTCGAGGAGTCGAGAAGTCCAGGAGTCAAGACGCCAAAACCGAAAGGTCCTGTCATTCCGAGCGCAGCGAAGAATCTCGCCCTGATGTTTGGCCGTCCCTTCGCTGGAAGCAGAGCGAGATTCTTCGCTTCGCTCAGAATGACAACTGGCAGCATTCCTCTTTCGGGTCTCGACTTTCGACTTTCGACTCTTGACTTTCGACTTACGACTTTCGACTGCCCTTCACGCCTCTGCCAAGGCGCGGTGCACAAGGTTCACAGCGATCGCCCCTTCGCCCACGGCAGAGGCCACACGTTTCACGCTTCCCGAGCGCACATCGCCGACTGCAAATACTCGAGGAAGGCTGGTCTCCAGCATGAATGGGGCGCGCGCGAGAGGCCAAGAGAAAGAAGCGGCGATATCGCCCGGCGACTCCAGGTCGCGACCTGTCAGGATGAAGCCCTTGTTGTCCATCGCCAGGCAATCTTTCAGCCAGTCGGTTCGCGGCGAAGCCCCGGCCATGATGAACACGTGCCGAATGTTGTGCCACGATGTTTTGCCCGTCGCCTTGTCGGTCCAGGCCACGCGCGCGAGCTGGTGGTTGCCCTCCATGCCGACAATTTCTGTGTTGTAATGGAGGTCGATGGCCGGGTTTTCAGCAATGCGCTGGATCAAGTAGCGGGACATCGACTCTGCCAAACCCGAGGAGCGCACCAGCATATGAACCTTGCGGGCAGTTTGGGAGAGGAAGACGGCCGCTTGCCCCGCGGAGTTCCCTCCACCGACCACCACCACATCTTCGTTCTCGCAGAGTTGTGATTCGATGTGAGTCGCGCCATAGTAAACGCCTTGACCCTCAAATTTGGACAGGCTGGAGATGGCCGGCTTCTTGTACTGAGCGCCGGTGGAGATGACAATAGCGCGGGCGCGCAACACGCTGCCGTCGTCAAGAGCTATCTCGTAGAGCGGTTTCTTGCAATCCAGGCGCACGACGCTGCGCGCCACCAGCATCCTGGCGCCGAACTTCTGGGCTTGAGTTAAGGCTCGCCCGGCCAACTCCAGCCCTGACACTCCGGTGGGGAAGCCGAGATAATTCTCGATCTTCGAACTGGAGCCCGCTTGGCCGCCGGGAGAATCCGTTTCGATGACCAGAACGCCCAGACCCTCCGAGGCGGCGTAAACAGCCGCTGCCAGGCCGGCAGGGCCCGCTCCCACAATGGCCAAGTCCAGCACTTGCTGGTTGTCAATGCTCGCGTTGAATCCCAGGCAATCGGCGAGTTGCTGATTCGTAGGATTGCGCAGAACTGTGCGGGCGTTGCAAATCAGGACGGGAACCTCCCCCAACTTGACGTTGAAACGGTCCAGCAGTTGTTGCGAGGTGCTGTCGGTGTCCAGATCGACGTTCGTGTAAGGGTATCCGTTCCGGCTCAGGAATTCGCGCAGGCGCAGCGTTCCCGCAGAATGGCGCGAGCCCATCAGAATCACATTGCCGAGGCCCCGAGTGATGAGAGCGAGGCGGCGTAAGATGAATGCCCGCATCAGCACCTCGCTCAGCTCGGCATCTTTGGCGATTAGCGATCGCAGTCCCTCGGCACTGATCTCAAGAAACTCACCGGGCGCGGTCACGCGGCCCCGCACCAGGCATCGCTGCCCGGAAATCATGGTCATCTCACCGGTGAACTCTCCCGGACGAGCGTGCTTGACGATCTCACGTTCGCCCGACAAACTCGGCTGCACAATCTCCATGCTGCCCGAGAGCAGCACGAAAAAGGGCACTTGTGTATCGCCAGGCTCGAACAGAATCTCCCCCGGCTTGACTTCACGCACCCTGCCGTGAGGACGGATGCGGCTGATCTGAGACTCGGTCAGAATTGGGAATGCCTGTGTACGAGCATCGAGCGCGCTGGGCATAAGAGCGGAAGACATGCTCACCTCCTTGGCCTTTCAAACGCGACTCAAGACATCAGGCAGGCTGCGCAAAGGTGCCTGGGCTCTTGTCCGTCGCGCGAAATTGCGGTCCGCGCTCTTTGCTCGCCTGGGCCAACGCTCGCCGCACTCCCTCGGCATCGGAGTCCGCCGTGTAAGCCGGTGTGCCTGGCTGCTGGCGCCAGGATTCGTCGAGGCCGCCGGCATCGACCGCGTCGAATCCAAGTTCGTCCACGAGCCGCATCACGATTTCCTTGGCCCGCGCGTCGTCGCCGGCAACTGGCAAAGCAATGCGGCCGTGGCTGCCAGCCGCCTGTCCCAGCTCGAGCAAGTGTTTCGCATAGATGTTGTTGAACGCCTTGACCACCGGACGCCCAAGTTGATTCGCCACCCATCGGCTTTCGGTCATCCCGGCTTCGATGTCGGCAATCCGCCCATCGCGGTGCCGAGGATAGTAATTCCCCGTATCGATGATCACTGTATCCTTGGGTACTCCGGCAAATAAGTCCTTAGGCAGTTCCGGTATCTTCACCTCCGGGATCGTCACCACAACCACCTCGCCGGAGCGTGCTGCCTCGCGCACCTCGACGGCCTTCGCTCCGGTTTCCTTGGCGAGAGCCGCGAGCGACGCAGGCCCCCGCGAGTTGGCCACGCACACGTTGTGCCCGAGTTTGGTCAAACGGCGAGTGAGAGTTCCACCGATTTGGCCGGCGCCGATGATGCCGATCTTCATGTCGTCCTCCCTGTTTTCGCTTGCCCTGAATCGTGGCCCGTTCGGCCACTGTTTAATAAGATGTGGCAGCGCCTTGGTTCGTTGCGCCTTTCGGACACAGTTGCGACGTTTGAAGTAACAGGAAAGCCCCTTGGCGCCAATAGAGGTATAATCCCACGAACTGTCAATTGCCGGTGAGGAGGAAGATATGCGACGCGTACTTGCGGCTCTCGTACTTGGCAGTGTTCTCTTGAGCGCGACAGGGTGCCAGACGAGGATGGCTAGCCGATCGCCAGCGGGTTTGGCGAAAATGCAGTTTTTATCGACCCTCGACGGCGGTATGGGCGGTGGAGGGGCAGCATCGCCGCAGCATTACGTAGCAGAACACCATGCGCTTGAAATCATCACATCGGAGTCAGACCTGCGGAAGTCGTGGGAATCTTTGGTTGCTTTCTGCGCCACAATCCAGTGCGAGATCATCTCTTCGAGTATCACCGCGCGGACGGCGGATTCGGTGCCATCGGGCAACATAGTTCTACGAGTGGCCCCACCGGACCTGGCGAAGCTGTTCGGCGAAATCCAAAGGCTCGGCGAAATTGCGCAGCACACGACGGAGCGCGAGGATAAAACTGCCGAGGTCGTTGACACCGAAGCCAGGCTCAAGAACCTCACGGCTTTCCGCGATAACCTGCGGGCAATGCTTACTAAGCCCTCCGCGACAGTCAAGGACCTCATCGAGATACAACAACAGTTGACCGATACGCAGTCGCAGTTGGACAGCGCAACAGCCAAACGGAAAATCCTGGCCAACGAGACGGAGAAAATCTCCGTCTCGCTCTTCTTTCGCGTGACGGAACCGCGAGGCAGCGCTCAGGGCTTCGCGCAGATTTGGGGCGCTGCGCGTGATGCGGGCAACGTTTTGGCGGGCAGTACAGCATCGCTGATTACCGTTGTCGTCGCCGTCATTCCGTGGCTTATCTTGATAGTGCTGGTGCTATGGCTCTTGCGCAGAACTTGGCGTAAGCTACGTCGAGGTCGAGCACTCTCCCCATCGCCGTCTAAGGCCACGCCTTGATGGGGAAGTCTCGCCGAGGATTTGGTAACACTTAGGTATTTGATCCCGTGGAAAGAAGTTGAGCGGAGGGAACTGTGAGTATTTACCGGAGGGTAGTCTACCTTCTCGTTTTGATGGGCGCACTGACGATCGCCGCGCCGGCACAAACGTTCGACGTCAAGACTCACACCTTGAAAAATGGGATGAAGATCCTGGTGCAGGAGGACCACTCGATTCCAAATGTAGCTCTCTACATTTTCTACCGTATTGGGTCGCGCAACGAACGACCGGGGACGACTGGCCTTTCGCACTTCTTCGAGCACATGATGTTCAACGGTGCGAAGAAATACGGGCCGGGCCAATTCGACCACGTGATGGAAGTGGCGGGCGGCGAGAACAACGCCTACACCACTCAGAACGATACGGTGTATCAGGACTGGTTTCCTCGCAGCGCGCTCCCCACGATCTTCGATCTCGAGAGTGACCGCATCCGCGACCTCAATTTCGATCCTAAAATGATCGCTTCTGAGCGCGGCGTGGTGGCTTCGGAGCGTCGTACCAGCGTGGATAACAACAACTTCGGAATTCTCTGGGAGCAACTCTGGGCCGCGGCATTCCTCGCTCATCCGTATCACTGGCCCGTTCTCGGCTGGATGGTTGACATCGAGAACTGGAAAATGGAAGACCTGAAGCGCCATTTCCAGATGGGATATTCGCCCAGCAACGCCACGATGGTGGTGGTGGGAGACGTAACCGCGGACGAGATCTTCAATCTGGGAGAGAAATACATCGAGCCGATTCCCTCCCACGACCCGCCGCCTAAAGTCACCACGCAGGAGCCGGAACAACTGGGAGAGCACCGAGTGGTAGTGAAGAAGTTCGCTCAGCTTCCCCTCGTGATGATGGGCTATCACATTCCTCAAAGCACCAGTCCCGATTTCTACCCCCTTAACCTGCTTCAGGCCATTCTCTCAAACGGCGAGAGTTCGCGGCTCTACCGGCGCCTCGTGGACAAGGATCAATTGGCGATTTCGGTCGACTGCGGATTCGAATTGTCGTTCGACCCTACGTTGTTCGTCTATACCGTGCAGCCGAAGGAGGGGATCGATCCGCAGGCCGCGGAGAAGGCGGTTTACGAGGAACTGGACAAGCTGAAGACGGCGCCGGTTTCTGATGAGGAACTTCAGAAGGCAAAGAACCTTGTGCTGGCGGACTTTTACCGGCAGATGGAGAGCATCAACGGGCGCGCCAACACTCTCGGCTCCTACGAGGTTTTCCTTGGGGACTACCACAAGCTCTTCACGGCGCCAATCGAGTACAACAAAGTCACCAAGCAGGACATACAGCGAGTGGCGAAAGCCTATTTTGGCGAGAATAACCGGACGGTAGCGACGCTGGTGCCCGAGAAGGAACAAGCCGCAGGGGAAGGACCGGCGAAGCCGTAGCGCACTCCATGCCTGCTGGCGTCTATTCGGCGCTGTCATCCTGAGCGTAGCGAAGGATCCCGGTAGTTCCGTGCAAAACTCGTTGCCAATCATGAACTGCAGAGATCCTTCGCTACGCTCAGGATGACACACTATACGGGGACGGGAAACACTACACGAGGACGGGAGAAGGACAATGAAGCGATTGCTGCTTATTGCCATGGCAGTCATGGCCGCTGCGACAGCCACGGCTGAGTTGAAGGCACAGGCGGTCGGCCTGAAATTGCCTCCCCACGAGCGCCGCAAGCTTCCGAGCGGCATGACTCTCCTGTTGATGGAGCGGCATGAGCTGCCGCTGGTGAGTTTCCACGTCATCATCGGCGCCGGACCCGTTGCGGATCCTACGGGGCAGGAAGGCCTGGCCTCACTGACCGCGGCGCTCTTGCGCAAAGGCACAACCACACGCAGCGGCGACCAGTTCTCATCGCAACTGGATTTCGTGGGCGGGCAATTCAATTCGAACGTCTCCGCCGACTATGCCACTGTTTCGGTCGAGGTCATGAAGAAGGACGCCGCCACAGGTCTGGACCTGCTTAGCGATGCGCTCCTTAATGCCACATTTCCGCAAGAGGAAGTGGAGAAACTCATCCAGCAGCGCGTGGATGGCATCAAATCCGACAAAGACCAGGCCCTCGCCGTGCTTCCGCTTTACTTCAACGCCTTTCTTTATGGCGCGGACCCGTACGCTCGGCCTCGGGAGGGCGACGAGAAATCGCTGCCCGCCATCACCCGCGACGCTGTGGTGAAGTTCTACCGCGCTGAGTACACTCCGGCAAATACTATCCTGGCCGTCGTGGGAGATTTCAACCAAGCGGAGATGGAGAAGGCTGTTGCCCAGAGATTTGGGTCGTGGGCCGGCCAGCCGGCGCAGGCCGTTGAGTTTTCCGATCATGCGGAGGTGGTGGGGAAAAGACTCCTCCTGGTGGATAAGCCGGACGCCACCCAGACCTATTACATCATCGGCAACGTCGGGGTGACTCGAACCAATCCTGACCGCGTCGCCATCCGCGTGGTCAATACCGTGTTCGGCGGCCGCTTCGCTTCAATGCTCAACACCGAACTCCGCATTAAGAGCGGCCTGACCTACGGGGCCCGCTCGTATTTCGACGAACGCAAGGCGCGCGGACCCTTTGTGATCTCCTCTTACACACGCACCGAAACCACCGAGAAAGCCATGGACTTGACACTCGAGGTGCTCCAGCGCCTGCATGAGAAGGGCTTTACGCAAGACGAATTGGAACTGGCGAAGAATTACATCAAAGGCCAATTCCCACCCACCGTCGAAACTTCCGAGCAGCTCGCTTCGCAACTAGCCCAACTCGAATTTTACGGGCTTGACGAGCGCGAGATCAACGATCTCTACCCAAAGATCGATGCCATGACCCTGGCCGACGCCCAACGCGTGATTCGCCAATACTACCCTCTCGACAACCTCGTCTTCGTCGTAATCGGGAAAGCGTCTGAAATTGGCACCGTGGTTCGCAAATACGCGCCGCAGGTGAAGACGCTTTCGATCAGCGAGCCAGGGTTCGGGAATTTTCGATTTTAGATTTTGGATTTTAGATTAAGGCTGCCCGTTCTGCCCTACAAAACTGTCGTCGGTCGAAGACATCGCCGATCTGGTGTTGCGCCTTGCCACCGACGAATCATTGAAGGCGCAAGTCCTGGTTCGGTGGCCGGAAGATTCGGCGCGGCTGATTCATTGGGACGACCGGGGCCACCGGACTGTTGACAAATCCACCCGCCCATTGCTAACGACCCCGGCTGGTCGAGCGGAGGTGTACTCTCGTTTTTCCGCTAACGCCGCGAGCGCCTCGCTTAGTCAGGTCAGGCTGATCCCTCGAAATCCTCACATCTTTCTGCGAGGGCCGTTTTGCAGGGATGCCCCTCAGCATACCGTCGACGCTTATATCCTCGTCGATGTCGGGCCAATGAACCCCCTGGCCGTCCCCGATAATCTCCCAGTGCGCGCGCTGCTCTGCGGTGGCGTCCTTCAGTCGCCAAGACCATTCCAAAGGCACACTCACCACCCGCCCGTCAGCAAGGTGTGCGACGATAGCATCATCCGTCACGTTGACAGTCACAATCCGCGGCTCAGTCAGGATCGCAGTGCTCATCCCATGCCTTCTTGATTCTCGCTAGGTTCGAGTCGATCAAGTGTCGAATCCAGTTTACCTCTACCGCCCATAAACCAAAACACGAAAAGTGCCCGGAACGGCAGCGCGCCGGGGACCGCGCTGGCCCGGCGCGGGCGCAGCGGGCTGGCTAAAATCCGCGGTGTCCAGAAACACGCTGTGCGTTTTGGTGTCGAGCCCCATGGTCTTAGCCCCGTACTCCGTTTTGACGCTTTCGACCTCGCTGAATGTGTCAGGCGAATCCTCGTGGAAGACATGCAGCATGCCCTCGCGGGTTGACGCAAAGATCAGGCCCGTTCCAGGGTCATAGGAGGCAGCATCCACTCCGCCCGAAATCGGAAACGACTTCAAGACCTTCCCGCTGTCGGCATCCATCACGACCAGCATTTGCGGTTCGCGGCCGGCGCTGAACAGGCGCCGGTGCTCGGTATCTATGGCGAGGGCCGTGGGGCCGCCCGCGGGAGCTACCGGCCAGCGAGTCTTGACTGTGAGTGCGTGGGAATCGAAAACCGCGATTTCGTTCTTACTTTCCAGGTTGATATAGACAGTCCCCTTGCCGTCAGCGACCGCGAATTCGGGAGACCCTCCGAGTTGAACGGTCCCCACCACGCTCCCGCTCTTGGCGTCGATCGCCGTCAGGCTGTTGGGGTCGCCTTCCATCACGAAAACGCGTTTGGAGGCCGGGTCGTAAACCACGCAGTCAGCATCGTCGGCCGCTTTGGCTTCGCCGATCACTTTCAGGGTTTTCAAATCGAAGATGATCACCTTCCCTTGCGCACCGTCGCTGATGAAACCACGGCCGAATTCATGGGCCAGAGCTACGCCATGGTCTTGCTTCAAGCCCGTGATGTTACCGATGAGACTTCCGGAATCAGCGTCGATCACTTTGATTTCCGTGCCGTGCGACAGGTAAACCCGGCGCGCGCTGGAGTCGACCGAGATGTAGTCAAAATACTCCCGGGTACTGCCTTGAGCCGCACCGAACGAGTATTTCTTGAGCAAATGATAACCACCGGTTGCCGCAACCGCGACCGCAACGGTGCCGAAAAGCAGAACTGCTGCTACCGACGTTCGACGGGCGAAAACCGAGCGCGCATTCATGGGCATCTCTCCTTTATTCCAATCTGACGGATTTTACCACGTGGCTGCGAGGCACAGATGCAAAAGCCGCGTCCAATGCAGTATTAATAATGAGTCACCACGATTCGGATAGAATCTACTTCCAGGAGGGACAGCAAACCGTCGAATCCGTGGCTGGCGCAGAGCGCAGCTCTGCGGTCTCTGTTCATTCCGGCTCCACGCAACGCAGGGCTTCGCCCTGTGCCAGCCTCGTAGATTCATCGCATGTACAGTAAGCCCGCAAAGCGGGCGAAAGATCGTAGCCCACGGCGCAAGCCGTGGGGCACTCGGCCCCACCCGCCCCAAGCCCCTTTAGGGGCGAAAGAAATCACGACCAAATGTAACGTTCATCGTA
>Ga0209517_10005202_pt1 | contig 16673 bp, 15 predicted proteins | sample PeaSoiMetSII2010_FD_187695 | JGI IMG/M metagenome (GOLD analysis project Ga0209517, IMG submission 187695) | Peat soil microbial communities from Weissenstadt, Germany - SII-2010 (SPAdes) (version 2) | ecosystem: Environmental > Terrestrial > Soil > Wetlands > Peat | place: Germany...
TCCGGTGCTCGGAATCACGCTGGTTCTCCTGCTGCTCGAACGTGTCTTCAACATCGGCATCTTCGATCCCAAGATCGGAGGCGACCCGGTTCTGTTCCAGCACTTCTTCTGGTTCTACTCGCATCCGGCCGTATACATCATGATTCTGCCCGGCATGGCGATCATCAGCGAGCTGATCCCGACTTTCTCGCGCAAAACCATGTTCGGCTATCGCGCGGTCGCCTATTCCAGCGTATCGCTGGCCCTGGTCAGCTTCATCGTGTGGGGCCACCACATGTTCGTCGCCGGCCAATCGCAACTCGCCACCGTGATCTTCTCGGCCCTGACGTTCCTGGTCGCGATTCCTTCCGGCGTCAAAATGTTCAACTGGCTCGGCACGATGTATAAGGGAAATATTTCGCTCGAAACCCCGATGCTGTACGCGATCAGCTTCCTATTGCTGTTCGCCATCGGCGGGCTGACCGGAATCTTCCTGGGGACCCTTTCGGTCGACGTGCACCTCACCGATACCTACTTTGTGGTGGCGCATTTCCATTACGTGATGATGGGCGGGACCGTGATCGCCTTCGTCGGCGGCATCCACTACTGGTGGCCCAAGATGACCGGCCGCATGTACAACGAATTCTGGGGACGCATCGCCTGCGTGCTGGTCTTCATCGGCTTCAACGTGACGTTCTTCACCCAGTTCATCATGGGCAGCCTGGGGATGCCGCGGCGTTATTACAATTACCTGCCGCAGTATGCTCCCTATCACATGGTGTCGACCATCGGCTCCTGGATTCTGGCCACCGGATTCTTTATCACCGCCGCATACCTGCTGGCATCCCTACGCAAACCGATGGATGCTCCCGATAATCCCTGGGGCGGCACCACGCTTGAATGGCAGACTTCTTCGCCGCCCATCGAACACAACTTCGAAGATCAACCGGTGCTTCAGAGAGCCCCGTACGATTACCGTCCGGAGCCGGTAGGCCACAAATGAGTACATCCACGACCATTGCAGATCCGCACAGGCACGGGCATGACCCGCATCAGCAGCATCATTTCGCCACGATGGAGCAGCAGGCCGACACCACCAAGATCGGCATGTGGCTGTTCCTGGCCACTGAAGTCCTGTTGTTCGGCGGCCTCTTCGTCGGCTTCGGCCTGATGCAATCGCGCTATCCGCAGGAATTCATCGAAGCGCATGAGCATTTGCAGCGCCCCCTGGGCGCGCTGAATACCATCGTGCTGCTGATTTCCAGCTGGACCATGGTGATGGCCGTCCTGTCGTCGAAACGAGCCGACCGCAAAAAGACGGTGATGTTCCTGCTGCTCACCATCTTGTGCGCCTGCATCTTCCTGGGCGTCAAGTATTTCGAGTATTCGCACAAGTTCGAAGAAGGCCTCTTGCCGGGACACTGGTACAAGGCCCAGGTCACCGATACGGTCCACACTGCGGCGGGAACCCTCAGCCACGGCTACGCGACGTTCTTCAGCTTTTATTTCATGATGACCGGCTTGCACGGCATCCACATTCTGGTGGGCATCATCCTGCTCGCCTGGATCACCGTGCGCGCCAATCGCGGCGAATTCTCCAGCGCCTATTTCACTCCTGTCGACCTGATCGGCCTGTACTGGCATCTGGTCGACATGATTTGGATTTATCTGTTCCCGCTTTACTACCTGATCAAATGACCACGCATACTGAAAACACGCACGCCCACGGCGGCAGCGAATCTCGGACGTATTTCGTCACGCTGGTCGCCCTGTTGATCCTGACCATCATTACGGTAGCGGCATCGTATGTCGATTTCGGCGCCGGAAACATCGTTATCGCGCTGTTTATCGCCACCGTGAAGGCCAGCCTGGTGGCGCTGATCTTCATGCACCTGAACCACGAGAAGCCGATCAACGCCGTCATCGCGGTAGCCGGATTCCTGTTCCTGGGGATCTTCCTGATGTTCTGCTTTATCGACTTCGACAGCCGCGTGAATTTCCAGCCGGTGAACGTGAAACCGGTGGTCCAGGCCCCCGCGACGCCCGCACCCGCGGCTGCGCCCGAGAAAAAGTAATTACTGCGGCTGCTTCTTGTCCGGTGGAGGATCCGTCGCCCGCCGCAGTGTAGGAGCTTTCTTCTTTGGCTGAGTCGCGGCCTTATCTGCCTCGCCTTGAGCCTGTTTCTTCTCCTCCGGCGTCATTTCCTCGGCACGTTCGGCCTTCTCTTTCTGGTCCTTCGAATTGATCTCCGCCGCCCGCGCGGTCGTGTCGCCTTTCGACAATTCGTAGCTGTCCTGCGTCGTGTCCACGGCCTGCTTCAGGACGAACTCGTACCGGGCCAGATCCTTCGGCTGCGAATCCTCAATTTTCTGTAGCTTCTGAAGCATCTCGGCTTCCGCCGCCGCCACCGCCGTATTGCCTAGATTAATGGCCAGCTTGCGGCGCAGCGCATCGTCGGCCACCGTGTCGATCGCCTCGATGATCTTCGAGTAATCGTCCAGCAGATCGTGGATCAGCGCGCTTCGTCCGGGTTTGTCCTTCGACAAAAGCTGATTGATCTGGTCCATCCGCTGTTTGGCGAAGTGCAGGTACAGCTTCATGCGCTCATTCGGCTCCTGAATCTCGCGCACCTGGTCGGCTTCATCGGAAGTGAGAAAATCACGGTTCGCCTGCGCGAACGCGGGCAGCGTGCATAAACTCAGAATCGCAAGGAATCGCATAAATCCCTACTTCTTCTTACTCATAATACCCTTGAGCAGATCGTCGTGGACTTCCGCCACGCGGTCGCGCACTTTTTCGACCAGCGAGCGTTCTTCAAATCCCATCATGTCGCGCAACCCGTCCAGCCGCCTTAGCAGTTCGCGCGTCCGCAGCTCCGCGCGCTTGTAATATTTGTTGTTGCGCGCATTCTTTCCCGTCTCTTCCAGAGACTGAAACGACAACTCCACCGACGCGCGCGTGTCGTCGAGCGCGGCCTGCAACTTGGCCGCATCTCCCGCGTTGTACGCCTCCCGAGCCTGGTCGAGCTCGGCATTGGCGTAATCGAGCGCCAGATCGCTGCGGCGTTCCAGATTCGTTTCCGCCTTGACTGAAGTCAGGTCGGCGTTAAAACCCGGCGCGAGAAAAAAAACCAACAGCCAAAACATTACCGTTTGTCCAACTCGTGCTGAATAATCCGAGCCCTCTGCCGCGCTTTGAACTCTTCATCCGGGAACTTTCCCTGGCTCAGCTCCAAGAACTTATTGTAATTCGCGACCGCGTCTTTCAGTTGATGCAGATGATCATACGCCAACCCGCGCAGGTAAAAATGCGACGGCGTTTCCGCGCCCAACGCGCGCACCCGGTCGAGCGCGGCGATCCCCTGCGCGTACTGCTCGCCCACGATCAAGGCCGCGGCCAGCTCATTCCATGGCTGCGGAGCATCCGGCTTCAGCTTCGACGCGGCCAGAAACTGCGGAGCGGCTTCCATGAACTTCCGCTGATCGCGGAGCATGCGCCCGTAGAACATGCGCAGCTCATAATCGTTCGGTTCGCTCGCCAGCGCAGCCGCAATCAGGGGCCCGGCCTTGTCGAACTGCTTCGTCTTCACATATGCCTGCGCCAGCGCCACGCGATTCGCCGCCGTAGGTGATTTCGCTACCGCGCTTTCGAGCGCTGGAATCGCATCCTTCGCATCGCCCGATTCCGAAAGCAGCGCCCCCATCCGTTCCTGCGCCCCCGGATTCTCCGGAAACTCGCGATAGATCGCGATCGCCTGGTCCGCCTGATGCTGCTTCTCGTATGCCTCGGCGAGCTGAAGAAGAAAGCTCTTATACGACGGATCGAGCTCCGCCGCTTTGCGATAATGCGGCTCAGCGTCGCTCAGCCGGCCTTGCTGGAAGATCGCCTGACCCATTCCGAATTCGGCAGCGGCCGAGGCGGCGCTCATTGCCAGAGCCGCCGCAAACGCCGTCTCCGCCTCCGCATAGTGCTGATCGTCGAGATGAGCTTGCGCATAGTAAAACGCCGGTCGGAACTCCTTGGGCTTCTGCGCGCTGGCGGCTCCCAGATATTTGAGCGCCTGTGGAGCATCCTTGGCGCGCAGCAGACTGATTCCCAGATTCAGTTCCGCCTCGTACAATCCCGGCTTCAGCTCGAGCACCGTCTTGTACTCCGGAACCGCCTCCGCGTCCTTCCCCAGCAAACTGTACGACAGCGCCAGATTGAAATGCGCGCCATAATCCTTTGGATCTTCGGCGATCGCTTTGACGAACCATCCCGCCGCTTCCTCGTACCTCTTCCCGTCGAGCGCCTTCATGCCTTCTGCCTGATAATCGACGCTCTGCGCCAGGAAAGCGGCCAGAAGAAACCACATGTCACTCTAATTTTAACCGCTTATCGCGTCAGATAGACTGTGAATTTTGTAGCGTCGCGGAACCCCATGCGCCGGTACATCGAATATCCCGCTTCGGTCGATTGCAGCACCAGTTGCGTCAATCCAGTGCGGCGCTGGACCTCGGCGGCAGCCGCGCGGAGCATCGCCTCGCCGTAACCCTGGCGCCGCAACGACGGCATGGTCGCGAGCGAATACACGCCGATCGCCCCGCCCGCCGGTACAATCGCGACAATCGCGACCGCCCTCCCGTCCACCAGGCCCACGAAGCCCTGATACTCGCCGGTCCACGCCTCTTCGCGCGAGTAAACCGTGTGCGCCACCGTAAACGGAATATCGAATGCGACCGCCGTGATTTCTGCGAACACGCTCCGCAGGGCCGCATCGCGGACAGGCCTGCATTCGATCTCCGGCAGCGGTCGCAAGGGCGGCAGCAGCATCGGAGCCAGCATTCCCGGAGGCTGCGAAATCGCCCGCATCCCGAACGTCGAAAAAGTATGCTTTTCGCGTTTTCGCGCCGCGGCGTCCAGCAGGTCCTCGCACAACCAAAAGGACCAGCGCATGGTCCGCTCGCGGAAAAAGCGCGCCAGGTCCGTCAGCCGCGACTCTAACTCGCCGTCCGCCGCCGGACGCGTCAGTAGAGCGATGTTGAACACCCCATAATCGAGCCCCGAAAACATCGCCACGCTTCCGTCCAGCGCGCGCACCTCGCCCGACCCGGACGCTTCTCCGAAGAACCGCATCGCGTGCCGAAGATTCTCTTCGATGATCTGATACTCGCTCATTTAAAGCAGCGTCACCGGGTCCACATCGACCACCAGCGACACCGGATTCCACTTTTCCCCTGCCGCGAACTCGCGTACGCGCCCCAACATTTCATTCAACCGCTTTCGCGTCGCTGCCTTCAGCAGCATCTGATAACGATATTCGTTCTTCAGCTTGACCATCGCGGCCGCCGCCGGACCCATTACTCGCACACCTTCGGGTGCGGGTTCCAGAGATCGCGCCATCGCCGTGCTTCGTTCCCTGGCTTCTTCTTCGCTCGACGCGCGTACCAGCACGTTCGCCAGCGCGCCATACGGCGGGTAAGACATCAACCTCCTGAAGTCGATTTCTTTAGCATAAAACGAATCGTAATCCTGCGCCGCCGCGCAGCGGATCGCATAATGATCCGGATTAATGGTCTGAATCAGGACAATTCCCGGTGTGTTTCCGCGCCCGGCCCGTCCGGCCGCCTGCGTCAGCAGTTGAAATGTGCGCTCCGCCGCTCGAAAATCCGGCAGCCCCAGTCCCACATCGGCGCTCACGATCCCCACCAGCGTGACATTGTGGATGTCGTGCCCCTTCGCGATCATTTGCGTGCCGACCAGAATATCGTAATCGCCATCGCGAAAGCCGGCCAGAATCGATTCCATATCGCGCTTCCGCCCCACCGTGTCGCGATCGAGACGCGCGATGCGCGCCCGCGGAAACGCCCCGTGCAGCTCGTCTTCCACCCGCTCCGATCCGGTCCCCAGAAACTGTATGTAGTCGCTATCGCACTTGGGGCACCGGTCCGGCACGCGAGCCGAATAATTGCAGTAATGGCATAGCATGCGCCGGTCGCGCCGATGATACGTCAGCGTGACCGAGCAGAACTGGCATTCCATCCTCGCCCCGCAGGCCCGGCACGCGACGAAGCTCGAAAATCCGCGCCGGTTCAGCAGCAGCATCGATTGTTCGCCGTTGTCGATCCGCTCCTTCACCGCATCCACCAGCGCGCGCGAAAATAACGCCTGTTTGCGCGTCTCCTGAAACTCCGTGCGCATGTCGATCAGCTTCACCTCGGGCATCGGACGCCCTTCGATCCGCTCCGGTAGATGAATGTATGCGTACTTGCCGCGCTCGGCATTGAAGCGGCTCTCGAGACTCGGCGTCGCCGATCCGAGCACCACCACCGCGCCCGCATCCCGCGCCCTGACGATCGCCACATCGCGACCGTGATAGCGCGGCGTTTCCTGCTGCTTGTAGCTCTGATCGTGCTCTTCGTCGACCACGATCAGCCCGATATTCCTCACCGGCGCAAACACGCCCGAGCGCGTCGCCACCACCACCCCCGCTTCCCCCGATCGAATCCGTCTCCATTCCTGCGCGCGCTCCGAATCGTTGAACGCCGAATGCAGAATCGCCACGCGCTCGCCGAATCGCTGGTGAAACTGCCCCGCAACCGCCGGTGTCAGTGCGATCTCCGGCACCAGCATCAGCGCGCTACGCCCGATCGCCAGCGTAGCTTCAATCGCCCGCAGATAAATCTCCGTCTTCCCGGATCCCGTGACGCCCTGCAACAGAAAGGTCTGAAATTGTTTTGCCTCCACCGCCGCCCGGACCCGTTCGAACGCCTCCTGCTGATGCGGATTCAGCAAATGAGGGCCACGCACCGGCGTCGAACCGGCCGTCACCGGCTCCAGACTCAGCTTGGCCAGCTCGCGACGCGCCAGGCTGCGCGCCGCGACGCTCGCCTTCGCAATGATCTTGTCCACTTCGGTCAACCGGTGCGTCCCTGGATGCAACTCCAGATACGAGAGCAGCTCCCGCTCGGACTTCGGAAGTTTCAAGTCGCCCGCACGCTTAGCGAACTCCACACGCAATCGCGCGGCGCCCGCGCGCAGCGGATCGCGCTCCGCCGCGACATCCTCCGCTTCCACGAACCCCTTCTTTTCAAGCGACCGCAAAACCGCGACGGCGCTGGTGATTTTTCGCGTCAGATACGGCGCAGAGGACGGCCGTGTGTCCAGCAATCGCAGCACCTGCGTCGCCGGATCTTCGTCGTTTTCGCCGAAGTAAAGCTGTCGCGCGACGTCTCTGCCGGCCGTAGTGAGCGAATAAATCTTCCCGTGCCGAACTTCACCCGACAGCGGAGTCATCGCGCGCAGCGTCTGCCCCAGCGGAGCGCAATAATACGCCGCGATCCAGCGCCCCAGTTTCAACAGATCTTCATCCAGCGCCGGTTCCTCATCCAGCAACCGCAAAACTTCGCGAACCGCGCCCGTTGGAGCCTCATCGTGGGTCCGCAGCACGATTCCCGTCAGTTTTCTCTTGCCGAATGGAACCAGAACGCGGCATCCCACCTGCACCCGATGCCGCAGCGTCTCCGGCAGCAGATACGTGAACGGCTGATCGATCGGCACCGGCAGACTTACGTCGCAATAAACCGGATGCATCTACCTGCGCGGCGACGGCGTGAAGATCGCGAAGGCCGCGCCCTGCGGATCGGCCAGAATCGCCATGCGCCCCACGTTCTCGACGCTCATCGGCGCCTGATATACAGCCGCGCCCATCCCCTTCGCCTTTGCCGCCGAAGCGTCCACGTCGTCCACCAAAATGTAAATCATCCAGTACGGCGAAAGATTCGGGTTCCGGAATTCGGCCGGCGGAATGCCTCCGATAAATTCTTTGCCGTTCTTGATGTGCAGGTAGCCCGACGAGTCATTTTCCGCCAGCGTCACCTGCCAGCCGAACAGACCCTCATAAAACGTTTTCGCGCGCCCCGGATCGCCCGTGCTCAGGTCCGCCCAGCAGAGAGTCCCGCTCACTCCGCCGATCTGGATTCCGATGCCTTTGGCCGCCTGCCAGATGCAAAACGCCGCGCCGGTCGGGTCCTGGACTACGGCCATTCTGCCCTGATCCATCACGTCGAACGGCTGCGCCAGTACCTTCCCGCCCAGCGTACCGGCTTTCTTGGCCGTCTCGTCCGCATTCGCCGTCGCGATGTACAGGTTCCAGTGCGGCGGCACTCCCTGTGCGCGCTCTTCGGGCCGCGCGGTGTAACAGGCCGCGGCATCCGCCCCGTCCACTTGGAACATGGTATAGATGTCGCCCGGTCCCATCGGAAACTCTTTGATGGACCATCCGAATAGCGAGGCATAAAATTTTTTGGCGGCGTTCTGATCCGAAGTCGACAGCTCGATGTAGCAGAACGCACCGGGGGCGTGTTTTTCGATTTTCGGCATGATGGGATTATAACCCGCCGTGCGGGGATGTATAATCGAATGTTCCGGGAGGATGGACTTTGAAGACCTTAATGATTGCCATTGCAATGGCTTCCCTGGCGGGAACCGTGTCGGCCTCGCCAGACGACCTTGAAGATTCGTACGCGAAACTGAAGGACGCCGTCGCAAAGAAGGACGCCGACGCCGTTAAAACCGATGCCGCCGCGACCCTGAAGCTCGCCCAGGAGTTGATCAACGCTCCCAAGCCTGCCGATGCCGATGAGGCCAAGAATTGGACCCAACGCATCGAATATGGCAAGGAAGTTTCCACATATACCGAATATGCCCTTGCCACCACTGCCGTTCAGGCCGGCGATCCCGCCAAGACGGTGATGCTGGTGGACGCGCTGCTGGCCCAGAACAACAAGAGCCAGTATCTGGATGAAGTGTGCGCCAACGCCTATCTGGTCGCGCTTGGAAAAGCCGGCGGATCGTCCGCTAAACAGCTAGAGGGCATGACCAAGATCGTCGCCGGCCGCCCCGACAATATCGTCGCGCTCACTGCGCTGTTGGACGGCGGACGCGCTTCCCTGGTGAACGCCAACCGTCTGGTCGCGGCCGCCAAGAAGCCGAAGCCGGAATCGATCCCTGAAGCGGAGTGGGAGAAGACCAAAAATGAGGCGCTCGGGACCGGATATTTTTACGTCGGCTACCTCAACGGCCAAAAACAGGGCTGGATCGATTGCGACAAGAACCTGAAACTCGCTCTTCCATTGATTCAAGGCAGCAACAAGCTCGGAACCGCCTACTTTTCGCTCGGAATCTGCGACTATCAGTTCGGCAAGCTGACCAACGATCGGACCAAGATGATCGCCGGCCAGCAATTCATGGAAAAAGCCGCCGGTATCAAGGGTCCGAATCAGAACATGGCGTATCAGCAAAACAACGCTATGAAAGCCGAGTTGGCAGGCCGCCACTAAACCGCACTGTGCCAACCTGTCCGCTCTGTGGGACACATTGGCTCTATCCTCGGCAGCGTGGGACGCAGATTTCCTGTATTTTCAGTAATCTGACTTCTGGCGACCCGTGTGCTTTCCATCCGGCCGGTGGAACACAACGTGGGAAAATCGGAAGTTCCTTCTCCGAGGGACCGGCAAGCCGGTTCGATACTTTCGTTCGTGCCAGCACACGGCGATTCCAAGGCAGGTGCGGTTGCACAGCAGTTGAGCCGCACCTTGGCGGAGGGCTCTGGGGTTTCCGTGCTGCTGGCCGATTTTCACCGCACCGGCTATCCCCTGTGGCGCCTCAACGAAACGCCGCGCCGTCTGGATGGCCACACCTGGGGAGCGCTGGTCACCGAACACGAAGGCCTGGAAATCCTGACCGCGACCGAAGTGCATCCCCATCACCTCGGCCCGTTACTCGAATACGCCCGCCAAAGCTACCAGGTAATCGCAGCCGATCTTACCGAAGCCCGCGCCGCCCAGACGCTCGAAGTTCTGCGCGCCTCCGACGCGATTTTCATGGTTTCGGATTCTACTCGCGTGGCTCTTGAAGCCGTGCAGGAAAAACTGGTCTGGCTGCGCTCCATTAACCTCGATGAGCGCTGCGCCTTGCTGCTGACCCGCGAACCCGGCGGCGTCGGACCGGTGGAAGCCGAACACATCACCGGATTGCCGGTGTGCAGCCTGGTCGAAACCAGCGAGCAGATCGTGCAATTGGCGCACTGGCTGAACGTGAATCTCGGCCCGCGCGACGAAGCTTCCGCGTCCTTCGCTCTGGCCGGTTAAGAATCGCCCCGGCGAGCCATTTCTTCCGACAGAATCACAGCTTCCGCCAGATCCTTCATGGGACGACGCAGACGACGGCTCTCATTTCGAAGCCGCAGATAGGCGTCTTCCTCGGTCAGGTTGTGGCGGCGTTGCAGGATCCCCTTGGCCCGCTCGACGCTCTTGCGCGTCTCGAGCTGCCGCTTCATTTCGGCGGTCTCTTCCGTCAGGCGAGCATTCTCTTCTTCCAGCAGGCTTCTGGCGATCGCGCCACCCACCTGTTCGCCGATGAAGGTCAGAATCTCGATTTCGTCTTCCGTGTGCTCATGCCTCTCGCGATGATGCACGTTGATGACGCCGATCGCCCGGCCCTTGTTCACCGCCCGATTCACCAACGGGACCGAAACCAGCGCTTCGTAGGTATCTTCAATCAGCGATGCGAAGATCTTGAACCGCGGGTCTTCGCTTGCGTTTTCCGACAGCGCCACCGGCAACTGATTCTCGGCAACCCAGCCGGTAACGCCTTCACCCATCTGCACGCGCAGTTGCCCCAGGTCGGCGACGTGCGGCACTAGGGATGCGCGCAGAACGAATTCGTTAGTGGAGGAATCCAGCAGGTACACCAGGCAGGCGTCACATCCGCTGGCTTGCGTAGCCAGTCCCACGATCTCGCCCAGCATCTCATCGAGTGAGATTTCCGAGCTCACCACGCGGCTTACGCGCCGCAACACGGAAACATCCGAGTCGATAACCATAAACGAGATTAAGCCGCAACTGCTACACCCGTCCAATCAAAGTTTTCTATGGGGCCTATCGCGCCGGCGTACCATTCCGACTGAGCGAGTATAATCAAATGCGTATGCGACAAGAATGGGTCTCGCGGCGCTCCGGCGACCGCATCCGCACGCAGATACATTACGCCCGGCAAGGCCGGATCACGGAAGAAATGGAGTACGTAGCGAAACGGGAACGCCTTACTTCTGAAACAGTTCGAGATGAAGTCGCGCGCGGACGCATGATCATCCCCGCCAACATCCATCACGCCAATCTGGAGCCGATGTGCATCGGCGTCGCATCCCTGTGCAAAGTGAACGCGAACATCGGCAATTCCTCAACCACTTCCAACATCGATGAGGAACTCGAAAAGCTGCGCTACTCCGTCCGCTACGGCGCCGACACCGTGATGGATCTCTCCACCGGCGGCGACATCCCGCGAATCCGGCAGGCGATTATCGACCATTCGCCGGTCCCCATTGGCACTGTTCCGATATACGAGGCTCTCTCGCGCGTCCGCCGCGTGGAGGATCTCAACATCCAGGTGATGCTGGAAGTGATTGAAGAGCAAGCCGAGCAGGGTGTCGACTACATGACGATCCATGCCGGCGTGCTGGTCCAGTACATCCCCATGACCACCGGCCGGGTCACCGGCATCGTCAGCCGCGGCGGGGCGATTTTAGCCGAATGGATGGTGAAGAATCATCGCCAGAATCTGCTGTACGAACACTTCGCCGACATCTGCAAAATCTTTCAGAAGCACGATGTTACGTTTTCGCTCGGCGATGGCCTTCGTCCCGGCTCGCTTGCCGACGCGAGCGATCGCGCGCAGTTCGCCGAACTCGAAACTCTGGGCGAGCTGACCAAAATCGCATGGGAGCACGACGTGCAGGTGATGATCGAGGGTCCCGGCCACATTCCCATGGATCAGATCCAGATGCAGGTCGAGAAGGAAAACAAAATCTGCCAGGAAGCTCCGTTCTACACGCTCGGGCCCTTGGTGACCGACTTCGCTCCTGGCTACGATCACATCACTTCGGCGATCGGAGCCGCGATGATCGGCTGGCATGGCGCATCCATGCTCTGCTACGTGACTCCAAAGGAACATCTCGGCCTGCCCAATCGTGAAGACGTAAAGCAGGGCCTGATCGCTTATAAAATCGCGGCCCATGCCGCCGACATCGCCCGTCATCGTCCGGGCGCCCGCGATCGCGATGACGAGCTTTCGCGAGCCCGGTTCGCTTTCGACTGGAACAAACAGTTCGAGCTTTCGCTCGACCCCGAAACCGCGCGTGCTTATCATGATGAAACTTTGCCTCAAGAAGGTTTCAAAGACGCTGCGTTCTGTTCCATGTGCGGGCCGAAATTCTGCTCGATGAATCACTCCGCCAAGACGCAAGCCTTCACGGAAGAAGACGCCGAAGCGATTCTGACCCAGATTGAGTCTGCGTAAAGATCGGTATGCCGACCCGCTCGCTGTGGGTCTCCGCGAAAGGTGACATTAACCGCTCCCTTTGGTCACGGCTCGCATAAGTTTGTAATATGTGGAGGCGCCGACCCTGAGCCGCGACCACAGGGAGTCACCATGGGCCTGCGGCCCACCGATGGTGATGAAAATAGATTTTGCGATCTACACAGAATCAATGCTTTACCCCCTATTTTCAGGGGAGCGGTTAATCGTCGGTTTTCACACAGGTTCGCATCGCGATCGGAACTCGCGACTTCGGATTTTTCCCTGCTATCACCGCCGTCCCATTGGCCGATGTGTAAGTAGACGGTAAGTCCAAGCCGCCTTAGCAGGAGATTCAGTGACTAAAGCTATTTCCACGCTCGCGCTCGTAGTGTGTTCAGCCGCCGCGATTCGCGCGCAGGCGACCAACGGCGTGACGCTCGCCCCGACGGCGATGACTGTGAATTATCAGATCGGCACCGCGGCTTTGCCCGCGGCGCAGACTCTGCAGGTGACCACTCTGCCTAAAGCGCTCAATTTTACGGTCGCGATTTCAGGCGCGCCCTTTAACGCAGCCTGGCTGCTGGTTTCCCAATCCGCCGGGACCAGTCCCGCGAGCATCAAAGTTGAAACCAATCCCACCGGTCTCGCGGCCGGAACCTACACTGGAACGATTACCGTCACCGCGGTCAGCGGCGTCAATACCTACACGGCCGCTACCGTCGTGACGCTTCTGGTCGCCAGCGCTCCCGCCGCGATCACTGCGACGCCCGCGACATTGAATCTTTCTTACACCACCGGCGGTCCGGTCCCCAGCGCATCTCTGACCGGCGCATTTATCTTGTCCAGCACCGGCGCCCCTCTTTCCGCCACGCTCAGCGTCTCCGGAGCAACCTGGCTTACGGTCCAGCCCTCCGGCCAGATCTCTCTGATCGGATTGCTGAACACGATTACTATTACCGCGAATCCCGTTGGCCTGGCTCCCAAAGTCTACACCGGAACGATCAAAATCAGTGCTCCTCAGGCTACCGACAAGACTCTCAGCCTCACGGTCACGTTGACTGTAAATGCGCAGGTCCCGACCGTTACCACTGTTTGGCCTCCCGGAGTGATTCAAGGCTCGCCGCAGACCATCGCGACCGTCGATGGAAACGGCTATTTCTCCACCTCGACCGTCGCCGTCAGCGGATTCACCCCGGCTTCCACCGTTACCGTCACGGATGGAACCAGCACCGTGAGTCAGACGTTCCTGATTCCTGTGTATGCCCCGACGGCCACAGGCTTGCGATTGGGCGTGAACTCGCCACTGCCTTCCGGTGCGGTCGGGACGGCCTATTCACAGAACCTTGCCGCCGCGGGAGGAACCGGTCCCTACGCATATTCGGCGATCGCCGGATCGATGCCGGGTGGACTCGCGGTCAGCGCCGCGGGGGTTCTCTCAGGCACGCCCACCAACGCGGGAACGTACCTGTTCACCATCCAGGTGACCGACAGCTCGACGCCACCCATCGCCGCTTATAACCAGGTGCAGATGACCATCGACCCGACCGCCGCGGCCGGTCTGCGGATTGAAGTCGCTGCCGCGCCTCTGCCGCTCGGCGTCATGGGAACCGCCTACGGCCCGGTGACGCTCACCGCCACGGGAGGCACCGGTGGACCTTATACCTGGTCATCATCGAATCTTCCCGCTGGTCTTGCGCTGAGCGGCGCGGGAGTTCTGAGCGGAACGCCGTCCACCGACGGCAGCGCCGGACCGGTGACGCCGACTATCGTCAGCGAGACTTCTTTGCTCGCGACCCTTCCGGCCGGCGTCCTGCTCAATGCCGGAGTCCTTCGATTGGCCGTGACTACTCCCGCGCCTGGTGGCGGAACCTCGAACGAAGGATCGTTCGTGGTCTATGGGCCCAATCCACAGATCACCGCCGTCGTAAACTCCGCGAACTACGTGCAAGGCACGCTGGCGCCCGGCGATCTGATCGCGATTTTCGGAATCGGCATGGGACCAGCATCGTTAACCATTTTCGATCCCGCGACGCCGCCGATTGCCACATCGCTTCCCGCCACCGCGCCGTCTACTTCGGTGACCATCAATGGAACCGCGGCGCCGATTCTTTACACCAGCGATAACGTGGTCGGCGTGATCGTCCCCTACACCATCGCCGGGCCGACCGCGCAATTGGTCGTGACCTATGGCGGGCTCGCCTCGCAGGCAGTCACCGTTGCCGTCGCGGCAGCCGATCCGGGAGTTTATTCGCTCGCCTCGTCAGGTCTGGGCCAAGCCGCGGTTCTCAACTATGCCAGCGGAAACTACACCATCAACTCGGCGTCGAATCCCGCGCCCGTTGGATCCGTGGTCGTGATTTACATGACCGGAGCGGGCACCACGACCTCGAATGTCGACAATCAACTCATCGCGATGTCGCCGGCCGTGACGCCCATCCTTACGCCCAGCGTTTCTATCGGAGGTCAAGGCGCTTCCGTCCTGGCCGCGCAAGCGCCGCCGGGATCGGTGCCGGGTCTGATTCAGCTCAACGTGACCGTCCCCTCGACCCTCAAAGCTGGCGCGGCGCTGCCGGTAGTGGTAACCGTCGGCGGAATCGCGAGTCAGGCCGGCCTGACGATTGCCGTGAAGTAGCCGTTTATCGATCCAGCGCCGCGACCCCCGGCAGTTCGATCCCTGCGAGAAACTCGAGCGACGCGCCTCCGCCCGTCGAAATGTGCGAAATCTTATCCGCCACACCCGCCGATTTAATGGCTTTTTCCGAATCTCCGCCGCCGACTACGCTGATCGCGCCCGATTCCGCGACAGCCTTCGCCAGCGCGACCGTTCCCTGATCGAACGGAGGAGTCTCGAACACTCCCATAGGACCGTTCCAGATGATGGTCTTGGCTCCGGCGATCACTTCCTTGTACGCCGATACCGTCCTCGGGCCGATGTCGAGCCCCATCTTTCCATCCGGCACGCGGTCCACTACTTCCGTCGCCACACCGGCCTTAATTTCCGACGCGACCACGTGATCCACTGGCAGCATCAACTTCGTACCGGCCTTTGCCATCAGATCGCGAGCCAAATCCAGTTTGTCCTCTTCCACCAGCGACTTGCCCGTCGGTTCTCCCCGCGCCCTTAGGAACGTGTACGCCATCGCTCCGCCGATTAATATCCGGTCGACGATCTTGATCAGGTTCTCAATCACCTCGATTTTGTCGGAAACCTTGGCTCCGCCCAGAATCGCGATGCAGGGTCGCGCCGGATTCCTGGTCGCCTTGGTCAGATATTCCAGCTCTTTTTCCATCAGCAGCCCCGCGGCAGCCTGTTTGACGAACGGAATCATCCCCACGGTCGAGGCGTGGGCGCGGTGAGCGGACCCGAATGCGTCGTTCACGTAAATGTCACAAAGCGCAGCCAATTGCTTGGAAAATTCCGGATCATTCTTCTCTTCTTCCGCATGAAAGCGCAGATTTTCGAGCAGCAGGACCTCGCCCGGCTTCGGCAGCATCGCCTCGACCGCGGGCCCCACGCAATCCGGAGCCATCTTCACGGGACTCCCCAGCAGTTCGCCGAGCCTTTGCGCGACCGGCGCCAGACTCATTTCCGGATTCGGTTTCCCCTTCGGCCGGCCCAGGTGGCTTGCCAGTACTAGCCCGGCCCCGTGATCCAGCGCGTACCGGATGCTCGGCAGCGACGCCTTTATGCGTTTGTCGCTGGTAATTTCTCTTCCATTGTTGGCTAACGGGACGTTAAAATCGACCCTCATGAAGACGCGCTTTCCCTGCAAATTCAGGTCGCGAATCGAAAGTGTGCTCATTTATCCAACTTTCTTATTGCCCAGGTTAAGAATTTCCCTTATAGTGTTCCGGACCATCTATCTATGCGAATATACAGATTCCTCTGCACGGGGATGCTGGCCGGAGCCTTGTCGCCGCTGGCTCTCGCTCAATCCTACCTCACGACCACCTTCGCCGGAAGCAGCCGTTTGCTCGACGGCCAACCTGCCAATACCGTTCCGTTGCGATACCCCTGGGGCATCGCCGAGGACGGTGCCGGCAACGTGTATTTCGCGGATTTCTCCGACAATCGCATCCGCCGCGTCGATCCTACCGGCATTATCTCCACCATTGCCGGGAATGGCGCCCCCGGATACGCCGGCGATAACGGACCCGCCGCCAAGGCCCAGCTTGATGGACCGTAGGGCATCGCTCTCGACAGCAAAGGCAACCTGTTCATCTGCGATTACAACAATAGCGTGGTGCGAAAAGTGGTGCTGTCCACCGGCGTCATTTCCACGGTCGCCGGCAGCGGGAACTACGAATACTCAGGGGACGGCGCGGCCGCTACCGCGGCCGGAATCGACCCGTACGAT
>Ga0209517_10005205_pt1 | contig 16671 bp, 13 predicted proteins | sample PeaSoiMetSII2010_FD_187695 | JGI IMG/M metagenome (GOLD analysis project Ga0209517, IMG submission 187695) | Peat soil microbial communities from Weissenstadt, Germany - SII-2010 (SPAdes) (version 2) | ecosystem: Environmental > Terrestrial > Soil > Wetlands > Peat | place: Germany...
GAGACCGTGCCCGGTTACGAAGCGAGCGCCTGGGATGGCATCGGTGCGCCCCGGAATACGCCGACCGAAATCATCGATAAGCTCAACCGGACGATCAATGCCGGCCTCGCCGATCCGCAGATCAAGGCGCGGCTCGATGACCTTGGCGGCGAACCGATGCCCATGACGCCCGCGGAATTCGGCAAGTTTCTCGCCGACGAAACCGAGAAATGGGCGAAGGTCGTCAAATTCTCGGGCTCCAAGGCGGATTGATTGATGAGTCTCCCGCGCAGGAAATTCCTGCACTTGGCGACGGGAATTGCCGCCGCGTCCGTATTTGCTGATTTTGCCTCGGCGCTCGATTATCCAACGCGGCCCGTTCACTTCATCGTCGGTTTCCCCCCTGGCGGCGCGCCTGACATCCTTGCCTGGCTTCTGGGTCAATCGCTGTCGGAGCGGCTCGGTCAGACTTTCGTCGTCGAGAACCGGCCCGGCGCCGGCACTAATATCGCCACCGAGCTGGTCGTGCGCGCGGCGCCCGACGGCTACACGCTGCTCCTGATCGGTACGCCGAACATGATCAACGCCTCGCTCTTCGCCAATCTCAAATACAATTTCGTGCGCGATATCGCGCCGATCGGCACTATCGGCCGCAACCCGTTCGTTATGGTGGTCAATCCGTCATTCCCGGCCAAGACCGTTGCCGAATTCATCGCCTATGCCAAAGCCAATCCGGGCAAGATCAACATGACCTCGACCGGCACCGGGAACCTGACGCATTTCAGCGGCGAGCTGTTCAAGATGATGGCCGGCATCGATATGCTGCACGTGCCGGGTCACGGCGAGATGGAAGCGCAGAGCGATCTGTTGACCGGGCGGGTCCAGGTCATGTTCGACCCGATCGTGTCCTCGATCGGATACATCAAAGCCGGCACGCTGCGCGCTCTGGCGGTGACGACCGGGACGCGTCTGGAGATGTTACCGGACGTTCCGACCGTGGGAGAATTTCTGCCGGGCTACGCCGTCGACGCGATCCTCGGCGTCGGCGCCCCCAAGGGCACGCCCGCTGAAATCCTCGACAAGTTGAACAAGGAGATCGGCGCGAGCCTCGCCGATCCCAACATCAAGACGCGGCTTGCCGCCCTCGGCTTCCTGCCTGCGGCGATGACGCCCGCTCAATTCGGCAAGTTCATCGCCGACGAGACCGAGAAATGGGCTAAGGTCGTCAAATTCGCGGGCGTCAAGCTCGATTGAGTCGGCGCGCAGTAGCGGGCGATCAAGGGGGAGCGAAACGGCATGGAATTTCCGCGCCGCCGATTTCTGCAACTGGCCGCGGGCGCCGCGGCACTCCCGGCGGTGCCAAGATTGGCACATGCGGATACCTATCCGTCGCGACCGATTAAACTCGTGCTCCCGTTTCCGCCCGGCGGCGTCTTCGATATCGTCGGCCGTCCGTGGGCGGACAAAGTCAGCAAGAGCGGTACGCTCAGCACGGTCTTCGTTGAAAACCAGCCCGGCGCGGGCGGCTCGGTGGCAGCCGCCGCGGTGGCGCATTCCGACCCCGACGGCTACACGATTTTCCTCGGCGGCTCGTCGATCCATCTTGCCGAAATGGTTTTGCGCGTGCATCCGCTGATCGACCCGATGAAAGATCTTGCGACTGTCTCGATGGTGGCGATCACGGCCTTCGGCATTGCCATTCATCCCTCTGTGCCGGCAAAGAATCTCGAAGAGCTCATTGCTTACGTGAAGGCAAATCCCGGCAAGCTGTCCTACGGCTCTGCGGGTGCTGGGACGTTGAACCATCTGAGCGGTGAATTGCTCAAATCGCTGACCGGCATCACGGACCTTCCGCACGTGCCGTACCGCGGCGCCGGCCCGGCCCTTGCCGATGTCATCGCCGGGCAGATTCCGATCATTATTCCGGCCATGACCAGCCAGGTGCTCGAATTCCATCGCGCCGGGAAATTGCGCTTGCTTGCGATCACCAACCCAACGCGCCTGCCGATTGCGCCGGAAATTCCGACTGCGGTCGAATCGGGCGTTGCGGGGCTCGTTACGCAGCAGGTCCTCGGCTTGTTTGCTCCAGCCGCGACGCCGCAAACGATCATCGAGAAGATTGCCGCAGCCAATCAAACAGCGATGGCAGATAAGGCTTACACGCAATCGCTCATCGACGCTGCGGTTATACCGGTGCCCGATTGGACGCCGGAGATGTTCACGCAGTTCATGAAGGAAGAAGTCGCGCGCTGGAAACCGCTGGTCGAGAAGATCGGCGTCAGGCTCGATTGAGCCTTTATCCGCGGCCAAAATGCGGTTCGATGCGCTTGGCATCAGCCGTGAGAACAGACGCCAGAGGGGAGGGATCATGAAAATTCCGCGTCGGCAATTTTTGCGTCTGGCCGCGGGCACCGCCGCGCTGCCAGTCTTATCGCGCGTCGCAAGGGCGCAGACTTATCCGACGCGGCAGGTGCGCATCGTCGTCCCATATCCCGCCGGCATTGCCCCCGACATTGTGACGCGCCTGGTTGCCCAATCGTTGTCGCAGCAGCTTGGGCAGCAATTCATCGTCGACAATCGCCCGGGTGGCGCCTGCAATGTCGGTACCGAGATTGTCGTCCGCGCCCTGGCCGACGGCTACACGCTCCTGACGGTGACGATGACCAACACCATCAACACTTCGCTCTACGATAACCTGAGCTTCAATCTCCTCCGCGATATTGCACCGGTAGCGGGCCTCGCACGGTTGACCCTCGTCTTGGTCGTCAATCCGTCGGTCCCCGCGAAAACGCTTCCCGAGTTCATCGCCTATGCCAAGGCCAATCCCGGCAAAATCAATTATGCATCGGTCGGCAGCGGTGCGGCGACCAATGTGGCCGGCGAGCTGTTCAAGGCGATGGCCGGCGTTAATCTGGTTAACGTCCCCTATCGCGGCAACTACATACCGGATTTGATCGCCGGACAGGTTCAGGCGTCGTTTGGTCCAATACTGCAAACGGTCGGGGCCATCAGAGCGGGTCAGCTACGGGCGCTGGCGGTGACGAGTGCAACGCGCTCGGATGCGCTGCCGGACATTCCCACCGCGGCCGAATTCGTCCCGGGCTATCAGGTCGATGTTTGGAGTGCAATGGGCGCCCCCGCGAACACGCCATCGGAAATCATCGACAAGCTCAACAAAGAGATCAATGTTGTCCTAGCCAATCCTACGATGAAGGTACGGTTGGCTGATCTCGGCGCCGAGCCAATGCCGATGACACCCGCGCAGTTCGGGAAATTCGCTGCCGACGAAACCGAAAAGTGGGCCAAGGTGATCAAGTTTGCGGGCATCAAGCCGGAGTGATCCGGCCTTCACCCCCACATAGTCCATAGTTCTCAAACGAAGCGTATGATCCGCACCAAGGAGGAACATGGTGTTCTCGCAGAAATGGCAATCATCCCCACGACAATACGGTGTCATAGTCGAGCGCAACCTTCGCATACCGATCAGCCAGGAGCTGGAACTCGGAACTGACGTGTTTCGCCCCGATGCGGCTGGACGATTCCCAGCCCTTTTGATGATCAGTCCTTATGACCGGGGTGAGCAGTCCATCGAAATGATTCCGGAATTCTTCCCGGGCTCTCGAGGCGATCGCGGTTCGCTTGAGGTCGGCGATTTCAACTTTTTTGTGCGGCGAGGCTATGCCTTTGTTATTGCAAACCTGCGGGGGACCGGTGATTCTGGGTCTGAATTCGGAAATATCGATCCAGATCCGGACTCGGTTCGAGATATCGCCGAGGCGATCGAGTGGCTTGCCGTTCAGCCATGGTGCAACGGCAAGGTCGCGATGAACGGCGTGTCGTACTTCTCCGTCGTTCAAAAACGTGTGGGGGCGCTGGCGCCGCCTTCGTTGAAGACAATATTCGCAATGTATGGTTGGAGCGATGGGTATAGGGACGCGTATTACCGCGGCGGCATTCTTGCGCACGGCTTTATGACTTACTGGCTACAGACCTACGCCCGTAAATATCGCTTCCGCAACAAACTGCGGGAGCGATGGGGCACAGAGCGCTACCTCCTCGCGCTCGAAGCCGCGCTTGCGGATCGAGAGCTGACGTCGGTTCCCGCGATCGCCGACGCGCTGCGCAATCCGGACGCGGGCATCAATCCTCTTGTCGCTGAAATCGTGCTCAATCCTCTTTATGGCGATTATTATAAAGATCAAGCGGTCGCGTTTCAGAACACCGCGCTCGTGCCGGCTTATCTGGGAAGCGACTGGGGCAATTTCGGGCTCCATCTCGCTGGCGATATCAGAGCTTACGAAAATTGGCGCGGCCCAAAAAAGCTCACCGTTGGCCCGCCAATCTATCTCGATCGGCCGCTCTATCAATACGCTAACGAATCGCTTCGCTGGTTCGATCATTGGCTCAAAGACATTGATACGGGCCTCATGCGGGAGGCGCCTGTAAACCTTTTCGTATGCGGGGCCGACGAGTGGAAGGCCGCAGAAAACTGGCCTGTGCCAGGCACGGCTTTCACGCAATTCTATCTGCATACCGGCGGCCTCCTGTCGGAGCACGAGTACTGGCCGAACGAGGGATCACTCACCTTCGAGGATTCCCCATTCAGTCACGGGAGCGCCTCTTTCTTGACCCCCGAGTTCGTCGAGAACACGGAGATATGCGGCCCGATCGCTCTCAAGCTCTTTGGCTCGACAACAGACACGGAAATTCTATGGTTTGTCAGTCTTTGGCGCATTGCGCGGGATGGTGCGGAGGACCTTCTCACGCGCGGCTGGCTGCGCGGATCCCAACGGGAACTCGACGCCGAGAGGTCGACCCCTTGGAAGCCGTATCACACCCACGCTAAGCGCGACCTCTTGCAGGCGGAAGAGGTCTATGAATTTGATGTCGAACTCAGGCCTTATGCGATTCTGATACATCGGGGAGAGCGGCTGAAGCTCCTGATTAAATGCGCCGATAATGATCCGGCGACCAGCTTTCTTGAGCGCCTCGGCATGGGCTCCGTCGCGCGCCAGAGCGCATCGCACGTCACCATTCACCACAATGCGGCCTACCCCTCGCACCTATTGCTGCCGATCACTCGAGGCAACCGTATCGGTACCTTTATTTCCGGTGGAAAGCCCCGGAAGCCCTTCTCTCACGGCGCCACTTGAGATGACTGAGACATATGATTACGTCGTCGTCGGCGCTGGGTCAGCCGGCTGCGTTCTGGCCGGACGCCTCACCGAAGACCCGAACTGCCGGGTGCTACTGCTTGAGGCAGGCGAATGGGACAAAGACCCGCTAATCCACATCCCGCTTGGGTTCGGTCGGATCGCGGGGAAAAAGCATGACTGGGGCTATTTCAGCGAGCCCGAGGCGCAGGCCAAAGGACGCCGGATCGAGTGCGCGCGTGGAAAAGTAATCGGGGGATCCACCTCGGTTAACGCGATGGCGTGGGTTCGTGGGAATCGGGCCGACTATGATCGTTGGGCCGCCTCTGGCCTGGAAGATTGGTCCTTCGATCGTGTTCTTCCATATTTCCAACGCGGTGAGACCTGGGAGGGAGGAGCCACCGCATTTCGAGGCGGCTCCGGCCCAGTCTGGGTCAGGAAATCGCGCTACCGCGATCCGATCTCCGAAGCCTTTTCTGCGGCGGGAAGTGCACTCGGCTATCCCGAAACAGGTGACTACAACGCGGAGAATCAGGAGGGTTTTTCGACCCAACAGATGACCATCCGTAAAGGCCGGCGGGAGAGCGCGGCGACAGCCTATCTGCGACCGGCGCTGAGGCGGCGTAATCTTGTGATTAAGATCCGAGCGCAAGTCGCGCGCCTACTCTTTAACGGCGCCCGGGCCACGGGGTTGGAATACTTCGCGGGCAACGCACTGCGAAAGGCGTTTGCCGATCGTGAGATTATTCTGTGCGCGGGAGTCATCAACTCGCCTCAGATTTTAATGCTCAGTGGCATCGGCGACCCCGATCGGTTAGCAGCAAAGGACATCGAAACACGGGTCCCCTTGCGCGGCGTTGGACGCAATCTGCAGGACCATGTCACAGTAGGGCTCGCGTGGAGCCGCAGGACGCCCGGGCCATTTCATCATGCGATGCGTGCGGATCGTCTCGCATTGAACCTCGCGAAAGCCCATTTCCTCGGAATTGGACCCGCGACCGATTTGCCAAGCTCGGGCATTGCCTTTGTCAAGACCAGTCGGGATTTGCCAATTCCAGATCTACAACTCCTCAGCGTCGCCGCTCCATACGACGCGACACCCTACTTGTCACCCTGGAGACAACCTTACGACGACCGCTTCGTGCTCCGTGCGGTGTTGCTACGACCGGGGAGCCGCGGATTGATTCAGTTGCGCTCGGATAATCCACGTGAGTCAGCCGCCATCAGGCCGAACATTCTAACGCAGGAGAGCGACCGCGCCACGTTGCGCGAGGGATTGCGCGTGATCAGCCGACTCGCGCGGCAGGCACCCTTGTCGGAACGCCTGGGCCCGCCGGCCGCGCCGGCGCCTTCCAGCGACAGCGATGCCGGGCTCGACGACTTCATTTCGGCAAATGTCCTGACCTTTCGACACACATTGGGAACCTGTCGAATGGGCCCAATATCTCATCCGGATTCCGTGGTGGACCCCGAGCTACGGGTCATCGGTGTGGACGGTTTGCGCGTGGTGGATGCGTCGGTCATGCCAGACCTAATTGGCGGCAACATCAATGCAGCCGTTTTAATGATTGCCGAACGCGCCACAGATTTCATTCGCGGGCATCCCCCCAACACTTCGGTCGGATAGCGTCCACGCCGCGCTGATCTCGGCGAGCGAAGCGGTGAAGGTCGCTGGTTACGCCAGCTCGACGACGCCTACCCTCATGTCGTCATTCACCAACAGTTCCCATGACGGTGGCCCCATGGATTGCTACTTCGTCATTAAGCTGCATTCCATGGAACCGCCGCACGCAGAGCGCCGCCAAGACGACGAACAGCGCTGAGCCGACAAGGAGAAACGCCGCCGGTGCCAGAAAAAGCTGGAAATTGGTGAACTTCATGCCGACGAGGTAGCCGCCGAGCACGGGACCAGCGGTAGAGCCCAATCGTCCGACGCCGAGACCCCAGCCGATCCCCTTCGATCTGATCGCCGTGGGATAAAGCGTTCCCATGATCGATTCCATTCCGTTGATGATACCGAAGATGCAGAAGCCAGCGCCCGCCGTAAGCGCGGAAATGAGAGTCGTGGATAGCCCCGATATGCCGATGCAGACGACCAACGGGACGGAGATGATGAACCCGAGAGCTACTGCAGCAACCCCAAGGCGATGCACAAACAGGGTGAAACAGAGGGCGCCAAACACACCGCCCGCTCCAAAATAGACCGCGCGCAGTGCCGCCTGCTGAGTCGTAAGGCCAGCTGCCTGAAGCACGGCGGGCAGCCAACTCGCGGTAAAATAGACCGCAAGAAGCGCCATGCTCAGGCAAATCCAGACTAACGGCGTGATTAATGCGAGTCCGTCCGAAAACAACTTCGCCGGCGAAATTTTGGCGGCAATGAGCGGCTCGGGGATAATGAAGCGGGAGTTCTCCATGAGTGGAATGGCAGGCTGCATGGCTTGTACGAGACGCTTCACCTCGGCAAAGCGACTCGTTCTAAGAACGAGATATTTGATGGATTCCGGAAGGACGAACTGCACCAGAACAGCGACCAGAATGGGGCCGATCCCTCCCACAACGAGAAGAATTTTCCAGCCATATTGTGGGACGAAGGCTGCCGTAACGAACCCGGGCAGCAACTGGCCTATTGGCACGCCGAGGACAACAAGCATCATGAATGAGGCCCGGTACCGAATTGGCGTGAATTCGCTAACCAATGCGAGCGCGTTCGGGATCACGCCGCCAAGACCCAACCCAATGAGAAAACGCAGCGCCGTGAATTGGCCGATCGATGTGGCTGCCAACGAGCCGAGGCTCACAACTCCATATAACAGTGAGCCGAGTACGATGGCACGCTTGCGCCCATATCGGTCGCCGAACCATCCAAACAAAGGCGCACCGATAATAATCCCGATCATCCCGATGCCGAACATTGAACCGAGGTCCCCCGGACTGACCCCCCAGGCCTTGATCAGCTCAGGGGCGATGAAGCCCGGCACGAAAATGTCGTAGCCGTCCACTACGCTCGCGAGCGCTGCAAAAACCAGCAATGAGATGTTGAATACGCCGATCTTCTGCTCATCGACCACCCGGCCGATGTCAATCGCCGTCTTCTCCTCCGACATGGCTTCCTCTCTCGCTATTTTTTCTTAAAGGAGCGCGTGCCCGCGACGCGTAAGGACTTTATTTTGCTGCCAGTCGGACCGTCGTCAAAGCGCAGTAATGACAAGTTGTTTTCAAATTAGGCATATTATAATCCGCCGTCAATCGATTGCCCGGACTGGCGCAGCCCGGTTTTGAGGCCTGTATTGGCGACAAGTGGGGGATGCTGTCGTGGCTGGCGGTGTTGATCACGCAACACGGAATGATCAGCCTTGGCGGCTGGCAGCCTACGTTAAAGAGCAAGTGTGGCGCAGACGGCGGTGCCGTGAGGCGTCCCCCTATCCCGATCAAACCGAAAACAGAATTTGCATGAAAACCGCAGGCGAGACGCCGAAATCCGAAAACCCGACGCGCGCGCCCGTTTACATCGCTTAATCAGAGCTTTGCGAGTTCTTCACTTACGACGCCGCCGCGTGCCGCAGCAGAATACTTGCGTTCACGCCTATCCCGGGTGATCCCGAGAATGTCGGATTATCTGACAGAAGAGTGAGAAGGACCTTACATTCGCGTGACCGGACTTAGCCTCGAAGAGCGTCTGATGGGCGTAGCAGGAGAGAATCCGAATGTCGGTGATTAAAGGAAAGCAACCGTCCAATGAAACCGGCAAGCGGGGTTCATCTCCTCCGACCCACAGGCTTTATTTTGAGGACCACATTCCTGGTTCGATCGTCGAATACGGCACGATTTCGGTCGATGAAGCCGAGATCATCGACTTTGGAAGGAAATTCGACCCACAAGTCTTCCACACCGACCCCAAAAAGGCAGGCACCGGTCCCTTCCATGGTCTGGTTGCTAGCGGCTTACATACCTTGGGGTTGATGATGCGTCTCTACGTCGATCATCACCTCTCCAAGGTGGCGACCCTTGGTTCCCCCGGCCTAGATGAAGTGCGGTGGATCCGACCCGTTCGACCGGGAGACACATTGCAGATCCGAGTATCGATTGTCGAAGCGAACCGATCGCTCACAAAACCCGATCGCGGCGTAGTTATTACCTTGACCGAAGTTCTGAATCAGAGCCAGAAGGTGGTGATGACTGTCAAAGGAATAATGATCTTGCGTTGCCGGGAACGAGTGAAATGAAAATCCATAGCGAGCAGATCGGGAGTAGTGGAGTGGCACTGGTGCTCTTGCACGGACTGACGGGAAATGGCGCGGTCTGGCGGCCCCTATTGGGAGAATTCCGCGGCCGATGGCCGGGAGCATCTTATTCCGGACCTGCGCGGACATGACCGGTCGCCGCACGCTGCGCACTACAGCTATGAGCATTATGCCGCCGACGTCGCAGATCTGCTCGAACACGGAGAGCTTGATGCGTGCTCCAACGTCACGCGAACAACAATCCGTTACTCGACACAGAGCGGACTGCCTGACCGCTGCTCGTGCGGATAGAAGATGGGGCGGGTATTCTTCGCTTCTCCGCCCAAGATCGTTCGGTCCCTTTGCCGAAATACCTATCTCTTGAATATGCTGGCCGCGCAGATAGCATCTTCCGCGTCCCAGCCCAGCCATCCTCCTACAATCTGCGTAAAGCCGATCTTTGGCGGGCCGGCCACCTGACGCGGACCACACGTGCCGCGCATCTGACATACAACCTCGGCGATCTGGAGCAACCCGGTAGCACCGAACGGCTCGCCGCGGCTTTCCATCCCGCCGCTGCTGTTCACCGGGTACTTACCATCCAGCGCCACCGCCTTCCGCTCAATAAACGCCGGCACATCTTCCTTCTTGCAGAGACCCACCCCCCAATAACCGGTAATTTCCGTCCATGGCGTGGCATCGCTGAGCTCCAAAATTCCGATATCCTTTGGATCGATACCCGCACGTTGCACCGCTTCCCGCGCGACCCTCTCGTCCAGGTTTGGTCCATCCGGATCAAATCGATCCTTGCCGGTTTGCATGACGGAGGTGGCTGCAAATATCGGGTGGCTGTCGTATCTCCTGGCAAAACTGAGACTGCACAGAATTGCGGCACCGCCGCCGTCTCCGTTTGGGGCGCACATGCACCTGGTAAACGGCTCCACGATCGGCTTGTCCGCCAGCACCTCCGCCACGGTGTACGGTTTTCGATATTGCGCGAGGGGATTCAGACTGGCGTTGATGTGGTTCTTCGAGGATACCCAGGCGATCTGTTCTTTGGTCAGACCATATTTCTTCATATAGTCCCGGCATCTGAGAGCCTGTTGCTCCACCGGACTGGAAAAGCTGCGTTTAGCATCCCCCACTTCGGCCGGCGGACTCATCATCCGAAAGTATTGATCCTTATCGGGCATATAGCCTTTTTCAACAGCCATCACCAGCACGCACTCGTGAAATCCGGCCGCTATATCCATAAACGCCAGTTGAAACGCGGCGCCGGCGGTGGCGCACGCATTTCGTGTATTGTGAATCGGAATTGTGCGAAAACCGATCGGGGCCAGCAATGCCTGGCCGATGATCCCGGTGAAATTGAATATGTGCTCCGCATGAAAGCCCCAGGGTGACAAGAGATTGCCGCAATAAGCTGCCTCGACTTGCGGGGCGGATATGCCGGCATCATCGAGAGCTTCCGCCACTACAATTCGTGCCATATCATGGAGGCTTCGCTCGGGGAACTTGCCACACTTCGTCATCCCCACGCCGAGAACAACCACCTCATTCATCCTGTCCTCCGGTATTTGCATTCGACAGAGACAGGTTCTCGTTACCCGAATTCAATTTCTAGCAGAGTTGCGGCAAGATCCTTTCCGGGTCAAATTCCCTCAGGAAAGCGAGCTCCTCCTCGTTGGGCGGTACCGTTTCGGGAACCCTTGATGGAATGATCGGGGCGAATCCCGTCCTGCTCCGGACTTCTTCGACCGTATGGCCGGGATGAACCGACTTTAACCGCGCTCGTTTGGTTTCCTCATCGAAATCGAAGACGCATATCGGGGTAACAATATAACGCGGTCCTTCCGAACGCGCCGGACAACCCGCGTTCTCTCTGCCTTTCGGTCCATCGATGAATCCCGGCCCGCTGATAAAGTCCACTTTGTCCACAAAGAGCCTAGGAGTGTGCGCGCGGGTAAAAAGGTAAACCCGATTCAGCCAGGCGGTCGCCATGGTCCCAACTGTGCCCGGCCCTCGGAATTTCGGCTGTTGCTGATTGCCAATATAGGCCATGTTGAGATTTCCGAACTTGTCGATCTGGAACCCGCCATAGAACCCGAAATCAAAAAACTTCGGATTCCCTTGCATATCCATAACTCGATCCAGGGCAATGCGGCCTTCCGCCCCGGCATGCATGCGGTTGTCGGAGACGGACCATATCAACTTTGGTAATTTGGAATTAATGGCGGCGGACGGGCCGCAGACAAACCATAGGTTCGGTGCATGCGTAGCCTGGGCTAACTGACAGGCAGCCCACGGTATCTGAGAGAATGCACCAAACACTCCCATTTCGCCGTCTCTCATGTCTCGGCTCAAGAATGCGGCCATGATTTCGGCGGGACAATACTCCTTCGCATGCCGTGTTGCCGCCATGCTGTTCTCCCACTAGTAGTATTTGAGGTTCACTAAACGACCGATGCTGACCGCTTCGAGATACTGATCATTCGTTCTGCCGCGGACGTACCGATCCAGATATCCGTTAAAGCTCGCCTCGTCCTCGGCCGCGGCCTGATACTCCCGCATATGCTGGTCATCGTGGGTGTATTGTCCTGAACATTGTCCAGGATGAGCGCCATACGGCACTTTCACGATTGCGTCCACGAACTTTCCGAATATGGTCACCTCGGTATGGTGTGCCTGGGTGTACTCGATCGGCACGATTTCGTCGGTCGTCAGAATGACGTGGTTTGCCGCTTGATGCAGAATGTCGTCGAGGACGCCCGGCTCGATAGCGTTCCCATAGACGTCGCATTTGGGAACGTGAGTGATATAGAGCTCGGGTCGAATTGGGGGCACCACCACTACCTTCTTGCCGGTAAACGGATCGGGAATCACCTTATAAAAGTCCGGATTTGCCTTCCAGTTATCCGACCCGAGGAAACCATCCGGCATCGGATAAAATGCTAAGCCAGCTGCCGATGCTTTCAGCCCACGCAGCAGCCCCATTTCGTCGAACTCAATCACTCGCAGCTTTCCGCTCTCCGCAAATCTCCGAAAGTTTGGAGCAGCCCCTAGGTAATCCAGACCACAGTAAGAATTGTAGAGAGTACTAACGCAACCTCCGCCAATCAGGATGTCAATCTGGTACCCGGCGGCATTGCTGGGCACTACGGTCAAGTCTTTCACTCCCCTCTTAACCAGTTCTCTCGAGAATGCATTAGGTGCCTCGTGGCTGTGATTTCCGCCGATCGAGATTAGCATGCCGTCCTTTACCATGCTTACCGCTTCTGCCATGGCGACGACTTTTTCGCGTCTTGCGGATTTAGACATGTTCAATGTCTCCTCAAAATGAGAGCTGATCCCGAAAAATGTTGAGTCAGTGAAATCGGTTGTGATTTATGACTGGGCATTCGCAACCTTAGTGTGGGAGGTCCTCGTGGAAGCCCAAACGCCGCGCCAAGATCCGTGCTTGATGAGGATAGTGCCTTGCTCCTGAATCTCAACTTCCGGGATCGGCTTAGAGGGATTGCAAGTTTTACTAAACGCGCCGATCACGTCCCTGCCAGTACCGTTCCCGAAGCTCCCGCTTTGCCAATTTGGCGCTGCTGCCGATCGGCATGCTGTCTACGAAATCCACCGATTTGGGCTTCTTGTAACTCGCCAGGCGCTCCCGACAAAACTCGATTAATTCTTCTTCTGTCGCCGATGTCCCCTTCTTCAACTCGATGATGGCCTTCACCGCCTCGCCCCACCGATCATCGGGTACCCCGATCACCGCAGCCTGCGCCACGGCCGGATGCATGTAGAGGACCGTTTCAATCTCGGCCGGATAAATGTTCATCCCGCCGCTGACAATCATCTCCTTCTTTCGATCGACGACGTAGATGTACCCTTCCTCATCCCTGTACGCGACATCTCCGGTGTATACCCATCCGCCCCGGATCGTTTCGGCCGTTTTCTCGGGCATCTTCCAATAACCGGAGATAGCGCTCTCGACTTTTACAATCATCTCGCCGGGCACGTTCGTCCCAACTTCGCACCCATTTTCGTCCACGATCCGGATTTCAGCATACTGAGCTTCCCTCCCAGTTGAGAGCAGTCTCTTTTCGCTCAGCGCCGATCCGTCCAGGACGTGTTCTTCCGGCGTTAAGAAAGCGACGAAGCCTCCAGTCTCCATCATACCAAAATTGCCGCAGAAATTGCACTTGAAGGCATTGATCGCGCGCTTCAGGACAGTCGGTGCGATCACCGAACCGCCGTAGACGATGAGACGAAGCGAGCTCAGATCGTAATTTTCAATCTCAGGCGTGTTGCACATGGCAACGATCATCGTCGGTACCACCAACATGTGCGCTATTTTGTGACGTTCGATCGCCTCAAAGACCTGCATCGGCTGGAATCGCCGATGAATGACGATCGTGCTTCGGCTGTAGGGTGCCGCAAAAGTTTGAAACCCGCCGTAACCCGTATGTAGGGGTACCGTCAACAACGTCGGTCGTTCGCGAGGTACCGGTATTTCGATAAGGAAATTCGCGATGGTGGCAAGCATCTGCCTGTGCGTGATAATGCATCCTTTGGGGTTTCCCGTTGTGCCGCTGGTGTAGGCCAAGCTTCTCAGGTCGTCGGGGAACACCTCGACCGGCGGTTCGGCGCCGATGCTTTCTTGCAGGAGATGTTCGTACTCAAGACCGGATCCTTCACCTCCTCCCAGCCGGATGACATGCTCAACCGAAGTCAACTGAGAGGAGATCGAATCGATGACAGGCCAGTACTCCGGATCTATAACAACCGCCTTCGCCTCCGAATCGTTCAGAGTGTAGGCCGCCGCAGCGGGAGCGCTCTGCCAGTCGATGGGCACCGATACCAAACCGGCCTTAGCAAGCGCATAGTATGTCTCGACGTACCAATGCGAGTTGTGCGCAAATATTCCAACCTTATCCCCCTTCCGCAACCCAAGCGAAAGTAGCGCGTTTGCAAAACGATTGACTCTCTCATTCACCTCATTCCAGGTGAAACTCCTGTTCTCGAAAACTATTCCCGTGCGGTCGGGGCTTCGTCTCACCATGCTACGGATCAGGTCGCCGAGTACCATGAAACTACACCTTCTCGATTGAAGTTGCGTCTTACAGGGGTGGATAGTTATCTCTCGTTTAATCCGTGAAAGACAAGTTCATTGAGGCCGTGGTCAGGAAACTCCGATGACGCCCAATTAATTAGAGCCGCGCGGACATCAATCTTTCTTTTAAATCGATCCGGCGACAGCTCGGCGTGGCGCACTGTTGTTGGATATTCTTATGCTCGAGGTAGCGTTGCAAGGTTCGTGTGAACTTATCTCAATCGACCACGTCAATTACATCTCGGGCCCATGCGGCCTCTTCCAGCTCCCATAAGCGTGTCGCCGCGCGAGTGTTTAAGGCTTTTCTTGCTGCTTCAACACGCATCATTCGCGCTCAAAATGGACAAATTCGAAGCTTTGATGGCGACCGTGTTATGGGCGTATTTGTGGGAGATTACAAAAACACTTTCGCAGCGAAGGCTGCTCTTAGAATAAATTGGATGTTTTCCTTCGTGCTGAAACAAAAGTTCGAAGCTAAATATGAAGCAATTCGCGACGGCACCTATAAGCTGGGATATTGCACCGGTATTGATACCGGGGAAGTTGTGGCGGTACGAGGCGGAATTAGAGATAACAATGATCTTATTTGGGTGGGCCGCGCGCCAAACGTTGCCGCCAAATTATGTGGCTTACGAGAGAGCAACTATTGTTCGTATATGACGGGCGACGTGTACGACATGATAAACGATGAAGCGAAATTGTATCAGGGCCAGAACATGTGGGAGGAACGAACTTGGAGCCGAGGACCTGTGGCTCGCGTTTTTCGCTCAAGTTGGTGGGTGAAGCCGTAAACTAGTTTAAGCTGTCCGCGTAATTGGTGAAAGCCGGACGGTGGAGAATGTCGCGATGAAGTCCGCGGGAGCCGCCCGGATTTCTTGGGCGAAACGTGGGCGTGAATGCAACTGTAAAAGTCTAAGTCGTTGAGATTAGTGGTGGGCGCTGTAGGGATTGAACCTACGACCTCTCCCGTGTGAAGGGAACGCTCTCCCGCTGAGCTAAGCGCCCGGTCCGAGCTATTGGGGATTTAAGGTGCGGCCCTTCGCCCTGTCAAGAAAGCTTAATTCGTCGAAGCAACGCGCGAGGCGGTCGATTGCAGTGCGCGGATGCGATCGGCGAGCGTGTTCTTGTTTTCCGGCGCGGTATCGCCGTTTTCGGCAGCCGCTTCGACGCGCGCGCTTTTGGCGTTGGGTGTCGCGCGGTTAGCGGTCGCGGCCTCGACCGCAAGCATGGATTCGATCGGCGAGCCGGGGCCCTCCAGCGCGGCGGTCAGCCGTGCGACTTCGGCGGCGACGTCGTTGATGCGCTCGCGCAGCAGCGCGTTCTCGACGCGCTCGGCGGCCCAGGTCGATTCCGCGTCGCGCTTCATCGTCCCGATCTCGCGTTGCAGCTTGGTGCGTTCCTCGATCGCGGCGGTGAGCTGCGCCTCAAGTTGCGCGATATCGGAACGGAACCGTTCCACCGCCCCGCTGCTGCGGCTACCGGTCGCGGCAAGCTCGCTGCGCAGATCGGTTTCGGTCTTGCGCGCGGCTTCAAGTTCGCTGCGCATGCGATCGAGCTGGTAATCTCGCTCGGCGAGCATGCGGCCCTGGTCGCCGAGCCGCGCTTCAAGCTCCTGCACGCGCCGGCTCATCAGCTCGGCTTCGGTGGTCTGCACGAAAAGCTGGCGCTCGAGCTCGGTGGTTCGGGTGCCGAGGTTGCCGAGTTTGCCGCGCGCACTGCTCAATTCATTCGCCGTCGTCTCGGCATCGGTGCGCTCGCGCGCCAAGCGTTGTTCGGTTTCGGCCACCGCGCGCTCATAGTCGGCAACGCTGACCTTCATCGCCTCGACTTGGGTGCGAAACATTGCGATCTCGGTGCGCTGGCTGTCGGCCATGAGCGAGCGGTCGCCGAGCTCGGCGAGTAGTTTCGTCAGCTCGGCTTCCTTGTCGGCGAGAACGCGCTCGGCTTCGCGCAGCGAGCCCGACTTGATCTGGAACTCTTCCTCGGTGGAGCGCAACTGCTCCCGCAGCGTCTTGTCGCGCGCTTCGAGCGCGAAGATCGTCGCGGTCTTTTCGCCGAGCTCCTTCTTGAGCTGATTGATGGCGTCGCTCTTCTTGCCAAGCTCGGCGAGCTGCGTCGTGGTTTTGGCCTTCATCTTCTCGACGCTCATTTCGAGGCGTCGGGTCGACATGGCGAACTCGGCGCGAAGCTGATCCTTGTCGGCGCGAATCTCGGA
>Ga0209517_10005206_pt1 | contig 16671 bp, 12 predicted proteins | sample PeaSoiMetSII2010_FD_187695 | JGI IMG/M metagenome (GOLD analysis project Ga0209517, IMG submission 187695) | Peat soil microbial communities from Weissenstadt, Germany - SII-2010 (SPAdes) (version 2) | ecosystem: Environmental > Terrestrial > Soil > Wetlands > Peat | place: Germany...
TACTGGGCATGGACGATTTGTTTCATGCGGCGCATCACGCCGCGGAAGCTTGTGGCTACGCGACTTGCTGCGACAATTCCACGGACGACTGGCCTGTGGTGAAGGCGGGGGACGCACTGCTACAGCAACTGGAGGAATGGCAACGCCTGAATAACGGGCAGCGCGCGGCGATTATCGCGGATGGGGAGTTGAGTTCACCTGTCGCAGGAGATGGCGTGGGCGGAAGGAACTCCGCGTTTGTGCTGGATGTGGCGGGAAAAATTGCGGGTCGGCGCATCACGGTGTTGAGCGCGGGGACCGATGGGATTGACGGAAACAGTCCGGCGGCGGGAGCGGTGGCGGACGGGGAAACCGCGGAGAGGGCAAAAGAGGTCGGATTGGATCGCGAGAAGGCGTTTCGCGAGAGCGATGCGTACACGTTTTTTGAGAAGCTGGGAGATGCGATTGTCACGGGACCGACGGGGAATAATTTGCGGGATTTGAGGATTTTGCTGGCGGAGGAGTAGCGTCGGTTCGAGGGGTAAACCTATAATCGCTTCCCATTTTGAGATGAGGGAGGGGAAGCCGAATGATACCGCTACTCGTACTGCTGGGATCGTGGTTGATTCTAAGAGGTATCGGCGCTTTGGGAGTAACGGCGTTTGGGACGTGGCACGACTCGGTTCGTTATGCTCTCGCTCTGATGTTCGCGCTCACGGGCGTGGCGCATTTCAACAAGATGAGACACGATCTGGCGCGGATGATCCCAACTTTTTTTCCATGGCCGATGTCCATAATTTACATGACCGGCGTTTTTGAGTTCATGGGCGCGGCAGGACTGTTGATTCAGAGAGTCCGCTTGCTTGCGGGAATCTGCCTTATCCTGCTGCTCGCCGGCATGTTCACGGCCAACATAAATGCTGCCCTGAAGGGAGTGACACTGGACGGCAGGCCCGCGACGGCGCTGTGGCTGCGAACGCCCATGCAGATTCTGTTCATCGGGCTGATCTGGTGGGGTACACATTAAAAGTCACCCACCAAAGTGAGTCATTTCTTTTCCGTGGGCAGAGGCAAGCGAGTCTCGATGGATTTCAGGCGGTCGTTCATTTGTTCGAGCAACTGTTCGAGGTGGCTGAGCCGTTGATCCTCGGTAGGTGTGGCGCTGGATTCCTCATCGCCCGCTTCGTTTTCCGATTCATCCATCCCGCCGCGGCGTCTGCCCCTTGCTTTGGGATTTTTCAGGTCTTCGATTTGGCGTTTGATCATGGGAGCCATTTCGATACTCAAGTCATTGCTGTGAAGAAGCGCTTCCAGGGCGGGGATCGCGGAAGCATCGCCGCGGGAGCCGAGGGCGAAGACCGCGGTGATGCGCAGGCGGAACTGCGGCGCCGAAAGAAACGCGGCAATTAGATTTGTGATCTCCTTGTTGTCTTTCTGAAGGCGCGCAAGGCTGCCGATGGCGGCTTCGCGAGAGTCTATGTCCTTGCCGGGCGCGGTCCAATCGCGGAGGAGCGGTACGGCTTTGTCGTCACCGAACGAGCCGAAAGCGCGCAGAGCAGCGTTGCGAAGGACGCCGTCGGGGGAATCAGCGTTCACCGCAGCGGTCAGGACTTCGTAGGCGTTGGAAGTTTTCATGCGACCCAGGGATTGCAGGGCAGTGGCGCGGGTGCGGTAGGAATTATCGTCGCGGGCAATGACTTCCATCTTTGATTTGATGGCGGCGTCATCCTTGAAGGTGGCAAGGGCGTCGACAACATGAAAGCGAATCCAGGGTTGCGTTACCGAAGAGAATGAATCCAGAAGCTGTTTGGAAGCGGCGGGGGTGTTAAGTTCACCGAGGGCGTGGGCCGCGGCGACGCGCACGCCCTCGGTTTTGTCTGACCGCAGAGCTTCGCCGAGCGCGGCGGCGGCTTCGTCGTCATTCTTGAGTTTGCCAAGTGCGACGGCCGCATCCGCGCGATCGGTAAGCTCCGTGGCATTTTTCAATTGATAGAGCAGTTCCTTTTTCTCTTTCTTGAATTCGGCGGATTTCAGAATCTGCGTGCCCTTATCGAAGAGGACCATTAGCGGAGCGGTGTCGGAAGGCAGCGGAAAAGTTTCCGATTCCTTGGAGACGACGAGGTTATAGAGTTTGGGACCCGTCGCGTTGGTGATTTCAACGTCCACGGGGAAGCGGAAGAGGCCAACGCGGCCTTCGACCTTTTGGGTTTGCTTGACCACGAACAAAACCTGTTTTTTGGCTTCATCGTAGGTGTAGCTGACTTCGAGTTTGGGTGCGCCTGCGCCGTAGACCCACTGGCTGAAGAACTGGTCCACATTGATGTGCGTGGCTTCCTCGATAGCTTTGGTCAGATCCGCCGTGACGACATTCTTGCCACGATTCACTTCGAGATAATGCTTCAGCCCGGCGTAGAAGGCATCATTGCCGAGCTGGTGGCGGAGCATGTAGAGGACCAAGCCGCCCTTGGCGTATGAGTTGCCGTCAAACTCGCTGGAATCGTCGAAATCATGGCGGACAATGGGCTTGCCGTAAAGTTCACGCCTGGAAAACCAATCGCGCGAAGTTTCCCAGCGATCATAGTCAGCGGCATCCTTGCCGAAGTGCGCTTCGGTCCAGACCGATTCCATGTAGGTGGCGAAACCTTCATTCAGCCAGATGTTGCCCCAATCCTTGCAGGTAACCAGGTCGCCAAACCACTGGTGGGCCAGTTCGTGAGAGATGAGGGGATCTTCATCCTGTGGATATTCGGGAACAAGTTTGGGATGGCGAAGCGAATCAGCGGTATTGGTGGTGGCGCTGGAATTCTCCATGCCGCCAGCGACGAAGTCATCCACCATGGATTGCGCGTATTTTTCCCAGGGGTAGTCCACGCCAAGTGTCTGGCTGAAGAGATTGATCATCGCGGGAGTGCGAGCGTAGTTGATGGCGAGGCGGTCGCCGCGATCCTTTGGCGCGTAATAGGTGACGGGCATGTTGCGCCAGGAGTCCTTGGCTGCGACAAATTCGCCGGCAACGACGGTGAAGAGATAAGTAGAACTGGGTTGGGACTCGCGCCACGTCCACGTTTTCAAGCCGCTGCCCGCGTCAGTAACGCCGATAAGTTTTCCGTTGGAGACGGTAAGCCAACTGGCGGGGACGGTGAGAATTGTTTCCGTGGTGAGGCGATCATTCGGGTAATCGTAGGTGGGTAGATAGTAGCGCGTGTCTTCCGATTCGCCTTGCGTCCAGACCTGTATGGGGCGGTTGGGGTAGTCCTTATCGGGAAGAATGAAGTAGAGGCCCTTGGTGGGTTTGGCTTCGTACTTGATCTCGATCGTGAGTTTTTCGCCAGGCTTTGCGGGCTTGGGGAGGGCGACGCGGAGTTTGTCTTCAGCGGTCTCAAACGTGGCGACGGCTTTGTTCAAGGTGACGCTCTGGATCTGGAGGCCTGAAGCATCGAAGGCGATACGCTGGGTATCGCGGAGAATGGTCAGCGTGTGGGTGACGTCGCCAATGACCTTCTTCTGGTCCAGATCAAAGCGTAATGCGATGCGGGAGTGCTCGAGGTCGTAATCCTTGGCGCGGGCGAAAGGCTCATCGGCGCGGAGGAGGGGCGTTGCGCCAAGCAGAACGAGTGAAAAAATGATTAAGACGACGATACGCGCTCGCGTGGACTTTCCGCCTGCGAATCGATTCGACATTCCAGAGTCTCCTTGGTTTTAATCGCCCAGCTTAGAATTGGATGTGAGAAAAGGCTGGTGTTAGGGTTCCTTCACCCACAGTTACTATTGGGGTTGTCCTGCAAAACCTCAATTTTCTCGCGAGAAGGAGTGCTGCGTCAAATCAGCGGGGCAGCAAGTAGAATGGCAATGAGCGGTCTCCCAAGCAACTTCGATGCCCGGGGGGAGCATCCAGAACAGGGTGATGGGAGCGGTTTTTGAATAAGTACCGGATGGCAGGGTAGCGTCGAATTCAAGGAGTCCAGAAAACCAATGCGGCCCGGGATCGCGATTGTGTGCGCATCGTTGCTATGGCTGGGTTTTGCAGCGGCGGCGATGGGGCAACAGACCGAAGCGGATGAATTCGAGTTGCGGGGAAGGGTTATAAACTCGGTCACCGGAGAACCGGTGAGTGCTGCGCTGGTGCAGTTAACTACCGCAGGAAACGCGGAATTCACGGGGGCGGATGGGAGCTTCGTGTTCTCAAAGCTGCCCCGCGGAAGATACTTCGCGTTTCCCACGAAGCCGGGATATTTCAGCGAACAAGAAATTGGCCGATGGAATGGTGGCCAGAACCCGATGATCGAAGTGCCGTCCGACGCGAAGATGGTGCTGAAGCTGATTCCAGAGGCAATCATCTATGGGGAATTAAAGAACGAGATTGGCGAGCCGATCGATGGAATCACAGTGCGAGCACAAAGCTGGCAGACGCAAGGAGGCCGGAGGCAGCTCCAAGTTGCGGGTGCCACCTTAACGGACGACGAAGGAAAGTTTCGCATCGCCGAGCTGAGGCCGGGGAATTACCTGTTGGCATTTCTCCCGGCGAAACAGGGAGGCTGGTCCACCACCGGAAAGCTGAGCCGGGGAAAACAGGTGGCGCAGGGATATGGGACGCAATTTTATCCCGGAGTGCCGGATGCGAGTTCCGCCACGGGGATTAAACTCATGGCCGGTGCAAAATTCCATGTCACACAAATATTGAGCCGGGAGCGGGTGTATGAAATAGCGGGAGTAGTGCGCGGCGCCGATCCTGCCGGCGGCATAAACGTGAGCGTCGAAGATGCGGCCGGAGAGACGATGCAGAGAACCGTTCGCTTGGATACAAAGAGCGGGGAATTCCAAATTCCTGGGATTCCCACGGGAACCTATCTGCTCACGGCGACATCGTTCGAGCAAAACCAAAACGGTCCGCAAGGATATGTGATGGTTCCTTCCAGAGCGACTCTGCCGATCCACGTGACTTCCGATTTGTCGGGCTTGGTTCTCACGCTTGGACAGGGGATCTCCGTAGGGGTCCGTGTGAACGATGACGTTTCTGCCGAAGGAACAGACAACGCACCTCGCGTTGTGACGGTGCAGTTGATCTCCAAAGAATTTTCGCAGCTTTCGTTCGGGGCTCAAGTTCCATCGGGGCCTGCAGAAGGCGAACAAACTGCGTCGCGGATCGGTGATGTTCTACCGGGAACTTACACGGTGGAGGCACTTCTGAACCATCCGGGATACATCGCGTCAATGCGGAGCGGGGGCACGGATTTGCTGCGCGATGAGCTGACAATTGCGCAAGGAGCGGCAGTGGCTCCAATTGAAATCACGGTGCGCGATGATGGGGCGCAATTGAGCGTCACGACGGTGGAGAATGGCCAGCCGGCGGCTGCGGGAGTCGTGATTTACTCGCAAGAGTATCCGCGGCGATCTCTTGTGATGCAGAGCAACGAGTCGGGCACGGTCTCGATGGGAGGACTTGCTCCGGGACAATATCAGGTCTTCGCATTAAAAGAAGCCGAGGATTTGGAATTCCATAATTCCGCGGCGATGGAGAAGTACCTTGGGCATGCGAGCGCGGTGACATTACATCCCGGCGAGGAAAAGAGCGTGCAGGTTGAAGTAGAGAAACCCGAGGAGCACGAGCAATGAAGGCGGTGATCTGGTGGGCCACGTTGCTGCTGGCCGGAGGCGCAACGAGTGCGGCACAACAGGCACAACCTGGGTATCGCGTCAGTGGCGTCGTCGTTGATGCTGTTACGGGAACGCCCGTGCCGCGCGCAGAAGTCTCCACGACTCTTGACGACGAAGAGATAAAGACTACGGCAGGAGACGACGGGAAATTTGTTTTCCAGGACATGGCAGCGGGGAAGTACGCCATTTATGCGGTGGCGCAGGGTTATGTGAGGGAAGGACTGAACGAGCACAGGGGATTCCTTACAGGGGTTGCCGTGGGGACTGGACTTGATTCCGAGCACATCTTTTTCCCCTTGCACCGGCAAGCTGTCATTGCGGGGAGGGTGACCGACGAACATGGAGAAGCAGTGCGCCATGCGCAGGTTTTACTATTGGGCGTTGAGAACTTGAGTGGAAGACCTGGGATGGGAATGCATGGGGAGACGCAAAGTGATGATTTGGGCGAATACCGCTTTGCCCGGCTGCTCCCAGGAGAATACTGCATTGCCGTGGATGCACATCCCTGGTACGCACGGCCGATGTTCAACTACGCAACGGAACCTGACGAGAGAGATTCTCCATTTCGACAGATCACGCCAAAGCCGAATCCTGCTTTGGATGTCGTCTATCCCCTAACGTTTTACCCCGGTGTGACCAACGAGCGCGCCGCAGCGGAATTGAAGTTGACGGCAGGCGATACAGTGCAGGCCAATATCCAGCTTCAGGCCCTCCCATCGGTGCATGTTCGCATGTCGAACCTGCCCGTTGATGGAAAGAACGCGGTCAATGTCGCAGCAGCCGTGAAGTTTTTTGGACCGTCGGAGAGAGGGGTAAGCATGAGTTACCGGCAGATATCACCAGGTGAATACGAACTGGCAGGGCTGCCGCCGGGAGATGTAACGCTTCACCTCAGGCGGAATGGAAACCTGGGGTGGCAATATGAAACGATCGCGGCAAACCTAAATGACGGTGACACGCTGGACGCGGCCGAGACAGCAGGAGTGGCAAATGTATCAGGGCGCGTGATTCCCATGAAAGACAGCGCGAACCACGCAGGTGGCAGTGTAGTGCTATTGGATGATGGGAGTCCGATCGCGAGTGCCATTCTGCAGAAGGACGGAACATTTTCCTTTGCTCCGGTACAGGTTGGTACGTACAAGATTATGGTGAATGTCCCGGGAAACGACGACTACGTGCAGAGCGTTTCCGCAAAGGGGGCGAAGACGTCCGGGAAAGAAATAACGATTGCCAGCGCCGGGGACGTGCAACTAAGCATCACGATGGGGCGAGGAGTGGGTGAAGTGACGGGAGTGGCGAAACTGGATGGCAAGCCGACCGCCGGGGTGATGGTGCTGCTTGTGCCGGAGTCTGGCCAGGCCGAAGAGGAAAACTCCCGAATGGATCAAAGCGATAGTGATGGTTCGTTTGCATTGCGCGGAATTTTTCCTGGGAAATACCGGCTCGTGGCGATCGAAGATGGATGGGATTTGGAGTGGGGCAGCCGGGAGCTTATGAAAGAGTACTTGGAAAAGGGAGAAGCGCTGCAGATCTTCGCGAATGATCAGAAGAAAGTGGTCCTGGAAGTGCAGCGGAAGAAGTGAAGTGACGGGCGACCCAAGAGGCCGGTAGCGGTAGTGAGCCAGTTCAGAGTCACAGCACAAAGGCGCTCTGTGTGTAATGGATAACTTGCGGCAATAATCCACAACATTCTTTCATTTCGGGTTACTCTGTCGGACAGAAACGTCACGAACATAAATGGAGACATCCCTTCACATCACGGCCGCTGAACCTGACGATTATGAATGGTGCGCTCGCTTGATGGCTGGGACCGAGCCATGGATCACGCTAGGCCGCAATCTCGAGGGATGCCGTGCTGCGTTGGTACGTCCTGGCACGGAGCTCTTTGTTGCCCGGGATGAGGATCACCCGGCCGGTTTCATTCTGGTCGCCTCCTACGGTCTGGCTGGATCACCCTACATTGCTTCCATCGCGGTTGCGGAGGAGGCGCGCGGGCAAGGCGTCGGCTCACAGCTTCTGCGCTTTGCTGAGGAGCGCTTTGCCGGCCGCGGACACCTCTTTCTACTGGTGTCATCGTTCAACCAAGGGGCTCAACAGCTTTATCGCCGCCACGGGTATGAGTCCGTCGGCGAACTTCACGATTACGTTGTGCCGGGCCACTCGGAACTCATCCTGCACAAAAGGCTGCCATGAGGGCGATCCCCGCGACGGCACACACACCAACGTCTACAAGCAAACGCCTTGTGCTGCTGCTGATGGTGGTGACTTCGGTGGGCTATATATGCCGCGTAGCCATAACCGTGGTGGCTCCCAACATGATGAGGGAGTTCGGTCTAACGCAGACGCAGATGGGAACGGTTTTCAGCGCGTTTCTGGTTGGGTACACCTTATTTCAAGTGCCCTCAGGAGGATTGGCGGACCGCGTCAGCGCCCGGAGGATTTTCCTGGTCCTTTGCACGGGATGGACGGTGCTTACCGTTCTAACGGGGCTAGTTGGATGGCATGGATTCGGGTTGGCCATGGTAATTCCGCAACTATGGCTCATCCGCGCAATGTTTGGAGTAATTGCCGCGCCCACTTACCCCACGTCGGGCAGAACCATCGCCATCACGATGCCGCCGCGGTTGCAAGCGCGGGCGAACAGCCTGGTGCTGGCGAGTGTGGGCGTGGGATCTGCAGTCACGCCACTGCTGCTGGCGCCCGTCACCAGCCACTACGGATGGCGCACGGCGCTAGGCGTGGCGGCTTCACTGAGCGCGGCCGCCGGGCTGCTGTGGTGGCGATTCGCGCCACGGCAATTAGATTCGCCAGAGAGTTCGTTTACAAATCAGGAAGCCAGAGCGATCGTTGGCACCGGATCGTCGAACGAGTCCGCTCAACCGTTGCGCTCGCGGAGCTTTTGGTTCCTCTTTGCCAGCTACCTGCTGCAGGGCTATCTGGGGTACATCTTCATCTTCTGGTTTTACCTGTATCTGGTCCAGGTGCGTCACTTTGAAGTGCTCAGAGCCGCCAGCTTCACCGCACTGCCCTGGATAGCGACGATGTTCGCCATCCCGCTGGGCGGAGTTTGTTCAGACGCAGCGGTGATCCGTTGGGGTGCGAGTCGGGGGCGACGAAGTGTCCCACTGGTGGCTCTGTGCGCCGCAGCCATCTTCCTTGTGATTGGCGCTCGTACTCCAAGTCCGCATTTGGCCGTGGCTGCACTTACGACGTGCACGGTACTGGTGCTGTGTACAGAAGGCCCTTTCTGGGCAACGATGACACAACTCTCCGGTGAGCGCAGCGGCATCGCGGGTGGCACGATGAACTTTGGCAGCAACCTTGGGGGCATGGTTTCGCCGGCGCTGACGCCATGGCTGGCGGAGCGTATTGGTTGGGAGACGGCACTGACGCTCACCGCAGGACTGGCGGTGGTGGCTGGGCTGTTGTGGCTGGGCGTGAGCGTAGAGACCAAAGAAGAGTGAACTCGCGGTTCGTCGCCAATCAAGGCAGTTTGCTTCTAGTTTTCGCCCTGCTTGTGTTCTGTAATTCTGCCAATATCCGTCGCGTTGCCCCGCAGCAGATCACGTAGCACTGCAATTTCGGCAGTGATACCCGTACGTAAGGCCGGTTCCGCTAAAGGTGCAAACATCGGTGAGTGGTTCGATGGCAGCTCCTTGCCGGAGATCTTCGCCTGTCTTAGATTTTCCGGATCGGCCACGCCCAGCCTGAAATAGAACGAAGGAACGCCCTGCTGCACGAACACAGAATAGTCTTCGGAGACGATCGACGGAGGCTGCATTACAACGTTGCTTTTGCCCAGAGCGGTTTCCAGTGTGCTGGCAAGATGGAGCGAGAGAATGGGATCGTTATAAACGGCAGAGGTGGATTCGTACTCTTCGATAAGGGGCATCTTTTCGGCGCCGCCAGCTTCCGCTTCGGCGTTGGCGATTCGCGCAATGGCGGCCAAGAGATGCTTACGGACCTCCGGTTTGTAAGAGCGGACAGTCAGTCCCAACTGGGCCTGGTCCGGGATGATGTTGTTCTTTGTTCCCGCCTGGAAATACCCCACTGTGATCACCGCGACTTCGCCTGGGTGGATTTCGCGGGAGACGATGGACTGTAGCCTGACCACAATGCTGGCGGCGATCACGATTGGATCGACGGTCGAATCTGGCCGGGCACCATGTCCACCCTTGCCGTAAACCGTGATTCGCAGCGAATCAGCATTGGCCCAGGTGAATTCCGGAGTAATGCCAACCTGGCCCACCGGCATTTCGTTGGTGTCGTGGAGCGCAACTCCAACATCCGGCTTGGGGAAACGTGTGAACAGGCCGTCCTCGACCATTTTCTTGGCGCCGCTGATGGTTTCTTCCGCGGGCTGTGCAATCAGCATGAGCGTTCCGTGCCAGGTATCCTTCGTGTGCGCCATGATGGCCGCCGTTCCCCACCATGACGACATATGCAAATCGTGTCCACAAGCATGCATCACAGGGACATCACGGCCGCTGTCATCTTTGGTCCGGACTTTGCTGGCGTAAGGCAGACCTGTCAACTCCTCCACCGGAAGCGCATCAAGCTCTGTGCGCAACATTACGGTCGGGCCAGGGCCATTTTTCAAAATGCCGACCACGCCGGTACCGCCAACGTTTTCGGTGACTTCGTAGCCGAGCTGACGCAGGCGTTGCGCAAGCAGAGCGGCCGTTCGCGTTTCATGGGAGGAGAGCTCGGGATGTTGATGCAAGTCCAGATACAAGGCGTATGCGTCAGGAAGGACAGGTTCCAGTTGGTCTCTGACCTGAGTGCTCTGTGCCGTCGCCGAAACGGGTATCAGCACGCACACTACTCCAATCCCCAGCAGTTTATTCATCGCCTGTTCTCCTTGGATGCAGCGTACGATTCCGATTTGGCCTGTGGAAAAGCCCCTCAATATAGCTCTTTCTATTCCCCTTCGCAATGCTGCGAACCAAACAAGCTTCCGAAAGGGGCGGACAAAGCCACTAGTTTGAACATGCCCTGGGGGAAGATTACTCGCCAAATCGGAGAAGTTCCTCCCAGTACCAGCTTCTCCAATGGGAAAGAGAAGGAAAGGATTTGCGTGGAGGGGCGTGGGGAACTAAGATGCGGGGTAAAGCAGGATTCCGATGAAGGCATTCCAGTGATACAGGAGGTAAGCATGAAAAGCGCGCGCTATCTTACTGGCCTGTTGTTGCTCCTTGCGATATTCGCTCCCGTCAGCACGGCACAACTTGGCAAGACGATTTTAATTCCCGCAGGTTCGGAGGAAGATCACCAGCTAACGGCGATCAACGCAGCAGAGGACCCGGCGGCAAAACTGAAGTTGCTGGAGGATTTTTCCAAGGCGCATGAGAACGACGAATTCCAAGTAGTCGCGGACGAGCAGTTCGTGAATTTCTTCCTGAACGCGAAGCAGTACGACAAGGTTTTCGAGTATGGTGACAAATTGTGGGCCGTTGACCCGGACAACTATGCCAATGGCGTGAACCTGGTGCGCGCCGGAAACGAAAAGGGAGACTTCGATCGCGTATTTGAATCCGGGGAGAAGGCCACCGCGATCCTGCGGCGTTATAAAGCGTCGCCCGCGCCGGAAGGGACGGAGGCGAGCGCCTGGGAGCAGCAGAAGATACAGAAGTTGGAGCAGTTGAAGGAGAACCAGGATTATATAGAGCAGTCGATGATGAGCGCGGCGTACCAGCCGAAAGATGCGGTGAAAAAAGCGGATTTGCTGGTTCGCTATGCGAAAGATTTCCCGGATTCACCGAATGCAGAGCAGGCGCTGAGCGTGGCTGCAGTGACGTACCAGCAGGCGCAAGGCCCGCAGAAGATGCTGGACCTGGCGAATGGCGTCCTGGCAAAAGACCCGAATAACCTGGGAATGCTGCTGCTTCTGGCGGATTACTACAGCGAGAAGGGAACGCAACTGGACAAAGCGGAGGAGTATGCGAAAAAAGTTGCGTCTTTTTGCGATGCAGCGAAGAAACCGGATAACGTAAGCGATGACGACTGGAAAAAACAGAACGGGTTGAAGAAAGGGCTGGCGCTGAGCGCCCTGGGCCAAGTGAACTTGCAGAAGAAGGACAACCTAACTGCCGTGAAAAACCTGAGCAGCGCCGCGCCGCTGGTGAAGAGCGATCCGGGAAGTTACGCGAGGAATCAGTACCGGCTGGGGTTTGCCTACCTGAACCTGAAGAGGAACGCGGAGGCGAAGCAGGCGTTCACGGATGCAGCTTCCGTGGATTCGCCGTACAAGGGCCCGGCCCAGGATAAGCTGAAGGAACTCGGTGCCACCAGGGCTGGGGCAGGTAGGAAGGCCACGTAAAAGCGCGGCGAATCCAAATACAGGGTTGGTGCATCAAAGAAGGCTGGCACGAGTGTGCAGCGGCCAAATGGGGGAGACGTATGACAGAGATCGCAACATTTGGGGCGGGATGTTTCTGGGGGGTGGAAGCGGCGTTCCGGCGAGTGCCCGGAGTGATCGAGGCAATATCGGGTTACAGCGGCGGGCACACGGAGAATCCGACGTACAAAGATGTGTGCACCGATCAGACGGGGCATGCGGAAGTGGTGCAGGTGACGTTTGATCCTGCGAAAGTCAGCTACGAGCAATTGCTGGAAGTATTGTGGAAGATGCACGATCCCACGCAAGTGAACCGGCAAGGGCCTGACTTCGGGACACAGTACCGGACAGCGGTTTTCTATCACACGCCAGAACAGGAAGCGAAGGCACAGAAGTCCAAGGAAGCGCTGGAAAAGAGTGGAAAATTGCGGCGGCCGGTGGCGACAGAAATCACGGCGGCGGGCCCGTTCTGGCGCGCGGAGGAATATCACCAGAAGTACCTGGAGAAGCGAGGGCAGGAAAGCTGTCACATCTAGGGAGATCAAAGAAATCAAAGAGGCAAAGAGGAGAGGGGAGACCTTCTCCTCTTTTTTGTTTGTAGCTGCGCCGGCGGATTCCGCTGGGGGCTTTGTTTTTGAGGCTCCCAGCGATACGCTGGCTTGGTCTGCATCATGCGGGATCGCAAGGGAGGCTGCACCTGAACATCAAGATACTTGGAGACAAGAAGTTGTTGGGGCGCGCGGCGGCGGAGCATGCCGGGATCTCTCTGCGCCAGGCCATACGCGAGCGGGGTAGTGCGCGAATCATTGCCGCGACGGGCGCCTCGCAATTTGAGTTTCTGGAGGCTTTCACGAGGCTGGAGGATTTGGAGTGGCCGCGCGTGGAGATGTTTCATCTGGATGAATATATTGGGCTGGACGCAGACCACCCGGCGAGCTTCCGCAGGTATCTGCAGGAGCGGTTAATTCGAGCGACGGGAATTACTAATTATCATTTGCTGGCGGGCGAGAAGGACCCGGAGGAAGTAATCTTGCGCGTTGGGAAGGAACTGTTGGCCGCGCCGGTGGATGTTGCGTTTGTAGGCATCGGAGAAAACGGACATCTGGCATTCAATGATCCGCCGGCGGATTTTCAGACGGAGGCGCCTTATCTGGTCGTGGAACTGGATGAGGCATGCCGACGCCAGCAGGTGAACGAGGGATGGTTCATGGATATCCTGGAGGTTCCGCGACGGGCCATCAGCATGTCCATTCGACAGATTCTGAAAGCGAAGGAGATCATTGCCTGCGTGCCCGATGCGCGCAAGGCACAAGCGGTGAAAGCTTGCCTGGAGGGGGAGATTAGCCCTCTGGTGCCCGGCTCAATTTTGCGGCAGCACGCGAACGTCACTTTGTACCTCGATGAAAATTCCGCGGCTTTGTTGAGTAAATAACCGCGGAGAAAAGCGCAGACGCCAAGAGATGGCAAGTTCGGCCATCCGCCACATCCGAAAAAGCAAAGGCCCGCAGCAACATGCGGGCAGTGGCATGGAGTTTCCAATGCCGGATTGGGATAGAATCCGAGTATCTTCGCAGAGGTACATTCAAATGAACCGAAACATGATGTGGTGTGTAGCCGGAGTTTTGTTTTTGGCGATGGTGTGGAGCGGAGCAGCCAGAGTGGCTTGCGGACAAGAAGCTGGGTTGGCGCCGACGCCGCCGATGGGCTGGAACAGTTGGGATGCGTACGGTGAGGATGTGAAGGAAACGGATTTTCGCGCGACAGCGGACTGGGTGGCGAAAAATTTGAAGGCGTATGGCTGGGAATACATTGTTGTCGATTCCGGCTGGTACGTTACCGATCATGGTGTGGGGACTCTCTCGGAGAAGGCGCAGTTCAGCATGGATGAATTCGGGAGGCTCACACCGTCGACGAGAGCGATACCTTCAGCGGCCAATGGAGCGGGCTTCCGGCCGCTGGCCGATTACTTGCATTCACAAGGGCTGAAATTCGGCCTTCATTTGATGCGAGGCATCCCACGTGAAGCGGTGGCGCGGAATCTGCCGATCGCGGGATCGGAGCTTCACGCGAAGGATGCAGCGGACACGGGAGACGCGTGCCCGTGGAACAGTTACAACTGGGGATTGGACACGAGCAAGCCCGCGGCGCAGGCGTACTACGATTCGCTTGCGGTGCAACTGGCGGAATGGCATGTGGACCTGATCAAGGTGGATTGCATATCGAGCCGTCCATATAAGGGGGAGGAGATCCGGCTGATTCATCAGGCGCTGAAAAAAGTGAAGTGGCCGATTGTGCTGAGCCTTTCGCCGGGGGCGGCGCCGTTGGACAAGGCCGAGGAGATGGGGAAGTACGCGCAGATGTGGCGCATCTCCGACGATGAGTGGGACGTGTGGTATGGCAAGGAGGATTTCCCGCAGGGTGTGAACAACCAATTCGAGCGCGCGGAGAAATGGACGAAATTCTCGAAGCCAGGGAACTGGCCGGATGCGGATATGCTGGCAATCGGCCGGCTGGAACCTTCGCCGGGATGGGGAAAGCCGCGTGCTTCGCGATTAACGAAGGATGAGCAGAGGACTCTGTTCAGCCTTTGGTCGATGATGCGTTCGCCGTTGATTATTGGCGCGAATCTGACGCTTTGTGATGAATGGACGAAAGCGCTTTTGACGAAAGCCGAGGTGATTGCGATCGATCAACACTCGAAGAATAATCATGCGGTGCTCACGACGGAGAAGGCGGCGGTATGGGTGGCGCAACCGGAAACGGGCGACGGATATTACGTGGCGGTGTTTAACCGTGGCGATGCGCCGCAAGAGATGAAGTATTCGTGGAGGGAATTGGGGATTGAAGGAAAGGGTTATGCCCTGCGCGATATGTGGGAAGGCAAGGATTTGGGGAACGCGGACGGGGTTCGGGCGACGTTGGCGCCGCATGCTTCGGTGGTGTACGCGGTTGGGAACGTGAAAAGGCCGTAGACGACCCAAAAGCAAAACAGAATCGTCGAAGCGGATCGAAAATAGTCGAGATGGGGCGGAGGAGTGCTCCGCCCCTACTGAGTGGATTTTGGATCGTGATCGAGGATTTCCTCCTTTGCGGGGTCCCAGTAAAGCTTTTTGCCAGACCAATAGGCCTGCGCGGCCATGATGCACGCGACGGAATGGCTGAATCCGGCGTCAACAGTGGCAACGGGTTGGTTGCGGGAACGGATGCAGGAAAACCAATTGGCCATGTGACCGGTCGTCAAGTCATCGATACCCGTAGGAGGAATCGCTTTGTCGTGAGGCAGCAGCAAGTACCGCGATTTGCGCTGCTTGTCGATATCGGCGTTGTCCTCGTGAGTACCTTTCTCCTCGATGACTTGGTAGCGCGGGCTGCCTTCGTCGCCATCGTTCAGAAGCGTGGCTTTCTTGCCCATGTAGCGGGAGAAACCTGGAGAATCGTTGCCGAAGCTCGTGGAGTAGCTGACCAGGAAACCTTTGGGGTACTCGAGCAGGGCCTGAAAGGTGTCGGCATTTTCGCGGCCATCGGGCCAGGCAAAAACGCCACCGTGAGCGACGACGGAACGGGGCGCGCGCTCGTTCGTGAACCAGTGGACCAGATCGATGGCGTGGCTCATCCATTGATCGGGGATTCCGCCGGAGAATTCCTTGTAGAGGCGGAATTCGCAATAGAGGCGAGGGTCGAAGGGGCGCATGGGCTTGGTAAGTAGAAAGCGCTTCCAATCGGTATCGGATTCTCGGAGTTTGGCGACTTCTGGGCGGCCGCGCCACCGCGGGCCATGATAATTCCAGACGATCTCAATTTTGGAGATGTCGCCGAGTTCACCGCTTTGGACCAAGTTGTGCGCGAGTTTCTGGTAAGGCTCGCTGCGATGCTGCGTGCCAACCTGGACGATGAGGTTGCGGGAATGCACGGCGTCGCGTGCGGACTTGGCTTCCGCGAGGACATTGCCCATGGGTTTTTCGATATAAACGTCCTTGCCGGCTTCGGCGGCTAGTTGCAGAAGCGGCGAGTGGGAATGGTCGGGAGTGGAAATGAGAACGGCGTCTATGTCCTTCTGAGCGAGAAGCTCTTCGGGGGTGGCGAAGGTGCGCGGGGCGCGGCCATATTGTTCGGCGGCGACAGCGCTTGCGGCTTCGCGATTGATGGACCAGAGGTCGCAAACGGCAGTGAGTTCGACGTTGTGGTCCCGGTGCAACTTGGCGGCGATTTCGGCCAGATCGCGGCCGCGGCTGCCGATGCCGATGTGGCCAAGGGAGATGCGGTCGTTAGCGCCTACAGCACGGGCATAGGACAACGCGGAGTGGCTAAGCGTGGCTCCGGCAGCCAGGGCGGCGGATTTGTTGATGAACGTGCGGCGGTCGATGCGATCTTCAGATGTGGACATGGTGGGCAGTGCCTCCTGGATCAAGAATTTTTCGATGTGGCAACGAATTTCGATGTGGTGATGGCCTGGCCGACGTGGCGTTGCGTGTGATCGGCAACGTGAACCAGTAAGCCGCCAAGCGTGGTGGGGAGTTGCTTGGCTCCCACGGTGCGCGGCTGGCTGAAGTCTGCGTCGGCGAGAGCCGTGACTCGTGCCGTGCTCTTTTCGAGAGCCTCGGTCAATTCCTGTAAGACTTGCTGACGAGTGGCGCCGGGATCGAGCTCCGATTTCATTTGCAAGATTTGATCTGGAGCAAGTTGGCGGCCTTCGGCGTAAG
>Ga0209517_10005207_pt1 | contig 16671 bp, 15 predicted proteins | sample PeaSoiMetSII2010_FD_187695 | JGI IMG/M metagenome (GOLD analysis project Ga0209517, IMG submission 187695) | Peat soil microbial communities from Weissenstadt, Germany - SII-2010 (SPAdes) (version 2) | ecosystem: Environmental > Terrestrial > Soil > Wetlands > Peat | place: Germany...
AGGGGTTGAAACCCCTGGCTAACCACGGCCGCCCCTCCGGGGCTACTCGGAACGATCCACCGATCGTGCTACAGTGTCGAAAAATCCGCGCTTTGCTGTGGACAGGTGCCCTGGCCGTCCGGTTATCCTCATGGGGATAGTCCCGGCGACCGCACTCTGTCGGCTGGCTCTCATGACCGATAACTCAACGACCTCTGATGAGCTGATCCGCCGGGCCGCCTCCGGCGACCAGGACGCACTCGCCCAGGTGTTCGGGTTGTACCGGGACCGCCTGCGGCAGATGGTGCGGCTGCGGCTCGACCGGCGCTTGCAGGGCCGGCTCGACCCGTCGGACGTGATCCAGGAGGCCTACCTGGACTTCGCCCGGCGCCTCCCGGACTACGCCCGCGAGCCGGCCATGCCGTTCTACCTCTGGCTACGATTCCTCACCGGCCAGCGGCTGATCGACCTGCACCGCCAGCACCTCGGCGCCAAGATGCGCGACGCCGGCCAGGAAGTCTCGCTCTACCGCGGGGCCCTGCCGCAGGCGTCGTCGGTGTCGCTAGCCGCCCAGCTCCTCGGCCGGCTGACGTCGGCCAGCCGTGCCGCCATCCGGGCCGAAACGCAGATCCGCGTGCAGGAGGCGCTCAACAGCATGGACCCGCTCGACCGGGAGGTCCTGACGCTGCGGCACTTCGAGATGCTCAGCAACGACGAGACGGCCGCGGTCCTGGGCATCAGGAAGTCCGCGGCCAGCAATCGCTACATACGCGCCCTCAAAAGGCTCAAGGCCATCCTGTCCGCCCTGCCGGGCTTCGGCGACTGCTAGCAGGGTTCCGAGACCGCCGCCGCGAGGGTTTCCCCATGACTGACGCCAGCTCCGACCGCAACCCCGTGGAGGCCCTGGCCGAGGAGTTCCTCGAGCGCTTCCGTCGCGGCGAACGGCCGGCGCTCTCCGAGTACACGGGGAGGTACCCCGAGTTGGCCGACGACATCCGCGAGCTGTTTCCCGCCCTGGTCATGCTGGAAGGCGTCCGCCCCGCCTCCGTCGCCAACTCCGCCACGGACGACACCTTCGCTCCCGCCGGGGTGGCCAACAAGCTCGAACGGCTCGGCGACTACCGCATCCTGCGCGAGGTGGGCCGCGGCGGCATGGGCATTGTCTACGAGGCCGAGCAGGAGTCGCTGGGCCGCCACGTCGCCCTCAAGGTGCTGCGGACCGCCGCCCTGCTCGACTCGCGGCACCTGCTGCGCTTCCAGCGCGAGGCGCGGTCGGCGGCCCGGCTGCACCACACCAACATCGTGCCGGTCTTCGGCGTCGGCGAGAGCGACGGCACGCACTACTACGTCATGCAATTCATCCACGGCCAGGGGCTCGACCAGGTCATGACCGAGCTGCTGCGGCTGCGGCAGCACCCGGCGGCCGCGGACGACACGCTGCCCCCCGGCGCGTCGCTCAGCCGCGACGCCGACTCCGCCGCCGCCGCGGTGGCCCAATCGCTGCTGACCGGCGTGATCGGCCTCCCCGTCGGGGCGAGGAAGGTCAAGAGCCAAAACGACAAGGAACAGGCCAAGGAGTCCTCGTCGTTCACGGTGTCCCCCGGCCTGCCGGGCTCGCTGTCCTCGTCCGACGAGGGGCGGACCTACTGGCAGAGCGTGGCCCGGGTCGGCATCCAGGTGGCGGAGGCGCTGGCCTACGCCCACGCGCAGGGGACGCTGCACCGCGACATCAAGCCGTCGAACCTGCTCCTGGACACTCAGGGGATCGTCTGGGTGGCCGACTTCGGCCTGGCCAAGGCGGCCGACAGCGAGGACCTGACCAACAGCGGCGACGTCGTCGGCACCCTGCGCTACATGGCCCCGGAGCGCTTCCGGGGCAAGGGCGACGGGCGCAGCGACATCTACAGCCTGGGGCTGACGCTCTACGAATTGCTGGCGCTGCGGCCGGCCTTCGGCGAGTCGGACCGCGGCAAGCTCTTGCACCAGGTGATGCACGAGGAGCCGCCCCGGCCGCGCAAAATTAACCCCGTCGTGCCGCGCGACCTGGAAACCATCGTGCTCAAGGCGTCGGCCCGCGACCCGGCCCACCGCTACCAGAACGCCGCCGAGCTGGCCGAGGACCTCAAGTGCTTCACCGACGACAAGCCGATCCGCGCCCGGCGGGTCAGCGAGGCGGAGAGGCTCTGGCGCTGGTGCCGGCGCAACCCGGCCCTGGCCACCCTCGCCGGCCTGTTCCTCCTCTGGCTGGCGCTTGGCGTCGCCGGCATCGCCTGGAAATGGCGCGAGGCGGAGCAGCGCCGCCGCGAAGCTGATTCGGAGAGAGAAAACGTCATCGATGCCGAGCGCCAGACCGCCGTCCAGCGCGACAAGGCCGTCAGTGCCCGCAACGAGGGGCAGCAGGTGCTGGCCGGCGTCATGCTGGACCGCGGCGTCACCCTGGCCGAGCAGGGCGAGGTGGGCGAGGGGCTGTTCTGGATGCTCGAGGCGCTGAAGGTCGCGCCGCCGGAGGCCCGCGACCTGACCCGGGTGATCCGCACCAACCTGGCGGCCTGGACGAGCCAGGCGCACGGGCTGCAAGTGGCGTTGGAGCCACCGCGGGCCGTGGCGCAGTGTGCGTTCTACCCGGACGGCCGGCACTTCCTGACGCTCGACGGCGGCGCCGTTTGGGTGGGGGGGACGGCCACGGGCGACCAGAAAACCCTCCTGCAAGTAGAGAATGTGTGGCGGTTCGCCCTCAGCCCGGACGGGGCCATGATCCTCACGGGGACCCGCCCGCCGCAAGGGAGGCCGGGGCAGGTCCAGCGCTGGGACGGGGCGACCGGCCTGCCGCTCGGCCCCCCGCTGACGCACCCCCCGGGTCTGCGGGGGCTGGCGTTGGTCCCCGACGGCAAGCAGTTCGTCACCGCCTGCGACGACGGGAAGGTCCGGCTGTGGGACGCCTCCAGCGGACGTCTCGTGCGCGAGGGAGACCGGCTCGACAACCTTCTTTTTCGGGGCCTGGCGATCAGTCCGGATGGCAAGACCCTGGCCACTGCGACGCAGCAGTGGAAGGATGAAGCGGCCCCCGCGGCGGCCTACCTCTGGGACCTGGCCGCGGGCAAGCGGATCGGTCAGCCGCTGAGCCATACGAGTGCGGTTTGGGGCGTCGCGTTTTCGCCCGACGGCAAGCGCGTCCTGACCGGCAGCTGGGACGGCACCGCCCAGCTCTGGGACGCCGCCACCGGCAAGCCCACCGGGCCGCCGATGCGGCATCCCAGCGCCGTCTATGTGACCGCCTTCACCCCCGACGGCCGGACCATCGTCACCGGATGCAAGGATGGCATCCTGCGCTGGTGGGACGTCGCGGGGGGCTATCAGCTCGTCGGCACGCTGCCGCTGGACAAGAAGTTCGTCTACGACCTGGCCTTCAGCCCGGACGGCAAGTCACTGGTGACGGCGAGCGCCTGGGAGGATGGGTCGGCGGCGATCCACGTTTGTCGCCTGGCCCGACCCCTCTCGCGCCCGGCGGCCAAGGGCAAGGAGACCTTCCTCAAGGCGGCCTGGGCGGCCGGCGACGGCGAGCGCTGGTTGGAGCGGAACGCGGCGAGTTACAGCCCCGACGCGACGCGGGTGCTGACCGGGGGCCACAACGGCTTCGCGTGCCTGTCCGACGCGGCCACCGGCCAGCCCGCGCTGTGTGCCGGCGGGGAGGAGGGGCCGTTCCGCCACACCTGGCCGGCCGTGCGGGTGACGGCCTACAGCCCGGACGGCCGCTTCTTCGCCACGTCGAGCCACAGCGGCGACGACGCCGTCGGCGAGGCCCGGCTGTGGGACGCGGCCGGCGGCCGTCTGATCGCGCCGCTGCCCCACGTCAATTACGTGTCGGCGATGGCCTTCAGCCCGGACTCGACGCTCCTGGCCACCGGCGGCTTCGATTCCTCCGTCCACTTTTGGGATACGGCCACGGGGAAACGGATCAGCGTCCCGTTGTTCCAGGAGGACATCGTCCTGAGCCTGGCGTTCAGCCCGGACGGCAAAACGCTCGCCGTCGCCCGCTCCCATGACTATTCCAAGCAGCCCGGCGTGCTCCTGTGGGACGTGGCCGGGCGCCACCGGGTTGGGGAGCTGCTGCCGGGGCCGACCGGGTTCGTCCGCTTCAGTCCCTCCGGGAAACACCTCCTCGCGGCGGCCGCAACCCACGTGCGGCTTTGGGACCCCGCCACCGGCCAGCCCCTCGGCGCCCCGATCACCGAATTGGCGAATGTCAATAGTGCCGTCTTCAGCGCGGACGGCACGACCCTCCTGCTGGCCACGACGGACGGGACGGTGCGGCTGGGGGATGTGGCGTCCGGCAAGCCGGTCGGCGCGCCGATGCCCTGCCCGGTACGGGCTAACGTGGCGGTCTTCAGCCCCGATGCCGCGGGCCGATACATCCTGGCCGGCTACGCGGACGGCAGCGCCCGCCTCTGGGACCGGGCCACCCAGAAGCCGCTGGGTCCCCCCGTGGTCCAGGGACACTCGCTCGTCGCCGTGACCTTCGCGCCGGACGGCCGGTCGTTCCTGACCACCGCCGCCGACGGCGACACGCGCCGCTGGCCGCTGCCGGCCCCGACCGAGGACGACCCGGATCGCCTCCGGCTGCGCCTGGAGGTCCGCACCGGGCAGCAGATGGGCGACGGCCAGGCCGTCGTACCGCTCGACCCCGGCGAATGGCGGCAGCGGCGCGAGAAGCTCGTCGAGCTGGAAGGCTCGGCCGAGAGCGCGTATGCGGGCTCCGTCAGCGACCGGGACTTCCACGACGCCCGGGCGCGCGACGCTGAGCAGGAGCACGATCCGTTCGCGGCCCGCTGGCACCTCGACCGCCTGATCGCGGCCGCGGGTCCGGACGCCGGCTGGTTCGCCTTCGCTCGGAGGGCCCGCACCTGGACGGCCGAGGATCGCTTCGACCGGGCCGAGGCCGATTACGCCCGGGCCCTGGAGCTGGCCTCGCCGGAACAGTTGCTGTGCTGGTATCGGCACCGGGCCGCCGCCTGTCAGGGGGACAAGCGCTGGCCGGCCGCCCTGTGGTATCTCAACCGCGTCATCGCCTCCGCCCCGGCAGACTGGCACCTGTACGCCGACCGGGCCGCGGTCTGGGGCCAGCTCGGCAAGGAGGGCGAGCGCGAAGCGGACCTGGACCGGGCCGTACGGGGTGGGGCCGACAGCGACTTCCTGGTTCAGCGGGCGGAGGAGCATTTCGCCCGGGGCCAGTGGGAGAAGGCCGCGACGGCTTACACCCAGGCCGCCGAGCGAGGACCCTGTTCGCCCGTGGCCTGGCATCACCATGCCCTGGTGCGTTTGAAGTTGGACGACAGGGAGGGGTATCGCAAGCTCTGCGCCACCTTCCTCGAACGACTCGACAGGACGAGCCCCAAGCCGAACCTGGGTGTGGCGATCAACGTCGCCTGGGTCTGTGCCCTGGGTCCGGACGCGGTCGGCGACTACGCGCGGCTCGTCGCCCTGGCCGAGCTGGTCGTGAGCGAGGCCCCGGACCCGGTCAAGCATGCCCTCCTGAACACGCTGGGAGCCATTCTCTACCGGGCGGGCCAATACAAGGAGGCGGTGGCGCGGCTCAACGAGGGGATCGCCCTGGACAAAGGCGAGGCGTCGATGCAGGACTTCTTGTTCCTGGCCATGGCGCAGCACCGCCTGGGAGAGACGGGCGAGGCCCGCAAGACGCTCGCCCGGATCGTGCCCCCCAGGCCGGATCAGGGACAGCCGTGGGAAAACCTGGAGCTGGAGCTGCTCGGGCGGGAGGCCAGGGCCCTCATCGAGGGCAAGTGACGTCGCGCTCCCCTCCGGGTCGCGGCTAAACTTCTGCCAGGAACGCGACGGCGGCCGGCGGGGCGGAAGCCGTCCCATCTCCCCGGGCGAGGCGGAGCGTGGTCCCGGCCGCTATTTCCTGCCCGCCCGGCGGCATTTCGAGAATGGCGTGTGTCCGCCGCGCCGCCAGCACGACCCGCCAGGGTTTGACGGCGCGGCGCGCGCCGACCACCGTGCCGCGCTCGTCGATCATGACCACGTCGAGGGGGAAGCGGACAAAGAAAGTATGAATGGACGAGCAGGGCACCAGCAGGAGCCCGGCCCCCGGCTTAAGGGAGGCGCGGAACTGGAGGCCGACGAAGCGCGACCAGAAGCCAGCCGCAATCTCCAGGTCTTCGACGACCACCGCGCCGGTGTCGCGGCGGAGCAGGCACCATGCGGAGGTCATCGCAGGAGCCCTCGGTTCCGCAGCAGGTTATCGACGAACTGGAAGAACTCGTAGAACGTCGGCCCGAGCATGGCGACGGCCAGGCCCGGCATGAAGCAAGCGACCAGCGGCACCAGCAGCTTGACCGGCAGGGCCGAGGCGATCTGGAGCGCCCGTTCGCGGCGGCGGTGGCGCAGGTCCTCCGCCTGGCGGCGCAGCACGTCGGCGATGCCGGCGCCGACCTGTGCCGCCTGCACCAGCGCCGACACGAAGACGGTGAGCGACGACACCTCCAACCGACGGGCGAGGCGGCGCAGGCACTGCACGCGCGGCCGGCCGGCCAGCAACTCGATCTGAAAGGCCCGCAGCTCCACGGCGAGGGGTCGCTCGGCGGGCTGTGACGAAAGGATGCGGTCGAGGGCGGCGTCGAAGCCGATGCCGGCCTCGGCGAGGCTGGCCAGCAGCTCCAGCGTCACCGGCAGGTCCTGCTCGACCGCCTCGACGCGCTTCTTGCGGGCCGAACGGACGTAGAGCCACGGGAGGGCCGAGAGAACGGCGAAGAGGATCCACGGAAAGCCGTACACCGCCGGCAAGAACAGGTCGCCGATGCCGCCGGGGACGAGCCCAAGGACGGCGACGCCGCGACGCACTGTGCCCGTGAGGTAGATGAGGAGGGCACCGGCCAGCCCGACAGCGATTAGCAGCAGGGTCGAGCCGACGAACGCGGCGACGGCGCCCGGCCGGCGAAAGCCGGCCAACCCCAGCCAGCGGGCCAGGAAACCCGGCTCGTCCTCCGCGGCGGCCACGGGTCCCGGCGCCGCCTCGGGCAGACTCTCGAAGATGCGCGCGCGACTGCGGCGACGGACCAGCCAGGAGCGGCCGAAAAGGTACAGCGCCAGCAAGGCCGCGCCGCCGCCGAACAGGATCGCGGGGAGGTTGAACGTCATGGGAGTCGCCTTGCCGCTTGCGGATTCGCAGATCGTGCGAAGCCGCAAGCGGCTTCAAAACTTCACCCGGCTAATGGCCGAGGTCCACACCACGCCGACGGCCTGCAGCACGATGGCCCCGGCGGCCAGGCCGCGGCCGACCGTCGAGGACAGGAACTTCACCATTCGCTCGGGGTCGCTGCGCCAGATCACCACCGCGATGAAGTAGGTCGTCAGGAGGATCGCCATCGTCGAGACGCGCGCGTGCGTCGAAAGCGAACGCACCCGGCGCGACAATTCGATGCGGTCGCGGATGGTGCGACCCACCGTGGACAGGGCCGGCGTCAGGCTGCCGCCCGTCTCCCAGTGGACCGTCAGCGCCGACGCGAACAGGCGGAACGTCTCCAGCGGCACGCGCCGCTCCAGGGCGTGCAGCACGGCGGGCGTCTCGTCGCCCAGGCGGATGCGGCCCACCACCTCGGCGAGCTGCGGCTTCAGCGGGCCGCGGGCCTCTTCCACGGCCACCTCCATCGCCCTCAGCACGCTGCCGCCGCCCTGCAGCGCGCCGATCATCAGGTCGATGGCGTCCGCCAGCTGCTCCTCGATGCGCGCTGTCTTGCGGTCCACGCGGAACCTATCCACCTGCCCGCCGAACAGCCCCAGGAGCATCGCCAGTGTCCCGCAGAAGACCCAGTGGACGCCGACGAAGTAAATCACCACTCCGACGAGGGCGGCGCCGACCCACGGGAGGATGTAATGCCGCCGGACGAAGACCGCCGTCAATTCTTCCTCGGCCGGCTCGGCCTCCTCGGCGGCCTCGACCGACTCCGCCAGCCGGCGCAGCGCCAGCCGGCGCACGCGCCAGACCATGACGAAGTAGACCACGGCCGCCAGGCCCAGCGCCAGAGTCAGCAAGACGATCGCTTCAGTCATTGTCGCCCCACTCCGGCGGCTTCGGGGCGGCGGCCTTCGGCTTCTGGAACAGGGCCAGGGGCACCTCGACGTCGCGCTCGCGCATCTCCTCGACGAGGCGCGGCACGATGCCCGTGGCCGTGAACTCGCCGACCACCGCGCGGCCCTTGCGGCCGCGGCGCTCGAAATGGAAGATCTCCTGCGTCGTCGGCGTCAGCCCCTCCAGCCCGGTGATCTCCGCGATGCTCTGCACGCGGCGCACGCCGTCCTCGTAGCGCTTGACGTGGACGATCAGCTGCAGCGCCGACGTGATCTGCTCGCGGATGGCCCGCGACGGCAGGTCGAGGCCGGCCATCAGCACCATCGTCTCCAGGCGGGCCAGGGCGTCGCGCGGCGAGTTGGCGTGGATGGTCGTCAGGCTGCCGTCGTGGCCGGTGTTCATGGCCTGCAGCATGTCCAGCGCCTCGCCGCCGCGCACCTCGCCGACGATGATCCGGTCCGGTCGCATGCGCAGGCTGTTAATGACCAGCTCGCGGGCACTGATGCGGCCCCGGCCCTCCACGTTCGGCGGCCGCGTCTCCAGACGTACGACGTGCCGCTGATCGAGCACCAGCTCCGCCGCGTCCTCGATGGTCACGATGCGCTCGGCCGCCGGGATCGATTCGGCCACGGCGCCGAGGAACGTCGTCTTGCCGGCGCCGGTACCGCCGGAGATCAGCACGTTCTTGCGGCCGACTACGGCGAATTGGAGGAACGACTTCATCGCGTCGGACAGCATGCCCAGGCGCAGCAGGTCGTCGCGGCGCAGCCGATGCCGGCCGAAGCGGCGAACCGACAGCGTCGGCCCGTCCAGCGCCACCGGCGGGATGGTGGCGTTGACGCGGCTGCCGTCGGGCAGGCGCGCGTCCACCATCGGCGACGACTCATCGACGTGCCGGCCGACCCGGGCGGCGATGCGCTGGATGATGCGCAGCAGGTGCTCGGAGTCGCGGAAACGCACCTCGGTCGGCTCCAGCCGGCCGAAGCGCTCGACGTAGACCTGGTGCGGCCCGTTGACGAGGATGTCGGTCACCGCCGGGTCGGCCATCAAGGGCGCCAGCGGCCCGACGCCGAGCGTCTCCTCCATCAGGTCATCGACGAGGCGCTTGCGCTCCTGCTCGTTGAGCGGCAGGTCTTCCGTCTCCAGCACGCCGGTGACGAACTCGCGCACCACCTCGGTCAGGGCATCCTCGCCGGCCCCGAGCAGGTTGCGCCGGTCGATCTCGTCGAGCAGGCGCTGGTGCAGCTCGCCCTTGACGCCGAGGTACTCGGTCGCCGCCGGCCGCGGCCGTTCGGGGGTGCGCTCGACGCGCTCCTTCTTCGCCGCCGGCTTCTCCTTGACGCGGCCAGCGGGCAGGGCCAGGTGTGAGCCGCCGATCAGGTCGCGCGCTCGCGCCGGGTCGTGCCCTTGCCCCTCGATGCGATTGGCGCTCACGGACTGACCTCCCCCTCAGGAGCCGGCAGGACCTCGGGGACCGCCGCCGCGTCCGCCGGCCGGCCGTTGGCGGTCGGCTCGGGCCGCGGCCGCTCGCGCGCCCGGACGCGCTGCGCCTTGATGTCCGCCATGTCGTCGATGATTCGCCGCACGGCCGGGCCGAAGCCGAACCAGCGGCCGGCGCTCAGGATGTGCGGCCGGCCCGTGTTCGCCGCCGTGAGGACCTTCTTGTCGTCGGGCACGACGTAATCGATGGTCCGACCCAGGCGCTCGGCCACGTCGGACGGCTTCAGCGACGCCCCCCAGCGCGAATGGCGGTTGAGAATGACGCGCTGCCGCTGCGTCGAAAAGCCCAGTTCGTCCAGCAGGTCGATCAGCTTGACGGCGCCAAGCACCGTGGGCACCACGCTGTCCAGCACGATGTAGGTCCGGTCGCTCAGGTCGAGGACGGCCATCATGACGCGATCGAGCATCGGGAAGGTATCGACGATGACGTAGTCGTAAGCGCGGCGAGCCTGCGTCACGATGCGGGCCATGACCTCGTCGTCCACGCGCGCCGCCTCGATGGCGTCGGCGGGGGCGGCGAGCAGGTCGAGGCCGCAGTGGTGCCGCGTCGCCAGCTTGCGGATGAGCGTCTCGTCGAGGCGGTCGCGCTCCTTGACGGCGTCGGTGAGGGTGGCGAGCGGCTGCAGGTCGAGCAGCGGAGCACAGACGCCCATTTGCAGCGAGGCGTCGATGAGCAGCACGCGCTCGGGCTGGCGCCTGGCCAGGCCGCAAGCGACGTTGACCGCCAGGGTCGATTTCCCGACCCCGCCCTTGTTGCTGATGAAGGAGACGACCTTGCCGAGCCGGCCGCCACTCGTCGGCCTTTTCCCCAAGGTGCGCCCGAAAAGTCCTTCGAGGTCGGCCCGCGACAGCGGCCGGCGCAGGAAGTCGCGGACGCCGGCGCGCATGGCCTCGATGAGGACGGCACTCTCGGAGACGTCGGGGCCGAAGACGTCGGGTCGGTAGACGGCGGCGACCACGGAATCGGGGGCGGCCGAGGCGGTGTCCTCGACGAATTCTGTCAGGGCCCGCAGACTCTTCGTCATCTCGACGAGGACCAGCTCCGGGTGTCGGCTGCGCGCGGCCTCGACGCCCTGCCGGCAGTCGGCGACGGCGTGGACGACGGGGCGCAGGTCGGCGAAGCCCTCCAGGGCCGCCTCAAATTCGGCCCGAATGGCCGTGGCGTCGGGGCCGACGATCAAGATGTTGGGGTTACGGCTCAAGGTTATCTCGCAGGGCCCATCGAACGGACGAGGACCGGCACCAGCAGGCTGTGCTTGAAGCCGGTGATGGGGTCCATGTGTTGCGTCATCAGATCGCCGACGTCGGTGCCGGCCGGCAGCGGCGCAGTCAGTGCCACCGAGGCGTTGGACGAAGCGACCTGGCCGTCCCGCTTGGTCATCGTGAAGCTCGTGGAGGTCACCGAGGTCGGGTCGATATCCAGAAAGCCAAAGCCGATCACGTTCCCGCTCGAAGCACCCGTGACGGCGACAATAGGCACATACCCGGAGAGCAATAGTGGTGGCTCCGCGGTCGGCAAGCGCGCGGCCAATGTCGGCAGGTCGTAGTCAGTCAGCGCGGCCGGAGGCTGCCCGAAGGAAGTCGCCGCGACGCCGGAGCTGCCGATGATCGTCTGGGCCGTGCCGACCGTGAGCGAGCCGGCCTTGATCGCCACCGTGACCGGGGTGTCCACGGGCAGGAGCGTGTCATCGTCCCACTTGTCGGAGTTGATCGTGAACGGCATCACGCCGGGGCGCCAGAAGTTCGCCGGTCCCGTTCCCGTTGCGGGAGCGAAGACGTGCTTGCCGACCGAGTTGGCGCGGCCGACCTCCTGTCGGACCGGGTTGCCGTTCGCGTCGAGGACGGGCATGCCGCTGGCATCGACCTGGTGAATGCGCGTGGCGGCGATGGCCGCCGCTCGCACCGAGGCGCCGGAGGCCCAGGCGTCCAGGTTCGACGCGGTGCCGCGGGCGAAGACGTACGGCAAGGGCGGCCGGACGGAGCGGGTGGTGGTGGCGGCCTCGTTGGTGCGCCGCAACCGCACCAGCGCGGCGTCCGCGGTGGTGAGGGTGGCGAAGTCGTCGCGCGAGTAGTCGGCGTTCTCGACGTGGCGCGTGTTGGGGCCAGCGACGGCGTTACCGGGCAGTTGGTCGCCGCCGGGGTCGGGGCTCACGGAGTCGTTCGGCAGGACCTGGTAACGATTGGGGTCATTAGCGGTCGTCAGTAACTGGGACGCCTGGTATGCGGTCCCTGGGAGGGAAATCCCGCCGCTGTAGCCGATCATCTGGGGCGGGCCGGGCTGGTTCTCGGCGTCGAGGAGGAGGAGGGCGTCGGGGTCGTTGCCGCGCAGCGCTTCGAGCGCCCCCTCGTCCGCTCGGGGCTGCATCTGCTCCTGGGTGAAGCGGACGAGGCCGACGTCGAGGACGAGCGCCGCCACCGCCATCAGCGCGAAGAGCAGCATCGCGACGTAGACCAGCACGCCGCCGCGCCGGCGCCGCGAATGGCGGGGGTGTCGCATGGGGGAACCTCCTCTGTTTAGCCGCCGCCTATTTATCGATTCGCGAACCGATGAATCCGCGCCGCCCCGAGGGCGGCGGCTAAACTTACTTCGACGCGGCGCTCTTGTCCGCCGGCTTCGGCGGTATCGGGAACTCGTGCCACTCGCGCTTGTTTCCGTGGATGGCCTCGACGCGCCAGACTTTCGGCTCCTCGGGGGTGGGGAGCCGGTCGTCCTTCGATTCGTCGGGCCGGCCCGAGCGGGCCACGCACGTCACCTCGGCCTTCAGCGCGATCGCCTCGGACAGCCCGGAAACCTCCGTCGGGTCGATGGCGACGGTGACCTCCTCGACCGGCTTTTCCTTGGGCGGTATCTTTGGGGCCGGCTTCGCCGGATCGACCGCGTGCTGCCGGACCGCCACGGGCGTGATGATGACGCCGTCCTGGACCAGCACCTTGACCGCCGTGTGCTTCGGAGCCTGCGAGGGCGAGGGACCGGTAATGAGTGGGCTGCCCTGGATCAGGCCCAGACCGTTCCCGTGCGGCCGACCAGTCGCCTTGTCGTCGAGGGGGAGACTGCCGACGAGGTCGAAGTGGTCGCCCGCCCTGAGGATGTGCATGCCGTTGACCTTCTCCACGTCCAGCACGAACGCCCGCTTCCCCTCCGGCACGCCGGCCACGACGCCGGGGCGCGTCCCTTCGGGCAGGAAATCGTCTTCGGTGAACGCATACTGGCTGTGCTTTTCGGCCTTGAGCACGCGCCCGAACGCCTTGGTCATGTCGAGGACCAGGCCGGGCTTGACGGCGCTGCGGCGGATCGGGACGCCGGCAAAGTCGCCCTTCTTCGTGTCCCAGAAATGGTCGCGCGTGATCTTCGTGTACGCGGGGATGTCCCGGGCGGCGACGGGGGCGAGGACCATGCTGTCGGGTATGACATACGGTTCGGCCGGCGCCGCCTGCCGCAGGAACCCCAGCGTCACGACCCCGAGCAGCAGGAGTGCCCCAAGGACGAGGACGCCGCCGAGGAGCAGCACACCGCCGCCGAGGAGGAGGATGCCGAGGAGGGAAGGGCCGCGGCGAGCCGAGACGGTCTTTCTCATGGTGTCGTTTCCGCGGGGGTGGGGACTTCAAGGGACGAACAGCTCGCGCCGGTGCATCGCCTGGGCCGAGAGCACCTTGCGATACGGGCGGACGGTCTTGCCGAGGGCGAGCTGCTGACCGAGGCCGTCCGGGCCGCCGTAGGGACCCGGGTTGCCGCCGGTGGGCGCCTGCGTCACCAGGTTCGGGCTCAGGTTCGGGTCGAAGGGGGCCGCCGGGTTCTGGGGGTAGTCGCTCAGCGCCGCCGCCTGGAACGGGAAGTTGATCCGCAGGGCGAGCACGCCGCCTTCCGCCGCGTCGATGCCGAACGGGCTGTGCGCCGGCGTCCCGACCTGAATCTCCTCGACAACCGGGAACCAGGTGCTGGGGTCCTGGACCGTCTCTTGCCCATTCGCGTCGTAAGTCACCAGGGCAATCTTTGCGGACGTCACCTGGTATCCCGAGGGGTTCGCCGCGTTGGGCGTAAACGTCAGCTGGCCGGGGTAGCGCAAGAGGCGGGTCTGGCCGCCCGTCGTCGTCCCGTTCGCATCGACAATCATCAGGTCGGAAACCATCAGACTCAGCAGCAGCTGGTTGAGCAGCGGGGCGTTGTTCTGGGCGAAGTAATCGGGCACGGTCGTGCCTTGCGGCACCTTGTCGAGGTCGAACACCAGCCAGTTGGGATCGAAAATCTTCGTGTGAACCTCGTCGAATTTCGCCCAATCGGCGGCGGCGACGCCGGGCGGCTGCTGATTGTCGAGGACCGGCTGGAGCGAGGTCAGGCCCGGCGGAAGGGTGGCGGGAAGGGGCGTGCGCGCCAGTTCGCGCGCCGTCACGTCGGCCGCCTGCTGGATGGCCTGGGCGGAGTAGGTGGCCCGGCCGAAGTCCATGGTCGCCGCCAGGATCAGCGTCAGCACCAGCGCGACCAGCGCGAACTCGACCAGGGATTGCCCCCGCCGGCCGCGGCGCCTGCTGTCGTTAGAGCACACCGCGCAGCCCTCCGCGAGTGATGATGGAGACGAGCAGCCCCACGAGGATCGCCGGGACGTAGGCCAGGTTGCGCCGGCCGCCGAAGCAAGCCTTGAGCGACAGGACGCCGCCGGCGAGGGCGACCCAGAAGAGCGTCGGCAGAATGGCCCACGGCCCGAGGACGGCCCCCAGGGCGGTCAGCAACTTGACGTCGGCGCCGCCCAGGCCGCCGAGCCAGAAGAAGAGCAGGGACAGGACGAACGGGATGGCGGCACCGACGATCAGGCCGAGCCAGTTGGAAGGGTGCCACCCCATGACGAGGGTGAACGCGCCCCAGGCCAACAAGGCGAGCGACACCCAGTCGGGCACCTCGCGCTTCTTCAGGTCGAAGAGGGCGGCCACGACGAGGAACGGCAGCGGCGCCCACAGGAGCAGTGTGTTCATTGGCCGGCGTGGTTAGCCGTGCGACTCGATTTATCGATTCGCGAAACGATAAATCGAGTCGCGCGGCCCAACTTACTTGGACTCGACGATCAGACCGTCCAGGCCGCCGTCGGTCCCCTGATCGCCGCCCTTGAGCAGGTTGTTGCCCAGGCGGTTTTGCCCGCCCTCGGTGGCCATCGTCGCCACGTCGAGCTGGATCGGGGAGTTGGCAGTGCCGGCCGTCGTTTCGATCAGGTGGCCGCTGACGATCTGGCCGTTGTCGCCGGGGTGGGCACCGGGCAGCACCGCGGCGATGGCCGAGATCAAGTCGTTCGTCTTGTGCCCAAACAGCGAGATGGCGGCGGCGCAGATCAGCGCGACCCCTGCGATGATCAGGCCGTACTCGACCAGGCCCTGGCCCTTCTTGTTGCGGAACAACTTCTTCAACAACTGCATCATGGGAAACTCCTTCAGCGTTGCTTGGGGGGACGGTATCACTGGGGCGACTTGACACGTCTACCAGCAGAGTGCCGCTCGCGCTCGCAAAGTTCCCGCGGGTCAATTCTCCGACATCCGTCCGAGGATTTCGCGCAGCGCCACCCGCGAACGATTCAGCCGCGATCGCACTGTGCCGATCGGGATGCCCAGCCGCTCGGCGATGGCCTCGTAATCCAGCGCCTCCACCTCGCGGAGCACGAAGACCGTCCGCTGCTCGTGGCACAGCTCGGCCAGCGCCTTCTCCAGGCACACCCAGAAGTCGCTGTCCTGGAGCAGCTGGGACGGGTCGTCGCGCCGCGAGCCTTCCCGCCGACGGGTCGAGGCCCGCTCCTCATGTCGGCGGCGGCGCGAGCGGGTCCGCGCCAGGTGCAAGCTGCGATGCGTCACCGCGCGCAGCAACCAGCCGCGGAGGTGGGGCGGAACGTCCGGCTCGTGCCACAGGCTCAGCAGCGTGTCTTGCACCGCGTCCCAGGCGAGGTCGTCGCTGCCCAGGATGCGCCGGGCGACGGCCAGCATCGGCCCCACGTGCTCGCTGATGATCTTGTCGAAGTGATCGGGGCAGATGCAGGGGTCGTCCCGCAGCGGCGACGCCACACAGACCCGGCGCCGGGCCTTCCGGGGGCGCGGCAGAAGGTCCGAGACAGGGCCCCGTTCCGAGACAATCATCGACCTGCCTCCGATGGCCCGACACCGTCATCGTCCGTGTGCCGACGTCAGTCCGTATGACAACGTTTGACCGCGGGTATTACATGATGTAACAACGCGGGTGAGCTGTGTCAAGAAAGTAAAACGAAAAAATACCGCCGACCGACAGAAAGGTGATTTGCGAAGGGGATGTCGCCGCGGGACTTGACGAACCGGGGCGTGATCCACTATTTTATTAACTGTTGAAGTTACGAAGGTGAGTTGGGCGATGAAGCACGCGCATCCCGGGCCGACTGTTGCGATGACGAGTTCCGCGTCTTCGGAGCGGGCCGCGCAACTGTTCCGCGCCATGGGAGATGGCGCCCGGCTGCGCATCCTGGAGCTGCTGGCGGGTAAGGAGTTATGCGTCACGGAGATCGTGGCCGCGTTCGGCGACAAGTTCTCGACCGTGTCGCAGAGGCTTCGCATCCTCCGCGGCGAGGGGCTGATCGTCCGCCGGCGGGAAGGTACGCACATCTATTACGCCTTGGCAGATCGGCACGTTGCCGACCTGATCCACAACGCGCTGGCGCACGCCGCGGAGCTGGAGGCGGGCCCGGCGAAGGAATCCTGAGAGATAGGAGGTTGACGATGGCTACACACCACGAAGGGCACACGCACCAGCACGGCCCCGGCTGCGGGCACACCGGCATCGTTCACGAGGGGCACGTCGATTACCTGCACGACGGCCACCTGCACCATGTGAACGGCGGCAAGGTCGAGGAGCACCAGCTCGCGGTCAACGGCACCAACCCGGCCGGCTGCACGCCGAAGCACAGCTGCAGCGGTCACGACAAGGCGCACAAGCACGGCGCCAACTGCGGCCACGCCTCGGTCCCACACGGCGATCACGTCGATTACCTCGTCGGCGGCCACCTGCACCACCCGCACGGCGACCACTGCGACGACCACGGGCCGGTGAGTCTCGCCTGAAGCAACGCACCTACCCATCGAAACCGGGCCCGGCGAGCCCCCCGCTG
>Ga0209517_10005208_pt1 | contig 16671 bp, 9 predicted proteins | sample PeaSoiMetSII2010_FD_187695 | JGI IMG/M metagenome (GOLD analysis project Ga0209517, IMG submission 187695) | Peat soil microbial communities from Weissenstadt, Germany - SII-2010 (SPAdes) (version 2) | ecosystem: Environmental > Terrestrial > Soil > Wetlands > Peat | place: Germany: Weissenstadt...
CCCCTGGCCGCTGGGAATTCCATTCCCTGAAAATAGCCCTCTGCCCCCTACAAGTACTGGAACCTCCGGGAGCTTACAGAATCCTCGCCCAAATCAACTTCTGCTGCTTTACGTTCCGAAACCGCTGACTGGCGAATGACGGACTTGACAATTCAGGGTTGGATGGTTACTCTTTGTCCATTGGTGCGAATGGGCCGCCATTCCGCCAACTAAGGGCTAAGGCAGACTTTCCCATAGGGGATTTTGGGTTTCAGCATTAGCGTCGGTACGAACTGGCTACTCTCGAAGCTCGCGTGCGACTTAGTGGGCTAGTGTTGGGTTCTGGGTCATCACCTCAAAATCAAAGGAGAACGGAATATGGTTAGGAAAGCTCGAGCTGTTTCAACCATTTTGGCGCTCCTTGTTTCGACAGGTTTCGTCTTTGCCCAAGGCGGCGCCACGGGAACAATCCTGGGAACCGTGACGGACAACTCCGGCGCGGTTGTGCCTAAAGCTGCTGTCACTGTCACCAACACGAGTACCAGCGTTGCGAGTCACACCCAGACAAGCGATACTGGGAATTACACCCTGCCTTACCTGATCCCAGGGACCTACTCAGTCACCGTCGAGGCCCCCGGATTCCAAAAGGCGGTCGTGGATAACATCTCGCTCGTGGTCGACCAATCAGCTCGTGTCGATGCGGTTCTAAAACCCGGCACCGTCACGGAGGTCGTGGAGGTGCGGGCCAATCCGGTGGCGCTCGATACGGAGAACGCGGCAGTTTCACAGCTTGTGAGCAATAGGCAGGTGGAAGATCTGCCGCTCAACGGACGCAACTGGACGCAGTTGCTTTTCATCACCCCAGGCGCGGTAACGGTGGGCGCAGAGATGGGTGTGATGCGGCAGGGCGAAGGAAACGGCATCAGCATCAACGGCGGCCGGCCTGAGTCCAACAACTACACTATCGACGGCATCGGCGCATCCGATGTGGCCTTGAGTACTCCGGCGGTTATCCTCTCGATCGACGCCATCCAGGAGTTCAAGGTCCAGGCGGATACCTATTCCGCCGAATATGGCTTCAGCGCGAACCAAGTGAATATCGTCAGCAAGGCCGGGACCAATGACTTGCACGGAACCTTGTTTGAGTTCGATAGAAACGATGCTTTCGACTCCCGCAGTCCCATTGCCGAGCCAACGATCCCTAAGTTGCGGCAAAATCAGTTCGGGTTCGTGGTCGGCGGCCCCGTGTACTTGCCCCACATCTACAATGGGCGGAACAAGACCTTCTTCATGGCGAACTACGAAGGCACGCGGATCAGCAATGGTTTCACCGGGTTCGCAAACGTCCCGTCTCCCGCTGAACTGAGCGGGGATTTTTCAGCCTCGGGATATCCCAAGCCCGGCACCGCAGCCTGCAATACCGCCCTGCTGGCGAACCTGCCTTGCATGCCGGTAGATCCAAACACCGGTCTGGAGTTCCCAAACGACCAGGTTCCGACGGGCAGGTGGTCTCGCCAAGCCACCGTGAGCCTGGCCGCTTCACCCCTCATGTTTCCGGCTCCGAATTGCAACCCTGCCGATTGCGCAGGCCAGAACCTGCTTTTGTCGCTTAACCAACCCAACCGGGCGGACCAGCAAACCTACCGTTTGGACCAGGATCTGGGGAAATTTGGAAAGGTCTTCGGCCGGGGAACCTATGCGAACTACAAGAATACAAACCTGTTGAATTCGTCTTCTCCTTTTTACGGAGAAGCCACCTTCTACGAGACCGAGAAGCAATGGGCGGTCTCGCACACGATTACGTTCCACGGGAACATCGTAAACAACGCCCGCCTGGGGTACCTGGATGCGATCGCCAATGAAGGTGCTCCGGCGCCGTCCGCATCCCAGATTTCTGCTTTGGGATATTCCAATGTGTTCACCCACTTTGCGCCGCTTCAGGCGAGTTGGTCCGGTTTAGGCTTTGGCAGCATCTACAGTGGCTTTGGCGGCTCGGTCAATGCTTATACGGGAAGCGAGATTCCGAACTGGGAATTCTCCGACTCGCTCACCATCATCAAGGGCAAGCACACCATTACGACGGGAGTGGAATACCGCCATTGGGTCGTCCACCGCAACCTTGATGACGACTTTTTTGGTGACTATACGTATGCAAACGACACCATTCTGGGGAATGGCACAGGTTGTGCGACCGTGGTCTGCGGCACCGGCAACCAGGTTGCCGACTTCCTGCTGGGCTACTACAGTGGCGTCGGCGGGTATATTCCCGGTCCGTTCAGCCCCAGCTCCTATGCGGGCAATCTCCAGGTGCACCCCTACACTTATATCGCCCCCTTTGTGCAAGACGATTTCAAGGTGAGCCCGCGGTTGACCTTGAACCTGGGCTTGCGCTGGGACTATCGAAGCGTGCCGTACGAGACATCGAACAAGTTCTTCTGGCTCGATGTCAAAAACCCCAACGGAGGCCTGTGTTTCGCGGATAAGAGGCTGTTGACCGACGGCGTGGCGCCGCCGGGAAATGGCTTCTTCGAGTATTGCGGCCGCCGCTCCCCGGTGAACCCCGGATTGCTCCACCCCTTCGCTCCTCGCCTTGGGTTCGCCTACCGCCCCTTCGGCGGAGATAAGACTGTGGTTCGCGGCGGCTATGGGATTTACTATGACTCTTTCGAAGCTCGCGAGATCGATAATTCTGGCGACTTCTACCCGTACAGTATCCGCGATAGTTTAAGTCCGACTACTCAGCCGGTGACGACAGCGCCTAAGTTGGCCGACCAACTGTTTCCGGGTTTCACCACGCTGACTCAGGTAACCCCCGCCTCGGCGACCTTTATCGCCGTGATTCAATCGGAATTGCCGCTGAATCCGTACATACAACAATGGACGCTTTCCGTCGAGCATCAGGTTGCCAAGGACACCACACTGGAAGTGAACTACGTCGGATCGAAAGGCACACACTTGCTGGATCGGCACAACTTTGTGCAGCCTTACGCCCCCACGAATCCGGCGGCTTGCCTGGCTAACCCTGACCCGTGCCTCGGCCCCGGCTACACCGCTCGGCTGCCCTACCCGAATTTCACCGGGTTCTATATCGACAGCGACTGGCACGGGAATTCCAACTACAACGGGGGCAATATCAAACTCGAGCACCGCACCGGACAGATGGCGATCACCACGATCTTCACCTGGGCGAGGAGCCTGGACGCCAAATCCGCCGCAGCCGGTCTCGGAGCTGACGGTGGGGGGTACCAGGGGTTCATGGACAATCACAATATGAACCGCGATTATGGCCCCTCAAACTTCGACGTGGATCATCGCTTCGTCACCAGTTATGTCTACGACCTGCCGTTCGGCCGAGGCAAACATTTCCTCAACAATACGAACAAAGTGCTGGATATGGCCGTGGGTGGCTGGGAGCTAACCGGCATCACAACTTTCCAAACCGGATTCCCATATTCGATTGACGCCCAAGATCTACAAGGTGTTTTGGATAGCCAGAACCCGCGGGCGGATCGCGTCGCCGGTGTGCCTATAGCCCCGGCGCACAAAACTACCGCGACTTGGATCAATACGGCGGCGTTTGCCCAGCCGGCGGTTGGCGTCTACGGGAACACCGGCCGGGGCATCCTCCGTGCCCCTGGGATCAACAACTGGGACCTTGGCTTCTTCAAGAACTTCAACTTCACAGAAAGCAAGACTCTCCAGTTGCGGTTCGAGAGTTTCAACACCTGGAACCATCCCAACTACTACGTGCCCTTGACCGGCCCTTCTGCGGGCGGCGCGTGCAATCCGGACTGCGGTGTAACTGATGTGTCGTTCGGACAACTCGTGATTGCTGCCCCGGGTCGTATCATCCAACTGGGAGCGAAGTTCATCTTCTGAAAATCCCTCCCCTACGGGTTCCGCCAGGCGCCCCGCGCCTGGCGGAACCTGCTCTTCCTCCCTCCACAAACCCATGCGGGATTCCTCGCTTTGCTCGGAATGACGGTGCACGGGCACTCACAACAGTGGAGTTAAGCGAAACGATCGCGGGGGACTAGCGGCCTGAGGTATACTCGGAGGCATGGCCGACGAGCATAAAAAGGCTTCGGCACTCGCGCTTCTGCTGGGGTTGCTGGTCTCCGGCTGCAACCTCTTTGCACAAACATCCCAAAACGAAACACTCGAACAGTATTACGAGGCAGGTGAAAAAGCCCTGTCCAAGGATCGCTATGGCGAGGCGCAAGAGGCCTACGAAGAACTGCGGAAGTTGTCACCCGGCACTGCCGAGGTGCATGCCAGGCTTGGTCTCATTTATTTCCAGGAACGGAAATTCGAACAGGCGGTTGGGAGCTTGCGCCTGGCCTTGAAGCTGAAACCCGGTTTGCCCAAGCTGGATACCCTCTTGGCCATGTCCTTGTCGGAGTTGGGCCGCTACACAGAAGCCCTGCCGGGCCTCGAGAAAGGGTTCCAACAAACCGCGGATACCGCCGTGCGGCGCCGGTGTGGCCTTGAGCTTGTCAGGGCCTACACCGGCTTGCAGCGCGACAACAAAGCGGTGGAAGCAGCCCTGCAATTGAACCGCCTGTATCCGGACGATCCTGAGGTCCTCTTCCAAACCGGCAAAATATACGGAAACCTCGCCTATCTCACCATGCATAAGCTGGCTCAGGTGGCGCCGGACTCGGTTTGGAGGCACGAGGCCGCGGCAGAAGCTTTTGAGAGTGAGGGCTCAAGCGAGTTCGCGATTCCCGAGTACCAGAAAGTATTGGCTCTCGACCCTCACCGCCCGGGCATTCATTACCGTTTGGGCCGCACCCTGCTGGCGCGTTCGGAGAAGACGAAATCGCCGGAAGACATTTCAGAGGCTGCGAAGGAATTTGAGCTGGAGCTCGATCAAGAACCTCGCAACGCCAACGCCGCCTACGAACTTGCCGAAATCCATCGCAATGCGGGAGAGGCGGAGGAGGCGCGGAAGTACTTTGAGATGGCTCTGAAATACTACCCGAACTTTGAAGAAGCCCATCTAGGGCTGGCCTCAGTGCTCATGTTCGAACACAAGCCCGAGCTGGCGCTGCCTCACCTTCAGAAAGCCATCGCCTTGAATCCCGACAGCCAGGTTTCCTGGTATCGCCTGGTACAAGCGGAAAGGGCGCTGCACAACGTTCGTGAGGAGCAGAAGGCACTACAGGAGTTTCAGCGTCTGCGAAAGCAGGAGGCAAGCCAACAGGCCGCGAGAGGGCTATTCGCACCCCAGGAAGTGACCCCACAAAAACTGGATCCGGATGCTGCGCCGTAGGAATTGCTAGCGGTCGTAGTAGCCGTACTTCTCGATTTCGTCCCACATCGCCAGGACGTTTTCGAGCTTGGCGGCGGGATGAATCTCGGTGGTTGAGCCAATCCAGAATCGCCCGTTGGCCCCCGCCTCGTCGATGGTCTTTCGCACGGTCTGGCGGACTTCGGCTTCGGTGCCGAACGGCAGCAATTGCGAGACGTCAATCCCTCCCATCAAAATCCACTCCGGGTAGGCCTTCCGCACGTCGCCCGCGTACATTTTGGAGAGTGGTTCCAGCGGATTGATCCCCTCGATGCCGGACTGGCGGAAATCATCCAAGATCGCCCACAGGTTGCCGTCCGAGTGGTAGATCACTTTGATCCCGTGCTCGTGCCACGCTTGGACCAGTTTGATCAGTCGCGGGAAAAACTCCTTGCGCAGAAACTGAGGGGAGAAGAAGATTTGCTCCGTGCTGGCGATATCCGCAAAGACCAGGGCGACGGGAGACAGGGTGGCGTCCGCGGTCTCGTGGACGCGCTGGATTTCCGCCCAGTTCAGCGCTTCCAGCCAATCCGAGACGAGTTGCGGATTCTCCGCATAGGCGTAAACCAGCAGATCCAGCCCCGCCCGCACGTGCGCGGTGTCCAGCCCCACCGGGCTCTCGTTGGGAAAAATCACCGTATTCCCGCCAACTTTTTCTTGCAACTCCAGGTACTGCTCGCGCGGTGATTTGGAAGAAGCTCCCCAGACGTTGCTCTTCCCGGCAAAAGTGAACATGTCGCCGAACTTGCGATTGTGCAGCTCCTCGATGTTGCGAGGGATGTAATCGAGCAACGCCTCCACATCGTTGAAGGGACGGTCGATGAGCCAAGTGGTCCACCACTCCTGTTTGTATACGAAGCCATCTTCATGGCGGATGAGCTTTTCTTCCACGGGAGGCGCAATCCCTCGCGTGATATCCAGCCGTTCGCCGATGGTTCTGCAAACCAGGTCCAAGCCATTCTGCAAGGTCACCTTCTCACCGGTGACATATTCAATCAGCGGTATGTGCTGAATGAGGTCGAAGACGGGTAACCGGTCGGGCAACTCACCCCGCAGCGTGCATTCAATGCGCTGCCGCGCGGTCATTCGATCCCTGGGAAGTTTGCGCATCGCTCATCTCCTCTTCAAACCATCGGGCGACCGCAAGGGTGCCCATCGGACGCCGGGATCAGGAGCGCTCATTATACCCCGAGCCGGGTTTGTATCGGCGAGTTGCCCACATCGCAGCTCGTTTGCCGGTGCCGACACACCTTGGGGAAATCACCATGGCCGCAGGCATGCTCCACAACGTGGGGAAGTTGGTCCTGGCCTGGAAATTCCCCGACCGGTTCAGGAGGCTTCTGGCTCATGCCGCCGATGAGCGGCTCCCGCTCTACAAAGTTGAAGAGCGCGAACAAGGGCTCAGCCACGCCGATATCGGCGGGTATCTGCTGGGATTGTGGGGTTTGCCCTGTATCCTGGTAGAGGCCGTCGCCCTTCACCACGGCCCGAACCGCGTACCGCATGAGTACTTCGACGCGGTCTCCGCCGTCCACGTGGCTAATCTCCTGGCCCATGAACTCGATCCGCCCTTGCCGGAAGGAAGTCTGGAAAACGACACGATGCCCAGCCAGGAGGAGCTGACAGCGCTGGGCGTCGGCGACGATCTTGCCGCTTGGCGCGCCATGGCAGCGGAGACTCGACCCCTCGTAGCGCAGGTATAACCATGACACAAGCGGGACGGGCACGAATTCTGATTGTGGATGACGAGACAGGGGTCCTCGAGGGCTTGCAACGGCACTTGCACGCGCTGTTTGACTTGACGTTGGTCAGCGACCCGAAGGAAGCCCTGAAACTGGTAGTGTCTCACGGACCGTATGCGGTGGCCGTCTCTGACCTGCGCATGCCGGGCATGGATGGCGTCACATTGTTGTACAGCATTCGGAGCCTCGCCCCGGACACGGTGCGCGTTCTGCTGACAGGCTTCGGGGATTTGGACGCGGCCATCGCGGCCGTCAACGAGGGGAACATCTTCCGTTTCCTCAGCAAACCCTGCCCGAGCAAGACGCTGATCCGAGCGCTTGAGGACTCCGTCGAACAGCACCAGTTGGTCACGGCCCAGCGAGTGCTGTTGGAACAGACGTTGCGCGCCGGCCTCAAAACCCTTTCCGACATTCTGCCCATCGTCAATCCGGTGGCCTTCGGGCGCGTCCTTCGCACCCGCAAGCTGATCAGTGAATTGGCAGCCTCTGACCCGGTGGCAACCCCCTGGCAGTCTGAAATCGCAGCCATGCTGGCGCCGATTGGGTGGATAACGCTTCCAGGTGAGACCGCCGGCAAGCTCAATCATGGGACGGCGCTCCCCGCCTCCGAACAAGCCATCGTGGATAAACTCCTTACTGTGACCGATCAATTGGTAGGTGACATTTCGCGGCTTGAATATGTTCGAGAGATTCTCAAGTACCAGGACAAACATTTCGACGGACAAGGGCCACCTCCCAATGGGACCAGCGGCAAGGCCATCCCTTGGGGCTCGCGCGCCCTCAAAGCCGCCTCGGATTTCGACCTTCTTGAATCCCAGGGTTACTCAGCGGAAACGGCGATAGATACCAGGCGAGCCCGTACGGGGTGGTATGACCCTGCCATGCTGGAGGCAATCTCGCGATTTCGAAATCATCCCTCGCGTGAGGCGAGAATTCTCCACCTCCCTCTCCGCGCGGTGCGGCCTGGAATGGTCTTCACAGAAGACGTCAAAAGCCGCCTCGGCTTAGTGCTGATCGCACGCGGCCAGGAGGTAACGCCGAGTCTGGTGGAGAGAGTGAATAACCTTGCGCTCGATACAGAAGTGGATGATTCCGTCGTGGCTGCGCTTCCGTAGGCAGGCCTGTCATCCTGAGCGGAGCGAAGGATGACGCACTCCGAATTTCCTCACACCGTCTCAGGACCGGGATCGCAATTCCCCCGCCTGCTGCTGGATCTTCCGGACTGCCTCCGCGATGTCGTCCATATCGCGCCGCGGACCGAGCAACATGGTCTGGAAAAACCAGACAGCTTCTTCGCAGAGCTTGTTGTTCTCCGGGCAGGCGTTGTGCTCTTCCCAGCCGGCAAGGTCGCGTTCCGAGTACATCTTGCGGTAGACGCGGGAACTGAGTGTCGCCTTGATGAAAGGCTCTTTGTTTAGCGGCGAGTAGCCGCCCGAGCAGGGAATTCCCTCTTTCTCTAATGCCTGGAGAAAGCGCGTCCGCGGCAGGCCGTCGAAGTGCGCTTGGTCGTACCGGAACATGTAGAGGTGGTAACCGTTTCTCGTTGTGCCTTCGTACATGCGGGCAGGAGTGATTCCGGGAATCTCGCGTAACAAGCTGCTGAGGTACTGCGCATTCTGTTCGCGAGCCCGCGATTGCTCTTCCACGCGCGTCAATTGCTGCAAGAGCAGCGCAGCCTGAAATTCCGTCATGCGCAGGTTGGAACCCTGACGAGCATAGGCGAAAGCGGCGCCGGCCGGGCCCCGGCCCTGGTCTTGAAAGCTCTTGCAAAACTCGTGCAGCGCTGGGTCGCTGGTCAGAATGGCGCCGCCCTCGCCGGAATTGAGGTTCTTGGAGGCTTGAAAGCTGAAGCAGCCCAGGTCGCCCAGAGTGCTGACACGGCGCCGCCGCCACTCGCCCGTATGGGCCTGGCACGCGTCCTCGACAACTGGCAGCTTGTGTTTCTTGGCAGCCTCGAGCACAAGGTCCATATTCACCGGGTTGCCGCCCAGATGCACCGGCATGATGCACCGCGTCCGGGAAGTGATCTTCGCCTCGATTTTGCGGGCGTCGATCTGAAAACTCTCCCGGTCACTGTCTACGAATACGGGCAGCGCGTGTTGCATCAGAATGACATTGAGCGTAGCGACAAAAGTGTAGGGGGGGAGGATAACCTCATCGCCGGGTTCCACGCCCACGGCATTGAGCGACGTGTAGAGCGCGGTCGTCCCGCAAGAGGTCACCACGCAGTACTTCGCACCCAAGGTCTCCGCCCATTTCTCTTCGAACTGCGTCGCAAAATGGCCGTTGCCGGCCCGGCACCACTCGCTGCTGTGCAGCACTTCCATCCAGCCTCTTTCGTCGTTCTCACGGATGATGGGCCAAGCCGGAAATGGCTCAGTCCTAACCGGCCTGCCGCCCAGGATCGCGGGCTTCCCTCCCATCGAACCTGATGCGACGGCCCGCGGCGCGAGCCCGGCCGTGAGCCCCAGTCCCGCCGCGCCGGCGGACATTGTGCGAATAAAACCACGACGCGTGACTTGATTACCCATAAGCCCTCCTAGAGATCTGCCTTGATCTAAGTTGCAGGTTCGTCCCTCGTGGCCACCCCTGGGCAACCACAAGGGTCGCCGCTGCTAAGATTTGCGAACCTGTGCGATTAAATCATGCACCTTTCCGATTATCGTTTCCTCGATGCTCGGCGCAAACGGGCCCGGTTGGCCGTAATACACCATAGCGCCCCCACCTTCGTAGCCTCCTTCCTTGAGCACGCGCAACGAAGGGATGTAGGCAAATACGTCATTCGAGTAAGCTGCTACCCAGAGTTTTTCCGCGCCCAGTTCTTTCTTCAAGCGCAAGTCGTAATCCACCACGACTTCGCCCCCCAGCGCGATGAACGTCAGGTCCTGGCTGAACTGCCAGATTTCCAGAGGGTAAGGATACTCGTTGGGTAAGTGGCCGTCGCGATCCAGAATCTTGAGCATCGCCGCGGCCCAGTTCCGGTGATTGACGTCCTGATTCTCGAGTTGGGCCTGCAACTCCTCCCGGCCGGGCGGAGTTGCGAAGGCGACTGGAAACTCCTCGTAAGCTGTCCTTATCGGACTGCGGACCGGCTGAAGCTCCCCGGCCAGCACCTTCTCCACCGCCGCCGCTAACTCCTCACCGTGTTGCTTGGCCAGCTCGATCGACCCGCGCGGATAGGGGTTGGCGTCGCCTCCGCAACCGGCGACGAAGAGGGCCATCGCGCCGGGATGGTGCACTTCGAGCCAGGCTTGCGTGAAACCTGCGTAATCGCCGCTAAACTGCAGCATATCCACCGCGGTGGTGTTGTGACACGCATACCCCAGCACGACCGCCCGGAGCTTTCCATGCTTGTCGCCGATTCGCAGCACCGGAACGTCATGGTCCACCGGCCCATCTTTGTTTACCCCAATGAGTACCTCTTCGTTCGTTCTGGCGCGGCGATTCATAGCAAAGCCGGCATTGCCGTGTCCAAAGCTCAATCGGGCGGGCCGCAGGGACTTGAGTGATGTTCCGACCAGCGCAACAATTTTGTCTTCGAGATCGCTGGTGTACTCCTCGACGTCGGCCCACTGTTGCGGATTCATCGGGTACATGGTCCCGAGCATCTTGCCGATCACCGGGCCGCAGTGGGTGTGAGAGGAACTCAGGACCAACTGGTCGCGCCTCAAATGAAATTGCTTCTCCGCCCGTTCGGCGATGCTATGACTAACCGCCGCGGGAAACCCCAGCAAATCGCTCGTCACCAGGACAACTCGCTTGCCGGTCTGGTCCTCCAGCGCCAGGGCTTTGGCATAAAGTTCCTGGATAACACCCTCAGAGGGCTTCTTGCGGCTCGCGTAGCCCGCCATCCAAAGGGATTTCTGCGGCGTGATGATCGTCCGTGCCAGCCCGGCCCTCCACCCTGGGCTCGAGGCAGGCGCGCGCGAGGAGAGCTCCGTCGTCAGAGCCAGCCCCGCTGCTCCTCCAGAGACGGTGCGGAGAAAACTGCGGCGCGTGAGAGCATCGCTCATAGTTTCACCTAGAAATCGCGCTCATACTATACCCGAGATCATGAAAGTGCAAGACGACGAATAGAGATGGGTGCGCGACATAGAAGTGACAGTATTCAATGCCGCATCTGTTGTGGTCCCTCAAACGATCGGCCCAAATAAGCCGGACCCGGGCCTCGCAGATAGCCTCTAATCTTATAGTCAACAGTTCGATCTGCACTTGTCGGCAAGCCCCGAGCATGTTCAACTATGTCCAGCCTTCGTCTCGCGGAGGCCGGTAAAAAACCTCTCGCAGCTTTGGAGTCTGGTTTCGGTTGGCGCAATTCCGTGCCGCAGTGGATTTGTGGGTGCAATAGTGGTGGCGTCCTGAGGCGTGGTGATCCGCAAGCTCTACTGTTGGTAGCAAGTACCGGGCTGGTTCGGTACTGTGACTACGGTGCTGGTGCCTGTTGAGGTGGTCGCTGGTAATATACCGCTACTTATGCTTCGCAAGTCGGAGGTGCACGGTATGAGCCCCAAGAATCGTTGGTTCAGGCGGCCATGGATTGCCGCAATCATTTTCGTTATGGTCGCCGGCTTCACCGTTCTCATTTCCGGCCAGCAGGGCGGCCAAATGGCCAACCCGACGAATAGTCTACAGGTTCCCATCTTGTCGCACGGGCCCCAAGAGGGCCCGGAAGACATCCATGGCCTCCCGGACGACTGGACTCACCACCACCTGGTCTTTTCCAATCCCGGCACTGAGGAAGAGGCGATCCAGAACGGCACGCATGAACGGTGGCTCAAGGTCGTCAACGATCCTCGCTACATCCTGCAACAGTTGAGAAGGCGCGCGCCGGCACAGGGACCGTATGCCGAATATGTCGACAGGATGAATGAGATGGCGCGAAGTCAGGAGACCGCCGGGGGCGAGGACCTGTCCGAGGATCAATTGCAAGACTCCCTCGGGCTCGTGAAGGACTCAATTCCTAGCAGCGGGCGACCGAAGGGGATCCATCACGACTGGAGCACGGCCATGGACGGCGCCGCAGCGGTCGGGACTGGCGCCGTCGGAACTCTCAGCTCGACCAGCATTAGCGGGAGCTCAAGCATTACCATTGGCAGCAGCACGACCTTGACGGCCAGCGCCCCAACCGCCGCGTCGCAACCGGGAACGTTTTCGAGCCCTCCAACGTCCAGCAATAACGCGATATCCGTGAAGGTAGGCTCCAATACCCTCAATCTGAGCACCAACGCCACGGCAGCAAGTTCCACCGGCACGTTCTCGGGGCCCGCGTTGGGCACCACCTCGATCTCGTTCACCAGCGGCGGCAATACGCTGACCATGACCCCCGCCGGGACCGGAGCGCAGTACGTGGGCACATTTGCGGGGCCCGCGCTCACCAGCACGTCGATTGGGATTACCAGCGGTAGTAATACGCTGACCATGACCCCCGCTGGAACGGCCGCACATGCCACTGGCACGTTTACGGCGGCCGCGGCAGCCGGTAATACGGTAACCATCACCAGTGTCTTAAACACTCTAGTCCTAACGCCCTCGGGCCTTGGCACCGTGAGCTTCAGCGGAGAACCCAGCTCCGGCGATACGATTACTGTTGGGAGCATCCAATATGTGTGGCATTCGAGTTCGGGCTGCTCAAGTGTTAACTATTGTATTGTCCGTTCTGGGACCGCAAGCACGGACGCAAGTAACCTTGCAAACGCGATAGGGGGTTCCTGCGGCGGCAACTCTTGCGCCGCCAACGGGAGCGCCACCGCGAGCCACTCCTCATCGGTCACCACTATCACGAACACTACGGCGGGCGGCATAAACTTTAGCTTGAGCAGCAGCGCGTACACGTTAAGCCCAACCTCAGGTACGATTCTCGCGTCCACCAACAGCGGGTGCCCGACGAGCTCAAGCGTCGGTAGCTACGTCGTCGGTGTCTCCGCGTCCGCCCAGGCGTCCGACTTGGCCGCAGCGATCAATAACTGCAACTCTTCCTTTGCGTCGGTAGGTGCTACCGCCTCCTATTCGAGTGGCACCTCGTTTACGATTACAGACTCATACCCCGGCTCTTCCGGCAACGGGTTCGCCTTCACGCTTGCAGAGAGTAGCAGCGGCTTTTCGTGGGGAACCGTCACCGCAGGGACTGCAGGCTCGGCCTCTTGCTCCGGCACAGCCCCCACATTTACGGGCAACTTTGTAAATAACACCAATACCACAACCGTGGCAGGCAACCTCAACTCCGCGATGACCTGCGCGGCCTCCGTGGGATTCTCCACTGGAACCAGTACCAACACGGTTACGGTTACGGACCTATACCCCGGCGCAGGCATTAACACTTTCACCGTGTCCGGCAGCGTCACTGGCGTTTTCACCTGGGGAAACGAAATCGCGGGTACCAACGGCTCAGCCGGTTGCTCCGGCACAGCCCCTACATTCACGGGCACCTATGTGAATAGCGGCACTCCTTCTACCCTGGCAGGCAACTTTAATACTGCGATCACTGGCAGCGGATGCTCGGCCGTCGGTTTCACCACGTCCCCTAGCGGGGCCACGGTAACGGTTACCGATACAATACTGGGCGCCGCCACCTTCAACGCTTCGAACAACACCAATATCTTCTCGTGGAGCGCGGGCAGCGCGGGGGCGATCGGCTCGTATACCTGCGCCGGGTCAGCGTCGCCGTTCACGGCCACCTATGCCACCGCCACCTCCACCACGACCTTGGCGACGAATCTTAGCTCGGCCATTACCAATTGCAACGGGTCCACGCTCGGCGTTTCCTCTTCTTCCAGCCTCAACACTGTCACCCTCGCCGATACGACGCCAGGTACCGGCGGCAACAGCGGAACCACTTTGACACCCACGGCGGCCGGTCCCTTTGCTTGGAGTGCGGGGAGCTTGGCCGGAGGCACGGACGGCACGACTTCGGGAATGACCTTTGCCTATTGGTCGGTAAACAGTTACGTTACCCCGTCAGTCTTGGCCAGCAACGTTGCGACCGCCATTAACGACAACACCACACTCGAAGGGACTGCGGGCGTTATGGCCAACCCGAGCAACAATGTGGTTACCCTCACCGCGCGCACCAACGGAACGAGCGGAAACAGCATTGCACTCTCGAAGTCTTCTTTTTCGGGTTTGACTTGGAGCGGCTCGGACCTAAGCGGCGGAGCATCGGGGAACGGCAAGGTGCAACCCAACGCCTACCCCGCGAAGTACGGCGTCAGCCTCACCGGCGCCAGTTGCTCCGACTTTGTTGTTTACCCGACTGGTCAGGCGGGCGCGACCGGCGTCGCAAGCATCATCGCCTATTACAACCTCTATAGCACTGGATGCGCGGGCGCGGTTCCCTCCGTTGATTGGGCCTACAACACGGGAGGCACGGTTACAACTTCCCCCATTCTTTCCTCTGACGGCTCACAGGTAGCGTTCATTCAGGTCAGCGGCACTGCGGCAAGCTTGGTTCTCCTCAAGTGGGCGCCTGGCCCGATGGCGACCCTTACCAGTCAGTCGTCAGGCTCTGCCTACCGATCTTGTACGGCCCCTTGCATGTACACCTTGGCGTTTGCCAACGGCAAGGACGACACCTTCTCGTCGCCGTTCTACGATTACGCCCATGACTTACTTTATGTGGGCGATGACAGCGGCTATCTTCACCAGTTCTCCGGTGTGTTTGGTGGAGCCCCAGCCGAATCGGGGAGCCCCTGGCCCGTAAACCTGGGCACGAACAAACTCTCATCCCCTGTCTACGACTCGGACCAAGGTTTCGAAGGCGGGTACGTCTTTGTGGGCGATTTCGGAGGCGTCTTCTACGGTGTGGGCACCGGCTATGGGGGGACAACCAACGGGCAGGTACACGGCAACACGGGCAGCCTTGGGGATGCTATAGCTGACGCTCCCCTGGTCGATTCGTCAGAGGGAACGGAGTACGTCTTTGTGACCACCAACGGCAGCACCCGGCCGTACAATGGCGACAACGCCGTGTGGGAGTTCGTGAGCAGTTTCACCGGCTACGGCTCCCCGGGGGTTGTGTACTTAGGGACAGGGGGCAGCGGATATTACCTTTATGCCGGCGACTTCGACAACGTCTACTACGAGTCGGGAAATCCTGCGTACGGCCATCTTTATGTCGTGGGAAACACCGGCACGGCGGGAGGCGGCACGTTATATCAGGTAGAGATAGCGTACAGTTCTCTCGTATCCTCAACTGCCGTTGCGAGCGGCCTCAACAGCGCCGAGCATCCGTGGCCATCGCCGCTTATCGAGTTTTGCAACAATGGCACCAGCGCCTGCCCCATCACTTCGCAGCGGAGCGTCACCGCCAAAGTGAGTACCACCAGCCCGGAGATAACTATCCTGAATGGGTCGGGAACTTTCAGCAACACGGACGTGGGGGCCGTGGTTACGGGGACGGACATACCATGGGGCGCTACGATTTCCAGTGTACTGAACTCTACCACCGCGAACCTGTCCAGTGCTCCAACCGCCGCTGTATCCAGTGAGTCGCTGGCAATCCAGGGCGGACAAACCACCGCTGGCACAGACTATGTCTTCTTCAGCGTCAACCGCGGTACTCCGTCTGGCTGCACCAACGCTGCTGGGGATGGCTGCGTTTTGGCCTATAACGTGACCAAGCCGACGTCGGTCAGCCAGGCGGGCAGCGGCTTGAACGTTACAACCCCTGGTAGCAGTGGCTGTTGGGCGACGGGCGGGTTCGTAATCGACAACTCGGATCAAAGCACCACGGGCGCTCAGCAAATCTACTTCATGAATCTAAATGGCGCCTCGGCGGGTGGCCCCGCTGGCGCAACTAGCAGCAACTGCACTTCCGGCACGGCAACTCTTAATGCAACACAAGCGGCGCAATCGTCCCCATAGGCAGCGCGAGCGCCGCGAAGCGAAGAGTGAAACGCCAGTAGAGATGGGAAAGTTTGAGGGGTGCGTATACAATTGCACGGTGCAAACACTGAGAACGGCATGCCTGGTGATCGCGCTCTGCTGCCTATGCAACGGCGGCGGGCCTTTTGCCGGGCCGCAGGCCATCTCGCGCACCGTGCCGCCGTGCCTTGCCCAGTCCGTATTCTTCAAAAGGCTACCAGAAGGTTTTCACTCAGCGGGCCCTGGCGATGCCCTGGATTGGCGTGTCCTCGAAGATTATGGAGCGATGTTTGTAGCTCGCGGAGTCGAGGCGCCGCCGGTGGTGATATTTCCGACCGCAGACTCCGTCGCGCGCTGGCAAACAAGCGTGCGCTCCGAGCAGGCTGAGTTGGCCGGCATCCCTGTGAGGCTTCAGAGCGCCGCGATGCAGTCCTTGATGGAGGCCCGCGAGGAAGCTATACAGGCCCATTTGAGCATTTCAGCGCGAGGCCCGGATGCAGCCCAGCGCAACTATGACGACACCCTCCAATTGTGGCGGAGCCGCGTCAATCCGGGTCTCCAACATTGGGTCGGTAAGGGGTTACTCAGCGCCGCGGAAGCCGGGCGGATCTGGAAGCTGCCCGCGCGGGAACAGGCGGCGGAGATCCTCCGGTTAGAGGGTCGCCGGCTGTACTTCAGCAAGGATTTTTCCAAGTCAATTCTCTACTCGGTGGCAATCCCCGGCGCTTCGCAGCACCTCGCCATGCTCGCCTTCGATGTTAAAGAACACGATAACCCGGCCGTGCGCTCTATCCTGGA
>Ga0209517_10005211_pt1 | contig 16656 bp, 10 predicted proteins | sample PeaSoiMetSII2010_FD_187695 | JGI IMG/M metagenome (GOLD analysis project Ga0209517, IMG submission 187695) | Peat soil microbial communities from Weissenstadt, Germany - SII-2010 (SPAdes) (version 2) | ecosystem: Environmental > Terrestrial > Soil > Wetlands > Peat | place: Germany...
TCCAGCGGGATTGCGGCGTTTCCAGTTAGTGTTGGATCGAAACACAAATCCACAAAGAGTGAGCCATCCGCCCCACTGCCGCTTGGGTTGTCCTCGGCCAGGGGCAAGAGCATTGAGGTGGCCAGTGGTCCTCCGGTCACGTACTGAGGCCAAGTAGCCGGATCAATGATCGTGTTGGTGCTCTGAATTTGAATGGTGTTTGGATCATTATTCGGATAGGTGAGATTGCTGTTGCCGGCAGCCAAACTGAAATCAACCGTGTGGGTCAACGTGGGGGCAAACGAAAAATTCGTTGGAGCTGTCGGCACAACCGGAAGGACGATCGTATCTGGAGAGAAACTCCAACTAAGGATGTCCTGATCCTGAAATCCGCCGCCGGTGGAAGCAGTGAATCCGAGATAAGCATCGTCGTTCGCGTCGAGACCGAGAGTTGCGAGGTCAAAAGCAAATTGAAGGACGGAGTTTCCGTCCAGGGTGACTGTGACATTCTGGCAACCCTGACAAGGAAGCTGGTATTTCACGATGAGCGTATGCTGTTTGCCGTCGAGCACGTTCGTTGCAAGTGCGGAGTTTATTGCAATCGTCGGGTCAGAGCCAGCCTTGGTACCATTTGCGCACTTACCGCCATGGTGCGAGGAGTTGTAGCCTGTCAAGCAGCTCATGGCCGCGACGTGAGGACTCACGGGATCCCAAGCATTACGAAAAGCATCGATCTCAATAGCCAAACTATTCGGTATTCCCAAACTCGGGAAAAGATTCAGGTCATCGTCACCGTACCCGATTGCACCGCCGGTGAAACCTAAGGCAGCAGCAGTAGCGGGCGAGTTTTGAATGATGAACGTAATTCCGTCGGCGGAACCTGCCCCGTTGGGGGATACCTGCGGGAATTGAAAGGTGAACTGAGTCGAGAAAGGGGACGATAACGACATGGGTGTCGCGTAATAAAAGCTTCCGTCCTGAAAAAGGCTGGCCGGAGTAACGCGTAACACATTCGCCGAGCCATTATTCACAGCCGCGGCGCTGCCATTCAGGTGCAAGCCGGCCGTGGACGAGAAGTCTGTATAAGTAAACTGCGCTTGAGCATAAGTGAGGGTCGCGCCGAGAAACAAAACCAATAAAACAAGAACGAAAAACCGAGCTGGGGGGTAAAGCGTATTCATTAGATCCTCTCTGAATCGACAGTTCTCTATAGGAGAATGGCCGGCCATTCACATGCGGTACCTAGAAAAACAGGGTTTGGGACAGGAACATCGACGGCAACAGGGCAAAACAGGGGTCATTCTGTCTGGGGCGGGGAGACAAGTCAAGGAAAAACCCGGACCAAATGGACCTATTACTGCTGGAATCAAGTACAGTGAGTTGCTGGGACGCAGAGCGAGGTCGCTTTAGGACTACTAGTGCTTGTTTTGCAGCCATAGTTGTATCCGCATCGCGCCAATTCGGCACATTATGGACGTCTTCCCTTGGAGAAGAACTGCGGGTTCGTGCCCTGGGGCGGGGCGAGCCTGACCTGTGAGCACCGCTTTCCAGATCAATGCGGAATAAGAGAGCCGAACAGACTCGAGAGTTAGAGCCGCTGGAGAATCCGTTCGGCCCAAAAGTGTAAACGATGTCTCAGGAACGTTCTGTAAAAGATGTCTCCGGACCGTACAAAGGTTTGTTGGTGGGCTCGCCAGGATTTGAACCTGGGACCAACGGATTATGAGTCCGCTGCTCTAACCGCTGAGCTACGAGCCCCACGAGTGATAGCGTATCGATTTTATATTGAATTGGGAGAATTGGGTGGAAGATTTGAAGCGTGAAGGAACGAACCTGGCCGTAAATTCGTAGTAGGCCGGTGATTTTGGCGCAATGGTGAAAACTCAAGCCCGACCTTGTTGCGCGGCGCGGCGATGTTTGTGGCAGTGCGGATTTTCAGTCTTCAGCGACTCTGGCGGGGCGTTACAGCCATCCGCGCTTGACAATTTTTGGAGGCACTGTATCTAATGCCTTGAATAGAGAGAAGCAAACATGAACCGGCGAACGTTCTTCAGTATGGCCGTTGCAGGCACCGTTGCGATGGCGGCGAAGTTGGACCGAAGCGAGGCCGCAATGCTGGCGGACGCCTGGAGTCAAAATGCCGAAAAAGAAGAAAAGCTGAAAGCTCGCTGGCTGAAGCTGGACAATGCTATGCGGAGCTGGTGGGATGGAGATCTGGAGCGGGCTGATGAGGAAGGGATTCGCAAGGACGCCACGCTCTCACCCCCGACGCCGACGGGATCGAATATTCCCTGGTCCCACAGCCCACCCAAAACGCTGATCTTCCTACCTTTCCCCTATAGCTCCGGCGGAGGGTCAGTCGGCTCGTTTCCAGAAATGTATGGGTGGGACGCGCACTTTATCAACTTGGGTCTTCTCGCTCACGACCGCACGGATGTCGTGCGATGGAACATTCTCGATCAGCTTTTCATGATTGAGCGGTTTGGGAAAGTTCTGAACGGAAACCGCACGTTCTACGAGACGAGGGGCCAGCCGCCTTTGCTGGCGATGAGTTTGGAGAAGTACCTCGAAGTGAAAAAGGACGACGAAGAGTTGGCGTTATTGGCTTATCCCAACCTGGAGCGTGACTACACGGGATATTGGAATGCTCCAAACCACTTAACGCCGATCGGACTTTCCACCTGCGCGGATGGAGGAACGGGTTCCGACATGGATAGGGAGTTGGCATCGGAGGCCGAGTCTGGGCTGGACTACACGCCCATTTTTGGAGGCGACATCCGGCGGTGCGTACCAATTCATGTGAACTGCGCTTTGATGCGCCAGGCTCAGGTATTGGGTTCGCTTGCGGAACGATTTGGCTGGAACGAGAAGGCGGCGCGATGGCGGAAAGAGGCGGATAAGCGGGCGGAACTCATCAACCAGTATTGCTGGGACGAAAATGAAGGGTTCTACTTCGAATACGATTACGTCCGGAAAACGCGCTTGCCTTATTACTCTTTGAATGCCTATTGGCCGCTGTGGACGGGGATTGCGGCAAAGTCGCAGGCCAAGCGTCTCGTCGATCATTTGCATTTGTTTGACCATCCATACGGTCTTACTTTCACGGACAGAAAATATCCGGGGATACACACAGAGTTCAATGCGCTCGAGTGGGCCTATCCCGAATCCTGGCCGCAGCAGCAGGTCGTTGTCGGTCAGGCCCTGGAACGATATGGCTTCCCGGATCAGGCGCACGAGATAAGCCGACGCTACATTGCCAATGTGGTGACGACATGGGAGAAGACCGGACTGACGTGGGAACGCTACGATGGCGTCGTCGGAGGTCACAACGTCCCGGTTGAGCGAGACCCAGCACAGCCACTGCACGGGTTCTCGTCAGCTTCAGCTGTCGTGGTTGGACGGATTGCCTTCAGCTAGAGCGAAGCCGCACTTCAGGTGTTTCCATGCCGGGAACGGGTTTTCATATTCTGACGAAACCGATTGGCCCGATTTGTAATCTCGATTGCAAATATTGTTTCTATCTAGAAAAGGAAGTCCTTTATCCCAAAGTATCGAAGTGGCCCATGCGGGACGATGTGCTGGAGGCCTATGTTCGTCAGTACATCGAAGCTCAGCCCGGGGACAAGGTGCAATTTGCCTGGCAGGGCGGAGAACCAACGTTACTGGGCGTTGACTTTTTTCGCAAAGTTGTCCGACTGCAGGTCAGATATGCGAATGGCAAGACGATCGAGAATGCGCTGCAGACGAATGGAACGCTGTTGAATGATGAATGGGGAGAATTCCTGTCGGCTTCTCCCGCGTGAACTGGATTACGACACTGGCCTCACGATGACGGCCGCGACTCGCCCGAAACATACCTGACACTTCAGCAACCAGAGCGAGCGAGGCCTATGACTGGCGCAACTAATTCCCGTCAGCGGGTTGGAATGTCCGCCATCGCAAATATGTCGTAGGGACTTTGTATCTGGCGAATGAAAGCCTCGGCTCTCTTGTAGCCGCTCTCGATGCCCCGAAACCTGGCAACCGAATCCTGCAATTCGTAATAGCGATCCGGAGTTTGACTGGCATGGGCGTAGCAGGCAGCCCGCTTCAGTGACTCCGTTTCAGAAATGTCCACGAACTGAGTGGGCGCGAACTGGAAAGTGTCTTCGCCGTCCGAAACCTCGTAGTAATAGAGCGCGAAACTCTTTTCCGATTGCTTCCAGGCATCGAAGGTCATCATGGAAATCGCACGATGATCACGGTGACCATCGATGGGCCATTGGTTGAAAACGGCATCGGGCTTTTCGGTGTCGAATATTTTCTGGTACGCCTCATAGTGATCGTTATCCAAGATGGCGTGGCCATTGACCTGACCCGCATAAGCCGGGCGCGCCTTCAATATTTCGCACGCCTTCTTGGCCTCTGCGATGCGCGCGGTTGCCGGAGTGGGCGGCCACCCACCGTCATTCAGATACAGCAGAACCACTTCATGGCCGAGCGCCGTGAATCGTGCAACAGTACCGCCGCAACCATATTCGGGATCACCGGGATGCCCGCCTGTGACAATGATCTTCAATTTGCGCGTTGGCGCTGCTGAAGCGGAGGGAGACTTCGCTTCCATGTTCGTTGCAAGTGCCCCAACTAGTAACCCCGGTGTGAGCGTGGCAGCACCACGCAATACGTCTCGTCGATTCATTGCTATCTCCTCCCAGTGCGGCCCGCGGTGCCCATGAAACCGGGCAGTTTAGCTTGGCACAAACCGGACATTCTCGCTTTGGAACAGGCACCGCCATTCTATCTGACATTTTCTGCTTGACAAACTATAACCCGGCGCTTATATCTTCAAATAAATGGCGGAGGTTACCGGTAATCCAAGGCCAAAGTCGCTCCCAACGACCAACGAACCGGCAATACGACTCCCAGTCTGAATAGAAATCAGGAACCAAATGTTGGGGACTTTGTTGCCGTTGGCGTCTCTCGTCGTGTTCGTCCAGGTTGAGACATCTGTATTCCTCAAAATTATTTTGGGTATCGCAATATTTGTCCTAGCTGTGCCCGCAATCTTTGCCGCGATAAGACGCGACAGGAGTGTGTCGGTGTACAGGGCCGGAGCAATTCTTTTCCTCATCGGCGTCTTGGTTGCCTCCAGCGGTGTTACGGGCGAAGTGGCGGGCATGAAGCCGGCAGGCAGAGGTGGTTATCTGCTGCCGAATGGGTGGTTCAGCACCAAATGTTCGCAGATTGTGGATGAGCGGGGAAACCCCGTGCGGATTGCGTCCGTTGGTTTGCCAGGCAACGATGGAACGGATGGTGCGTTGCGCTTCCTGAGGTACGTCAACTACCAGACGACTCTGCGGGGGGCGGTCTCGGATGGTTTCAATACCGTTCGCATTGCATGGTGCGATCTGACGCTGAATGCCTCCCCAAAACCTGATGCGATTGATTATCGCCTGAATCCTGACCTCAAAGGTTCATCCAGCATCGAGGTATTGGACAAGATTGTGGATTATGCCGGATCGATCGGCCTGCGCGTAATTTTTGATCACCACACAAACGACGGCGGGGAACACGGCTGGGGCGGACAACAGACAAACGGCCTGTGGTTCGATAAGGGGCCTGGTTCTGATGGAACGGATGGCAGCGGCAATCCTGGCACGATCACCGCGGAGAAGTTCCGAGAAAATACGCTTGCGCTGGTGAAACGGTACCGGAACAACTCCACAGTTATCGGCTACGACTTGGACAATGAGCCGTTGAGTCATGGCGCTGGTGGCGTATCTCTGAACTGGGGACAGGGCGGACCCACGGACATCTGGAAGATGTACACCGACCTGGGAAACGCCATCCTGGCGCTGAACCCAAAATTGCTGATCATTTGCGAAGGCCCGGAAGGCACATCGAATACCGGGAATGGCCTGGCCGGGATAGGACCGGAGGGGGATCTCTCCGCTGTTGGCGGCATCGGCGGGGCTCCGGCCAAACCGGTGATCCTGAAGATCCCGAATCAACTTGTTTATTCGGTGCATGAGTACGACACGAACGTTTATGACTACGGAGCCAACGAACAACCGTCAACCTTGATTTCGCACATGAACGACGATTGGGGCTATCTCTATACGAAGAACATCGCGCCGGTCTGGATCGGCGAGATGGGCTCGAACCTGGAAAAGCCGCAAGACCGCGCTTGGGCGCAAACACTTCTTGACTACATGAATGGCAAGGACGGAGCGCAGGAAGGACCTGTCTTCAAGGCAGGCGAACAGCCTGTGCCCGGCAGTTGGTGGCTTTGGGGCAACTTTCCGGGAGAACAGACAGACGGAACGCTTCAGAGCGATTGGGCAACCCCGAGACCAGATCAGCAAGGCATAACCGATCAACTCCTTTTTAGGCTTGCGAAAGCTGAGCCGGGTGGAGGTGCAGGCACCGGTCCAAGCCAATAGCTTTGCGGTGTTGGGTGGCAACGTAAAGGCAAGGGCCGGGACATTACTCAAAAGGGTGGGAAGAATCTTCGAAGTGAAACAAGAATTGCAAGTGGGATGGAAGTGAAGAAGGACAGCCTATTGAACGACAGTTTTGGAGGCATCGTTGATCAATCCAAAAGAATTCAAGCAGTTAAACAGAAAAGCATCCAGGAGGGCATGTATGCGCATTATGGTAGGGATTTGCATGTTGCTAGCGGTTTTGCTGTGCATAAGTCCAGCTTATGCTCAGAACTCGAACTCAGGTGACATTCGGGGAACGGTAACGGATGCGACGGGCGCGGTAATACCGGGCGTGACGGTAACCGTTGTGGATAACGACAAGAACATCACCAAAACGTACGAGACAAATGGAGCAGGCTTGTACGATACCGGTTCGATCGTTACGGATCATTACACCATCACCTTCACAAAAGCAGGCTTTGACTCATTCGTGCGCGGACCCATCACCCTTCAGGTCGAAACGCTCACCATCGACGGAACCCTGAAGATTGGCGCCACGACGGAGACAGTGCGGGTCACTACGGATGTTGCATTACTACAAACCGAATCCTCAACGCAATCGACCACGATTGCGGAGCAGGAAATGGACGACTTGCCAAATTTCGCAAGTTGGGAGAATTTCATCATCCTGGCGCCCGGCGCGGCCGGCGCTCCGGGGGCCGGGAACGGCGTGAACCCCGGACAGACGGCTTCGGTCAACGGCAACGCTGTCTTTTACAACCTTCTGGGTGATGGCGTCACCATGTCGCTGCCCTCAAACGGAAACGGCTATGACTACAACTTCGACTCGCTTTCCGAAGTTCAAATAGTCACGAACGGTTTCTCGGCACAGTATGAAAACGGTGGGGTAATTTACAACCAGATCAGCAAGGGCGGCGGCAGCCAGTACCATGGCGATGTTTTTGATTATTTCCAGAACAATGCCCTGAATGCGGCGCCCTTCGGGTTTGGCCAACCGGCCGCCGTTCCAGTCCTGCGCGCCAACTACTTTGGCGGCTCCGTTGGCGGGCCTGTGCCCGGCCCCCTGAAGAAGAAGCTGTTCTTCTTCTTCAATTACAACTATTCGCAGGACTACGGTGGCAGTTCCAACGGTTTCTTGACGGTTCCTACCGCAGCCATGCTCAATGGTGATTTCACGGGGCAACCTACGATCTATGACCCGACCACACAGCAGGTTGTCGACGGAGTGTTAGTGCGGCAATCCTTCGCCAGTGAATACGGGAACGGCAACAAGATTCCCAGCAACATGATCAGCGCGGTGGCGCAGCAAATGGAGTCGTACTTCCCGAAGCCCAACGTTGCCAATCCCACTGTAGTAGATGGCATCACAACGAACAATTACTTCTACAACATACCTTCAAACAGCCCTGGATGGTCCTATTTCTGGCGCGCGGACTATGACATAACGCCAAAGAACCGGCTCACGGTGACGGACTTCTACAACACGGGCACGTTCAACGAATTGTCCCCGGATTGCCCGATCAACTGCACCAACGCGCACGGCTCGGGTTTAACCGGGCAAATTTCCGATGTGTGGACCTTTAACTCGCGGGACATCAACGAATTCCGGATAGGATCTTCGATACAGAACAACTGGTTTACTCCGCAATCGATTGGTGGCGGCTATCCGTCGAAACTGGGAATGCTGTTCGCCAAGGCCGACCTCTTTCCCGAAGTGAACATAGGCGGAGCGTGTTGTTGGGGACTGGGCCCAGGCACGAATGCCATTCAACACCAAATCATGTTTGAACCTTCCGATGTCGTCACGCTGATTCGAGGCAAGCATATTTTCCACTTCGGCGGCGAATTCCTGGACCAGCAGATTAACGCCACATTGTGGGGCAACGTGGATGCCGGAAGCGTGACTTTCAATGGCGTGTATACCAACTCCACACAAGGCGACGGTGCAACGGGACTACCTTATGCGGATTTCCTCCTTGGAGACGTCCAAAGCTGGAGCGCATCGAACACTCCCGAATTCTATCCCCGGATGAAGACAGTGCAAATGTTTGTCCAGGATGACTTCAAAGTACGTCCCAACTTAACCCTCAACCTAGGTGTGCGCTGGGAGGGTTGGAACGGAATGAGCGAGAAGAATGGCAATGAACGCTCCTGGGATCCAACGATTGTGAATCCTGCCGATGGCAGCTTGGGAGCAATGTGGTATGGAGGAACACCAGGAAGTTATCGCTCGCAAGTCATAGCGGGCACTTGGGGCAACTTCATGCCCCGGATGGGCTTCTCCTGGCAGAGAAACTCCAAGACGGTAATCCGCGGCGGAATCGGCCTGTACGCCTACAACTATCAAGAGGGTCCTCATGCGTACAGCGAAATTGGCTTTAAGGAAGGCCAATCCGGCAACCTTACGGATGCAACGAATGGCATACTTCCGGTCGTCCGCCTCGACGAGGACGGCACCAGCAACGATCAGGGACCGGGCGGCTCGAGCATCAACTCCGTGTATTTGAGCGCTCCGACTGGAGCGGCTTCCCTGAACGGGCAAGGGGTCAATTTCGCGTACTACCACGAACCGTTGTCGAAAATTTGGCAGTACAACCTGGAAGTGCAACGTGAACTTACGCCCAACATGGTGGCCAACATCGCGTATGTTGGCAGCCACGGTTTCGACCAGTTATTTGGTGTTGACCTCAACCAGATCCCCGCGGACAAGCTGAGCGTAGACGACATCGATGGCTGTCAAGGTGGTGTGGGTCCGTGTTACCGGCCGTATCCCAATTTCCAATCGATAGGTGGAAGCAAGCTGATCGGGATATCCAACTACAATGCGCTGCAGGCGACCATCCAGAAGCGCTTGAGCAACGGACTCCTATTCAACTTCAACTACACCTGGTCCCACTACCTGGACGAGGCTGATCCCTGCGCATGGAATTGCGCTGTCACCACTGTCCAGAACATGTACGATCCGAGGGCGAACTATGGGCCATCCGCGTTTGATATCCGCCAGATGTTCAAAGGACGCCTGGTTTACAAACTGCCCGCTGGAAAAGGCCAAAGATTCCTGAGCAATAACTCTGTTCTGTCGCAAGTCGTCGGTGGATGGCAGACTTCGGCGACGATTCAGTGGCAGACGGGCAACCCGTTCACTCCGCTGTCGGCTAACAATAACAATTTTTCCCAGTCCGGATACCAGTATGCCGACATTATCGGAAACCCGCATTCCGGCACACACGGCACCATTTCAGAATGGTTCAATGTGGCCGCTTATGCTCAGCCGGCTGACGCAACCTATGGAGATGCGACCAGGAACAGCTTGTACGGGCCACATCTTTCGGTGGTGAACTTCTCGTTGAGCAAGAGCTTCTCCTTCTGGGAGAGGGGCAAATTCGAGATGCGCATTGACACAAGCAACCTGTTCAATCATCCCAGCTTCGGACTGCCAGACAACTACATTGGTCCTGGACATACTGCCCAGATTACCTCGGTGACGATTGGCGGCCGCGCCGTGGAGTTGATCGGAAAGATAAGCTTCTAACCTCAAATTAGCCAACAACCGGAGAGGACGGCGATTCTTCGCCGTCCTCCTCCTCATAACAAAGAAAAAGAGCTGCGGTCCTGTGTGATTGGCACACGGTGGAGCAGCAGCGTTGGTGGTTCGCCTGTCAGGGGTAATTCGGCCTTGAGAACGGGATACAGGAGGTGATTGCAGAGAATGACGGCAGAGAGTTCCGCGGGCTGCGATCTTGCCGGATCAGTGGATGGGAATTTGGAAATTCGCCCATAAAGAGGTGCCGGTACCCCGCCTTGTACCGGGCAGATGGCCCCATTCGGTCATGAAGGAGGGCTCAAATGAAGCAACCAGTTTTTCTTATTGCAAACGGCGATTTGCGAGTTCCAGCAAACCAGCAGACGTGGGCCGCTCAATGGAAAGCGGAGCAGGCTGTTATCGAGGCAGCGGCGCGCTTTGGCGTATCGGTAAAGAGAGGGCACGAAGTAGATCCCGTGGAAGGGCATGGCTTCATCAAGAGCCAGAAGCACGGGATGGAAGTGTTCCGAAGGATCCCGCGCGATGCTCCGATCATCGTGGTGGAGGCCGTATGGCAATACAGCCAGCATATTCTCTCTGGATTGATGTTTCATACGGGCCCGATTCTGACGATTGCAAACTGGAGTGGTGAATGGCCAGGATTAGTCGGCCTTCTGAACCTGAATGCCTGCCTGACAAAAGCGGGTGTGCCGTATAGCACGCTGTGGAGCAGGAATTTCGATGATGAGTGGTTTCTGACAAAGCTGAAACAGTGGTTTGAAGGTTCTCCGATCAAACATGATGCAAGCCATGTGCATGGTTTGGGGGAGTTCTGTGTGCCCGAGGATGTCGAAAAGATGGCGGCGGGCGTGGCGGCGGCGCTGCGCAATGAATGGGCCATCCTGGGAGTTTTCGACGAGGGCTGCATGGGGATGTACAACGCGATTATTCCCGATGAGTTGTTACATGCCACGGGGATGTTCAAGGAGCGGCTGAGCCAATCCGCGCTTTACTATGCGATGACCCAGGTAAGCGATGACGAGGCATGGGAGGTACGCCGGTGGTTGGAGCGGAAGGGCGTCCAGTTTCGAATCGGCTCTAATCCCGTGGAAGACCTTACGAACGATCAGGTTCTGGAGCAATGCAAGATGTACATTGCCGCGCTGCGCATTGCCGATGATTTCGGCTGCGATGCAATCGGAATTCAATATCAGCAAGGGTTGAAGGATCTCGTCCCGGCGTCTGATCTCGTCGAAGGACTGCTGAATAACGTTGACCGGCCTCCGGTGAGATCGCGCGATCAAGCGCGCGTATTGTATGACGCAAAGGCTTTGCCGCATTTCAACGAGGCAGACGAATGCGCGGGCGTGGACGCGCTGGTTACGAACAGGATATGGACAAAACTTGGATTCAGTCCGGAAACAACGCTCCACGACATTCGCTATGGGGAGGCCTTTGAAGTAAAAGGCAAGAGCGAATTTGTGTGGACTTTGGAAATCTCGGGAGCTGTTCCTCCAGAGCATTTGACCGGGGGGTATCGCGGTACGGTTTGTGTTCGTCAACCTGAGATGTCATTTCCCTTGGGGGGCGCAACCACTAAGGGCATCTCCAAGCCGGGCGAGGTGATCTGGAGCAGGGTATTCATCGAGGACAACCGGATCAAGGCGGACATAGGACGTGCAAGAGCAGTGGAACTCCCCCCAGAGGAGAGCGAGCGGCGGTGGAGGATGACCAACTGGCAATGGCCGATGATGCACGCCGTGTTGTACGGCATAACGCGCGACCAGATGATGGCGAGACACAAGTCCAACCATATTCAAGTTGCATACGCGCCTGACAGCAGTTCAGCCAATCTGGCACTCGCTGTTAAGGCGGCTACGTTTTCTCAATTGGGCATTGAGGTCAATATCTGCGGGACGCTGCATGGGCTTGTTACCGAAGCGGAAACACGGAGTGCCGCACAGATGTCGAAGTAAGTGTGTAAGAACCAAGGATGGACGAAGATGACGTCAACTATTCCGCGCCGGCGACCTTCCATTCTGGTCGTCGGAAGCCTGAATATGGACATGGTGTTTGAGGTATCCCGGCTGCCCCATCCTGGAGAAAGCCTTGTCGGGCAGTGTTACTGCAAGATTCCGGGTGGTAAAGGAGCTAATCAGACTGTAGGAGTCGCGCGCTTGGGCGCGGCGGTTACACTGGCGGGGAAGGTCGGCAAAGATGGGGATGGTGCAAAACTCCTTGAGGTTCTGAAGCAGGAGGGGATTGCAACCGACTTCGTGTTTGCAACCGAGAAGACTGCCACAGGCCTAGCGGTCATTTTGATTGATCACACCGGGCAGAATGCAATCGTCACCTTTCCGGGAGCAAACTCAGAGCTTAACGAGATTGATGTTTCTGAAGCGTTTGCCGCTGACCGCTTTGACGCCCTGATGTTGCAGCTCGAGGTATCCGATGAAGTCATAATCTCGTCCTACCAGTTTGCAAAGAAGATCGGAATCCCAACGTTTCTTGATGCCGGCCCAGCGCGATCTTTTCCGCTCGAAAAAATCCAGGGGATCGATGTTCTCAGCCCGAACGAGACAGAGGTGCTGGCACTGACCGGCATTGAAGTCAGGAGCATCGCCGATGCGGAGTTGGGCGCGGCGGATCTGATGGAGCGGGCGAGCGCAAAGGCCGTGGTGATCAAGCTGGGTGCAGCGGGGGCACTGCTACGAACGGCCGAAGGCGTGTGCGAGCATTTCCCCGCACCCAAAGTCAATGCGGTCGATTGCACAGCGGCGGGAGACGCGTTCAATGCGGCGTTGATGCTCCGCTATCTCGAGACCAATGACTTCCGCAATGCAGTGGCCTACGCTAATCTCGCCGGGGCTCTTGCCACGACAAAATTGGGAGCGCAGCCTTCTCTTCCAACGGCGTTGGAAATCGAAGTTTTAAGTCAAGAATGGCAGCGGAGCGTGGGGTCGCATGTTTAGCATCGCTCCATCGCTAATGTGCGCCAATCTTCTGCAACTCGAAAGCCAGATCCACGAGCTTGAGCGGGCAGGAGCCAGGCTGTTTCACATTGACATAATGGATGGCCATTTTGTTCCAAATCTGGGGCTGAACTTCGATTTGGTGAAGCAAGTACAGAGCATCACCGACACAGATCTTGACGTCCACTTGATGGTGGATGAGCCCGAGCAATACATCGAAAGGATCCTGGCCCTAAAGGTAAGCCGTGTTTCATTTCACATTGAAGCCGTTCGCACTCCGATACGGCTGGCACAAGCAATTAAAGCAGGAGGAACAAAGGCAGGGATTGCAATTAACCCCGCGACACCTGTTGAGGTGTTGCGGCATGTCCTGGATGACTGTGATTATGTGTTGATCATGACTGTCGAGCCTGGGTTCGCCGGCCAGAAATTTATTCCGTCAACGTATGAGAAGATACGCGCCGTGCGCCAGGAACTGGATAAAATCCGGTCAGACATTGATATTCAAGTCGATGGGAATCTTGACGCAGAGACTTCCCCGCGGTGCATCGAGCACGGAGCGACGATTCTCGTTGGCGGAAGTTCCAGTGTTTTCCGCCGCGATAAAGATGTCTATTCTGCGTACACGGAATTCCGAGCGAGAGTTTCAAATTTGTGTAAAGAGGGAGAAAGAATGACGATTCCACGGGACTTCCCAAAGGTGAACAGGTGAGCCGCACCCCGGAACAGCCCCAAAATCCTCGCGTAACCGGGCCCGATGGGATTGATATCTCGCGACCAACGAATACATCCGAAGGCAGCGTTTTCTACCTGACGTTCGTGTGTGTGGTTTCAGCTCTTGGCGGATTGCTATTTGGATTTGATACCGCTGTTATTTCCGGCACGCTGACCGCCCTGAAGGCACAATTCACTCTCGGCGCAGCGATGGAGGGCTGGCTGGTGAGTTCGGCACTTCTCGGGTGTGCCGTGGGTGCAGTTGTGACCGGCTCTCTCGCGGATCGATTTGGCCGCAAACTCGTGCTACTCCTCTCTGGCCTTCTCTTTGTGATTTGCAGCATTGGTTGCACGGTGGCGTGGAATCTCGATGTCCTCATCTGGTCGCGGCTGATTGGCGGACTCGGCGTAGGGCTTGCTTCCATGGTGTCACCGCTCTACATCTCTGAAATCTCACCGTCACATCTCCGCGGGCGGATGGTGACTTTATTCCAGTTCGCCATAACCATCGGAATTTCGTTAGCCCTGTTTTCAAACGCGGGATTGCAGCACCTGGCATCTCTTGGCAGCGCTGGCCATGGCACCGGGTTCCAGCAGCGAATCTTTGTTGATCAAGTCTGGCGAGCCATGTTCGGAATGGAGCTGATTCCAGCCGTTCTATTTACGGGCCTATGCCTGATGGTGCCGGAGGCTCCGCGGTGGTTGGTTAAGGTGAATCGTCTGGAGGAGGCCAGAATGGTACTTTCGCGAATCGGCGGCGCCGCATTGGCAGAAAGCGAGCTTCAGGAGATAGAAGCGACGATTTCGGCTGCAAGCGGGTCCATAGGGCAGTTGTTCAAGCAGGGCCTTCGCAAGGCGCTGTTTGTCTCGCTCTTTCTTGCCATCGTTTCTGAGCTCAGTGGTATCACCATCGTGTTCTACTATGGTCCGGACATCCTTGAAAAATCAGGGCTGTCACTTGGGAGGGCGCTTGGCGGGTTTACCTCCATAGGGCTCGTGAACGTGATCTTCACCATTATTGCCATATGGCTAATGGACATTGCCGGGCGCCGGCTACTTCTTTTCGTGGGAACCGTCGGGGCTATCTTCTCCCTGATATTCGTGGGCATTCTGTTCCGCACTGGGCATGCGGAAGGGGTGATGATTGTTTGTATGCTGTGCGCTTTCGTTGCGTGCTTCGCGTTTTCGATGGGGCCCATCAAATGGGTCATCATGTCAGAAATATTTCCGACCAAGATTCGCGGACGCGCCATGGCCATCGCAACTCTAGCCGTGTGGGTCACGGACGGCATATATAACCAGTTCTTTCCCCTGCTGCGGAACAGGTTAGGAATCGCCGGGAGTTTTTTCATGTTTTCCGCGTTGCTTATTCCGCAGCTTTTTTTCGTTTGGAAGGTAATGCCGGAAACCAAAGGGCGAACTCTCGAAGAAATCGAGCGTTCCTGGACCGGCGGAGTAGAGTGAAGCACGAGCCGAGGAAAGAAGAGTTGAGGGCAACGGCCAGCCGGTCATTTTGGAATCGGGACGTCCTCCTCCTGCTTGTCGTCGAGCTGGACACGCATATCCTGGAAAAGTGAGCGCAGTTTCTCCTTCATATCCCTGTACTTTTTGTACTCGGCAATCTCCCGCTTGGCCTCCTCCGGTTTCCCATCGAGGCGATAGATGGTACTGAGGCGGTAGTGGGCGATATAGTTCATGGGATCGATCTCGAGCGCATGAAGCAACAGGGTACGCGCCTTGTCACGTTCATCCATGGAGATGAGAATCATGGCAAACTCGGTGCAAGCGTCAGCATCGTTGGGCTGCATCTCCACGGCGCGGGAATCGGCATCGTAGGCGGCCTTCAGATCGCCGCGCTGGCCGGCAAGCTTACCCAGCATGAGCTGCGCTTTCTCGTCCTGCGGATTGACCACCAACGCAGCTTGGAACTGTGCCTCGGCCTCGGCCTTCAGCTTTTGATCGGTTGAGCTGTAAAGGATGTTGCCAAACTGGAAGTACAGGCCCGGCAGCTTGGGATCAAGCTGGATAGCCTTGCGATAGTTGGCAATTGCGGCTGCCTCATCCCCATGCCGCTTCAGTTCGATTGCCATAGCTTGATGCATTTCGGCGCTGTGTGGCGCGGCTATAGCCAGAGTGAGCATAGCGTTCCCGGCAAGATCGGAATACAAGCGATAGGACATCAGGAGCAGACTGGAATCGGTGGGTTGAGATTCGAGTAACACAGAAACGGTGCTGGCTGCTTTTTCAAGGTCGCCGGTGGCCGTATAGCTTTCGATTAGCGTTTTCCCCACTTCCTGTTGCACCTTTTCACCCTTAAGGTGTGGCAGGGCAGACTCAAGATCGGTGCGGGCATTGCTTTCATCTTTGAGATGATTCTCCGCAAGACCCAGCAGGGCTTGAATCTTCCAAAGGTCTGGCTGTGCGTTGACTGCGGCACGAAGATGGGGCACCGCCGTCGCGAACTCCCCGCTGAAATAAAGGAGAACGCCGAGATCGGCTTGCGCGTGCAGATTGGTGGGGTCGATCGCGAGAGCGGCCTCAAACTCAGGGATGGCGAGATCGGGCCGCTTCTGGTTCAGATACTGCTGTGCATTGCGCAGATGCTCATGGATCGGGTCGCTGCTGGTTGGCGGGACTTGACAGGGACTGGGGAGCGCAACTGCCAACAACAAGAGTGCAAATACAAGGGCCTTGAGAGACATGGCAACTTGATGCTACCACAGTAATTTAGTGCAGGTAATGGAACGGAGTGGGGAAACATTTTGAGATTGCTCTCCACGGAAAGTTTCGAAGACAACCGGCGGTCGAGTACGTGTAGTGAGATGAGTTTGGTGAGCGACTGCAGAACAAACAACGTTCTGCGATGTGGATTGCACGCCAATCGGTAACTTCCGGCCCCCGTGAAGCGAGTCAGGTGGAATCGCGAACTATCAATTTGAGAGGGACAAAGGTCCTTTTTGGCAAAGCCTTGGCATGCCAATCCTGCATTTCCAGAATCTGCTGGGTAGCTTCGGCCGCGAGCATCGGGACATCCTGATCTACT
>Ga0209517_10005212_pt1 | contig 16654 bp, 15 predicted proteins | sample PeaSoiMetSII2010_FD_187695 | JGI IMG/M metagenome (GOLD analysis project Ga0209517, IMG submission 187695) | Peat soil microbial communities from Weissenstadt, Germany - SII-2010 (SPAdes) (version 2) | ecosystem: Environmental > Terrestrial > Soil > Wetlands > Peat | place: Germany...
TCTGCATGCGTATTTGCATCCGGCCGCAGACCGCCTCGCCTTCTCATATTTTCATGATCATCTTGTATTGGAATCAAGTCCGGTTTCATGATCATCTTGTATTGGAAAATTCTCCGGCCAGAAGTACATGGTGATGACCACCAAGCACCATGAGGGCTTCTGCCACTTCGACTGCAAACTCACCGACTACTGCGCGCCCAAGCAAGGCCCGGGCCGGGACCTGGTGAAGGAATACGTGGAGGCCGCGCGCGGCGAGGGCCTGCGCGTGGGCTTCTATTACTCGCTGATGGACTGGCATCACCCGGACGGCGCCCGCTGCCTGACCGACGAGGCTGCCCGCCGCCGCTTCGTCGACTACATCCACGGGCAGATCCGCGAGTTACTCACCAACTACGGCAAGATCGACATCCTGTGGTACGACGTTGCCTGGCCTCTCGATGCCAAGGGCTGGGAGTCGGAAAAGATGAACCAGATGGTCTTTCAGCTCCAGCCCGACATCATCGTCAACAACCGCAACCGGCTGGAAGGCGACTTCACGACTCCCGAGCAGACCATCACCGCCTCCGAGCGCGCCTGGGAATCCTGCATGACCATGAACGACAGTTGGGGTTACAACCGGAACGACGACCACTGGAAGGACCCCAAGACAATCGTCCGGAACCTGATCACCTGCTCGCGCGACACCGGCAATTACCTGCTCAACATCGGGCCCAAGCCGGATGGCTCGATCCCCGAGGAATCGGTGGGCATCATGACCGCGGTGGGCAAATGGATGGACCGGAACGGCAAGTCCATCTACCAGATGGAAAAGTGCCAGCCGCGGCGCTCGGCTTTCGCCAGCTTCACGCGCAACGGCAACACGCTCTACATGCACAACTATTTCTGGCCCGGCGAAACCGCCACCATCGGCGGCATGATGACCAAGGTGAAGTCGGCGAAGCTGCTGGCCAGCGGCAAGGAAGTGAAGTTCGAGCAGGACCAGTTCCGCGTGCGCTTCGTGGGCCTGCCCGAGAAAGCGCCCGACGAGCCGGTGACCACCATCGCCATTGAATGCGAAGGCGAGCCGCGCCAGGACACCGACTTCGTGCGCCGGGAACGGCCGCGATTGAAAGCGTAAAGACGTACCCCCAACAATTCCGCCCCTCCGTTCGTCCTAGACTATTAAGCAGGAGCGTGCATGAAGTCGCTGCGGATCGCCGTCTGGGTCCTCGCCGCATCCAGCGCCGGGTTTGGCCAGGCGGTGCCCGCCGTCCCCGACGCCGCTCCGCCCAAGGGCAGCATCGAAGGACAGGTGTTCAACCTCGGGACCGGCGCCCCGCTTAAGAAGGCCAACGTCCGGCTCACCGGACTGGGCGTGCTCAGCATGTCCTCCAAAGAGACCGACGAACAGGGGCGATTCGCGTTCACCGGGCTGGAAGCCGGCCGATACCAATTGTCCGCCGAGCGCCAGGGCTTCCTGCGTCAGAGCTACGGTGCGCGAAAATACGCCACGGATGGCCGGCCCATTGGCCTGGCCCCGGACCAGCACGTGGAGGACATCGTCTTCAAGCTCAGTCCCCAATCGGTGATCGTTGGCAAGGTCCTGGATGAGGACGGCGATCCCGTCGCCAACGTCCAGGTCCGCGCGCTCCGGCTCGCTTACAGGGGCGGAAAGAAGCAGTGGTCGCAAGTGGCCATCGGGCAGACCTCGGACATCGGCGAATATCGCATCCCCGGTCTCGATCCGGGAAGCTACCAGGTGGCCACAAACCCGCGAAACCAGGCATCCAACATGATGCAGACTCCTTCCAACGACCCGCTGCCGGACGCGTCCGAAATGATCTACGCCGCAACGTACTACCCCAGCACGCTGGACTCCGCGACCGCCGTGCCCGTGGATGTGCCGCAGGGCCAGGAAATCCGAGGCACCGATATCCGTCTGCGGAAGACGCAAGTCTTTCGCGTTCGCGGCAACCTGTCTAATGTCACTGACGGGAGGGCGAGTGTGATGGTTATGTTGACCCCCAAAGAAGGGGGCCAGCCCGCCATCAGCCAGAGCCCAGCCATCGCGCCCGATTACCGCTTCGAGCTCCGTGGCATCACGCCCGGCTCGTACGTCCTGTATGCCCAACCGGGCAACGGCATCCAGCCTTCCGTTGCGTATCAGGATGTGCTCGTGAGCAACCACGTGGATGGCGTCGTCTTGACCTTTGCCCCAGGAAACGACGTGCAGGGGACCGTCAAAGTGGAGGACGCCACGGCGCCCGTGAACGTCTCCAACCTCTCGGTAGGTCTGCGTACGAATACCGCTATGCCCGCCATGCCCCTCCTCGGAGCGCCGCGGGTCAAGGTCGGCTCCGACTTGAAGTTCACGTTGAGGAGCGTCGCTCCGCTGCACTACACCGTTTCCGTCGCGGGTGCCCCCGACAACTGCTTCGTGAAGTCGATCAAGTTCGGCGGCCAGGACGTTCCGGAAGATGGAATCGACATCGCCTCCGGCGGAGAAATGAAGATCACCCTGAGCGCCACTGCCGGTGAAGTGGATGCCGCCGTCGTGGATAAGGACAGCGTGCTGGTGGCCGGCGCGATCGTCGCGCTGATCCCCGCAGACGGCCGCGCCATGGCCGGCTCCTCCATAGCCATCCAGGGCCGCGTCGGCGATGAGTACGGCGCCGTGACGTTCAAGGGACTGAAGCCCGGAGAATACAGTCTGATCGCATGGGAGGACATTCCCCTCGGCGCGTTCCTGGACCCCGAATTCCGGAAGCCGTTCGAAGGACGCGGCGAATCCGTGAAGGTGGATGCCGGCGCGAAGCAGGCGATTCAGGTCACAGTGATTCCGGCCGAAGAAACCGACAAGTAAGGCCTGGCGCCAGCCCGGCCGCCAGCGTGCTCTTGCGCGAGCACGGCGGCCCTGCGAATACTATCGGCGCGCTCACCATCAGCATTTTATTTTAGTGCCCGGCGCCTGGATCAGTAGCAGCCCGGATAGTAGTGGAAATAACCCCAGCGGTCATAATAGCCTGCGGGACTGCAGTAGCCAGGGCCGCTGTAATAATTCGGACCATAGTACCCGGGCGCGGCGTAAGGCGCGCCGTAGTATCCGAACCCGAATCCGCCGCCGTAATATCCGCCACCGCCGCCGCGATAGTAGTTCCCTCCGCGATAATATCCGCCGCCACCGCCGCCCCGATAATAGTTGCCTCCGCCGCCATAGGATCGGCTCCCGCCGCCATAGCTGCGACCGCTGCCGAGGCCATGGCCGCCGCCAAAACTGTGTCCACCCCCGTGTCCGCCGCCCCGACTTTGCGCCACCGCCATCGAGGGCGAGAGTGCCAGCATCAGAGCCATCAAAATTGCAGGTAATCCAAATTTACGAAGCATTTACAGATACCATTCCTTCCCATTAATTTGGATGCGCGCCGCCTCCCGTTCGTTTACCGCCCGATTCAGTAAGGACTAGAATGAACAGGAAATAATGTGGTCACGCGGATTCGCCCTTTCAAAAACCTGAACGTCTCCAGATACCAGCAGCCCGTGAACGTGACAATCCAATTGGCTCCGAAAGAATCTGATTTCGATCGCGCGCGCGTGCAGAGTCAGCAGCGAGCCGAGGAATTGGCCAGGAAAGGCCACCGTTTTCGGAACTTTCTGGAGTGTGAGAGCACCCAATCTGCTCGGGTGGATGGGGCGTGTGACCAACCAAGCGATTCGTCGAGTTAGGCGAGCACCATGGCGAAACCGGCCAGTCCAAGGACGGTAGTCGAAGAGCTGGCTACACCCGCTTTCGGCGGCGAAGCTTGAACATAGCAAGACTCAGAACGGTGCCCAGCAGGATAATGGTGGCTGGCTCCGGATTCGAGGTGGTGATCACGACGTCGTTGATGCCGATCGTGGCAGGCCAATCGACGAAGTCCAGGTCCTTGGCGCTCAAGCCGGACACCGTGATGCTTCCGATAACCTGTGGCGCGGTTTCGGGATTCAGGTCGGGGGACTTGGAGTAAGGACTTGCAGGCAGCACTCCAAAGGCTTGAAAGACCTGCACGGCGCCCGCCTGTGTTGTACCCGCCTTGAGTTCAATGTCGGGCAAGTCCGGATTCCCTGACCCCCCACAGCCGCTTGGATTGCTGTGCTTGTCGTAAAGAGCTGCGCAAGTGATGTCGGGAAAGATCTCGTAGTCGAAGGTCACACTGGTGATTGTGGCGCCGTTGAAGCTGAACAACATGTTGATATCGTTGGAGCTCCCGCCGAATTGGGTATTGTCATTTACAATGAATGTGCCACCATCCTTGTTACGAAGAGTGTACGACGCCGACCCAGAGCCCGGCCCGGTGACGACATGGCCGTCGGCGGTGTAGTAACTGTCGCCGATCGCCCCCGTCAGGGTTACCGTCCCGGCACCACCGAGTACGCTTGTGTTCATGTAATTTTGGATCGTGCTATTGCTGGCATTGTTGGCCAGCCCCGTGAAGTTGAATGTGAAAACATCCGCGCGGGCGGACATCCCCGCACTTAATACGAACACGACGCCGGCACACAAAGCGACTTTCATACTCGCTAAGGGAAGCACCTCAGAGACCAACCTCCTAAAATCGCTATGATCGGCGTATGTCACAGCAAAAAAGGGAGTTATGGGCGAGGTACTAGAACTATCAGAGCATTTTCCCTGGCACATTAAGAAAAAGGTTCTCCCTCTATGCCAAAAACTGGGCCACCTCCCACAGCGGCGCGGCAATTTGGGTTGTCAGGGAGCGCGGTGCGTGCCCTCGACCTTCGCTAACGGCACGGTGGGCAGGGAAACGGCGCAGGGCGCCCACCGCGTCAGCTCTCGCCCGTCGAACATCCCTCGCCGTCCGCCGCCGGATGATATCCCACCAGCCGTTTGTAACCTTCGAGCGCGTTGTAGACGATCGGGCAAAGCGGCGCCCACCGGCATAGCGACGAAATGCGCCCGCCCAGCGAATGCGTGCCCAATGCGATATGCGGGAAATCGCGGCAGGCCTTGGGACGAGCGCCGTACACCGTGCAGAGATTTCCGCGCAGGAAGATGCAGCCATTGGGCGTGCTCTTCAGGACTCGCATCGCGGGTGCATCCGGGTCGGGCGCCGTGTGCGTTCGGGTCACCTCGTCGGGCGGCAGGTTCAGGCTGCGGGCGATCGTCTCGATCTCGGCCCGCGTCACGGTCACCACCGAATAGCGGCAGCAATTCGCGCACGCCGTGCAGTCGACCTGCCGCGCGATCTCACCCGCCAGTATCTGAAACGGTTCGATCGGATGGTGGTGAGCGGCCAGATACCGGCGGAAATCCAGGTTCTCCCCGCTCCTGGATGCTCCCAGCCGGCGGATTTCCACGAGGTCCGTGACCACGCCCATAGCATACTCCCGCCGCGTCAGCGAAAAAAGGCCCCCACCCCCCAAGCCCCGGTCCTCTATCGGGGCGCCGGGATCTCGAGCGGCTGGAGAGTGGTCGCGATCCGGCCGTCCACAGCCTCCTGAATCACCTCCCGCAAGCGATAGGCGCCGGGAGGCGCTTCGAGTGTGAGCCTGGCATTCAACCCCGTGACGGCCAGCCGGGCGAAGGTGGCATCGGTGAGCGCCAGTTCCATGGCGCCCTCTTTGGCGGCCGCCATCTTGCCTTGCGCATCCACAGAGCTGCCACGAACGTGAGCCGCTGCACCCGCCGCCCGTCCTGCTCCAGAAACCGCAACCGCGTGACATCCACATTCGCCGTCACGGAAACCGGCGGGCCCGCCTTCACGCTCACCGCCAGCGGAAAACCGCTGAGCACCTCCTCGCTCATTACCGCGCGGTCCATCTTGGTTCGAGTATCTTCGGCCGGGGCCTTCTTCTCCGGCGGCGACGCCCGCTCCGGCGCAAAATAGCCGGGCCGCGCCTGCACCATGCCGGTATTCGGCGTCACCATCCGCACCTTCAACTGGTGATACTTGCCGTCCGCCGCCAGGTCCTCGGGCGAAAAGCCGAGGTGGTAGGTGACCTCCGGCTCCACGCCGATTTGCCGGAACGCCAGGTCCAGATCGTTATTGTTGCGGAAGAACAGCCCGCCCGTGCTGCCCGCGAACCTCGCCATGGGCGCCGCCAACTCCTCCAACCGGCTGCCCACCGAGCTGGTCTCGAACACAAACGTGCTCACCGGCATCTTCGTCATCGTGGGCGGCTCGCCGAACGGCCGGACCGGCGCCTCTGAGTAGAGCCCTTTGGCATCCAGCGAATCGATCACCACCCCCGCGCGCAGTGCCCGGTCCACTACCCGTTCCTGTTGCCGCTCCATCGTCCCGGCCGGAAAACCGGACGAAACCAGCACCAGCATCCGCGAGCCCGGCGCCTTCGCCAGATGCTCCACCGCGGCGTCCACCGCATCCAGCGCGCTTTCTGAAACCATGCGCACCCGCTCCCAGGTCTGCTCCGCCTGCCCCTTGACGGTCTGAATCACGGGATTGGTTTGCGTCGGAATTCTCGAGACGTGACTCGGCTGATCCATGTCCGCGCACCCATATACCTCGTCCAGCATACAGCGCCGCGTCGTCGAACCTGCTGGCAATCAGGTACGCCTGATAAGGCGTGATGCGCGGGAACGGCTGCAGCCCGCTATCCGGCACGCGCTGATGCGGCTTCAGGCGTCCGATGGTCTCCACCATCCTGGCGGCGTCCGCCGTTAACTCCAGCGTCTCCGCAGAGGATGCCGTCACAATCGCCACACGGTCCCCTGGATTCAGCGCCTCCTTCACGAAACGCCGCGCGGCAATCTGCGCGTGCGTCAGATCCCCGGTGTTCGTGTTGGCGTCATCGACGAACAGCACCACAAAACGCGGCGGCCGCGCGGCATTGCTCGCGGCGTTACTCGCGGCAGGGGCGGAGGATTCCGGTCCCGCCGCGGATCTTTTCGCCGCCACGGCCTTCCCGCGCGCCCTGGCCATATCCACCGCGAACGAAGTGACGACGCGCTCCTTGCCGTCCTCCAGCACCTGGAAATCGCGCTGCTTCAGCCCTGGCACCGCTCGTCCGTTCGGATCGCGCACCACTACTCCCACATCCACCAGCCCCGTCTCCACCCGCAGCGCATAGGGCGACGGCGCCACATACGGCCGGCTGCTCACGCGCACCTCCGGGGGCGGGGCTTGTGCCGCCAAAATGGCGGGCACAAGATAGAGACACCGATAATGGAATCGGACTCCGATGCCTGCAATATAGCAGAATCAGCCGTATTGCCAGCGGAATCGCCTCCGGGTTCCGGGTGCCCTCAAGGCCCGGCTCGGTGCGCGGGCGGGCTCAACATATTCAGAGCCGCGACCGTTTCAGAGCCGCGACCGTTTCAGAGCCGCGACCAAAGGGAGCGGTTTCTTAATGCGTATGAGACTCAATAGCCAGCCTCCTGGAAGTATCTCCTTACGCGATGCCGCATCAACGAATAAAGAAATGCCGGCGAGATCGCGGCGCCCGAGGCGCTTCTCAGCCAATCTCCCGTCGCCCAAAAACTCATCGCGTCTCGTCGGGCGACCGTAAACTGCCATCCCCTCCGATTTCACGCGCGGGATGCGCGCTCACCGGGCGCCATGCGAAGTTCCCAGCACCATGCGCGCTATCTTGCTTTCCCAGCCCCACGCCTTTAGAATAAAAATCCTGGAGGAAACACCCATGAATTCGGCCCTTCGAAAATTGCGGCCCGCCGTCGTGCTTCTTGCCGCCCCCTTGCTGTTCTGCGCCGACAACGGCCCGAAGCCGACGTACGAGCAAATCGAGCAATTTCTGAAAACCGCCAAAATCGTCAAGATCAAGGAACTGTCCGTCGGAGTGACCAACTCGCGGCGCGCCACCCTGACCGATGGCACCATCACGCACGACGCCCACGTGCAGAGCATCGACGAATTCAAAGCCAAGTTTGAGGGGGAACGCGGAACCGAAATGAACTTCCGCGACACGTGGAAGTTCAACGTCGCCGCATATCGCCTTGGCCAAATTCTCGGCATTGCAGACATGATTCCTCCGTCGATCGAGCGCAAGGTGAATGGCACGTCCTGCGCGGTCACCTGGTGGATCGACAACACCATGATGGAGTCAGAACGGAAAAAGAAGAGCCTGGAGTCGACCGACAAGGATGCCTGGAACCGCGAGATGTACGTCGTGCGGGTGTTCGACCAGCTCATCTACAACACCGACCGCAACCTCGGAAACCTTCTCATCGACCCGGACTGGCACATCTGGATGATCGACCACACCCGTGCTTTCCGGCTTTACACCACGTTGCAGGACCAGAAGAACCTGGTGCTGTGCGACCGGAACCTTCTTGCCAAGCTGCGCACTCTGGACGCCAAGATGTTGATCCCGCTCAAGCCGTACATTGGCGATGGGGAGATCAAGGGACTGCTCGGGCGGCGCGACAAGATCGTGAAATTCTTCGACGACCAGATCGCGCAGAAGGGCGAAGCGCAGATCCTATACGACCGGCCCGCCCGATGACGCAGCGGTCCGGCGCCCTCGAGTGTAACCACGGCCCCGCTTCGCTTGGCGGATGCCGCTTTGGCGGATGCCGCTAAAGGCTGATAGCCTTGCGACGCGGCCGCACCTGCACACTCGCTGAACCGATCGGTTCATCGCGCGTGAACGATAGAGTTCACGTATTGGAAAGGTTCCCGCCTGGCGCTGCTGAATTCTCAACAACATACCCGCTGACGGGCCGCCTTGTACCCCCTGGCCCCCTGCCTGCGTCTAAAATGGGATAAAATCTTTTGAGCACGCGATTTCACTTTAAGGAGCTACGAATGCGAGTAAAGTTCTCCGGTTTGACGGGTCCATGTATCGGGATCCTTTTCGGCTTGGTTCTGGCCTTCAACTTGGGCGCGCAAAACAAGGCGCCGAAGCCGCCGAAGATCATGAACGTCCAAGGCCGAGTCGAGATGATCGACAAGGGCACTTCCGCCATCACCGTCGCCAAGGGCAATATCAAACGGACGGTGGTGTACAGCGGCGATACCAAGTTCCTCTATGGGCACAGCAAGAGCAATAAGCCAGGTGCGTCGGATCAGGTGAAGGAAGGCTGGTACATCTCCTGCTCTGGTCCATTCAACGCCAAGACGCAGTTGGAAGCACAGACGTGCGTCTACCGGGAAGCGCAGTAGAGTAAGACTTCTTCTCTTTGGCGGGCGTCCATCGACCGATTATCGCAAAGCCGAACAGCAGCGCGATCGGAGGCGAAGATTACTTCGGTCGCGCATAGCCGATTTTGAGGCCACGCGATAACGGCATGAACGCCCCATTTCTATCCCGAGGAGGAGTTGCGGTCTTCGTGGCCCGCGTCCGGCGCCTGAATGGGCGTGCCGAGCAGGCCGGTCATTTGGCTGGGGCGAGCCCAGCCTCCACTTCGGCGACATACTTGGCGAGTAAAGAACCCGCCGGCTCCAGGGACAGAACCTTCTTCAAATACGACAAAATATCGGCGTTGCCGGGGAGAGGGATTTTTTCCCCGCGGTGGATGGCGTACAGCTTGTCGCCTTCTTCCAGAAGACAGGCGCGGTGGCTACCATATGCGGCGGAGAGTCCGACGTCGATTTGAACGACTTTGCCACCGAAGCGCGGGATCACAGCCCCCGCGGTCGGTGTGTGGCCGATGACGATGCGCTTGACCCCGTAGGCGGCCAGCACGTGGTTGACGTGGGCCTCGATCGCGGCGCCCTCCTCCTGCGCCAGACCGCGATACCACAGCGGCCCGTCTGCCGCCGTGAGCGGGCTTCCGTCCTTGATCTTGGTGACGTCGCTGAGCTCCGCGGCTACCGCCTCGTTGATCTGGTTCAGCGACTTGGTAACGTACTTCGGGCTGATTCCGCCGTGCAGGTAAATCGCATCGTTGATCTTGACGACCGCGTTATGCGAACGGATCCACTTGCCGTACGTGCCCTTGGGCCCGAACTCCGTGCGTTGTTCAACCCAGCCGAGCGGATGCTCGGCTTCCCACTTCTTGCGGTCGGCGGACGCCAGCCCCCTGCTTTCCTGTTCCCAGAGATTGGCGCGGAGTTGCTCGGACTCCCCGGTGCGGAATGCGGCGAACTCGCCGGGCGTAGTATAGCGAAGATCGCCATACATGTTCATGGCTTCGTGATTGCCGATGAGCGCGTGGACATGGCCTCCGGCTTTGGCCGCCTGCTTCTCCAGCGCCATCAGAAGGTCCATCACCTTTCTCGTTGCGGGGCCGCGGTCCGGCACATCGCCGGCTTGTACCAGGTGGGTCTTGCCGCCGATCCAGCGGTCCTTCTCGTCGATCACCCCGGCGGAGCGCAGGATCTCGACGAAGCCGTCGTAGTCGCCGTGAACGTCGCCCACGGCTACCACCCGTTCGACGCCGGTCCACTCGGCCTGAGCCGCTAATGGTGGTGCCGCCGCCAGCACCAGGAGGAACAGCAAAAGCACCGGCAAAACTCGCCGGGCGGCCGCCCGCAGACGCGCGCGGCTTACGATGTGCAAGGCAGTGTGAGGCATACTGTAGTTCCCTTTCCTTCCAGACTCTGAATGCTAATGTCGCCGCCATGCTCCTTGATATACTGACGCGACGTGAACAGGCTCCAGTTACCGGTCGAAACGCGGCCGTCGGCTACCTGGAAACGGGGATCGAAGATGTGGGCAAGCTGCTCGGCGGGGATGCCGCGTCCGTTATCCTGCACCTTCAACTCCAGCTTGGAATCGCACACCGCGGTGGAAACGGCGATCCGGCCCTCGCCATGGAGCGCCTGGATGGAGTTGGAGAGCAGGTTGCACAGAACGGCGATGAGTCGCTGCGGCCGGCACGTGACGTTCGGTACTTCGCCAAGATCGAGGTCAAAACGTGTGCCCTGGGGGCTCTGTGGCTTCATCAACCCGACTGCTTCGTTCACCAGGTCGTTTAGATTGGCCTGCTGGGTAACGGCTTCATCGAGATTGGTCAGTCGTTGGATGCGATTGACGGTCTTTCGCAGCCGCTCGAGCGAATCCTGGAGTGAGCGGCGCAGGTCCGCCTGCAAGCCAATCAACCGCGCCTGGCCCTCGGGAGGCGTCTGGGCCTGGCGAGCGGACACCACCAGCAGAGTGTCGATCCCGCTCGAGAGCGCGCCGATGGGCTGGCTCAGATCGTGCGCCAACGCCGCCGTCATCCGCATCATCGTGCCCGAACTCTCCGCCCGCATGGCCTGCGACTGAAACTCGCGTAACGCGGCCGAGGTCGTGAGCGTGTCCAGGTATAAGCGGTAGTACATGCGGCGTTGGGCGTAGAGAGTCGCACTGATGGATGCCGCCGCCAGCGCCAACATGGCGAAGAACAACAGATGGCCGCAGCGGAGACCGGCGACGAGTACGATGGCGCCCATCGAGAGGCACTGCACCGGCAGCAGCGGCACGGCAGTCGCAACCACCAGCATCAGAAAAGTAGCCGCCCCGAGAGCGTAATCGGCGGTGGCGCCGGCGAGCATCGAGCGGACGGCGATCGCCGCACCGGTGCACGACGAGACGCCCGCCAGCAAGCGGTTGTGCGGGTAGGCCACAAGCAGGCTGGCCACTCCGAAAGTGATCCCCGCCAACAGGAGCAACTCGAAGGCCGTTTGGCGAGGTGCCGTCCCGGTCAGCGCGATGATCGCCACCATCGCTTCGGCGCCCGCCACTACCCGCGCCCCGCGATAGCTCGCCGAGAGGATCTCCTGGCGGAAACCCTCGTCCTGCTCCAAGCCGCCCGGCAGAAGCCAATCTCGAACTCGGGCCCAGCGCATAGGAATCACTATACCGCGGACAGCCGCGTGTTGGTATCATAAAACACTCTATGCGGCGCGTCCGGCTGTTCTGGCAAAGCGTGTACGACGTGCGGCCAGGTGAGGGTGTGCGCTCCCTTTTCATGGCCTTGCACATGACTTGTGTCCTGTTCGCATACTACATCTTGAAGCCCGTTTCGCAGGCGCTTTTCCTGAACAAATTCGATATCGACCAACTCCCCTATCTCTACGTGCTGATCGCCATCGTGGGCGGGGTGCTGGCGTACGCGTACACCCGAGTGGCGGTTCGCTCGTCGCTGGCGGCCGCGGTGAACTGGTCCACCTCCATTACCGTGGCCTGCCTGCTGGCGATCTGGTGGATGCTGCGATTCAACTTCGACTGGATGCTGTACGTGTTCAATGTCTGGGTCAGCCTCTTCAGCATCGTGACAGTATCGCAGGCCTGGCTGGTGGCCGCCAACGTCTTCAATTCGCGGGAAGCCAAGCGGCTCTATGGATTGCTGGGCCTCAGCGCCGTGGCCGGCGCGGCTTTCGGCGGTGAATTCACGGCCCGCCTGGCCCGCGTCGTGGAGGCGCGCGATCTGCTGCTAGCCACGGCGGTCATGGTTCTGCTCGCCTATGGCTGCGTCCGCGTGGTTGGCGCCCAGAAGAACGTGAACCTGTCGGCGGTCCGCGCCGGCGAAGCCGATGAGGACTTCGCGTTCAAAGACGTCGTCTCGGGCATTCGCCGCCACCGGCACCTGCAAGTCATTATGGCCATTATCACCATCACGTTCGTCGTCGACATGATGGTGCAGTTTCAATTCAGCGCTATGGCCAAGGAGGCTTTCCGCAACCCCAAGGATCTCACCGCCTTCCTCGGCAGCTTCTACGGCATCTACCTGAACCTGATCAACTTCACAATGCAGTTTTTTCTGACCGCCCTCATCGTGCGGTATATGGGGGTGGGCGGTACCTTGCAGATCTTGCCGGTGGTCGTCGCAATCACGTCGGCCGTAGTGATGTTCGTGCCTCGCCTGGCCGCGGCTTCCGCCATGCGCCTCTCCGAAGCCGCCACCCGCTACACCTTCAACCGCACCGGGACGGAGCTGCTCTACCTGCCCTTGCCCACCGACCTGAAGAACCGTACTAAAGCCTTCGTCGATATCTTCATGGACCGTTTCGGACGGGGCCTGGGCGCCCTGGTTCTTGTGGCTTACACGGCACTGATCGAGACCGACCCGAAGCACCCCAACGTGAGGCGGATTTCGGCGATCATTCTCTGCATCTCGATTGTGTGGATTCTACTTACGGCCCGGGCGGGAAAGGAATACCTGAACACCATCCGCCGCCGCCTGGAATCGCGGCGGCTCGATTTCCAGGACGCGCGCATTACCGTGGCCGGGGCCGAGACCGTCACGCTGCTGGAAAAGGCCCTGGAAGAGGGAACGCCGCGGCAGGCGGCGTACGCCATCGGATTGCTGGCGGATGTGCCGGGCTACGACCTTGGGCCGCGCGTCGAAGCGCTGGTGCGGCATACCAGTACGGAGTGCCGGACCAAGGCGTATGAGGTGGCCGCGGCCGCCTGTTACGCGGGGTTGGTGGAGCCGGCTTGTCGGGCCATCGAAGCGCCGGGAGCCGTGCGCGAGCAGCAGGCCGCTGTGGCCTACCTCCTGGCCGTGTCGCCCGAGCGTCCAGTGACCGCCGCCTGGGTGGAGCGCGCCGCCGCGGATGCCGATGCCGGTAGGCGCGCGTTGGCGGCACATGCCATCGGCCTCGACGCCCAGGATAGCGGCGGGGTACTGCGACGGCTTCTGGACGATCGCGATCCGTCGGTAGCCTCCGCGGCATGCCGGGCCGCCGGGCGGATCGGCGACCGCATCTATTTCGAACAGATCCTGCGACTCCTCGCTCGCCATGAGGTGCGGGGGGCGGCCATCGAGTCGCTGGCGGTGTACGGAGCCAGGGTCTGCGGCTCGCTCCGCGACATACTGATGGATCGCAATGCGCCGCTGGCCGTCCGCCGGCAGATCCCGCGCGTGCTCCGCCTGGTCTCCAATCAGCGCAGTGTCGACGTGCTGATCGCTTCCCTCGCCGCCCCCGATCCCGACATCCGTAACGCCGTGCTCAAAGCGCTGAACCGCTTGCGCAAGTCCGCTCCGGGGCTCCAATTCGCGGCTCCTGCCATCAACCAGCACATCTTGAACGAGGTCACCGAGTGCTTCCACCTGCGCGCGCAGATCGTGGCGTTTGGCAACGCGGCGCGGCCCAGGGCTGCCTCGGCATTGCTGGTGCGGACGCTGGAGCACCGTGTGCACCAGTCCATGGAGCGTCTGTTCCGGCTGCTCGGTCTGCGGTACTCGCCGGACGAAATCTACAACGTGTACCTGGCTCTCGAGTCCGGCAACCCGGACCGCGTGACACCGGCCCACGACTATCTCGACAGCCTGCTGGAACGCGAGATCAAACGCCTGGTCATGGCGCTGCTCGACTCCCCGGACCGCCTTGCCGCGCACGCGCGGGATTTGCTCCATATCGAGCCGAAATCCCTCGAAACCGCGGTCCGGGAACTGCTCCTTTCCGGCGATTCGTGGCTCGCCGTGTGCGCCATCGCCACCGCAGCGGAGCTGAAGCTCAGAGGCCTGGCCACGGACATCGCCAAGGCAGGTGATCATGCGGGACAGGAGACGGTTGCGGTGGCGCGAGCCGCCGCCGCGTCGCTGGCCTGAACGGGAGGAACCAATGGCGGAACTGAACATCGTCGAAAAGGTAATCGCGCTGGAGGGCGTGGATCTGTTGAGCGGCTTGCAGCCCGATCAACTGGCGCGCATCGCCTCCATTGCCACCGAAGTGCGCCATCCTCCAGGGAAGGTAGTGCTCGATCCGGCCAAGCCGTTGGACGCGCTGTTTGTGGTGTTGGACGGCGCTGTGTCGCTGGCAAAAGACGGCGTGGAGATCCACACCGCCGGGCAGAACGACGTTCTGGGCGCTTGGGCCCTGTTCGACAGCGAGCCCATGCCGGTAACCGCCACCACCATCGAAGATACGCGGCTGCTGCGGATCGGCCGCGACGACTTCTACGAACTGCTCTCCGATAATGTAGAGATCACCACAGCGGTGTTTGGCACCTTGGTGAAACGGTTCCGCAAGTTGGTTGGCCAATGAGCCCCGAGGTTTAAGCGATGAACGTTGACATTCAGGAAGAGCAATTGCTCGAACTGCAGCGGCAGGCCACGCTGGGACATCTGCTGGCCAGCGTGGCCCACGAATTCAGCGCGCCCATCGGCTCCATCCTTTCCAACCGGGACGTGGAGTTGCGCCTGCTCGACCGCATCGAGAAAGCCGTGGCGGAGCCTGCGCCCGAGCGGGTCAAGGAGCTTGTGTCGTCGTGCCGCGAGCTGGCGCGCGTCGACCAGATTGCCGGGGAGCGGATCAGCCGGCTGGTCCGCAGTTTGAAGACCGCCGCCCGCGTGCCCGATCCGGAGTGGCACCGGGTCAATGTGAACGAGGTTGTCGACAGCGCCCTGCAGTTGGCCAAAACGGAGTTCCGCGGGCGCATCGCGGTGGAAACCGATTTCGGGCCGGTGCCCGAAGTGGAATGCCACCCGCACCTCCTGAGCCAGGCCCTCCTGAACCTGGTCACCAATGCCGGCCACGCGATTGCCGGAACCGGCAAGATCACCGCCGGCACGCGGCAGGAGGGCGATGCGGTGCATATCTGGATTGCCGACACGGGGCAAGGAATTCGCGAAGAGGACCAGGCCAAAGTGCTGCAGCAGGGATTTACGACCAAGCCGGTCGGCGCCGGCACGGGGCTCGGCCTGTTGATTGTGCGGCGGATCGTGGCGGAAGACCACGGCGGCTCCATCGGCTTCGAGAGCGCATGGGGACACGGCACCACCTTCCACATAAGGATTCCGTTGCAGGCGAAGAGAAAAGGAGTGGAGTAGAGTGGCAGAGAATCGCAAGCCGTCCATCGTACTGGTGGACGACGAAGAGATGATCCTGACCAGCATCCGGACGCTGCTGATGCTGGAGGCGGACTACGACGTGGCATGCTTCACCAACCCGTTGGAAGCCGTCGAGCACCTGGAAAAGAACCCGGTGGACGTGACCGTCTCCGACTACCTGATGCCGGGCATGACGGGCATTCAGCTTCTGGCCGAGGCCAAGCGGCGGCAACCCGAGGCCACGCGCGTGCTGCTCACCGGGCACGCGGACAAAGCCAGCGCCATAAAGGCGATCAACGAGGTGGGGCTGTTCCAGTATTTGGAGAAGCCCTGGGATAACGCGCAGCTACTGTTGGTGATTCAGCAGGGCGTGGAGCGGACGGAGTTGCTGCGCGAGCTTCGGCAAAAAATCATGGAATTGGATACGGCAAATTCCACGCTGAAGAACACACAGGCGCGACTGCTGAAGGCGTTCCTGTAGTCCTCGGTCGAGCACGAAACCCCTGGAAAGGCCGGCTTCCCCGCTATCCCCGCCTGAAGCGTGGCTGGAGAATGCGGATGATGCTATTCGGCGCCGTGTTCGCTACAGATAAGGATGGCTCCCCAGGTAGGATTCGAACCTACAACCCTTTCGGTCCACAATGACCTCCTTTACCGCAAGACCCAAAACTGCGGTACGCCATGAGAATTCGCAACAAAACGGCCAAAAGCTGCCAGCCAGGTGCGGCTCAACCTCATTTCGTGGGGCGCTCCAAAAGCGGGTCACAAAATTTTCCGGAAAATTTTCTCTTTATTTTCAGCTCTTTAGTTCTCAAAACTCCCGCGATCGCAATCGCCAGGGTATACATTTAAATCAGGAGAGGAAGAGCGGTCCTTAGCCCGGATTTCTCATCGAATTTGCCAACCGCGCGAGGGTGGTGAGGGCAAGCGGCAGATAACAAGCGGGATGGGCGACTGAGAGGTCCTGGTTGGGGGAAAACAGTCTGTGGGGCGCCGCCGCCC